>Ga0116170_10006541_pt1 | contig 10189 bp, 5 predicted proteins | sample AD_JPNHW1_MetaG_FD_89797 | JGI IMG/M metagenome (GOLD analysis project Ga0116170, IMG submission 89797) | Active sludge microbial communities of municipal wastewater-treating anaerobic digesters from Japan - AD_JPNHW1_MetaG | ecosystem: Engineered > Bioreactor > Anaerobic > Digestate | place...
CCTCATAATAAAGAAAATACTCCTCCGACATCTCCCCTACCTCGTCGATCACACTCCGCGGAACCATCATGGCCGCGCCGTGCACTGCATGGGTGGGCGAAAGTGTGTTGAAGGCAGGTCCGTCGGGCTGCCGGAAGCCGACCGCCCGGTTCCGCACCGTCCAGGGGTTCATCCGGGTAAAACCGGCATACTGCAGCAGTTCCGGCTGATCGAAATAGCGGATCTTCGGGCTCACCGCGCCGATCTCCGGATGGGATTCCAGCAGTGAAACCAGCGGCTCGATCACTCCGGGTTCCACCTCCGTGTCGTTGTTCAGGAAAAAAAGATACCGGCCCGTTGCCTGGCGGATGCCGAGGTTGTTGCCACCGGCGAAACCCAGGTTTTCGGGACTCAGGATCAGGGTCACTCCGGGGAATTCTTCGCGGATCCGCTCCGGCCGGTCGGAAGGCGAGGCATTATCGACCACGATCACCTCCAGCCGCGGCCACGTCACGCGTTGCAGCGAACGAAGCAGATCCAGGGTCACGGCCGACTGGTTGTAGTTGACCGTGATGATGGAGACGAGCGGGTATGTTTCCGGTCCGGTCATGCGGTTTGCAGCGTTAAGGCCTGTTCGGTCGTTATTTCCCGGTCGAACGCCGGAGCCATGAACATGAAGGCCATGCACGTATAAAGAATGATGCCGACCGGCATCTGTCCCAGCACCGGGTTGCCATAAGAAGCGACCATGATGCCGGCCATCCCGGCCGCCATGGCCATGACCGGCGTTCGTACCGATTCGTTTTTCAGGCGGAACATGGCCAGGAAGGCTGCCTTGCCCAGGATGTACGCCAGGATGCAGAGATGCAGGACCAGGCCCACCACTCCTTCCTCCATCCAGATCATCACATACCACGAGTCGGTGGGAACCGTCGAAAGGAACGAGCCCGGGTTGTACTTCTGCCCGACGCTGCCGGTTGAGCCCACACCGCCGCCGAACGGGCGGGAGGAGAGGTACCCCTTGATCCGCTGCTGGTTGGTCAGGCGTGTCTGCAGGGATGCATCTTCCGGGTTGAAGGCCGTTCGCATGCGCCGGATCGTCGAATTGCTCTGCCCGATGAAGGTGTAATTGAAAAAAACGAAAACGGCCACGAGGGCGGCCAGGCCGATCGTCATGACCTTGTAATTCTTCTTCATCACGATGTAGAGCAGGATTCCGGCAAAAGGGACCGATATGGCCCCGCGGGTGCCGGAGATCATCATGCTGTAAAGGGCAGGAAGCGCCACCATCGCATAGAAAAGTTTTCTGCGGCGGTTCTTCTCGCCGAGGGCCAGAATGCCGAAAACGACGCCGGCCATGCCCTGGGCCGCCCCGAACTGGCCGGCATCCGAGAAAAAGGAAAAGATCCTCAGCTCTCCGAAAAGCAGGTGCTGGGCAGCGCCGCCTTCATCCAGCCACCGCTGCTCCCAGGGATCGAGGCCGATGAATTTCTGCTGAATCCCCTTCAGCGATCCCATCAGCGAAAAGATCCCCCAGAGGAGAAAAAACATCCGCATGTCGGAACGCCGGTGGAAGATCACGAATACCAGCGGGATGGTCAGGATCATGTACAGGGAGATCCCGCGCACCGAGTAGAACCAGGCCACCCGGCTTCCCGCTTCGGGATTCAGCATTTCGAGAAAGGAATAGAGAAACCACAGGGCGGCCAGCAGCACCAGGTCGTTCCTGGCCCTGCCCCACTCCACCTTGCGATGAAACATCTGCAAAACCAGCGAAAGATAGGTGATTACCAGGAGAATATCGACTGTGAGGCCCCAAGGGATCATGTTGAGGTAGCGGTAAATTCCCAGTGCGAAGTAGTTGAGTACGAATACCAGGTACAGCCCCAGTCCCGGCCGCAGGAAAATGGCAGTGAGAATGATCAGCAGCAAAGGCAGGGCGACCAGGAAAAGTTCCACCATGAATCCCCATCGGGCGATGAGAACACCGGTGAAGGTTGCACAGATCAGGATAAAACCGATGATGGCCGGCCTTTTCAGCCGCTCCGCTCCCCGGGATATCTCCATCTGGTTCATCATGGGCAGATTTTTAGACGAACCCGGGGTCAGGCAAGCAGGTTGGTCCGGTACTGGCGGGTCACGATCTTTTTCACAGCCACGCGGATCTTCGAACGTTTCCTGGGAAGTTCGCCCAGGAGCGATTCCATCTCTTCGGGCTCCACCCCGTTGAGCAGCAGACGTGACTTGGCCGGGGCGGTAACGGTCGTGATCTCCCGCAGGATCCCTTCGTCGGCCTTTGACCAGCGGCGGTTGGCACGGCATACCAGGTAACTGCAGTCGGCGGTGCGCAGCAGGTTGACCGGGAACGAAGAATCGAGGAGCGCCGGGAATTCCATAAAGATGAAATGATACTTTTCAAGGCCGGGCCGGTTTTCCCGGATATCCAGTTCGCCCAGCCCCGCGACGCGGTAAAAGTCGCTGGTAACGGTGTACCTTACCGCATCAAATCCCTCAGCGGTATATTCCCCGGTGGTGCCGGGCAGAAGAGCAAGTACTTTATACCCGCTGCGGCCCAGTTCCGAAGCCAGCCGCTGCAGCAGGAAACTCTTCCCTTCGGCTCCCTGGGTACTGAAAAAGAGGATAAAAACAGGGCCGGTTTTCCCGGCGGCGATCGACCGCAGGATCAGTTTGCGGGAAAGCGCTTCCACACTTTTCTTTTCGAGAAGCCCGGGATCAACCAACTGGTTGCGGCGCCGGATGAGCGGGAACATGCTTTCCACCTCCAGCCCGGTGACATCCGCGGCCCTGCCGGTATTCCGCAGGGTCGAATCGGTGAGGTCGAGTATGAGGATGATCAACAGCGTGACCAGTAACCCGATCACCGCTGCGGCCAGGATCAAGATTTTCCGTTTGCCCGGCTGGGGCTCGGAGGGATACCGCGGCGGGTCGAGGATCGTGTTGGCTGAAGAAACCTCCACGCTCTGCTGCTTCAGCTTTGCCAGCCCAAGGTTCTTGACAAGGGAGATGTATTCGTCCTCGGCCACATTGATCTTTCGCTCCAACCGGCGCATCATGGCTCCCATGGGCGCATATTCGGAATAAATTTTGTCGAATTCCAGCCGCATCCGGTCCATCGTCGCAATTTGTGCCGTTGTTCCTTCATAGTCGATGATCGACGAAAGCCAGTCGCTGACCACATTTTTCTCCGGCACACCCGTGGAGCCGTTGGTCAGCTCGTAAAGGGAATCGACCACCCCGTGCATCCTGGTTTTCAGGTCAAAGGATTTTTGCGTGAGGGACTGGAACTTTGACCGGTTCATCACGCCTTTGTCTTCCTCGTCGGTCAGGGTCTGAAGGGCGGCAAGTTCCTGGTTGACTTTTCCCAGTTCCTTGCGCAGGCCGATCAGCTCGGTTCCGGCCAGCCTCCGCTTGATCCCGGGAGTCATCTTTGTTTCCAGCATATCGATAACCGCCTTTGAAGACGCCTGCTGTTTGATCACCTCCTGGTACCCCATTTCGAACTGCTCCTTGCGGCCGGCGATAAACTTGCTTTGCTCGTTGTAGTTGATGATTTTATTCGCTTTGTTGAACTCCAGCAACTCATTCTCGGCATTCTGCAACTGTTCCGAAGCCCGCGCCACCTCCGCCTCGAAGTAGGCCACGGCATTGTCCGATTGACCTGCCTTTTGTACGATGTAGGCCTGCTTGTATACCTTCACCAGGTAGATCAGCGTTTGCTGGCAGATCCCGGGATCGTCCGATTCATACGAAAGTTCAATATTGTCGCTGTTCTGAACCCGCCTCACGCTTAGTTTTCCCAGGATCGACGAGGCGTTGTAATACCCCGGTGTGCGGTTGACCAACTGATAAACGAAGTTGTCATTCGACGATTCGTACTGTTTGTTCAGGTTGACCAGGGTCTGATCGAATTTACCAGGCACCGCCAGTTTTTTCACTTCCGGTGGAATGCTTTTCGTAAACGCCTCGTAGTGATCCTGCTGAATGAGCATCGGATCGGCTTTTTGCAGTTGCAGATGGCTGGCCAGCAGGGAAAGACCGGTTTTCTGAAGGGTCACATTCGACTTGATGATTCCGATGAGGTTGTCGAACTGCGTGTTTACCGTGTTTACCGTGAATCCGGAGATATCGACCGAACTGCCGCTCGCAAGACTGGTGTACACGGTGGTTTTAGAGATGTAGGTCTTCGGCTCGTCGCGGGTAAGAAAGAAGACGGTCACGGCCATGACCAGGGGGACGGCGACGATCAGCCACAGGTGGCGGAGGAAAAGTCGGATGAAATAGACAACGGAGAACTTCATCGATGGCAATTTAGATTCATTAATGGCCGATCCGGAAGCCCACGAGATCTTCAAGGACCCAGCGGCTTCTCTCGAATTCGTACCGGGCTTTGCTCAGGTCAATTCTGGCGCGGGAATATGATACCCTCGTATTCGATAGATCAGCCACGGTGATCTGGTTGTTGAGAAAATCCTTTTCAGCATGTTGAAGAATGACCTCCTGGTCCTCAAAGTTCTCAAAAAGAATTTTATATCCGTCATAATTTGCCAACAAACTGTTGTACCGGGAGTAAACTTCCTCACGGATATCATTTATTGTCTGCTGTTTTTGATTCTCCGCCAGTTTCAGTTCGACTTTGGCGGTTTTGGATTCGGTACGGTTGAGAAACGCCGAAACCGGAATTTTTACCGACATCCCAACCGAATACCGGGTCTGTGCCGAATTGGAAACGGTGGACTGCCCGCCATCGGACATGTACAGATCGTTCAACTGTCCGTAGCTAAGCCCTCCTCCCGCATTCACGATGTCGGTGGTCCATGCGTTGCGGGTACGCCGTACCGCCAGTTTCGATCTCTCGATGTTCAGGTCCTGGCCTTTGATCGCCGGGGCATGGGCAAGAGCCGAGTCGATGAGCGTTTCGAGGGGAGGCAGGTTGCGCAGGAAGTCATCAGCCTGAAAGATGGTGTCGGAGGCAGGGGCGGGCGCAGTGACGGCTCCTTTCTGGGCCCGGAGAACGGTGGGCCCGAAAAGCAGGGCCATCACGAGGATCCCTGTGGTCAGCAGGGTTCTGAGGGCCGGGTACCGGGTGGTTGCGGGATGGGATCCTTCAAGCATATGAATCGGCTAAGGGGTTTGTGTTGATCGTTGAATCGCTCAGACGGCCGCTTTCTGGAACAGGGCGGGAATGGTGCGCAGGATGAGTTTCATATCATACCAGAAAGAATAATTATCGCCCACAAAATGGTCGGCGTAGAGGTTGTCGAGCCGCATGCGTTCTTCCTCCGACATGCTGCCTCCCTTGCCGCGGAGTTCCACCTGCCACAGGCCGGTGATCCCGGCGGGGGCCAGGAACCGCTTCGAAGCGGCATCGCGGGTGAGCCGTTCGGCTTCGTACACCGGCAGAGGCCGGTTTCCGACGATCGACATTTCACCTTTCAGAACATTGAACAGTTGGGGAAGTTCATCGATGCTGGTGTTGCGGATCAGTTTCCCTACGCGGGTGATGCGGGGATCATCGGCGATTTTCACGAAGGCAGGCTTCGAAAGGGTCATTTCCTGCTTTTGTACCGTGTACCAGTAGTCGCAGATCTGCCGGTTGGCGAAGTAAAGCACAGGGGAGCACGTCTGACCTTCGGACAGTTGGCTGCAGCGGGGACAAGGACGGTCAAAATCGATGTCTTCCTGTTCGGAAGCCGACTTATACTGGTTTTTCTCTTTTGCCAGGCGGGCCAGTTCGGCATCGGATCCCGACCGCATCGAGCGAAGTTTATAAAAATCAAAGGGCTTCCTCCCCACTCTTTTCGATACATAGTAGATCCTTCCCTTCGATTCGAGCCGAATGGCCAGACCGACCAGGAGCAGTACAGGCGACAGTAAAAGAAGAGCCGATCCCGCCACGACAATATCGAAAATCCTCTTGGATACGGGCATTTTAAACGTTTGTGTTTCAGTCTTTTCTTCCTCCGGGGTCCGTTTCTGATTCCGGAAACGCTTCAGGAAACAGATCCGCCGCTTGAGCTCATCCGCCGGGGGAAGCGGCATGACGAAGAAATCGTCGATTCCCTCCTGGCGTGCCCGCCGGATCAGGTCGGCCTCAAAAATCTCCGAGATCAGGATAAAAGGAACGGCATCATAACGGGGGAGCGAACGCAGGCGTTCGTGCAGCAAAAAAGCATCGCCGCCCGGAATCTGCCTCTCACACAGGATCGCGTCGATACTCGATGTCGCTCTCAATGTTTCCTGCGCGTGAAGGATGTTGTCGGCCAGACTTACACCAACCTGAGGATCGGCTGTTAACCGGCTAATGTTTTCGGTTGATCTCCCAACATACAGTATGTGAATTATATCTTTCATTTTTCCGGTCGGCATTAAATGATTTCGTGCGGGTTCTTCCTGCTTCTTTCGCTATCTACCACTGCATCGCGTAATGAATGGGCTGAAGGTTCTTCTTGATGATCAGTTCAAGCTCCTCCGGGTTGAACGGCTTGATCAGGTAATCCTGGGCCCCCAGTTTGTAGCATTTCACACGCTCTTTGCTGGTGTCGTTGGCCGAAAGCATCAGTACCGGCGTGTGCCGCGTGTAACCGGTCTGCCTCACGGTCGCAAGAAACTCGTAACCGTCCATGGCGGGCATCTGGATATCGCAGATGATCAGATCGGGGAGATCCGTCTCCAGCCACTCCAGGGCATCCAGACCATTGCTCTTTCCAATAATATCGTAGTCCTGTGAGAGAAAATTTTCAAGCAGTAAGCGAATGCTGGTTTCGTCGTCGACAACAAGGATTTTGGGTTTCATCGTATTTCGATTTTTTTAGTTGGTTTAGGTGAATGACCGGTTTACTTCCAACCACGTGCCAAACGAAAATATATTCATATAGCACTTATTTACAAATACTTAATGAATTGATCCCATTCCAGTAAAATTCCCATTTTGAGAATTCAGTTGCATTTTTGGGAAAACACCTTATCTTTGCTTCATCAATCACTCGTATGGAATCTACCCTTTCATTCAGCCCCTCCCAGTTTGGCCGGTTCTTCCCCTATTATCTTCTCCTCGACGTGCAGTCGGTGATCGTATCGTGCGGGAAAGAATGGGATACGGCAGCAACCGGGCTTACCGGTAAACCGGTTACCGACTCCTTTTCCCTCGGCGGGCCGCAGCCAGGCCGGATCGATTTCGACCGGGCCCGGGAACTCCAGGGTTTACCGGTACTTCTGGAAGGGCGTTTTCCGGGTCAACCGGCTTTACTCGAAGGTACCTTCACCTGGCTACCCCGGGAGAACCAGGTCGTTTTCACCGGGAAGCCGGTTTCAGAAGAAAAGGCCGAAGCCGGTACCGACCCGGATCGGTGGAAGATGAAGGAGCGACTCAGGATCCTCTCCGCGATCACCGAACAAAATACCCAGGGAGTGGTGATCACCGACCGGCTGGGCAGAATAGACTGGGTAAACCCAAGCTTCGAAAACATGTCGGGGTACTCTCTCGAAGAACTCCGGGGAAAAAGGCCAGAGACCCTGCTTCGCGGTGACGATACCAGTAGCGCGGCGGTCAGGTATCTCCGAGAGCAGGTAAGGAAAGGGGAACCGTTCGAGTGCGACATCCTCAACTACCGCAAATCAGGAACTCCTTACTGGCTCCGGCTGCGGGGCATGGCCCTCCGGACTGAATCGGGTGAGGTGACCCGGTATTTCGCGATCGAGGAGGATATCACCCACCTGAAAGAGGCAGAAAAAGCGCTGTTGGAAAGCGAAGCAAGGTATCGCGATCTGATCGAGAATGTGAACGAGATCGTTTACGAAACCGACGAAAACGGAACGATCACTTACATCAGTCCTGCACTCGAAAAGGTGCTGGGCTACACCCAGGAGGAGATCATCGGGAAAAATTACCTCTACCTGCTCGGCGACAGCGACGAAATCAAGGTAGCCAAGCTTGCCGACCTGACGGAAAACAAAGTCCTGATCGTTGAGCACGAACTGCATAATAAACAGGGAGAACTTCGCTGGATCCGCTTCTCGACAACGGCGGTCGTGAAAGACGGCCGGCTGATGGGGGGCAACGGCGTGCTGATCGATATCACCGATAAAAAGGTGACCGAGGAAAACCTCCGCAAATCGGAAAGCCGGATGACTGCCCTGATCCGCAACCTTAAAGGGGGAGTTCTTCTGGAAGACGAACACCGCCGGATTGTGATCACCAACCAGAATTTCTGTGACATGTTCGGTGTACCGGCTCCCCCTGAATCCCTGAAAGGCGCCGACTGCAGCATGTCGGCCGAACAAAGTAAACACCTTTTCCGGAACCCTGACGAATTCATGAGCCGGATCGCCGTGGTCCTCCGGGAGGGGAAGCCTGCCTTAAACGAAGAACTGGAGATGGCCAACGGACACTTTTTCCTGCGCGATTACATCCCCATCACCATCGATGGAGACTCCCGCGGCCACCTGTGGAAATATGTCGACATCACCGACCAGAAGATCCAGGAGGTACGACTGAAGCAGAAGGAGGAAAAGTACCGCAACATCATCGCCAATATGAAGATGGGGCTTCTGGAGACCGACCTGGACGACACGATTGAATATGTGAACCAGCAGTTTTGTGAGATGACCGGGTACACAACTGCAGAGCTCCTGGGCCAGAAGTCAGTCGACCTGCTCGTCGCCGAGGATTTCCGGGGAATCGTCAGGGAGAAAAGCCGGTTGAGGATCAACGGTACCACCGACACCTATGAGGTCCAGGTCAGGGTCAAAGGCGGAGGGATGCGTTGGTGGCTCACGAGCGGGGGGCCTAACTTCAACGACAAAGGGGCGCTGACCGGCACCATCGGCATTTCGGTAGATATCACCGGCCAAAAGGCACTGGAAGAGGAACTGAAGGTTGCGCGCAGGAAAGCGGAAGAATCGTCGAGGGCCAAAGAGGCGTTCCTGGCACACATGAGTCACGAGATCCGCACCCCCCTGAACGCCATTCTCGGCATGATCAGGGAAATTTCGCGGGAGCCGATGACGGCCAAGCAGCATTTCCAGATCCAGAACGCCGGTCTGGCCAGCCAGCATCTTCTTTCGATCGTCAACGATGTCCTCGATCTGACCAAAATCGAGTCGGGACAGATGAGCCTTGAAAACACCGCCTTCAGCCTGCAGTCGGTGATCAACTCAGCCGTGTCGATCCTGACCCCGGGGGCGGAAGATAAAAACCTGAAACTGCACAAACGCATCGCCCCCGAACTTTCGCCGGCCTACCTGGGCGACGCCAACCGGATCAAGCAAATCCTCCTGAACCTGCTCACCAATGCGATCAAATTCACAGAAAAGGGAGAAGTCTCCGTCGAATGCACCTTCACCCCTTCAACGGAGGGGAGGCACCGCATTCAACTGAGCGTGACGGATACGGGAATCGGGATGGACGAGGATTTTCTTTCCCACCTGTTTGACAAATTTTCGCAGGGGGATCCGACCACGGCCAGGAAATACGGCGGGACGGGGCTGGGAATGGCCATCACCCGGGAATTGGTGCAACTGATGAATGGTACCGTTCAGGTGACCAGCCGCAAAGGAGCCGGAAGCCGGTTCGAGATTCTGCTCGAACTGGAACCGGTGGCCGAAGGACCCGCAGATATCCAGTCCACGCTGGAGAATTTCAATGAACTCGAAAAGACCGAGGTACTCCTGGTCGAAGACAACTCCCTGAGCCGGCTGGTGGCGCACAACGCCCTTAGCCATTACGGGATCAGCGTGACGGAAGCGGTAAACGGGGCAGAAGCCGTGGAAATACTCAAAGAAAAGAGATTCGACCTCATCCTGATGGACCTTCAGATGCCGGTCATGGACGGATTGACGGCCACTGCCTGCATCCGCAAGGAACTAAAACTCGACACCCCGGTCATCGCCCTCACTGCCAACGCATTCAAGGCCGAACTTGACCGGTGTATCGCCTCGGGGATGAACGACTACATCACGAAGCCGTTTGAAGAGAGCGCCCTTTTGGGCACCATCTACCGGCATGTCAGACAAATTACCGACAGTTCATCGCCGGCTGACTCTTCCGATGCCAAGACCGAAAAATTATACAGCCTGGAGTATATCGAGCAGTTTAGCAGGGGGAATGAGGAATTCGTGAAGAAAATGATCCGGGTCTTTTTGGATGAGATCGCCCCTGCCATCCCAAAAATCAAACCGGCCCTGTTGAGCG
>Ga0116170_10006542_pt1 | contig 10188 bp, 5 predicted proteins | sample AD_JPNHW1_MetaG_FD_89797 | JGI IMG/M metagenome (GOLD analysis project Ga0116170, IMG submission 89797) | Active sludge microbial communities of municipal wastewater-treating anaerobic digesters from Japan - AD_JPNHW1_MetaG | ecosystem: Engineered > Bioreactor > Anaerobic > Digestate | place...
GATTTTGCCTATCAAATTATTCTTGATCTGAGTAAAGGAGAACTACAGAATTTTCAAAGTTGCTTCAATAATGCGCAAAAACAAAACATTGGAAGGGTTGCTGAAGCAATTTTATTCTTTGCCAATGAAATTTATAACTCCAACACATTTACATTACCTGTTTCGCGACAAGATCTGGCAGACCTGACTGGTATTACACGGGAAAGTGCCAGCCGCATTCTTACGGAATTTCATAATGAAAAAATCCTCGAAATTAAAAATCGAGAAATAACGATTTTAAACGAAAAGCTGCTTCGTCAGATCAGTGAGAAAGGGTAAGTTTTTTTAATATCTATTTTATTAAAAGTTGTCCTGAGATATACTTTATTTTGAGATGGTAATAATCTGACCATTAATCGCGTCGAATATTATACCATAGCCTTGTGCGTTTTCCTTAATTTTGACTTTGCCTTTTTGTGCATGTACTTTTTGGGGCTTAGTTTTAATATTAAGCGTTACATTTTTAATTATAATGTCCGATGGGCCAATTACCTCAATTTTTTGCTTTTCGTCATTACCATTAACAATAAACTGGAAATTCTCCATATTCTTCCAATATGTAGCTACTTCGCTTATAGTGGTAACCCATGTATTATCCTTTTTAATTTTACTAACAAGATTCTTTAAAGCAGATAAAGTAGTATCGTTGTATCCTACAAGTCCGGGATGTCCAAGATAAACCATTAATCCGTTGTAAGGTTTCACTGCATTTTCCCAAAAAGCCTGTAAATACTCATTATAAATCATAACATCTTTTGTGAGTTGGTTTTCGTCAACATTATTTTTTTCAATGAGTGCTTGTAAGAAATAATAGTCATCGTGATAGGTAGACCCAATTTCTAAAATATTGGTGCTTTTATAAAATTTATCATTAGCAATTACAATGTTGTACGGAAAAACGCTTCCATTCAAGAAATCTATATTGTTGGCACTTATACTCGATTCAAAAGAGTAATTTTGTAAATCAAGTGCAAGCAAACCCCAATATCCCGGAGTTGTATATGGAAATCGAAATCCAGTGAACTTTTTATTCCAGTAATTTTCATTTCGTAAAATATCGTTTATTGACGCAGGATATTTTAAGTCTTTATAATTAAAGTAGGAATACCCACTCGATGCTAATGGAATTTCTTTGGAATTAATATAGGTTTTAATGGTATCATTCACCAATCCATTGACAAAAAGAGTAGGTTGAATATCTTCTCTTTTCAGAAAATTTAAAACACGTTTATATTGATCTAATTTTCCAAGCGAATTAAATGTGCAGCAAAAAGCATAATCACAAGCATTGGGCCATGGATTAAGATGTACCTGAATATTATTTTCCTTATAGAATTCGTCTAAAACATATTCGTAAAATCTTTGTATTTGATCAATACTCCAGTAGCCTCCGTCATTTACGGGATGTAAAAAACCTGATGAAGCTAACAGATAAGCCATGCCCTTATTATATTTGTTTTGAATAATAGCTGGAAAGGATTTCTTTGTATTTTTCCATGAGGCTAAAATTTTCAGATGTTTTGAAATAATACTATCAGAAACCAAAGTCCATAATTCATTTTCAGTTGCTGGAGGCATTTCAACAGAAAAAGAATTACCAATTTTCCCTTCAATGGTGTATCCTGCCATATTTTTTTCAGACAATGTAACTCCAAAACATTCTGATAGCTTATAACTCTCGGGATTTAATTGTCGTGCAATACTTATTCTGTCGGTTCCATCCAATAAATTTCTTCCAACATTATCACCACAAATCAAAACGCCCCCATTGCTTACAAATTTCCTGAGATTCTCTAATTCTTCATCCGACATATAAGTAAGAGAATAATCTCTGTCGGCATCATGATAATCTTTGGCGGTTGAAAGAATGATAATGTTGTAATTACTTAGGGATTTATAGTTATATAAAATATCTCGGGGTTCAAGCCGTACCAATGCACCTTTTTTATTAAGAGTTTGTATAGCAACGGTAATTCCCTGCGATAACATAATGTTTTGGCTGCTTATTCCGGTAGTAATAAACAATACACGAGGAAGCTGTTTGTTAAGAGATTTTCCGCTCACACTTTCGCTCTCTTTATTGGGAGACGAACATTGTATGGTTAACAAAACAACTGAACTGATTATGATTAACAGTATTCTTTTCATACCTTTCTTTCTTGAATTTTTATTTTACTCAACAATTTCAAGAGTAACTTCCTTACCCGGAAAAACATTAAAAATAATGTTACCGGTTCTGTTTGTATAGGTTCCATCGGTAGCTGATCCTGATATTTTTATAATTTTTGCTTTAGTGTAAAACATAATTGTAAGGTCTTTATCAAAAATATATTTGTCAAGGTTATTGTTTACTTTTAGAAAAATCAAATTCTGATATCGGGATGTTTCTATTCTTGACGATTCTTTTTCTTTCAGGTATTTAAAAACATCTGATTCTTTTGCAACCCAATATTCTGAATTACGAATAAGCCTGATCTGCCTTTCAAATTGCGTCAGCTTTATATAAAATTGATTTAAAATATCTTTACTGATATTATTTGCCTGTTTGGTATCATTATATAAATGGTGATAACTTATAATAGTCCATTTATTTTTATTCTTTTTTAAAACATTATCGAAATCAGTTTGACTTAAATGTTTATTGATGACAAAATAAGAAATGCCGGAAAATGAATTTTTAGAGACTGATTTTTCTTTTTCTGTTCTTGCAAAGACAATGTTTCTTGAAGCGGTTGTTAATGATGTACTATTGTGTAGATGTAATACATTGATTTTTTTATTTAACTTATTATTTGCGTAGGCATCAAATGCGGTAAAATTGTTATCTATAGTTTGTAGTGCTATTTCGTGACCGAGATTTGTAATGTCTTTGATTTCATTTAAGCTAAGTCTTTTGATTTTAATGCCTTCATCAATATCATACAGCTCTGGAGAATCATTTGCCATTTCCGGGATTATGCTGAAAGTAGCTTTCATCTGGTATTTTTGCAAAACAGGTAATGCATATTCATATTGTGAAAAACCTGCATTATCAAAACTTACAGAAACCGCACCTTTTTTATTATCATAATAATCTGCTACGTCAAATGTTTCTTTTTTTAGTTCCGGAGAGTTGATATTATTTACCGGTTTTAGCTTCTTGAAATAATTTTGCAATGAATAATAAACGGGTTTTAATCGTGCTTTGTAAATTGGCATATTCCATTCTTCCCAACTGTAGGAAAATGGCCTTCCTTCAGGATATTGATTAATGATGCTATTTTTTTTATCAGTAATAATAAAGTAAAGTTTAAATGCATCTGTCTTGGAATAATCTATTTCTTTCGTTTCTTTTTTATCATCCAGCACAAATCTTTTAGCGGGATCGCTTACGTTGAGCAAATGCCAGTCCAATCGGATTTCTATTTTTTTTGTATGGTTATTCCAATACCAGTCAGCATTAGAATATTCAGACAGAGATGAATTGCCAAAAATCAAAGGACTACGGTTGTTTAAAATAGGATTAGTTTTTTCTCCAAGTAATGTTTCTCTGCCGCGATTTACCAGCATAAGTTGCTGAATGAATTTACCGTTATTATTATATCTTGAGGCATAAACAGGTATGTGATTATTGTAAATATCCGTAAAAACGGAATACGGTTCATCAACAAGTATTTGAGCATCATCTGTTGATGCGAATTTACACAGGAATTCAAACCCATTTTCAAATTTTTTATCAGAAAATGGTAGTTTGTGATCACCTTTTATCTTGTCGTATGTGTCAATAGCAATATATAGATTATTCTTTCTGAAATCGAAATCGGGTAAGTTGGAAGCAAGATAAAAATAGCCGGGGTCAGCATCGGCTAATATTTTGTATTTAGTATCTTTTAAAACAGGTTTGTTCCAGTCATTCAACAACCCATCTATCGTTTTTGTTCTGCTTTCAAGCGCGAGCACACCAAAATTCTCTTCAGGGTTTTCCATATTATGCCAGAGTTGCCGATCGTTATAAGGTTGTTCAAAATCCATAACTAACCAGTTATGTTTAAACCATTCATCTGCCCATTCAAAAAATATTGCACCGGCACATTTTGTATCATAAATATCTTGGGTTAATAATAAAGATAGTTTTGCCTGTTGCGCTTCGGAATGCCCACCCTGGTCGAAACCAAAGGGAGTCGCAAAATGACTGTTTCCCCTGCTTGATGGAAGCCCATATTCAGCAATAACCAAAGGCATTCCCTGAGTATGTTTTTTTAAATCTGTAAGATACCCAAAGTAATTATCTTTTTGTCCATTATTATTAACGGTATTGGCATAGTTTTTTTGAAGGAAAATAAAATCGGGATAGTATGGATAAGCATGATAAGCAGCATAGATACCGGGATAAAACAGGGCTGTTGAATTAAATTTTTGGAAATCTATGCTTTCCAAATCATTATCATATTCACGGATTTTTGAATTTTCAATAATTTCGGTATTGTGATACATGGGATCCAATGGAAGCCAGTTTACAAAGGAAACCGGATGCTGCCATCTGTAAGTTTGTGTTTCATACATCACAGTGAAATCCATCATATTGGCCAGCCAGGCTTCCATGGCATTACCATTGTTCATGCAGATGAAATCACCATTATAATGTGATGTTTTATTAATTTTATTTGTTTTAAAAACAATACCAGGCTCCCACTCATTACCCAGTAAAAAGGCTATAACATATTTGGAAATATCCGTAGCATAGATTCCCGATGCTTTGCCTGCCTTTTCTTTTAATACTCCATTACCATGTATTACATCAATAATATCAATGATTTCTTTTTGAAACTTTCTTATATAATCAGGATTATAATAATCATCTTCTTTAGGGTTTTCTGCCCAAATGCCTTGCATCAAATATAAATGCTTGTCGTAATGATGTAAATTATAATATGAGAAAGCTTTGTAAAAATCTGGTGGCAATATGGTATAAATCCTGATAATATTAGCGTTCATTTTGCCAATAAGTTCAAACCAATAAAGGTATTCATTAAATGTTAATGAAAATTCAGAAGGGAATTTTCCCGGAAGCGCTACGCCTAAATTAACACCTTTCAGAAAAATGTTATCCCAATAACGTTTTTTTTCTAGTTGATTTATTTTTAGGGCTTTGAAATAATCATCTTTGGCAATAAAATTATAAAATGAATTAAATGCAGCTTCCTTGAGTTCTTCCGCCGGAAGTTTTTTAATTAATGGTTTGGTTGCATCTTCTATATAAAGCTTGATGTTTTTCTCTTCTCTTATTGACTGTTCATATTTCATCATTTTATAAACAGTAAAAATCAATAAAGAAATAAGAAATAATATAATGATGGTTTTGCTTTTCATTACAACCTGGCTTTAACTGAAAAATACACTATATAATTGCTATAATAAGGGTTATAAAATTTATTTCCTCCTATTGAAATTGAAAATCTTTTCATATTGTAACCCGATTCCATTTCGGCCGACCAGTTATCTACATTTATATTAATTTTGTTAACCGTTGTATCAATGGAAAAGTAGTATTCATTCCCTTTGTTATAGGCGAAATTTCCATAAAGATAAAACTTTTTATAATCGTAATAAAATGTAACTGATGCACCCGTAAGTTGCCTTCCGTAAGGCGAATAGTAGAGCTTTGATTTATAATCGTAATCCAGATAAGAATGGTTAAGGGCAATTTTAACCATAGGTTTTACAAATACTTTGTATGATAAAGAAAAAGAATATGAGTAGTGATTATTGAAGTCAACTTTATATTTGTTTTTATATGGGTCGGTAATTAAAGCACTGTCAATTATTCCAAAAGTATAGCCGGCATCAAAACCGAAACATCTGAGAGTAACGTTCAAATTATCAGTAATAGATTTACCTCCGATTTGGTTCCAATAGTAAAAATAATCATATCCGGCAGTTACATTGTTTTTAAATGTTAATGATTTGATATTGAAAGTCCATTTCCAGTTTAATCCGTAAGAAGTAAATTTATCATCACTGCTGCTATAACCTCCATAAATACCAATATTATGATTTGCAGTTATCCAGTTTGCTTTAATCCAGGTATTATCAAACCATCTTGTAGTGTCGTTATTGGTATTGGTAAAGTTCCTGTCAGAATAGTCTAACAGAAAATTTGCAGATACATCAAAATGATCACATAGCCTTTTTGTAATTGAATATTTCTGAATAAATGCATTAATTTTATAACTTTCTTCCGTTTCATTAGCGAGTTGAAAGGTGGAAGAAATCTGATATTTTAATGTGTTGGAAATATCCTTATATTCCTTAATAATATCGTCATTTTCCGGATCTAATGCTAAGGCTTTTTGATAATATGAAATGGCGGATTTTGGTTTTCCCTGCCAATAAAGCATTTTGCCTATACCACTGTATGCTTCTGAGTAAGTATTGTCAATTGTATTAATTTTGTTATAAATTTCAATTGCTTTTTTAGGTTTTCCATCCCAACTATAAGCTTTTGCCAGATCAAAATAAAGTTGTACTTCGACTGGTAAAAAAGTAATTGCTTTTTCGTAGAAAATGCTTGCTTTTCCAGGCTCATCAAGCTTCATGTAACAGGCTCCAAAACCATTTAATGCTTCCACGTCTGTTGAGTCATTCTGGTAAATTTTGTTATAAAATGAAATAGCTGTTTGGTAATCGGTTTTAAGATAATAAAGTCTTGCGAGAGCAAGCCTTGCATCATAATCATCCGACTGGATTTCTAATACTTTACTATAATTAACTATAGCTTTATTAAAGTCTTCGTTTGTTTTTGCCTCATATCCAAGCTTTCGCCAATATTCAGTATTGTTATTCTGGGCAATAGCGAAAATGTTAATAGAAAGGAGTAAAAATGTAGTTATACAAAGTTTTATTAATAGTTGTTTGCTCATATTTATATTTGTTTTACTCCCTTTCTTTCAAATTTATTCCACTTATTTTTCTTTTTCAAAAAGTTAATAATCCCTGAAGTTTGAGCCGCTATTTTATAAAATGAATAAGAAAATTCAGCTAATATACCTGCACTTATAAGCCGCAGCCAATCAGCAAAATTCTTGTAACGTAATGCATCTCGGCTTGCAGCTTTTTGTTTCAGGCTCCAATATTCAATAATTGCCGTTATTGAACTCATAATTATAGCTGTTATAAGCATAACACTAAGGATAAGTAAAACTATCCAGATGTAATTTATGGTGCCATAAAGAGCAGATATAACTATAAAAATAAATGAAAATATCTTAATAATAGGAGCTAACATTTCAAAAAAGAAATAATAGGGTAAGCCAATTAAACCGGTAATACCATATTTTGGTTCAAATATCATATCCCTGTGAATTTTCAATGTTTCCATAAGCCCCTGGTGCCATCGCGAGCGTTGTTTGAATAAATTTTTCCCTCTGTCAGGAACTTCCGTCCAGCATACAGGTTCAGGTAAAAAAACAGCTTTAGCCCTGATTTTGTTGTCTCTTTTGTACTTCCATAACCGTACAACTATTTCCATATCTTCACAAACGGTTTGCTTCCCTAAACCTATCGTTTGTTTAATGTATGGATGTGTGTTTAATGATGTTATAAACCCTCCTATTTTAAACAGGTCTTCTTTTTTAAATAATGAAAATGCTCCCGACATAATTAACAGTGCATTTATCTTACTTAGCCCTATCCTCGAAATCATAAAGGATTTGATGTATTCAGTAATTTGCCAAAGTACCCAGATATTGGTGGGTGTTTTTGAGCTAACCACTTTATTATGAATAATGGTTACGTCGTTTGCCACAGCAAGTTGTCCTCCGGAAACAAAAGTATTGCAGTTGAAAATAAATGGTTTTACCACTTCTTTTAAAGCATTGGAATCTAAAATTGAATCGGCATCTATGGTACAGATATATTTCCCCTTGGCGTAATTAATTCCGGCATTTATCGAATCGGCTTTTCCTCCGTTTTCTTTATCAATTATAATTAGAGACTTGTTGAGAACTTGATAAATCTGCTTTATTTGTTTTGTATTCAGGAGTTCGTCTTTTTTTTTATCTATCGTAAAAAGTTTAAACTCTTCTTTCAGTTTTTTCATTGTCCCATCGGTTGACCCGTCGTTTACAATTATCAGTTCGTAAGAAGGATAATCAATCTCAAGAAGCATGTTCGTGCATGTGATAATTGACACTTCTTCATTGTAAGATGGAACTATTATGGAAATAGGGTGGGCTTTATAATCAACCTCTTCTTTTGACGATTTAGCTTTTCTTCTGAAATTTAATAATGAATACAAATATAGTATTATATCTATAAGAAAATATATTGTAAAATAAATAATAAGCAGCTTTTCAATAACTCTTAAGATGTAATATATCATGCAGTAATTTTACCTCTTTTTTAAAATGGTGATGGATTTTCTTGGCAGAACAGTAATTATTAAATAGTTATTAGTTGTTTCAAAAACTCCGTCATTAAGGCTGCCTTTAATAACTACTTTTTCCCAAGACGTTTTTATTTTAATACTTAATGGCTGATTATAAATACTTGTATCCATTTCAGTATTGGTAGTAACTACTATTTTTCTCCGGTGTTTTAATATCTGTATTTTGGTATTATTTCTTTCCATGACATACTTCCCGATATTAACAATAGGAGCTATCCAATAGTTTGAACGGACTAAAAGGTTTATTTGGCTTTCAAATGTTTTAGGATATAGTGAATAAGTATTTTTTACTTGGTGGGCATTAAGAATGTTCATTTCTTTAGAATTTTTCGGAAACAAATGATGATACATAAGAATCAGCCATTTTCCTTTTGCATCTGAAATCCATTTACATAATTGCGTTGAATCCGGAGTATCATTATTTAAAATTGCTTTACTATCTAAATAGTTCATGTTCTTAGGATTTGCATTATTTATAGAATCCATTCCCGTTCTGCAAAACAGAAAACCAGCTTCTTTGGCGGCTGTAATTATTTTTTCAGATGTAAAAGAATAGGGATAATGCAAAGTGTATGTTTGAGAAAGTATTTTTGATTCAATCAATTCCTTTACATCTTTCATTTGCCTTACTATTTGTTCTTTTGGCAAAAGATTATCATACTTTTGGTGAATAAATCCATGTGCTGCAATTTCATGCCCTTTTTGGTGAAGCTCCATTATCTCATTCCAACCCATTTTTTTAACTTCAAAATTGTTTGGTTCTGATGAATAGGTGGGTGTATTATGCGTCCACTCCCCGACAAGACTAAATGTAGCTTTGAGGTTATATTTTTCAAGAATTGGAAAAGCATATTCATATTGGGTATAGCAGGCATCATCGAAAGAAATAGAAATTGCGCCTTCTTTATCTTGGAACCAGGTGCAAAACTTTACTCCTTCACTACTAATTTCTTGCCCCTGAATTGAACCAGAAAAGAATAGTAAAAAAAAGAAACATATTACTTTTTGTTTATTTGATTTGTGGAATTTCATAATATCAATTATATTCATTAATTGAAAATGTAAATCAAAAAGCTTTATACTTCTACTAATAATTAGCATTAAATTTGTTCTCTTCGTATCAAAAAATATTATCCGGTATAATTTGAAATGTATTTCACAGTAAGGCAAAGATAAGTTATTTACTAAACGAAGAAGCAATAGTAGAAATAAAAGGAATCTATTCATAGACCAAAATTCATATCAAAGGACCTATCAGAGAAAGATTTGAAAGAATTCCAATGTCTCGATTTAACTATGCCTTCCGAGTACATTTGACGATAAGGTGAACCATTTTTCGATTTCTGCTCTTGAGGATACTACCGTTTGCTTCATTGATGTTAATATCTTTAGAAAATTTATTTATGGAAATAGCAATTTTGCCTATCAAATTATTCTTGATTTGAGTAAAGGAGAACTACAGAATTTTCAAAATTGCTTCAACAATGCGCAAAAACAAAACATTGGAAGGGTTGCTGAAGCAATTCTATTCTTTGCCAATGAAATTTATAACTCCAACACATTTACATTACCTGTTTCGCGACAAGATCTGGCAGACCTGACCGGTATTACACGGGAAAGTGCCAGCCGCATTCTTACTGAGTTTCATAATGAAAAAATCCTCGAAATTAAAAATCGCGAAATAACGATTTTAAACGAAAAACTGCTCGTCAGATCAGTGAGAA
>Ga0116170_10006543_pt1 | contig 10187 bp, 11 predicted proteins | sample AD_JPNHW1_MetaG_FD_89797 | JGI IMG/M metagenome (GOLD analysis project Ga0116170, IMG submission 89797) | Active sludge microbial communities of municipal wastewater-treating anaerobic digesters from Japan - AD_JPNHW1_MetaG | ecosystem: Engineered > Bioreactor > Anaerobic > Digestate | place...
ACCGCCTGATACCCCGAGCCACCGTATGCCCCCATACGCACCCATTTCCCACCCGTCCGCGGCCATGTGAGGCGCGTTGTCCCCGCGCTTCCAGTCGCCACGCCGCCTTGAAACAACTGTATGGTTTTGGCTTCGGCATCAAAGGTGAACGCCAGCTTTTGGTAAGAAAAAGTGCCATATGTGTCGATGCCGTTGACGACCGTGTTGTCGTTCCACCAATCAATCCGGGGGTGTGTGACTGTATAAGCTTGATACAGTCTCCACATACAGATGTTGTCGCCACCCGCCCAGTACCCGTGGAATAGTAGATTCTGTTGGTTGATGTCTCCATTCCGCGCAGATGTTGCGACGGTGATGGAAGGAATCGAGGCTCCACTAACCGCCTCGATTCGGGGGGATACCGGAGTTTCCCTGGTGCCATCCCCGCCGAACCAACATCCAGTTGTGCACGGGATTGATACGTTCGCAGAAGCCAACGTCCCAGACGCCGTGTCAAGATTAGCTCCCATATTCCCGGGAACGCAGGCGCTAACCAGCCCCCTCGCAAGCGGATGGCTCCAGTCAATGCGTGTTCCCGCAGGCGGTTTCAGGACGCCCCAGTAACTCACGCTATTTCCTCGCTGTAGAGGCGGTAGGAGACCTGTGTGGCAGAGTCGCCAGTGTAAGTTGCCTGCCCAGACTGGTTGTCGAACACGAACTTGAACTTGCAGGGCGGCGCTTGCAACCTGAGAACTGCAACCTTCTGCGCGGTGTTGACCGCTCGCACGGGGATGGCCGCGATAAATGCCGTGGCGGGAGGGGCAACTGAGCCGTCACCGTCAGCATAGTTGGTTCCATCCACGGCGGGAATCAGGTAGATGTTCACCGCTGTGGTTCCAGCGGGCGCACTGGCGAAGCGTGCATCCACAACAATATCCATCCAGCGATACCGGTTGCTGGAGTTGTCGATTTCACTGCCCAAGACTCGCGCACCATTCGCCAGATTGCTTAGCGCCGACGCCGCGAACGCAGCGGTATAGGTGCCAGGACTTCCCCACTTCACGGTTGCCATTTCTATTTATCTCCTCAGACACTCAAGAATCTCCATCTGCTTACGATGGTCATCCCTTGTCTCATCGAGCGAACGTGAAACTTTCTCCAGAATTTCCGCAGACTTTGCGGCCGTCTTCATGTATTCCTCGACTATCTCACACTGCTTAGTATTAATGGAGTTCACTTGCGCCAGGAACGCGCCCATCATCGTCTTAACCATGTAGGTTATGACCGCCATGACTCCAGTTATTGCCGAGGAAACGATAATCTCTGATTGCATTACAAGGCGCTCTTCCTATTCAGTATCCGCGTCCTGTAGACAACAGAATCATCGGACATTGCCATAAACTTCAGCGTACACTCAGCCTTCGAGAATGTCAGTATCCAGTAGCCAGGAACAGCCTCAGTGACAGGCTGTAACCCAGTGCCTCCGGTCGGGGCGTGCAGCTTAATCCACGTCCCCGCCCCCGGCTGGTTGGTGGAATCGCAGAGGGTGAAGATGTTCCTGTAATCACCGCCGTCAGCCGGTGTTCCCAGATTGAGATGTGTGGTCGCGCCGTTGATATTGACTATCGCAGGAGAGTTAGTATGTCCCGAGATAGCCAACTGCACTCCATACTCTTCGCACAAAGCCTGAAGCTCAGAACGGAAGCCGAGGGGTTCAAAGCTTCCTCCAAGGCTAGGATACCCAAACGCTGGGTAATGGCATAGGAATATTCTCCACGCCTTGTGAGGCGCGTCCAGCGCCTTCCTGAGCCAATCCAACTCTGCGCTCCAGTCGGAATGAACCGACCACCACACGTCTATAGCGGCAATACGAAGCATTCCGAAGTCGGCGATTCTGCCGTAGGACTTGCCGACGCTTGCGGAGTTGGGAATCTCTTCAGCAACGCCTACCCTGCCGTAGAACGCATCGGCGTCATGGTCATCGAACCAGTCATGGTTCCCGCCTATTGTGAGGATAGGGCATTTTGCCGTCAGAGGCTTCAGCGCCCCGATGTTTCTCACCCATTCCCAACGGTTGCTATCCGCGTCCTGATAGTCATCAACCGTGGGGAAGAAGTCAGACGAACAATAGTTCGTAATATCTCCAGCCTGCAATACCAAGTTAGGGTTCTTGGCTGCTGCTGTCGCAGGCAGGACGTGAAGCGCCCGGTAGCTCTGGGTGTCCCCTATCCCGACAACCGTGAGGGTATCATCTTCGTCGGGAATAGTCGCATGGTAAATCTTCCCTAGCCATGTTCCCCGGGCGTCTGCGTAACTAATCTGGTAGTAGAAGTCACCCGCCGCGACATCAGGGAGTTCGCAGTGGTTCGTATAACTCAGGCCGTCCACGGTATCTATCGCGGACTGCGTCATCAGGATTTTGTCCGTAAGCTTCGTGCTTGTAGTGCCCCATGCTAGGGTTGCGACGGAAGGAAGCACGGATGTGGTAACTACACCTATTCCCTTCCCGCCCATCGGCCGCACGGCAACCACAGGGTCGCTCTGCATTGCCCCATCCGTCTCATCCAGCGACACGGACACGGCACCGATGTCTACGACAGCGTTAACCTGAGTTCCGCCGGGGTTATTCGCGCATCCCAGACGCACCTTCGTCACCGGGCCAGTCATCAGACCATGGCTGTAGGATGTCGCCAGGTCAGTCCCTGCGTCGAAGTTCGGGTCAAACGAGCATTTGACCCCATCCACCCACAACTCACCGGTAATCTTCGTGGTCGCGTATGCCAGCCATCCGGATGTTCTCCATCGTATTTGCGACCACTCACCAGCGTGGCAAATGCCATCCGTGCAATACATGGACGTGGTGATGGCCGTCGTGTCAGACCACCGCATCGTCTTGTTTTTGTTTGGCCCGGCGGAGGGATACGGCGAAGCTGCATCCTGAATGATTATCTGAACACGCCCGTTGAGCCCAACGCCCGTCCTTCTCTGGATGACTAGACTGTAGCGCTTATCCGTCATGTAGAGGGAGCAGACGTATATCCCTTTATTAGCCGGGAGGTCAGCCGGGTTGAACCTCACCCAGAACGTGACGTCTATCACATCTGCACCTGTCGTTGTGACAGGAACATCTACACACGCGTTCTGAGTCCCAGAGGCGGCGCTATTGAACGTGAAGCGCATAGAGGTGTCATTGCCAGACACCCCCTTGCAGGCTCCCGCCACGGTAGCGACGGAGTTTCCGGCGTCTATGACAGGAGTGAGCGTAAGTCCGCCGTGTGAGAAGTTCACCCCGTTGGAGTAGCTCACACCAGCCGCCGCGGGGTTCAACACCAAAGGACTAGACGATGTTCCAACTGCCCAGGACATTAGCCTACCTCATACGCTACCCAAACAGTGGGAGCCGTCGAGCCGCCGAGAACAACAGCCAATCCGGTAGTGACCTTAGCGTGGAAGAGCAAACTTGCATTGGCTACAACCGCTGGAGCCGGGAGCTCCGTTCCTGTTCCGTCTGCTGCGTTGGAATCATAGACGGCGATTGTTCCGCCAGTTCCTACCCCCGTAACTATCATCCCAACATACGTCCCGGGTGTGTCAACGCCTGCCGCGCCGAAGACAAGGGCCGAAGCAGTCAGCTTAGTCCAAGTATAGTTATGGGTTGTTACGAGCCTATCAAGAGTCTGGTCGAAGCCGGGAATACCTTCGGGGGAAACCGCGACACTTCCCGTATTCGTGACGCGGACAGGTCTTACGATGTAGGTGGACGTTTCGCCCTTAATCAGAGACATCTTGCTACCTCTATTCACAAGATTGAAACAAGGGAGGGGAGTCAACTCCCCTCCCTTGCGTCAGGTGCTGCGGCTGACGGGTTAGGCTACTCCATCGGCACCTACGATGGTGGCGGGATGTCCCGCCCAATAGTCTTCAACCTTACGGCAACCGAAGGTGTATACGTCGCGCTCGAACACGTCCGAAGAATCCTTCGGGTCGGTCAGCGCAACATACTCATCCGGCTGATTCGGATTCGTCACCACGGCAACAGGACGCTGCGGGCCGCTGCAATCGGCAACGAACCAATAACCATCGGTGAGCAGTGGAAGCTCAACGGGAATAAGTCCGAGCTTCATCACGTAAGACGCAATGTCACCGGTGTAAGACGCCTGAATCTTGGTAGGAGTATTCAGCGCCTCCCACACGGAGTCAGCAATGTTGGTTGCGAATCCGATATGGGTCGCCCTTTTCCCCATGAGGTTGCCCTGGTCATCCTTGACTGCCGCAAGCCTCTTGCAAGCAACCACGAGGTTTGCGCTGCTAAACGCACCGTTCGCGGATGTGCAGAGGCAGTTCGCCCAGTTGCCAGAACTACCCCAAACGTGGGGAGCAGCCGCGCGCGACGTGAGGGAGCGGGGAGTAGCCTCCCAGTTGACCTTGTGATGCGTGGTCTGACCGCTTGCGGCGATGCAGGCGTTCAGGAACTCCTGAACCTTGACATCGCGATGGTCGTTAATGCCGACAGCCAAGGCGTTGAGCTTGTCTCTGAGCTCGGAAGTCCGCTGGTAAACCAGCAAGTCCCTTCCGATATCAACAGTCAACTCCCACTTCTTCTGACCGAGAGAAGCGGTGTATTCATACATGTTCTGCCGAGTCCGCTCATCCACGAACTCACGCATCTTCGGCGTAGCGCCCCAGAATGCGTAAACCGGGATAAGGTCGGTGCTCGGAATCTCCATGACGAAGGGTTCAGTGATGTTGGCCGGTTTGTTCCGGTCTAGCGCGCCAGCGAACTCGTATCTAAGGTCGCTGGACGTGATATGCGCGTTGTTGGCGTTTGTTCCAATCATGCGAAAATCTCCTTACGCGGCGTATCCGTCGATGCGAACCCATACGGATGCAGTAGTCGGCCCGCACTTAACAGCCTTGCCGACCTTCACTGCGTTGCTCAGGGCGCTTCCCTGAACGTGAGTGGCGTCGCTTGCCAAGACCTCAGTTCCAATGTTGATGTTCGTTCCCCAGGCGTCAGATGCGCCGATGGGGAAGCAGAACAACCCTTTCTTCTTGACCTGAACGGTCTTAGTGCCGTCACCCACGACGGTGTCCAAGGCTACACCAGCGAAGACGGAACTGGCGGCCTGCGCCGCACAGTTCCGGATGGTAACGGCGGCACCGGAGGTCTGCACGAGGTCGCCTTCGGTGACTGTCTGGCCACTTAGGACAACCTGCGCGACGATATTCCCATCCTGATAACTCGGCACACTCATTTCTTACTCCTTAATGAAAGTGTAGTTCTTGCGCAGTTCCTTGAGCGCTTCTGGGGTGATGCTAAGTCTCTGTGCCCTGTCCTCATCAGACTGAGAAACATCCTCTCCCTTGTCCTCAAGACTCTCGGTGAAGAGAGTTTCCTTGGAACAAGCCTCCAGAATGGCGATGAGCTCACTCTGGAGTGTAACGCCCTCGGACAACTCGATATCCTGCGGCAGTGCTGTCAGCAAAGCTGTCAGCTTGTCGCGGATACCGGGAGGAACGGTAGAATACTTCTCGTTCAGAAGCGCCACGTTAGCCTTCAGTGCCTTAATCCGCTCCTTGGCTAGTTCCGCCTGCGCATTCTTCAACTGCTCCATCACCTCATTCGCCCGCTTATCAATCTCTGCGGTCAGATTCTCATCGTTCTTCTCGGCCTTCTGTTCCCCCTTGAAGAAGGCCGTAGCGCTCTGAATCAGTTCGGTGATGGGGTTCTCTTTCTTTTCGTCGTTCATGTCTACTCCCAACTCGGAAACAACTTCAACAGTGTCAGTGGCCTCACCTTGAGACATGATGGCCGCTCCCTCAACGCGGGGATTGTCCACCAGACTAACCTCAAAGATACGCGCGGGATGCCGCGTATCGTCGCTAAGCCTTGTGAGGCCAATGCCAAGACTCAACTTCTTTGTCAACAGTAGCGAAGTTATCTGCTCATTGATATGAGCAGTTCCCTTCAACCATTCGCCTTCAACCACAAACTCATCAACGAAACCAAAGTCTGCAACAGGAGGCTGGTGCATATTCCAAATGACAGTCGGGGGCTCTGCATTCTGCCTGTCTGCTACATTTCGCAAGTCTGCGACTGTAGCCGTAAAGTTCTTGTCTGGATAATCACCAGCCTTCAACAGCCATGCCGGCCGTGTGATGTAATACATATCAACCTCAGTATTCCAAGTTGTCACTTCGACTGTTCCCCTACGGGCTCTTCGGGGATATTCTCAGGATTGTCATTCCCCTGGGGCTCTCTTTCGAGCGTTTTCCCCTCTTCAAGAGGCGGGAGCCCCATCATCTCGCGAATGAATGTCTCTTCGGGATTGACAATACCAGCATTCGTAAGCTTTTCGAATACCGACGCTAACGCCTCAACTTGTTTATCCTCCAATGGTCCGAGTGTAATGGAAGGAGGCAACGCTTTTTCGGCAAAGTTCCACCTTGCAAGCGGGCCGATAACGAACGTTTTGAAGGAAGCGGCGATTCTGTCTCTTGCGTTCATAACGGACAGCAAAAACACGTCAAAATGAAGCTGTCCGAGGTTCTGGGAGCCTCTTTCCTTCGCATTCCCGTCTACAGCCATGAATGAACCAAGTATAGCCTTGGAAATACAACGGTCGATGTGCTCGAAGGACGAAACAAACGTCGAATCACCGCCTCTGTTGGCTTCCAAGAGGTCTACATCGGCATCATCGGGGTAGACTATGGCGTTCTGAGTCCTGAAACCGTCCAAAACCTGAAGCAAAGCCTGCTGCTGCTCCTTCGTCCAGAACTTGGGATGGCGGCCCCGGGGGGTAGGAGAGGCGAACTTGGACAGGTAGACGGCAAAATCCTGGCATGCCTGCACCTTTATCTGCCACCACTTCCACGCTCCGCGCAGTTCTGACTCTCCTTGAGGGTCTTCATACCGTGGTCGGAGGATGAAGTGCCAGAACTTCTCATAAGGAAGCAACTGCGTGCTGTTGAAGGAGGGGGCAAGGCCGACTATGTTCATGAATCCGTCGGTTTTGAACAGCACGGAGTCCGGCCTCTTATGTTTGAAGCGCTTCACCTTCCACAATCCGGTTGCTTCCGTGCCTCCGTAGGTGATACCGTCGCCTGGCTGGACGGTATCGAACAATATCTCTTGCACGCTGAACCCCATTGCAACGGCATCCATGGCCGAAATGAAGACATCTCTCAACTTCTGGTTGGAGAGATTGCTGAACATGCTCTCGAAGAACTCGCGCTGCTTCTCAGATTCCTCGTAGCGAGGGTCTTCCGTGTTAGTAATGCACCCTGTGAACGCGATATCCTTGCTCGTGGTAGCATACTTAATCAGTCGCAGGCAGAGCTGAACCTGCCCATCAGACTGCATCCTGAGATATTCGGATATACCGCGCGAACCTAGAACATCATCTACATCTGAAAGCCCTATCTTGGTTAACTGAGTCGCGACAGAAGAGCGCGGCAGAAGTTCCCCTGTTACCGGCTTTGTAGCATTAGACTTTGTTGCCATCAATCCCCCTTAACGACGTGAACACTATATCGTTAGGTGTCCAAGTCTTGATTCTCCTGCACATCTCCTGCCCAATGGCTGCGGCTATCACCAAGTCATCATGATATCCCTTCGGAGCGCTCATGTGACCGCCTCCGTTGTCCTGGAAGAAATACAACTGCCAGTATAGCAACGGGTCTAATACTTCGAGATAGCCAAGACGAAGGACTTCCTCAAGATGGTCTATCATCATTGGCTTCGTCCATAAGTTTGTATTCCACCCCACCCTTCTCTCTTTCCTCTTGAAGTCCTTCCGCTGCCGCTGGAACTCGTTCGTAGTCTCTTCAACATACAGATTCGGAGTCCCAAACTCTATCAGCTTCTGTATTACGGCGAATCCATGGTTGTTGTTCTCCACACCATGAAGAGAAGTAGGGTAGATTCTCGCTACCGTGTCTATCACGCTTGCCATCTCATCAACCTTCAACCGCCGGTTGAACGAGAATACCTGCCGCCCATTCGTCTTGTCCCATCCCACACCGGAAGAGAAGTCACGGTTCAGGTCTCTGTCCATCACCCCCTGCGCTATATCCCACCCAAAACCGTAGGTGTGAGAAGAGTCTGGCAAATCCCACATCTGCACCCCTTCTATCCTCAACGCTTCAGGCAGGCTCGCAAACGGCAATGGCGCCTCTTCAGGCTTAACCAGTATCTCCCTGTCAAATACAGGAGAACCAGACTGCAAAAACGCCTCTTCGGCTGTCGCAGGATACTCCTGACGGACAGAACCCTTCAGATTGACCTTCTGCCGCTCATACCACTCCGCATCACGCCCCGGAACCACCCACCAAGGATAGAACATCGTATGAAACGTGTTCTTCCCCTCCACACTCTCAAACCACTGCTCCTGAAACTTGTTCCCCATCCCATAAGCCGTAGACACCTCTATCAACAGACAGTTGTCTACAGCAGGCGCTATCGACAACCACGCCTTGTCCGCAAACGGGTGCTTCGCCCATTCATCAAGAAACACCATCGAATACGTCTCCCCAGAACCCGCATTCTCCGACGATGTCTCAGCCTCTATCAACGAATCATTGTCAGGCCACGATATCTTCATCGCATTCTCAGGCTTGGAAACCGTCACCTTCATCCATTCAGGCAGGTTCTTATACATAAACTTCACCCGCCCTATCAGGTTCTTCGCCAAGTCCTCATCTATCGCGATAACCAAACCGTGCTCATACTCATGGAACATGCACTTCCATAACATGAACGCTAGAACCGTCCACGTCAGCCCCAACTGACGCGCCTTCAGGCATATAACCTTCTCATTCGCCCGAAACCTCCCTATCGCATCAACCTGAAAATCCCACAACTCAAACTTCAGCCGCCTTTGGGAACGATAATCCAAGATGTAAACATACTTCCGAATGAAGTATACTGGGTCTGCCTTACATCTCAATACTTCCGCTATCTGCTCTTGCTCTGTCATGAATAACCTTTCTCATTCCGGTAAACCAGTCGCAACCAAAAGCAAACGCCCAAGGCTCGCTTCCATTAACGGAAACGTCCCCCTGCAACCCAACGACCCAAGAACCCTACCCGCCGTCATCAACCTCTCCGAACGGCGAACCCTCGCCGTCAAACTCTACAAAGATAACCAGTCTATCGCCCAAACCGCCGCCGCCATGATAGACAAATACCCCAACTACGACCGCTCCACCTGCTATAAGGATATCTGCGCCGCACTCTACGACCTCGCCATCGCTCGTAACGAAATCACTAAACACCTCGTCATCGCCGAAGTCGAAAAACTCGCCTCCATAGAATCCGAAACATGGAAACTCCTCAATAACGCAGATACCGAATCTACCAAAATCGGATGCCTCAATGTCCTCATCAACCTCTCCAACCATAGGCGGAAACTCCTCGGCCTCGATGTCGTCAAAGAGTCCCGCTCCACCGTCACCGTCGAACACTCCATCGCCGATAAAGTCATAAAAGCCCAAAAAACCATAGACGCCGAGTTCTCCGAAGAACAGTAAAATCTACCCCCTCACATTTCCATAATGCCTAGAATGAGGGGCGAGTGAGCCCCTCGCCCTGGTCGGACTCTAGCTGGGGTGAAAAAGGGGGCAACGAAGACCAGCTCCGGGGTAGACGTCGAGGGGGGATCCGCCTATAATAATAGAGTAGACAATCCTATATACCCAGCCCCTCATTAGAGGGGCGGAAGGAGAGAGAGACAATGTCAAAACAAGACGATCTGACCCCTGAGCCTGAGGCTCAGGAAGTGGCGGGCCGGAAGCCCGCCAAGAAGGCGGACAAAAAGCCCGCCGCGGCACTGGCGCTGAAGTCCGATTTTGGCGTCAACGGCATAGGACTTCCCGGCTATGAGGCGGCGAAGGCCGCGGCGATAGCCGCCCGCCCAGCTGAGTGGAAGTGGGCGGGAAACCCCGCCCTGCCAGAAACCGAAGATCAGGCCGCCGCGAACGCGCGGCAGGCCGAACTCATTGAGGCCATGGGCACTGAGTTCGAAGCGCGCATGGGCTACTACAACGCCGCGCTTCAGCGCGGCGTAGCGTTGACCTGCCCTGATTGTAAGGGCATGTCAGTTTTCCACTCTTCGCTCGCATACTTCTCGGACGAAAACACGGCCGAGAATAAGCTGCCTGACCCGGCGTTCCGCTGTCATTGCGGCGCGCCGCTGGTTCCAATCTTC
>Ga0116170_10006545_pt1 | contig 10182 bp, 12 predicted proteins | sample AD_JPNHW1_MetaG_FD_89797 | JGI IMG/M metagenome (GOLD analysis project Ga0116170, IMG submission 89797) | Active sludge microbial communities of municipal wastewater-treating anaerobic digesters from Japan - AD_JPNHW1_MetaG | ecosystem: Engineered > Bioreactor > Anaerobic > Digestate | place...
AATTAGAGGCATATTAGGTGGGGCTGGTGGTGGAGCTGTTGGTGGACTTGTTTATCCTAAGAACATGTTAGGCGGAAAAGTACCTGCTGCTCTTAATCCCATAATTGTAGCCGCTCTTGGTTCTATGGGTTATCTTTCAACTAGACCTGAGTACGGTTTCTCAAGAGACTTTAGGAAGTATGATATCAGTGATAGAAAAGGTATATTATCTTAATAGGAGCCCAAATGAACAAATCAGCTCTAAACACATCGATACTTAAACCAGCTCTTACAGGGCTTGGTATAGGATTTGGTGTTCCAATGTCACTATACACAGCTGGTAAGTTAGCAGAAATTGCTAGCAAGATGGGTGATATAAATGACTCAACTGATGAGCTTAAGTCCAGCATACTTCCAATGGCTTTTGGAGCTTCACTTCTAGGAGGAGCTGGTGGTGGTTATGCTACTAATAAATATATGAATAGACCCAAGCCGGAAGAAGCATACCCTGAATACGATACAACGGGTATGATCGACTTAAGTAAGTATAACTCATATAAAGCTGAATTCATAGAGGCTCTTATTAAGTCAGCTGGACTTAATAATGTAGGTAAGCTAGGTATTGGCTTAGCCGCGGGTATCCCTGCTGCTATAGCTACTGGTTATTATGGTAAAGACTTAGTTGATAAAGCAACAGGTGGAATAGATAAGGAACTTGGAATGGGTAAGCTTAAGCTCGATGCAGCTCAAATGGGTGTTCCGCTTCTTGCAGCTTTACTTGGTGCAGGAGCTGGCGCAGCTACAACTTACGCTGTAGATAAGTATAGCTCATATAAGGATGCGTATAAGGAACTTATTAAGAAAGAACTCAATAACTTTTAGGTAACTGGTAATGGATATGAAAAAGATAGTTCAACTTGAAGATGTTATTTATTTTTCCAAGATAGATAAACCAGATAAGCTTAATAAATTTGCAGCTGCTGTTAGCGTCCATCCAGACATACTTGCTAAAGCTGTTGAAGCTCATGGCAAGCGTAGTCATGATCGTAACATAGTTGCCATAGTCCTAGCAGTTACTTCATGGGAATGGTATGGAGCCAATGATAATGGTGACTCATTCCATGCTGACCCAGTACCTGGAGTTCTATCAGATGCTGACACTTTAACACGTAATTATAAGACCTTCGAAACTAGAGCTAAGGTATATAAGTTCCATAAGAGCCAGGATGAAGCTAACTCAGTTGGTACCGTTCATTATGCGTTCTACAATCCTGACCAGCACAGAGTTGAGCGTGTCATAGAACTTGAGTTTGAAAAAGCTCCAAGTGAGTGCCTTAAGCTTAAACGCGGCAAAGCACTTAATGTAAGCATGGGAGCTGGCGTAAGATATGATGTATGTTCATATTGTGGACACCGCTCATATAAGATAGAAGAACACTGTGACCATATTAAATATCAGATCATGGATATCATTGACGGAGTACCAGTGTACATGGTTAATGTTAAGCCCACATATTTTGACATTTCTATAGTTGTAATACCGGGTGACATGAATGCCAAAGTAATGCACAGCGTCGGGGGAGAGGATGAATAAGTATGCAGAGTACAAAGCGTTCTATAAAGAACTCTTAAAAACAGCAGCTCCTAAATGGCTAAAAGTAATGCATGAACTTTCGCAGGTAGATAAAAATAAATTACCTTATAAATCTTATGAAACTATGTACAGAGGTCTAAAGGCTGGTAATAAAAATATTTTAAAAGAACTCGAAAATACAATACCGATAATGATTGACGATACCCAAAAACTTGAAGGAGCTCTGGGTAGTACGACAATAAATCCTTTTATGGTTAAAGTACTGGGGCGGGAGGTTCCTTCTCTTAAAACTAAACCAGCAGGTATTAGTATAAAATTGGATAATAATTTAAAAAATAATCCTTTAAATAAGGAATTGGTGTTAAGACATGAGATAAATGAAGTAAAGGCTCTCAAGAGGTTAAATAATGATTTTTCTAACCCCTTTAATACATTATCTCACGGGACTAACTTTGCTAGGGAAATGATTAGTAATAATTGGAGTCATGCTTCTCCAGAAGTTGTAGCTAGGGACCTAAATATACTTGGTGGTCTTAATCCTAAGATAACATCAGAAGTTAGTCATAGTGTACAGAAAGATCAGTTTAAGATGCTGATGGAAGCTTTGGGGTATGATATTTTCAATGCGCAGCGCAATCTCAATAAGAAAGATATACGTAATCTTAGAAAATTTGAGACTCATGAAGGTAGTGTTAATTGCTGATATTACAAGGTCTCATGATGCCCAAGAGGCTGAAAAAGGCAGAATTTATAAAAAATTATGGGAAACTCTAACTAGAAAACGGTGGGATAAAGGTAATATTGAACTCATGAAAGATCTTAGCAGTAAGCTCAGCGTCAGGGGCACTGAACAAAGTCCTGAATATCTAGGTAATATTATACCCTCCTGGGGAGTTGACCCTTATAGATTTTTCAAACAAAGACCGGTGTATGTAACTGAAGGCTATGATGGATATGCTGTACCTATTGCTAAATTTAGGGATCCTTATAGGAATTTCATGTATGAAAATAATAACTTCAGGGCCATACCTGATAAGTTTATTGCTAATAAAGATGGTATAGGTGCTGTTATTAATAAAGAACTAAAGTTTATAAAAAACAAGGAATTGCTAAATCTCGATACTCTCGGGCGTCTTAACAAACTGGGCTTAACCATCGAGGATGGAAGGATAGTAAAATTAACGGAGGGAGTATGATATGAACAAGTATTCCATGTATAAAGAAGCTTATAAGCAAGCAATATATTGGCATATTAATAATAACCCAGAGCTGTGTAAACAAGCTGGCTTATTCAACATAGCTGCTAAAGGTTTACTGGGTGCTAAGAATAACATCAACGGAATGGCTGCTAGGGTTATGCCTAGAGGTGATGCTATTCCTGAAGGTATCAACTCAACCTTTACTTCATATCTAAGAGATCCTAGAATAGTTGGAGCTTTTAATAACCTGACAGGAAAACCATTCCAGGCTCAACTAGGTAATTTTAATGCTGTGGGCAGCAAGCAGGAAGTAACACAGCAGTTTCTCAATAAGTTTACTAACCCACTTACAAAGACTAACGCAGTAAGTTATTATGCTCCTAAAAAAGCATTAGTTAATAAATATGTTAATCCCAATACCAGCATGTCGAGTAATTATAATATGGTTACTGGTAAGATGGACAACATAGCTAGAACTATGGATAGATCAGGCTTTGGTGTAGACGACATAGTAAGAACGGTGGGGAGGTAAGGTATGGATAAATACTCAGCATACAAAACTCTATATAAAGAACTCATTAAAATGGCCATGGGAGAGTGTGGGTCAGGTGGGTGCTCTCTTAATAGCTTAGGGTCTTTTCAAGATATACTTCCTACCGATCCTGAATTTCAGGTTCCTTTTGATGATAATGGCTCACCTATGGCTGTCCCAGTTAATGGAATATATAAACCCGCTTCATTGGATGCCCTAGCTAGCTATATTATAAAGCTAGCCCTAGGAGACACTCCAGCTGAGCGTATGGCCCTTGCTGCTAGTGCTGCTATAGGACTTAAGAAGAACCAGCGTAACAGCCTAGCTGAACCTGGTCTTGCTAAGAAGACTCCACTTAAACCAAGTGAAACTGGCTTTGATGATATACCAATAATTGAGTCTAGACCAGTTGTTCCAAGTAAGCGTATGACTCAACCTGTTGGATTAGGAAACATGAACTCAACAAATACTATGATGCGCTATATGCAGGAGATTAGGTAAATGGATAAATACTCCGCCTACAAAGCCATATACAAAGCCATCATAAAGCAGGCTGCTATAACGTTGGATATCAACTTGGGCGATATACTACTTGGTGGAAGATTTAAGAACATGAAGACTGAAGTTAAAGATATAGGAACCGATGAGCTAGGTCAGCCCACCATTAATGGTAAGAAGCTTCTGGCTTTTAGAATAGCTAAGTTGATGCCTAATAAGACTGAAGAAGATCTTAAGAAAGATACTAAATATAAAATGTTAGACGAGGCCTAATTAATGTCACAACTTTATGGTGAAGAGTTCTACGCTAAGCAGTATAAACTTACTGGTAACTTAGCTGATAAAGATAGAGCTGTAATGGAGATGGAAGGCCTTATCCGCAATGCCATAAGGAATATGAACGTAGGGCAAAACATAGATAACCGTGTTATGATTAATAAAGCTAGAGCCATAGCTCTTAAGTCCATAGACAGCTGGGATCCTAAAATGGGAGTTAAGTTAAGTACTTGGGTTATTAACAATATGAAGCAGCTTAATAGAACCTTGTATAAACATGGACCCATTCTTCATATCCCAGAGAACCGCATAAAGTACTACAGCACACTTGAGAAATCTATGGAAGATTATGAACAGGAGTATGGTAACACTAGTTATGATCCCCTTATATTAGCCGACATGTCTGGGGTACCTGTTAATGAAGTTAAGAACTTACTCCAGGAAAGGCGTAAGGTTTACAACACTTCATCAGTAGATACAACTGATGTTGGTTATGAAGCTAAGGACTATAAGTTCCAACTTGATATGCTTGACACTGAGTTCAAGTCTGAAAAGGTTAAGCGTAAAGTATGGCTTGAGATTAAGAAGGACTTAGATCATGATGTTAAGCCAAGTGCTTCAGAGATAGCAAGGCGCCTTAACATGAACTACATAGACGTAAACAACATATACAAAGAGATTATAGAAGAAATTAATAAGATACTATTACAACGCTAGGCGTAATGGTATGGTATGCGTTCTTGCGAACGAAGTGAGCAAGAGATTAATAACCTCTTAGCCCCCCATGTTGTGTAAGGTATGTGTCTTAATGGTTACCCATTAAGAAAGCTTGATTTTTGTTGAAATATTGCTATAATATTAATGATTGTTTTAATTGAGGTAATGACATGAAAGATACTAAGTCAGCGGAATTAATTAAGTTAGCTGAACTTCTTAATTACACAGAAGATCTTATCAAGAAAGCTGAAGCTACTAAATCAGAAGTAGTTAGACCAGAAGTAGATAAGAACGTCTTCAGAATAGCTAAGCTAGCTGCTCTTACAGAATGTGCTAAGTACATTTGTAAGATAGCAGAAATGCAAGGCGAACAGCCAGCGACAGAGCAGGAAGTAATTGAGATGGTAGCCAGAGCTGATGGCAAAGTTCCAGATGAAGTAATAGAAACAGCTGATAATGGTTCACTTAAGGTTATGCTTGTAGACAGCCTTGTTAGAGCTGCTGAAGAGATGTCTCAGGAACCAAGTCGTGTTGCTCCTGAAGATGTAAAGGTAAAGAACCTTGGTGAAGGCAGCATTCTTAAAGAAGTAGCTACAAACCCAAATGCTAGAGTAGATGGAGTAGATATACTCCCAGAAGTTAATATAATTGAACTCAACTTATTATCAACCAATACCGGAGAGGGTGAAAAAAAGATGGAAAACACAGCAGACATCAAAAAAATTGCGGCTCTTACGCAGAACATGCTTAAACTCGCTAACGAAGTAGAAGCTCTTAAGAACAAAGTAGACGGACTTGTTGAAGCAGTTAATCCGGGATCGGATACAGCTACAAAAACAGAAGACGTTACACAGGCCAATTCAAGAGAGACAGTAAGTGCTCTTACAAAAGAAGACAACATTTATGAACCAAAAACAAATGATGCAGAGGTTGCGGCTCTCGTTGCAGCTCCAGACAAAAGCACAGATGCAGCTACAGATATCGTAGCAGCTGCTGATGGTTCAGAAAAACAGAGTTTCGCTAGTGACAAAGAAAGACTTGCTTTCATCGTAGCTAAGTACAACAAAGCTAAAAAGAAATAGTTTATCTCATCTACCAAGTGTAGAAGGAGAACCCGGCATCGTTATTAGTAACGCTGCTAGCCAGATTATAGGCACCCTTTGGGGTGCCTTTTTTATTGGCCTTGATAAAGGCTAATACAATCAGTCCCTGTGAATGAAATGAAGCCGGGGTGCCTTTTTTATTGGTGTTAAGAAACACCAATCATAAAAAAGTGTCATCGAATATAGTGAGATGGGTGCTTTTAATAATCAAATATAGATTATGGTTGGCTAGGTATAAATAAGATACTTTATAGAATTAAAACTACTCTCTACCTCTTACAACCCCAGCTACTCCACCAGGACCACCCAGCAAGCCAACTCCATAAGATAATATTGGGTTATCGAATCTTTTTCCAACATTAGCAGTTAATGCTCCTAAACCACTATACCCACTAGTTGTTAAACCAGCAAGTAAAAGAGCAGATGCTAAAGACAATGGATCCTTTAGATTAACTTTTCCAGATGTGTGAGCTTTTTTTAGTCCTCTTAAGAGAGGTATACCTGCTTCTGCTGCATTTATAGTGGCAGCCAGTCCTTCTGGACTCATCTCATCATTTCCAAACAGTGCCTGCTTAATCAACCCTTTGTAAATTTATTTGTACTCTGCATACTTGTTCATCTTAAACTCCTATCTATTGATAATAAATGATCTTAACAAATCCAAATCTAAAAGGGGCATTACTTTCTCCTCAAAAGCATCAAGCAGCTTCTTCTCGTACTGTCCGCCTTGTATTTTATCCGAGCCAGGCTTAGTAAGTTCTAAGCCCAGTTTATCCCATACATGCTGGTATCCTTTTTTTGCAACATCGCTACCCATAGCCTTACTAACCAGTTGCTGACTTATGGCTTCCTTAACAAGCGCTTCTAATTCAGCAGTTTTAATAAGGTCAGTAACGAATGCGTGGGCGGAGGCTATTTTAGCAGGAATTTCATTTTCTAATTGGGCACCAGTATTAGCATTAGAGTTAAGCCCACTTAATACGGACTCTATATCAAGCTCGCCTCTATTCTCGGGTATTCTATTGTTCTTATAATAGTAATGCTTAAGAAGTTCTTTATATACTTCTTTGTAGAACTCTTGCCCCAACTCATTAACCTTGGCAGATGTTTTATTCATATAAGTCTCCTTATTAACCCACCAGACTACGAAGCTGATCCATTACTTTTTCCTGAGGTGTTTTCTCGGGAGTAAGTGCTGAAACAGCAGATCCAACCGTAGCAAGTCCACCCAAACCCAAACCTGTATACAGCTGGGTCTTATCCCGATCTCTATCTTTCATTCTAGCCAATCTATTCATAGCGTTATACCGTCTATTAAAAGATTTAAAAGCAGCATCGCTCATGGCTGGGTTTTTTGGGTTAACAGGACCCATTGGTTGCTTTATGAACTTCTTAAAAAAATCATCTGACTGACTTGCTGCCTCCCTAGCAGAAGAACCACTTAAATTACCCCAATATTTACTAAGCATTTTCTTGCCAGTATCAAATGCACCAGCATTCTTAAGGAGACTAGCAACTAACTTTCTATTAGCATAACTATTCTTAGCTATGTTACCCAAAAATGGTAAATCAGCGGCTTGAGTTCCCATGGCATCATCAACCATGCTAGATCCATCAAATAATCTTTTACCAACTTTTGATCCAGCTAACCCTCCAGCTCCACCACCAAATCCAGCACCAATTAATGTATTTCTAAGCAAATTGTCAGTTATGTCGTTACCATTAATAGCATTGCTAGTAGCTGTTGCTGCTGCTCCTGTACCTGAACCTAGCAAAGCACCTATTAAAGCTGTTTTATCTTGTGCATTAAATAATTTATTAGCAACACCAGCATTCTTAAGAAGCTCTTCCGCATAAGCCTTCTTTATAAGTGACTCAGTATACTCTGAATTTGCCTGTGCGAATACATTTCTAAGAGTATTCATTATTTTATCAGTTGTGGTCTCTTCTGGTTCAAGAGCTTTGTATGTTCCATAACCAGCTCCACCAAGAGCAGCTGCACCACCTACGCCTATACCAACATTGCGCATAGCCTTAGCCTTAGCTTCTTCAACAGCTTTGATAAGTGCTGCATTATAATTAGCATCACTCTTATTATAAAGGAGCTGTTCTATGCTGCCCTCAATATTTTTCTTGGGATAGATCTTAGCCTTAGCGTTAGCCATAAGGTCATCTATCTTAGATGTTCCAGCTTCAATAGCTTTGCTTTTACTAAATGCTGGCAGTATACCTTTGTTTATGAAATCCTTAATACCAGCCGACTCTTTAATAATGGCCTTATAAGCCTCTTTGTATTCTGCGTACTTGTTCATGGGGACTCCTAAATATAAATTAATCGTTGTATAATCCGTATCCCGTTCCTACTGCGCCTAGAGCAGTGGTTCCGCCTAGAATATTTCGAAGAGTTTCTAGGTTATTAATCTTTGATGATGACTCCCTCTCAACCCTTTTTTCTCTAGTACCCAGCATATTAAGGAGTTTCTTAATGCTCTTATTACTATCCTCAGACATATCATTAGGGAGTAAATCCTTAATTTTACGGCGTATTAAATCCGGTGTTGGAGTTTTATATGAGCCAGATGGTGCTGTTACCTTTTTATTTCCAGCTTGATATAGCGCATCTAGAACCTTTCTGGTACTGATATCTCCGGCCTCTGAAGCTATTTTTCCAGCCGTAAGGGTATTCATACCCGCTTCGAAAGGTGAACTTATAAGTCTGGACGCTATCCATGCCACGGGATTAACATCCTGTCCACCCATATTGTCAAAATCATTTCTCATTTTTCTGAACTCGCCAAAGCCCTTCTTCCAAGCCGCTTTAGCAGGATCAATAGCTTTCTCAAACTTAGCATCTTTAATCAAACTATCAAGTATTAGGGCCTTATAAGCCTCTTTGTATTCTGCGTACTTGTTCATGGGGACTCCTAAATAGTATAATAATCAATTACATATATATTATAGCTGAAAGCTTAGAACAGCCACTCCAGATAAGCCGTTTATAAACTATAATATAAGTGTCATAATTCAGAGGGGTTTTCTGATGCTTCATAATGATTTAAAGGTCATATTAGCTGGTGTGGATGTCCCGTTTACCAATGTAACAATACATAGTACTAATGCTACTATTGGTATAACAGCTGAGGATATCAAAGGCGACCTTAAAGAAATGGTCAAGTTTGAAGCTGTTCCAGTTATGATACTTCTTAAGAACCCAGACCCCACTTATACATCAGTTATTAATATTGACTCAACCATATCTGGTAAATCATTAGTAATATTCGAAGGCTTGACTTATGACATAGCTGTCCATAAGGTTGCTTATACTAATATAGTTAACATACTTATCAAATCCAGAAGACTTTCGCATGCAGTCCTAGATGACATTCAGTTTACAGACATATCTGTAAATAGAGCATTCGCAACAGTTACCGATACACAGACTTATGATCTTAGACGTAACTTAGCTGCCGATACGGGAGGAGAGAAACTCATCACTGTTCCGGATGGTATCTTCTCTCCTACAATTAGTGACATATTCCTTCGTAAATTAATAGCAGGTAATAAGGCATCCAGGATGTCCAAGCCTCATCATATTTATCAATATACTCTGGACAACATGCTGCTTCCTCTTCAAGCTGAATTCAAGCTTCCTGGTAATATGAAGCAAGACATTCAGCCCTATATTGAGTTTGATAGGGGGATGACCAATCTTCATCTTAATAATGAGGATCGTACTAAGTTCAAAGAAGAGCGTAAGTATGACACAGAGTTTGGCTTGTCTGATGAAGAAGCCAGGAAGACTCTAAACCCTAACATATACACGGCTCTTATGGATACCCTCCCAGGGTTTACATATACTGGTTCAGCACCAGAAGGTAAGAAGATATTGGATGAACTCCTTAAGCTTACCAATACAGTTAATAATAGAACTAAGTATTCTACCAAGGATTACTCAGCTATGGTAACCGATTATGTGGTTGAGTATGGCGGTAAATCTGTACCTGAGATCCTCGCCATGGAAATGAGCTCATCTTATGATGCTCTTCAGAAGATATTCAATGATGACTTATGGAAGTCACAGATACTCAGCCAAGTTAAGCCAGTAGATAACAGCGCAGCAATAGCAGCTTATTTATCTGGTGATAATAATATATTCGTCAAACACAGAGAGCTATATAAGCAGTATGTATATACCTCCTTATATATGTTGTGCAGTATGCTTGGCATGTCTTACTTTGAAATAAGAAAGACTAAGTCTGGGAGTATGTCCCCAATAAGTACCCA
>Ga0116170_10006546_pt1 | contig 10181 bp, 12 predicted proteins | sample AD_JPNHW1_MetaG_FD_89797 | JGI IMG/M metagenome (GOLD analysis project Ga0116170, IMG submission 89797) | Active sludge microbial communities of municipal wastewater-treating anaerobic digesters from Japan - AD_JPNHW1_MetaG | ecosystem: Engineered > Bioreactor > Anaerobic > Digestate | place...
TCAAAGAATGCGTCGATGGTCTTCTGGTCGACACCGAGCCCCTCAAGAACACGGTTTGCCCGCTCCTTCATGATGTTCTGGGCACAGGGACAGGCAGTCATGCCGGTCACTTCGGCACCGATGCTTTTCCTTACGATGGGGTCGCGGAAGGTCCTTTTTGCAATGGCCCGTGCATGCACCTTGACCACTTCATGGCATGTCGTGTGGCTCACCGGGGTCTCGCGTTTGACCATGAACTCGCTGCGCATGAGGACCTCGGTCCGGTCGGCATACTCATGACGGTCGAGCAGTTTGCGTGCCACCGCGGTACAGAGGTCCTCGATCTCGTTGACCTCGCCATCGATTGCCTGCTGGAGCACCTCATCGATCACTTCAAAGTTCCGCGAGAGGTTTGCCCCTTTCAGACTGCCGGGCAGATCAACATAGACATCGAACTTCGAGATAAAAACGACCGGTCTTTTATCGACCCGGTTGACTTCTACAAGTTTCTTTACGTTTTTTACCCCGACCCGGGTAAGGTTTATCCGGACATCCGGAGTCGAGGCCTGGATATCAGGCAGTTTCCCGCTGAATGGCTGCTCCGGGATGCTGTCCACAACTATGTTTTTAATAAGTCATCGCATCCATGCTGGTTTTACAAGTGTGCTTCTTTAGTTTTTTCATATAATATTTATGTGCTTTGTTGCCGATATCACATGGATCGAATATGATGAAAAAATACTATGAATCCGATGCCGATATCTCGGTGCTCAAGGGCAAGAAGATCGCGGTGATCGGATACGGGTCCCAGGGGCGCGGGCAGTCGCTGAACCTGCGTGACAGCGGCCTTGATGTGATCATCGGCCTGCGCAAGGGAAAGAGCTGGGATGCAGCAACAAAAGACGGCATGACCGTGATGTCTGTTGCCGAAGCGGCAAAGAAGGCAGACATTATCCAGATCCTCCTTCCTGACGAACTTCAGGCAGCAGTATACAAAAATGAGATCATGCCGCACCTCTCCGAGAACAAGACCCTGATGTTCTCCCACGGGTTCAACATTCACTTCGGCCAGATCGTACCGCCCCAGAATGTCGATGTGATCATGGTGGCGCCCAAGGGCCCGGGGTTCATGGTGCGCCGGCAGTACGAGGAAGGAAAGGGCGTACCGGCCCTTATCGCCGTCCAGCAGGACCCCACGGGCAGGGCCCACAAGACAGCCCTTGCGTATGCTAAGGGTATCGGTGCGACCCGTGCGGTTGTCCTTGAAACAACGTTCCGCGAGGAGACCGAAACCGATCTCTTTGGCGAACAGGCCGTCCTCTGCGGCGGGACTGCATCGCTTATCAAGGCCGGATTCGAGACGCTCGTTGATGCCGGGTATGCACCCGAGATGGCATATCTCGAAGTCTGCCACGAGCTCAAGCTCATCGTTGACCTGATCTATGAAGGCGGTCTGACAAACATGCGCCAGTACGTGAGCAACACCGCGCAGTACGGCGACATGACCCGGGGCCCCCGGGTTATCGGGCCCGAAGCATACGAGGCAATGGAAGAGATCCTTTGTGAGATCCAGAGCGGTGAATTTGCCAAGGAATGGATGCTTGAGAACATGGTAAACCGCCCGGTCTTTAATGCGCTCACGAAGGCTGACGAGGAGCACCTCCTTGAAGAGACCGGAAAAGAAGTACGGGCAATGATGCCCCAGTTCAGGAGATAAATCCCCAATCTTTTTTTTACCGTGTATTCTCCCGTCCGGGTTCTGCGTATGATATCTTTTTAGTCGCAGGCTACGATCTTTCTGTATGAAGATCTGTGTGATTTACCACAGCGAGACAGGGAATACCCGGCACATCGCCCAGCATATCGCATCTGCCATCCCGGACAGCCGCATCATCGAAGTCTCTGATCGTGCCGAGCATTCACGGGTGACCCGTTTTCTTATGCAGTGCAAGGCCGCGATGAGTGAAGATCTGACCACAATCGAACCGGCGCATCTGGACGCATCGGAATACGATCTGATCGTTTTCGGATCGCCGGTCTGGGCATTTAAACCAACCCCGGCAATCCACACTGCCATCAGCATCCTTGCCCATTGTGAGAAAAGACGGGCAGTTGCCTTTGCCACGCATGGCGGCAAACCCGGTAAGACCGAGGAGACCTTTAAAAAATGGATCGAAGAACGGGGCATGCAGTTTGCGGGATTTAAGGATATTAACCAGAATGATATCGAAGATGACACAAAGAATGCCGACGTGGTCCGGTTTGTAAAAGGGGCAGTCCCCTCCTATCTCTGATTTTTTTAAGGATGCTGCGCAATTGCCGCCAGCATCCGGCGGCGGACGACGGTTCGTTTTTTCTGGGAAAGACTTTTGCACCTGCGCCGCCCTTATAGTATACACGTATGACGGACTCCTATGATGATCTCTTAAAAAAGGCATATTCCCATATCTCCGAAAAGAGTGCCTCCTCGGAACGTTTTGTTGTCCCTGAAGCCAAGGCCTATATCGAGGGCAAGACCACGATCCTTGAAAATTTTGCTGAGATTGCCGACAAAGTCCGTCGCGACAAGGATCACCTGATGAAGTATATCCTTGGGGAACTCGGGACGTCGGGAAAGATCGATGGCACCCGGGCAATATTCAATGGGAAATTTGAGATCTCGCTCTTTAGGATGATCATCAAGAGTTATGTCGAGGACTATGTGATCTGCTCCGAGTGCGGGAAGCCCGATACACGCCTTGTCAAGGATGACCGGGTCCTCCTCCTCAGGTGCGATGCGTGCGGGGGCCACCGTCCGGTAAGAAAGCGCAAGGTAAGGACGGAGCCCGTCTCGGAGAACCTTGAGGAGGGGCAGATTATGGATGTGGAGATCCAGTCGCTCTCCAAGCGGGGCGACGGCGTTGTGAAGATGGGCCGTTATATCATGTACGTGGCAAATGCAAAGCCCGGCCAGAGCGTGAAGGTCAGAATCTCGCGGATCTCCGGGTCGATTGTCTTTACCGAGCGGGCCGAATAACTTGCCCGGATCGGGCAGGTACCCTTTTTTAATGGCAGCTGTAAGCGTCTGTCAGGAAGAATCCTGCGGTCTTGCCAAACAGCTTTAAACAACTAAAAAGTATTGGAAGAATTAAAAAACCGGATTTACTTCTGTTTTGCAAGTCCTTTCAGGAGATCGTCGCAGTTGCCGGAGATCTTCTTGCAGGCTTTTTTTATCAGTGTCAGCGGGTTCTTCTTTGCGCTCTTGGTAGTTACGAGCAGTTCGGGGTCGGAGAACTGGAACTCGATGGTGTATTTTGCGACATCGACGTCGGGGTCGGTCAGGAGTTCCTCGACCAGGGCGTTCATGAACGTGTGACCCTCTCCCTGGATGACGAGTCGTGCCTTGTCTTTTTCGAGTTCGAGTACCTTTACAATCATGCACCTATGTTTGGGAACCTGTAAACTATTAAGGTATGGGTAAAAGAGGGACGCGTGACCGGCATAAAAACAGCGATCCGCCAGGTCGTCCTGTGTCAGGGGAACACGAAGGTCTCGCCGTCATGGGCAAGGTGGGGATACTCCCACGGCATCACGTGGCTGATATGGATGCACCGGAACGCTTTTGCGTGCAGGCTTTCCGCGAGCGTGCAGGCATCGAGATAGTTCATGTGTTTGGTGATCGTCATGTGCGAGGGGACGATCGCATCTAGGAGCAACAGGTCGAGATTTTCAAGCAGGGCCAGGCTCTGTTTCGGGATGTCGCGGTTGGTATCCGAGGTATACCCGATCCGTTTTCCCTCTGCCTCAAAGAGGAACCCGCAGGTAAACGCCGGGGGATGTTTCACGGTAAACGGCGTGATGGTGATCCCAAAAAGGGTAAACGGCACGTAGGGTTCGACGGGAATGCGGTTAAACTCAAGGAACCGGAAGGTCTCGCCGCAGTACCGGAGCACCGGTTCGGCGGCATAGACCGGCGGGATCTTCTGGACCCGGTAGAAGTCCCCGAATCCCATGAAATGATCGTAGTGCCCGTGCGTCCAGATCACGGCATCGATATGCGGGGAGCCGGCCTGTAAGAGCTGCTGCCGGAGGTCGGGGGTTGAATCGATAAGGATATGATGCCCGTCCTTCTCGATCAAAATCGAGCTCCGCAGCCGTCCGGCGCCCGTTGTCTTTGCGCGGGTGCACTGGGGGCAGTCGCACCCGATCTTCGGTGTCCCGATGGCATCACCGGTACCGAGCAGTGTAAACTTCATTCCTGCTTCCAGTTCAGGTTCCGGATTGCGTCGCGGTTCCTGACCATGCGGATCCCTTTATCGAGGTCCTGGCGGTCAATGGCCTCGCGCTTGTCCATGAGTGCCGACAGGAGCGCTTCCTTGATCATGAGCCGGATATCCGCGCCCGAGAATCCTTCGGTCAGGGCCGCCATCTCCTGGTAATCGCAGGTGCAGGTCATGGATGAAGTTACGCTTTTTAAAATCTCCCTGCGCATCTCCTCGTCCGGCAGGGAGAACTCAACGACTTCGTCAAACCGCCGCCACGCTGCCTCGTCGAGGAGCTGCGGGTGGTTGGTGGCGCCAATCAAAAGCACCCCGTTTCGTATCAGGCTGATCCGGTCGATGTTTTTTAAGAGCGCGTTGACCGCCCGTTTCATTGCCCCGTGATCGTCCGTGACCCGGCTCTTTGCAACGAAGTCGAACTCGTCGATGAAGAGGATCGATGGCGCGAGTTTCTTTGCGAGGTCGAAAATTTTATCGATGTTTTTCGAGGTCTCTCCCAGGTACTGGGAGGTGATCATCGAGAGCCGGACTTCGAGCACCGGCATGTGCATCGAGTGGGACATCGCAAGGGCAAGGGAGGTCTTCCCCGTGCCCGGTGGGCCGACAAAGAGGAGTTTTCCCACTTCGTAGATCCGGTGTCGGTAGAGGAAATCCCGGTGGTGGAGTGCATGGTGGATTTTATTGATGACCGCGGTCTGTTCGGGCGAGCAGATGAGGTCCTCCATCTTCTGTTCGACCTCTTCCGGGGCGGTGACGATCACAAGGTCGAGCGCGTTGCGCATCTTCTCGTCTTCGCCGATGATCTTTGTGATCTTCTGGTCGAGGCTTGCCCGCGTGTCTTCGAAAGGCGGGTTTGCCTTGCGGACGTCCTGGTAGGAGACCTTGGTGCCATCGAACGACTCAAAGAAGAACGCAAGCGCCGGGTTGATTCCCACAAGGGGCCTGCCGCCCTGTGCGAGGAACCATTCCGCCGCTGGTTTTAAGGTGGTGATCTTCAGGCGCTGGCCGAAGTCCTCGTACGAGACGAACGGGTTCTTTGCGATCTTCTCGTGGGCATCGGCTATCCCGAGGGTGCGCTTGATCAGGCCGTCGCTTACATAGACCGGGCGCTTGACGGACTTTGTGTCCCCCGAGCAGAAGATCTCGCGGCAGGCCGGGGTCAGATCATTGAGGTCGAGTGCCGGGTTCTGGTTAAAAATCTCTGCCGTCAGCAGGACTTCCATGATGCGCAGGCTATCGCTATCTCCGGACATGGCTGTAACCTTTACTATTTCCCGCCTGAATCCATATACCTTCTTACCGGGTTGTCACAATGCAGCCGTCTTGTGTGACAATCATGGTGTGCTCGTGCTGGGAGACAAGCGATCCCGGGATATCCGCAAGGACCGGGTAACCGTGCAGGATCTGCGACCGGCACAGGCCGAGAAGTGCCAGGCCGGCCTTTTTGTCGTTTAACCAGCGGCGCGAGAACGGGAGTCCCCGGCGTTCCTTTACTTTTTCCATGATCTCGCGGGCGGCCGGGATGCGGACCGGCTTTTCCGCAATCTGCGAATAGATCTCCACCCGGGTCTTCTCCCCGACTCTCCCGCTGCCGGTGGTGGCAAACGGCTCGATGGCAATGGCCATGCCCTCTTCGAGCACCGTGCCACCGGAAATGGCAATATTGGGGATCGAGGGATCCATGTGGGCTACGTACTGGTCGAGGCCGTGGCCGGTCAGGTTTGCAATGGGCCGGTAGCCACGCGAAACGATTTCGTGTTCGATGGCTGCGCCGATCTCCCCGGTAGTGACCCCGGGCCGGACGCAGGCTATCGCGGCATCGAGTGCCGCGCGGGATGCGTCAAGGAGAAGGGAGTTGTTCCCCAGATCTACCGTTGTCGCGGTATCCGCAACGTACCCCTCGATCTGCACGCCAAGGTCGAACTTGACAACGTCGCCCTTCGCAAAGACCCGCTCGTCCCCGGGGGATGCGGTATCGTGGGCCGCGTCCTCGTTTAGGGAGACATTGAGGGGGAACGCGAGGTCGGCGCCCTCAGATCGTATCCGGTCTTCCACGGAATCGATGAGTTCCAGGTACGATCCACCAACCCTGACCCCCTGCACACCTTCGTGCAGGATCTTTGCGGCCAGTTTTCCTGCCTCTTTGTAGTTTTCCAGAATCTCATCGTTCATCATAGTACCAGCGTCTCTTCAAATTTTGTGAAATCCTCGAATTTCTTTGCCCGCACCGTGCCCATGTCTTCGAGCCGGATCCCGCCGACGCCGGGATAGTAGAGGCCCGGTTCCACGGTTACTACGACGCCCTCTTTAAGGGGCCCGCCGGAAGGACCCACCGTGGGCATCTCATGGACCTGGAGCCCCACCCCGTGGCCGAGATTGTGGATAAAGCCCCGGGTATCGCTCTCAAAGCCCCGGCTTTTGAAATAATCGACCACTGCGTTGTGGGCCGCCGCGCCCGGCACACCGGCCCGTATCTTCGAGATCCCGATCTTCTGCGCTTCTTTGACCGCATCGTACATCTCCATGATCTGCGGGTCCGGTTTGCCCTTCGAGACCGTCCGGGTCATGTCCGCATAGTATCCCGTTGCCTCGTCTTTGGGGAACATGTCGATCACGATAGGTTCGTGGGCCTTAAGCGCGCCGTTCCCGATGATATGGGGGAACGCGGTATCTTCCCCGCACGAAATGATCGTTTCCACCGCGCAGCAGCCATCGTCCATGAGCTGCTTGTGCATCGCGCTCCGCACGATCTCCGAGGTGAGCGGCGCACCGTCATGGTACAGAATGCCCCTCTTTGTCGTTGCCCTGCCGATAAGCGAGATCCCCAGTGCCATCGCCATCTCGGTCTTCTTCTGCACGGTGCGGATGAGCCGGATCTCTTCCGGGGTTTTTACCTCCCGCATCTTCTCTGTCGTGCCATTATCCACGATGACCCGGCACTCCTCTTCGAGCGCCCGCAGAAGTGCCGCCGGAAGCATGGGCGAGACAAGGAGCGTCTTTCCCGTCTGGCCCGCAATCATCTGCGCGGTTGCTTTCCAGGGATCTTTTTCTTTTTTTACGATATCCGGAAGGCCGGCCTGCGTCCGGGTGATAACGGCAGCGCAGGATTCCCGTCCGGCACGGACGGCTTCCATCTGGGGGACAATAATGGTTCCCGGCATCCGGCGCTTCTTGTAAAAGACAAACGCATCATGCATCACGAACCGGGTGAGGTAGCGCATATCGGCGTCCTCGCCACCAGCGTAGTGGACGAACGCATCCGCCCCGCACGCCTTCATTGCAGCGTCCAGTGGATCCATTGCCATATACTTACGCGCTGAAACGTCAAGTACTTTTATTCTAGGATTCTAACGTACGTGCAATGGACGAGACTTCAAAAGAGCAGTTCAAGTGGAAATTTTACCGGCTGGCAGTCCAGCTCAACGCGATCATTCTCCTCTTTGCGCTGGCAATCCTGTTCCTGTTTCTCGCGCCCGAGCCGTACCGGCTCCCCGCGGTTGTCATCATGCTGGTGGTGGCAGCGGTGCTCAGCTGGAATTTTATCGGGAAGTACCGTGCAACAAAGGCATGGCTTCATGAGCATTGAGGTGCAGGTAAGAGTAGGGATAAAGCAGGAGATCCGTTTCCGGGAGGCACCATGCTTGGGAAGATGAAGGACGAGATCGAGCTCTTGAGCCGGCACATTGAGGTTGCCCGTGCCGTTGCCGAGCATCAGCCGATCGGGATCATGAAGCTCTCCGAGATCCTCGATCTGCCCTCCCACCGGATCCGGTACTCCCTTCACGTGCTCGAACAGCTGGGTTACATCCGCGCATCATCGGACGGTGCGGTTGCGACCGAGCGGACAAGGGAACTCTTTGCGCACCTCAACGAGGATCTGGACGATATCATCCGGCTCCTCAATGCCATGAAAAAACGCTGAATGCCGGCGTATCGGTTCCGGATTTTCCCCAAGCCGGGCTCGCGTGGATGGGGTGCAGCATGTTTTTCGCCCTTTCCTGCGATTAGTTACCTTTAAAAACACTCACAAAGAATCTATTAAGGCACATAAGACCTAAATGCCGCCATAACTCAGTTGGTAGAGTGGCTGGCTGTTAACCAGCATGTCACAGGTTCGAGTCCTGTTGGCGGCGCTTTTTGGGCCTGTAGCTCAGTCCGGTTAGAGCGCCCGGCTCATAACCGGGCGGTCATGCGTTCGAATCGCATCAGGCCCACTGCTTTTTTGTTTTTGTGATTTTCGTATGTGACCGCAGGGGTTTGTCCCGGTTTTTGGTCAGGCCCGCGAGCCGGTTCCCCGGGAAAAACAAAATTTCCCCCATGGACCCCCCTTTTTAGGATCGCTTCCGGAAAAGGTGTAATTGTCACCTGTAATCCACCGGTTTCTTACCGGGATCCGGGCAGATCCTCTTGGGGGGTCAGTGGGGGAAAAAATGTGGGAGAAACCCGGTTTTTCATCGTGAGATTCAAAAAATGGTGCAGGGGGTCAGACCACTATTTATCCGGACCGGCCGCCCCGCCCCTCATGAAAAATTCCTTTGAAAAGAAGATTTGACAAAGTATCTATGATCGGGAAACGATAGCAACCTTCATGGACTGTCCCGTGTGTGGGGGTGACTGCGTACGCCCGGCGCATGAGGTGCTTGCAGAACTCTCCACGCGGTTTTTGCCCTGCCCCTCCTGCCGGATGCAGGTCCTTGACAAGCGTGCCCCGCTTGTTGATCTCGATTATCCCGAACCATGTTCCTGCAAAAGACGGTTTATCGATGGTGTATTTGCGCACATGTACGTGATTATGCGCGAAGAGGGGGATCTCACCAGGGACGACCCACTCATTGCGACCGGCTCGCCGCTTGTCCACCCGGGGTTTGCCATGGACCGGCCTCCCTTCCTCCCGGAAAAATCCCTCCTGCTGTTGTCAGGGAGGGTTACCGGGAAGACGGCCCGGCGGATCGTTGCCGAAGTCCCTGAAGTGAAGGGCGTTGTGAAGACCTCGCCCGGGATCCCCGGCCTTGCCTCCCACGAACCAGACGCGGTTCCCCGGGTCCATACGCTCCTTGCCGGGTGCGATGTGCGGGCCGATCTCGTCCCGGTCGGCAAAAATACCCTTGTGATCTACAAGCAGCAGTCAGTCATCCATGTCGAGTTCCCGCGTGCAGGGTACCCTAAGGTACGGGCGGTTGCCGCTCACGCGGGAACTCCTGTGGTGCCACTCTTTGTTGATGCATTTTCCGGGCCGGGGACGCTTGGTCTTGCCGCAGCAGGTCTTGGCGTCCCGCATGTCATCATGAACGATGCGTGGTATGCTGCAGCCTTCTGGTCTGCGGTTAATATCGGTGTCAACCGCGCTCTTTTTGCTGTCGATGACGTGAAAATTTGCGCGCAGTACGCGGAGATGCGCTCTCACCCGGTCGCCCGGGACCCAACAAAGATCGCGGAGGCAAAGGGGCGCCAGATCCTCGAAGTTTACCAGGGGGATTTCCGCAGGCTTCCCACGGTTCTCCCCCCTGACGCTCACCCGGTGACCGCACTGGATATTTTTGACAAGCAGGACCGGGATTTGTCATCTGCCCTGATTCAGGACTGGCAAAAGCGGGTCGGCGGGGAGGTGTTCATTCCCTGATGCGCCTAAAATTGTGCTATCCGCAGGGTCGCCGTATTTTCCCTGCATATCCCTGCATATATGTGACAAGGATTTATTGACCGGCAGCCAAAGTGATATGGGGACTAGCCCGGGTGGCTCGGCGTCACTTGTAACCCGAAACCGTCGGTACGCGGGGGGCGAAGTTTGACGAAGGCTGCAACGACCTGCTGGAGCCTCTCGTATTCTGACGTTGAAACCTCGTCCCATGAGGTCGATGGCCAGGTATCAAAATTCCGGAGGGAATGGCGACCTGTCGCTGCGGGAACCGGTTCAGGCCCGGAAGGGAGCAGACTTACCGCAGA
>Ga0116170_10006547_pt1 | contig 10179 bp, 6 predicted proteins | sample AD_JPNHW1_MetaG_FD_89797 | JGI IMG/M metagenome (GOLD analysis project Ga0116170, IMG submission 89797) | Active sludge microbial communities of municipal wastewater-treating anaerobic digesters from Japan - AD_JPNHW1_MetaG | ecosystem: Engineered > Bioreactor > Anaerobic > Digestate | place...
CCTCGAGCGCAAGCGGGACACGGCGGGCAAGCTGATCTCAGCCCAGCAGAACCTCGACAGCCTCGATGCCATCATGGTCGACAAGAACAACCGCCTGCGCGAGCTGAAGAACCAGGTGCAGTACGCCCAGCGGTTCCGCAAGCTGAAAGGGGACCGCGGCGACGCGCTCAAGGCCCTGCTGAGGAAGAAGCACGACCGCCTGCAGGAGGCCTTCACCCGGGCCGCCAGCGGGGTGGAGCGGGGGGGCGAAGCCGAGGCGGCGCTGGCCGGGGAGATCGCCGTCCTGGAGAAGGCGGTGCTGGCGGACGAGCAGGTGCGCTGGGAGACCGAGCGGCGGCTGAAGAACGCCCAGCAGGAGGTGTTCGAGGCCAACAGCCGCATCCTCTCCGCCCAGAAGGAACGGGAGAAGTCTGCCCAGCGCCTGGAGTTCATCGCCCAGCGGCAGAAGCAGCTGGCCGCCCAGCTGGCGTCGGGGACCGGCGAGGTGACGACGCTGCGGACCGAGGAGGAGCGCCAGCAGACCGAGCGCCAGGAACTCGAGACCGAGCTGGCGGAGCGGCGTCAGGCGGCCGAAGTGCAGCGCCGGGAGCTGGCCTCGGGCGAGGCGGGCTGGAACGACCTGCGCCGGCGGGACGAAGAGCTGAAGAAGCGGACGTTTGCCCTGGCGAGCGAGCTCGCCCAGCAGCGCAACCAGCGCAGCCAGGCGGAGCGGGACCTGCTGCGCATCGAGCAGCAGAACGTCCACAAGAAGGCCCTGCTGGCCGACCTGGACAAGCAGCGGCAGGAGGCGGGGGTGGAGGGGCTGGTCGCCGAACTGGAGACGGCCCGCGAGCGGCAGCAGACGCTCGAGGACGCCCGGGACGAGGCCCGGCGTCGGGTCGAGGAGGCCCGCAGCGGCGTCGAGGAGATCGCGCGCAAGGTACGCGCCCTGAAGTCGGAGATCGACAACCTGGCCCGCCAGCGGCAGAAGTACCAGGAGATCCGGCGCAAGCTGGAGGGGGGCGGGGAGAAAGCCCCGGAGGTGAAGTGCGAGGGACGCCTGGTCGACTGGGTGGAGGCCGATCCGGCCCGCTTCCGCCTGCTGGAGATGTTCTACCGCGACGAGATGGACGCGCCGCTCGCCGCCGATGCTGGGTCGCTCCAGCATCTGCCCGGGGAGCGGTTGATGATCAAGGGAGCGGGGCGCGGCACCGTCCCCGCGGCGGCCCTGAGCGAGCCCGGCTTCACCGCCCGGATCCACGATTCGTTCACCTTGCGCCGCGAGGAGTGGCGGGGCTCCTACCGCGACGGGGCGATCGCCGTCGACCTGCCGTCCGCCCTGCGTATCGCCGCTACCCACGGCATCGACGTGATCACCGAGGCCGGGGAACTGGTACTGGCCACGGGAGTGGTTTGCCGCGGGCGGGAACGGGGACTGCTGGAAGTCTCCCACGAGATCCACGCCATAGAGAAGACCTCGCAGCAGACCGAGGAGAAGCTGGCCGTGCTGGAGGAGCGGGCCGCCGCCGAGGCGGAGACCCTGCGTCCCCTGCAGGGGGCGCTCGAGGAGGCCGTGCGCCAGGCCGGCGCGGCCCGGGAGGCGGGGATCGCTTTGGCTTCGCGGCTGGAGACCCAGCGGCGCAACGCCGAACGGGTGGTGGCGCGGGCGGCCGCGGTGACCGCCGAGTTGGCCGCGCTGGTCCGCGAGGATGCCGACGTGCGGGACCGGCTGGGCCGGATCGGGGAGCGGACCACCGCCCTCGAGCGGGGGGAGGCCGACCTGAACCGGGAGCGGGAGGCGCTGGCGGGGGAGACGGCGGCCGCGACCGCCGCCCGGGCCGAGCGCGAGCGGCAGAAGCTCGAGATCGATGGCGCCCTGGCGCTGCTGGCCGAGCGGATCACCGGCCGCACCCAGGCCGCGCGGGACCTGCGGGGGCGGATCGACCGGCTGGAGAAGGCCGCCGCGGCCGCCAAGATCGAAACCGAGCAGCTGACGCGGGAGGAGGGGGAGACCCGGTCGCGCATGGACTCGCTGGGCGACGACTCCCGCCGGGCCACCGGGCAGAAGAAGACGCTGGAGGAGGAGATCTGGGGGCTCGAGCAGTCGTCAAACCAGCTGGCCGCCGGCCTCAAGGAGAAACAGGCGCACCTGACCACCCGCCGGCAGCAGCTTGACGGGGTACGTCAGGAGAAGGGGCGGGGCGAGGTCGACCTGACCGCGGTCAAGAAGGACCTGCATCAGCTCCAGGAGGTCTCCTTGCAGGAGCTCGGCCTGGAACTGGCGGCCATCGAGCCGGGCGAGACCGAGTTCGCCGGGCAGGCCGAGGAGGAACTGGAGCGGGTGGCCACCGAGATGGGCGAGCGGCTGGAGAAGATGCGCGAGAGCGACAAGCTGAGCTTTTCCGCCGAGAAGGAGTACGAACTGCTGGAGAAGGATTACCACTTCCAGGAGACCCAGCGGAGCGACATCCTGCGTTCGATCGCCGACATGAACGAGGCCATCGACCGCATCGATCGCGAATCGCGCCAGAGTTTCTCCGAAGCCTTCGAGAAGGTCCGCACCAGCTTCAAGCGCAACTTCGAGATCCTGTTCGAGGGGGGAAGCGCCGAACTGGTCCTGACCGGGGGCGAAAACGTGCTCGAGTCGGGGCTGGAAATCGAGGCCCAGCCCCCCGGCAAGAAGCTGCAGAGCATGCGGCTGCTGTCGGGCGGCGAGAAGACCCTGACCTCGCTGGCCTTCCTGTTCGCCATGTTCGAGTACAAGCCCTCGCCGTTCTGCGTGTTCGACGAGGTCGACGCCTCGCTCGACGAGGCCAACATCCAGCGGTTCCTGCGCTTCCTGCACCAGCTGAAGAGCCGCACCCAGTTCATCATCATCACCCACAACTTCAAGACCATGGAGGAGGCCGACTTCATCTACGGCATCAGCATGGATGAGCCGGGCATCTCTCGGATCTACTCGATCCGCATGACGCCGGCCGAGCGGGGAGGGAAGGAATGATCGTGCCGGCCCTGATCCAGGTCTACACCGGCAACGGCAAGGGCAAGACCACCGCCGCCCTGGGCCTGGCCCTGCGGGCCGCGGGCCGGGGGCACCACACCTACATGGCCCAGTTCCTCAAGCAGGGGGACTACGGCGAGCACCTGATCGTGCGCCGGGCGCTGGGGGAGTGGCTGCGCATCGAGCAGTTCGGCCTGCCCGGCTTTCACCACCAGGAGCACGGAGTGGCGCCGGCCGAAGTCGCCGCCGCCGAGGCGGGCCTGGCCGCGGTGGAGCGGGAGTTTGCCCAGCGCTGGGCCGACCTGGTGATTCTGGACGAGGTCAACACCCTGCTGCACTTCGGGATCGTGCCGGAGAACCGGGTGCTGGCGCTCCTCGATCGCCGGCCGGAGGGGGTGGAACTGGTGCTGACCGGGCGCTACGCGCCCGCTGCGATCATCGCCCGGGCCGACCTGGTCACCGAGATGACCGAGGTGCGTCACCCTTATCAGCGGGGGATTCCCGCCCGCGACGGCATCGAACGCTGACGGGGGGAGCCCGGGGGAGCGGGCGGGCCTTCGCATCCGGCCGCGTCCGCTCTCCCGGGTATCAGGGCTGCCGAAGGATCAGTCTTCGGCTCCGTTGAGGTCGTAGTAGTAGTCCAGTCCGGTGTGGTGGATCAACTCTTCCTTCATCAGGTAGCGCAGGGTGTTTTCCAGCTTGCTGCGCTGGATGAACAGGTCGTTTTCCGCGACCAGCCCTTCCTTGGCCAGCGGCGCCTTGAAGTAGAACGAGAGCCACTCCTGGATGCCGTGCATGCCCGCCCGCTGGGCCAGGTCGGTGAACAGGATCAGGTCGAGCATCACCGGGGCGGCCAGGATCGAATCGCGGCAGAGGAAGTTGACCTTGATCTGCATCGGATAGTCCATCCAGCCGAAGATGTCGATGTTGTCCCACGACTCCTTGTTGTCGCCGCGCGGGGGGTAGTAGTTGATGCGTACCTTGTGGTAGAGGTCTTTGTACAGCTCGGGGTAGACGTCGGAGTTGAGGATGCTGTCGAGCACGCTCAGCTTGCTGATCTCCTTCGAACGGAAGGCCTCGGGATCGTCCAGCACCTCGCCGTCGCGGTTGCCCAGGATGTTGGTGGAGAACCAGCCCGACACGCCGAGCAGGCGAGACTGCAGCCCGGGGGCGATGATGGTCTTCATCAGGGTCTGGCCGGTCTTGAAATCCTTGCCGCAGATCGGCACCTGGTTCTGCTGGGCGAGTTCCTGCAGGGCCCGGCACTCGCTGGTGGGCTGCGGAGCCCCGTTGATGTAGGGAATGCCCAGCTTGAGGGCGGCGTAGGCGTAGATCTGGCTGGGCGAAATGCCGGGGTGGTTGGCCTTCAGGCCGGCTTCGAAGGAGGCCACGCTCTCATGCACCTCGCCGAACGGGGCGTACGCCTCGGTGGAGGCGGCCCAGCACATGACCAGCCGGTCCACCTTGTGCTCCTGGCGGAACTGTTCGATGTCGCGGATCACCTGCTCGGCCAGCTCGTACTTGTTCGCCCCCTTCTTGACGTGGTTGCCCTTGAGCACCCGGGTGAAGGCCGGATCCGACACCGCCGCCATGGGCCGGATGGATTCCAGCTCGGGGCGTACCTTTTCCAGATCCTGCGGGGTCAGCACCTCGGCTGCGGAAGCGGTCTGGAAGGCGTTGCCCTCGAAGAGGTCCCAGCCGCCGAACACCAGCTCCGAGAGGGGAGCCAGGGGAACAAAGTCCTTGATCGGCACCATGCGCTGTTCCGGCCGTTTGCCGAGCCGGATTCTCCCCTTCTGGGTCAGGGAGCCGATGGGCCGCGCCGTGTTCTTGAGGGCCGCGAAAACTCCGGCCAGCATGGTCGTGGAGACAGCACCGATGCCGGGGATCAGTACCCCCAGTTTGCCAGTCGCTGGCAGGATCTCTTGAGCGCGCCGTATTTTGGTCATTTATATTCCTCCATTTTCGTTGTCTTTTTCTTGTTTGAGCCAGCGCAGGGCCTTGTTCATCGCGTTCTCGTCGTCGACATCGAGCCAGAAGTGGCCCGAAATGTCGCACACCAGCGCCTGCCGCTGGCGGGCCAGCCAGGATATCCCGCCGGAAAGCGAGTCGTCTCCCTCGGCGGAGCTGGCGGCCAGGGCCGCAAAGAGGTCGGGGTGGCACAGGAATACCCCGGTGTCGTAGGCGTTCCAGCCGGCGATTTGTTTGCCGATGGCGGTGATGATGCCGTCCTCTTCGGTCACCTTGGTGACGTCCTCCACGTCCACCCAGGGGGCCGTGGCCGGCCGGTCGATGGCCAGCCGCACCGTACCGGCTCCCAATCCCTGCCGCACCAGCCGGCGGATGATCTCGGGGTCGACCAGGTGGTCGGCCATGGTCAGCAGGAAGGGGGCGGTCAGGGTGCTCCTCGCCACCCAGACCGAGATGCCGTTCGCGCGCTGCCACTGCTCATTGTGCAGGGTGCGGACGGTCACCTGGTGGACCCTGGCAAAGCCTTCCAGGTGGGCGCGGAGCTTGTCCGCCTGGTGGCCGGTGATCACCAGGAAATCGTCCACCCCGGCCGTCATCATGTTCTGCATGACGCGATCGATCAGGGGCTGCCCCTGAAGCGGCAGCAGGGGTTTGCAGTCGGTGCATGTGGCCAGGCGCGAACCGGCGCCGGCGGCCAGGATCAGACAGGTCGGTGGCATTTGCGCTCCAGGATACTTAGACGGCTTGGATGATCAAAGAGTTGCCGGGGTCCGGTCTTCATGGCAGCACCAGTTCGTTCTCTTGGGGGGCGGGGTTGGTGGCGGCGGAGCGTTTTTTCCGGCCGAAGCGGATGCCCATGTGGACCAGCGGCCATATCCCCACTCCGGCGAACAGGTAGCCGATGACCCGCCGGACCACCAGCGAGGCGACCCCGTAGCTCATGGGGATGCCCATCAGGGCGAAGAGCGAGATGTTGGACAATTCGAAGACGCCGAGGGATCCGGGGGTGGTGGGGATCAGGACGACGACCGCCCCCATGTTCAGCAGCAGGAAACACTGGGCGGCGCTCACGTGGGGGGCACCGGCGAAGTAGAAGATCAGGTAGAGCTCCACGGTCCAGACGATCAGCTGCAGGACGTAGAGCATGAACACTCCCCAGAACAGGCGCCGATGCTCCGTGTAGAACTCCCGGATGATGGAATCGGTCTCCACCGCGGCGGCGCGTTTCCGCTCCACCCAGGAGCGGCAGATCCGCAGCGTGTGGAGGAGGTTCAGCAGCGGGGTGAGCAGTCCTCGCTTCTGGGCGAGGATCAGCCACCACGAGGCGCCGAACATCAGGAAGGAGAGCAGCAGCATCGGCAGGTGCTTGGCCGTGCGCAGCGGCAGGGGGAAGAAGACCATGATCAGGGCGACGAAGGCCAGGTTGCAGGTGGCGACCACCTCGACGCACTTGTCGATGAGGACGCTGGCGAGCACCCGTTTGCGCTCGCATCCGCTGAGGGCCATGACGCGGAACGCTTCGCCGCCGATGCTGGCGGAGGGCATCAGGTAGTTGATGGTGTTGCTGGCCATGCGGATGGAGAACAGTTGCCGGAAAGAACGCGGACACTGGCAGGTGTCCAGGACCAGCTGCCAGTTCAGCGTGCGCAGCAACCAGTAGGCCAGTCGCAGGAAGAGCAGCAGCAACAGTTTGCTCCACAACAGCACCGAGATGGCATGCCACAGCTCCCGCCAGTCGAGCCGCCACATGACGATGGCCAGGATGACGACGCTCAGCAGGGTCATCCCCCACGAGAGCCAGCGCATGCGACCGGTCGGACTCAGGGATGGAGAATGGGTGTCTGGCAAGGCGTACTCGACAGGTTCGTCGTTGTGGGCGGTGGGGCCGGTCTGAAGAGGCCCCGGGTCCAATGGAGCATTCCAATACCATACCCAGAAGTGGGCAACACGGTCGTGTCCTCCGATTTATGGCCGTAATCTTAGTATCGTACTCCAGTGGGGGGGATTTGTCAAAGCTGACGTGGCCTTGATCCGCGGGTGACTCCGGTGTTCCGCTGGGGGCGGGGGCAAATCGATCCGTAGTCGTGAAGGGGACGATGACGCCGAAATGAAAGAACCGGGGCGCTGCCTGCGGGATTTGCCGGGGGCGGAGCCAGCGGTACGGATGGAAGCGGGCCGCTTGACAATGGAAAGTCGCTTTCCTATAATCGTCCCAGGTTTTGCTGGGTCGGCCCGGGTGCGACAAGGAGGGTGGCGGTGAAAAAAATCTTGGTTCTGACCGTGTTGGTGCTGCTGGCCATGGCCATGTGGATCGCGGCCGAGGATATCCAGGTCGGAAAGGTGGTGGTGCCCAAGGCCTTCGTCCACGCCGGCAAGGACTATGCCGCGGGTACGTACCAGCTCACCCTGACCGACAAGGAGGGCGTGCCCACCTTCGTCGTCTCCCAGAAGGGAGCCCCGCTGTTCGAGGAGATGGCCGCGGTCAAGGCGAACGCCGAGGGGCAGGGCAAGACCTTCAAACCCCAGATTAAGAAGGGGATGCTCAAGGAAAACGAATACTACCGCGTCCGGGTGACCACGCCGGCGCAGTACCTGATGATGTACTTCCTGATCAAGAAGTAACGCCTCTTACCCTTCCATCCGGGGCGGGAATGGCCGGCCGATCCGCCGTTCCGCCCACCCCGCTCATTCGCGCTCGTTGTCCCCTTCGTTCTTGAAGTAGTTCTGAATCTTCTGGTGCTCTTCCTCGGAGCAAGGCTCTGCGGGTTCGGTGCCCGGCAGGAAGGCCTCGTGGAGGGGGTAAAGGCACGCGGGGGTGACCAGCTTGCCGGTGTACTTGTCGATGTCGCACCAGACGATGCCCGAAGGCTCCGCGTAATGGCCCGTTTCGGGATACTTGGCCAGGTATTTCTCCATGAACTCGACGAAGATGGGCGAGGCCGCCATGGCCCCGGTCTCTTCGTAGCCCAGGCTCTTTTTCTGGTCGTGGCCGACCCACACGCCGACGGTGACGGTGGGGGTGAAGCCGATGAACCAGGCGTCGGTGTAGTCGTTGGTGGTGCCGGTCTTGCCGCCGACCGGAGCCTTCAAGCCCCGGGCGCGGTAGGCGGTACCCGAGCGGACCACCCCTTGCAGCAGGCCATTCATCACGAAGGCGGTCTCGCGGTTGATCACCGCCTTGCGTTCCGGAAAGTTCTCTTCGACCACGTTGCCGTTCTGGTCGCGGATCGAGCGGATGAAGTAGGCGTGGACGCGGGTGCCGATGTTCGGGAAGACGGTGTAGGCCTCGACCATCTCCTGCAGGGTCACTTCGAACGCGCCCAGGCTGAGGGACATGAAGGGTTTCAATTCGGAACTGATGCCGAAGCGTTTGGCGTATTCGACGCCGGTGCGCGGGGTAATCGCCTGCAAGAGCCGGGCGGTGACCACGTTGCGGGAAAGCTCGAGCCCGCGTCGCAGGGTGAGCGGCCCCTTGAAGTCGTTCTGGTGGTTCTGTGGCGTCCAGGGGGTGCCGGTCCACTCGTCCTGGTAGGTGAAGGGCTCGTCCTCGATGATAGTGGCGGGAGAGAAGCCGTTCTCCAGCGCGGCGGTGTAGATGATCGGCTTGAAGGTCGAGCCCGTCTGCCGCAGGGCCTGGGTGGCCCGATTGAACTTGCTGCGGGCGAACGAATAGCCGCCGACCATGGCCTTGATCTCTCCGGTCCGGTTGTCCACCACCAGGATCGCCCCCTCCGCCAGCGGTTCCTGCTCCAGCGAGAGGAGCAATCCGTTCTTGGCCTCGCGGGCGTCGATCCGGACGAGGATGACGTCACCCACCTTGAGGATGCGGGACAGGCTCTTTTGCGCCCACTGGGCGTTTTTGGCGGGCAATTCCCCGCTGTAGGGCCCCAGCCGAACCCTGGCGCCGGAGTTGGCCACCTGCATCACCACCCCTTCGACGATGGAGCCCAGTTCGAACTGGGTGTCGTTCCAGGACGGCAACCGGTAGGTCTCCAGGTCGAGCTGGCTTTCCAGCAGGTTGAACAGCTTTTCCTTGGAGCGGAAGCCGTGTCGCTTGTCCAGGGCGCGCAGTCCGTTCTTGAGGGCGGCGTCGGCCCAGCGCTGCATGTCGCGGTTCAGGGTGGTCTGCACCCTCAATCCGCCCTTGTATAGGAGATTGTCGCCGTACTTGCTCTCCAGCACCTTGCGGGTGTCTTCGGCGAAGTAGTCGGCCAGCGACTCGCGGTTGACGTCGACCGGCCGGACCGGCAGCCTGACCGCCAGCGCCTCCCGGTATCTCTTCTCGTCGATCATCTTCAGCTCGAGCATCTTGCCCAGGACGAAGTTGCGCCGCTTTTCGCAGTTGGCCGGCCGCCGGAAGACGTTGTAGAGGTTGTTGGCGCTGGGAATGATGGAGGCCAGCAGCGCGGCCTCGGCCACGTCGATCTCCAGGGCCGACTTGCCGAAGTAGTAGCGGGAGGCCGCCTCCACCCCGTAGACGCTGCCGCCCAGGAAGATCTTGTTGCAGTAGAAGGTGATGATCTGGTCCTTGGTGTACTTGCGCTCGATCTGTACCGCCAGCAGCATCTCCTTGAGCTTGCGGCTGTAGGAGAACTCGGGGGTGAGGAAGAGCCCGCGGGCCAGCTGCTGGGTGATCGAGCTGCCCCCGCCCAGGTGCTGGAAGGTGAGTACCCCCGACACGGCGCGGAGGAGCCCGCGCACGTTGATGCCCCAGTGGGAGTAGAACTGGTTGTCCTCGGCCGCCACGATCGCGTTCTTCAGGACCGGCGGGATCTGCTCGCTGGCGACGACGATCCGCTTCTCGATGGCAAACTCCTTGATCGGCAACCCCCGGTCGTCGAGCAGGGTGGACATCACCACCGGCTGGATGTCTTCCAGGTTGCGGATCTGGGGGAAGCCCTTCTGATAAACCAGCACGATGCCCACCAGGGCGCCGAGGAGCATGGTGACCAGCAGGCTCAGGACGAACAGGACGACCTTGACGTTTTGCAGCAGAAATCGTTTCATGAGACGCTCGCGGGCTATTATACCACAGCGGGCGGGGCGGACCGCGGGACCTCGGGTGTGGTATAATCGAGGAGTCGAAAACCGAGGCCTGGGAGCCACCATGAATACCATCCGCCGTTACTTCATCGAGAGACGTTTCCCCTACGACACCGAGGCCCGTGCCCTGCTACGCGAGTTGCGGGACGAACTGGGAATTGCCGGTCTGCGCCGGGTCCGGGTGC
>Ga0116170_10006548_pt1 | contig 10177 bp, 4 predicted proteins | sample AD_JPNHW1_MetaG_FD_89797 | JGI IMG/M metagenome (GOLD analysis project Ga0116170, IMG submission 89797) | Active sludge microbial communities of municipal wastewater-treating anaerobic digesters from Japan - AD_JPNHW1_MetaG | ecosystem: Engineered > Bioreactor > Anaerobic > Digestate | place...
CATCTGGACCAGACCGTTTTCGTCCATATTGACGATCAGCGTGTGGATCTCGATGCCGTTCTGGACCTGCGTTTCGAGAACCGACTGCTTGTTCGCGCGGGAGGCCCATTCCTTGCGCAGTTCCTCGACGATCCGGTTCACGCCGTCCTGGAACGCCGCCCGGTCCGTCATCTCGACCACGACCTTCACGTTGGGCACCGGCAGGACCGGCACATCGAGACCGACGACCACCTCGCCGCCGCACGCCTCGAAGAGCGCCTGATTGCTGGCCGCGAAATTCAGCAGATCCTGAAGCAGGACGCTCGATTTGGTCCGTTCGACATACACCATGTAATCCAGCAGCATCTGGTAAGGATTGCGCGACACCGCCGCGGCAAAGAAGGGGGCGTCGGGGCTGAAGAAGTCCAAGCCCCGCATCGGCGCCGGTTCCGCGAGCCAGTTCAGCATGCCCTGCCGTCCCTGCTCGCCGAAAGCCAACCGGGCCGCCTGGTTCATCCCCTGTCCGGCAAAACTGGGCGAAATCAGGAAATAATCCAGACTGTCCAGCCCCAGCAGGTCGAACATCGCCTGCACATCGGGGTTGCGATCCTTCTTTGCGTTCTCGGCCCCCACCTGACGCACCTGCGCCTGCAAGTTGCTGGCAAACAGGAAGCGCGGGTCGGTCACGTCGCGCTGGATCTTCTGGTAGAACTCGCTCGACGCAAACCCGGTCGGCTGGCCCATCGCCAGCCGCTCGTGGGTCTCGCGCGTCTGCAACGGCTTGCTCGAAAAGACAAAGTATCCGTTCCCCACCTGGTAGAGCGGCCCTTGGGAGGCTTCTTCGGTCTCGGCCTGGGCCTGAGAGGGGAAATTGGGCCGGGATTCGCTGACCAGTTTTTCGATGCCCGCCTGAACCGCCGCTTCGTTGCCGGTACAGTCGGCCACCAGGGTCACGGTGTGACTGGTGTCCACCGAGATGGCGATGTCGCCCGAGATCAGTTTGAGCAGGCTGAGCGCATCGCGGAAATGGGTTTCCTTATTCATCTGGTCGGTCACTTCCGGTCCGCCGACCGAAGCCCACCACGCCTGGAACGCCGCTTCCTGGACAAACGCCCCGTTGCCGGTGGTCTTGAATTCGGAGACAAAGGAGGGCCAGTCGTGGATCAGGAGCAGGTAGTCCGTGGTCATGGGCAGGAAATCCGCAATGGCGTAAGCCGGACGGCTGGCCGCTCCCGCCACCGCTGCCGGGCGAACGGAGGCCTCGACCGTCAACTGCGGGGGGGCCGCTGCGGCCACCTCGACCGGCGCTTGCGTCGTGAGACTCGGCACCACCTCGGCCACCTCCTTCTGAACCTCGTCCTTATAGTCGCTCCACCCCCAGGCGGTGGCGTCCGCCAACTGGAAAACGCCCCGGTTCGACGCGTACCCTTCGCCCGCGGGGACCGCACTCTGGGTCTTGCCGTTGGCCGACTCGACCTGAACCGTGCCATCCGCCACGGTTACCACGGAACGGTCCAGCCCCTCCTCGACCCCATAGACGGTTCCCGTGGCCCGGGCGCTCAGGTGCGCCGTCTTGACCACGAAGGGTTTCTCCGGGTGGTTGGGCAGGTGGGCCCAGACACTGCCGCGGTTCATGGCCACTTCGAGCCGTCCCGGCGTGTCCTGCAGGCTCAGCTTGGTGCCGCCGCGCGCCTCGAGCACGTTCCCCTTCTGGGGCAGATCCAGAGCCAGGTAACCCTCGTTCGCCACCTTGATCTTCTGATTCTGGAGGACCTTCGTCCCCACCTGGAGCGGTTCGTACCGGTCGCCCTTCAGGACCAGCGCCCGCCCGCGGATTTCCTTGACCGTGGCCAGCGTCGCCTGGCCCGACGGCACCACATAGTGGTAGAGAAGCGGGCCTCCAACTCCGACGGCCAGCATCAGCACCGCCGCCGCAGCCCAGTAAACCCAGCGCAGGGTTCGGGCCTGCGGAGAGGGAAGGGTTACGACTTCCGGCTCGTCAAGCAGGGGGTTCGGCATCTCGTCGAGCGCCCGGTCGAGTTTGGTCTGAAAATACAACCCCAGCGTTTCTTCCTGCCGCTGGTAGGCCTGAAATTCTGCCCGGCAGGCTGGGCACTCTTCGAGGTGGGCCAGCATCGCGTCCACACGGGCGGGCTCCAGTTCTCCCTCAAGATAATCGGCCAGACAGGTTTCCAACTCAGCGCATTTCATGATAGACTCCTTCTTCATTCTGGCTTTCCGTGACCGTACCGGATTTTTCGCCGGGGGCCATCGCCTCGGTTTGCTTGCGCAAGAGTTTTCGCGCCTCGAAAAGGCGCGACTTGACCGCCTCGGCCGAGAGGCCCAGAATCTCGGCAATCTGGCGGTACGAGTACTGATTCATGTACTTCATGCCCAGAACGACGCGGAACGGTTCGGGCAGCCGGGCCATCGCCGCTTCCAGACGGCCCAGCGACGCCTCGCGGTCGGCCACCGCAAAGAAGGGAAGCACCTCGGCGCCCGCTTCGTCGGGCGCCAGGTCGCGCGTCACGGCCCGCAAACGCTGCTCGCGACGCATCACGTCCAGGATGTGGTTGCGCGTCACCGAATGGAGCCAGCTGCCCAGGTGCTGCGGTTCGCGCACGTTCGAAATAGAACGGTACGCGAGCAACAGCACGTCGTGCAGATGGTCCTGCGCCTGTTCGTCATTCCCGCACATCCCCAGGGCAACCGAATAGACGAGCCCCCGGAACGGGAGCATCAGGTGCCAGAACGCCTCGCGGTCGCCCCGGCAGGCCCGGTGGAACAGTTGGGGATCCACTTCCCAAGTCATGGTTTCCCTCCTTTTTGTTGTGGTTCCGAATCCGCGCGACGCACGCCCTCGGGCCATCAGGACTTTCCCCGAGTCCAGCAAGGCCTGGGCGCCCCCGCTAAACGGCGGAGATCGGAATGCGGCGCCACGGCGAAACCCCCGCCGCCCGAACCTGAGGCCTTACCGGTTCGCTTTTCCCGTCGGAATTCGAACCAGGCCTCTCGCCGCGTTCACTACTATAGTGTCAAAATCGCGATTTTGTTGGGACGGGAAGGTGCATTTTTTTCATTTTTTTTCATTTTCCCCTCTGTCGGGCCCCGAAATTCGCCGGAAGGCCCGGGGCTGAAAATCCACAGAGTGCTGATATTGAACAGGTTGCAGTATTTTTTGTATTTTTGAGATTCAAAGGGTCCGGGCGTGACAAAATGCAGGCCTTCCTCGAAAATTATCGCATTCCCCTGGCATTTGGGGGATAGTGCCCCCTACGATTGAGTCAAAATCCCCCCGTCCCTGGAGATCGAATTCATGAAACACCCCCTGCGACTCACCCTTCTGGCAACCGTTCTGTATCTTGCGCTGTTGAACGCCCTGGCGACCGGCGAAGCGTTCCGGGCCCTCGATCAGCCCACCCCGTCTCCCAAGGCCCCCTCCTTCACCGTCGCCGCTTATTATTTCCCGAACTACCACCCATCCGATGCCCGCAACAACAAGAAATGGGGCCGTCCGTGGACCGAATGGGAACTGGTCCGCGCCGCAAAGCCCCGTTTCCCGGGCCACCAGCAGCCAAACGTGCCCCTCTGGGGCGAGACCGACGAATCGGACCCGAAGGCGATGGCCCAGAAGATCGCCGCGGCGGCCGACCACGGCATCAATGCCTTCATCTTCGACTGGTACTACTACGACGACGGTCCGTTCCTGAACAAAGGGCTGGACGAGGGGTTCCTGGGCGCGCCGAACAACCAGCGACTCAAGTTCGCCCTGATGTGGGCCAACCACGACTGGCTGGACATTCACCCCTACACCCGTCCGCAACCCGCCAGACTGCTCTACCCCGGCAAGGTCAAGCCCGAGACCTTCGACGCGATCTGTCGGCTCGTGATCGAAAAATACTTCAAACACCCGTCGTACTGGACGCTGGACGGCAAGCCCTACTTTTCCATCTATGAGCTCAACAAACTCCTGGAGAATTTCGGCAGTGTTGAAGCCACCCGCGCGGCGCTCGACCGTTTCCGCCAGATGGCGCGGGACGCCGGACTGCCCGGTCTGCACCTGAACGCCGTGGTGTGGGGACAGCCGATCCTGCCCGGCGAGTCCACGCCGGTGGATGCCGCCGACCTGGTCAAGCGCCTCGGATTCGACAGCGTGACCTCCTACGTCTGGATTCACCACGTTCCCCTCAACGATCAGAAAACCGATTACGGGTGGGCGCAACAGGAATACGGGAAATACTGGGAAAAAGCGCGCGGGATGTTCGGCGTGCCCTACTTCCCGAATGTCTCGGTGGGGTGGGATTCGAGCCCGCGCGCCGACCAGTCGCAGGAGTTCGGCAACACGGGCTACCCCTTCACGAACACGATCTCCGGCAACACACCCGAGCGGTTCCGGGATGCGCTGGCCGAAACGAAGAAAAAATTGATCGAGCAGAATGGCCCGTATGTCCTCACCGTCAATTCGTGGAACGAATGGACGGAGGGGAGTTATCTGGAGCCGGACACCCGCAACGGCCTGAAGTACCTGGAGGCGGTTCAGTCGGTCTTCAAGGCGCAGGAAAAAACCCCGACCCAATCGGTCGGGGCTGGAGACGCATCCCCATCAGAATCCGGGCGCTGAACGTGCTGCGATGTCTTAGTGTTTCGGACGCCGATCCGGAAGTTGCAGTCGGGTCGTCCCCTTCGGTTGGGCCGACTGGTGAGCCGGAAGGGTTTCGATGCGAAGCGCTTCCTGAGTCGTTCCCCCGACGAGGCTGCGCAGTCTCTGTACAATTCCGGCCAGTTCCGAGGCCTGGGAGGAGAGTTCCTCGCTGGCCGAAGCGGCCTCTTCCGAACTGGCCGCCGAGGACTGGGTGACTTGGTCGAGTTGGGTCATGGCGCCATTGATCTGGGTGATGCTGTCCGCCTGTTCTCTGGTCGCGGCGAAAACTTGGGCACTGAGAGCCGTTACCTTGTCGGTGGCCTCTCCGATTTCCACAAGGATCCGGGCGACCTCGTCGCTCACCGCCACCCCGTTGTCCGAGTTGCGCTGCGACTCTTCGATCAGGCCAGACGTGTTCCGAGCCGCTTCGGCGCTACGCTGGGCCAGATTGCGCACCTCCTCGGCCACGACGGCAAACCCCTTGCCCGCTTCTCCGGCCCGGGCGGCCTCGACCGCCGCGTTCAGGGCGAGCAGGTTGGTCTGGAAGGCGATTTCGTCAATCGTCCGGATAATATTGGCGGTGTCTTTCGAGGAGGCTTTGATCTTCTGGATGGCCTCGGTCATGCGTTCCATGGCCTGGGTTCCACGTTGCGCGGCTTTGAGCATGGTCTCGGCCATCGTGTTGGTCTGGTCGGCATTCTGCGAATTCTGCTGGGTCTGCCCGCTCAGGCCGATGAGGGCCGCGGTGGTCTCCTCGAGCATCGAGGCCTGGTGGCTGGCGCCCTCGGCCATGTTCTGACTCGATTGGGCCACCTGATGCGAAGCCGATTCGACCTGATTGGTACCCATGTCCAAGGTGGCGATGATCTGGTTGAGTGGACCGGTGATGGAACGGGCAATCAGGACCATAAACAAGGTGGACAGAATGGCCGCAACAATACCAATGATGGCAAAAATCAGAATCCCGTGTGAAGCGTCCGTGTCGGCCTGGCTCGAAACGGCGGCAACCTTGGTTTTCTGGTCGTTCACCTTGGTGATGCTCGCGTTCACTCCCTCTTTTTTCGCCGCCACATCTTTTTCCCGTTGCTTGATGCTCGCCTCGACCGATCCCTGCAACTTGTCGATCCCGGTCCGCATCACCTGAAAGCTGCTGTTGTCCCCCCCCACATCGGTGGAAGGCAGGTGGTTGGCTTTATCCTGAGCGCTTTTGACCACCTCTTTCGATTTTCCGGCCCACGCATTAAACGCCGCCTGAAACTCCTGGTAACGCGTCTTGTCTTCCGCCGATACAAGCACAAGGGACGCGCTCGTCATCCGCCCCCGGGCCTGTTCGATGTTGTCGCTGTTATCCTTGCCCGCTTTCACCAGATCATCGGGGGTCGTGGCGCTCAGCGCATCTTTCTCGGCGATGAGCGCCTGATGGACATCCCGATCCGCCTCGAGCATCAGAATCCAGCTCGTGTTGTGCCGGGCGACCCAGGGAAAGTCATCGTTGATCAGAGTCTTCGTCTCCTCCAGCAGAGGCAGTACGTCCTTGTCAATCAACGGCAGGAACTGCTCCTGGACCAGATTATTCATGAGCGTTTTCTGGCTGGACATTTCGTGGCGTCCGATCAGAAACAATCCCAGCAGGATCACAATGTTCAGAACCACCATCCCGGCCATCTTCTTGTTGATGCTCATGTCTGGAGTCCTTTCCGGTTGAAATCGGCTTCTTTTCGCTATTGTCTGGAGACGAATGACCCGATAGAAAAAGACACGTTTCCCTCTGTGGCAGAATCCTGCCGGGAAATTTCAGGGCTGTATATTATATCGGTAGTTTCGCATAGGACTTTATTGGGGACAATGGAAAAAGCCGCTCTTCGATGACTTTTCTCTTTTCCGCCCTGTCGAGGAAAAACCGGACAAAACCCGGGAGTCCCAGATGCTCGTATCCTTTCTCAACCCACATAAAGACAACACGTTACGTTGACCCGAAAAGACTCTTCTTGACTCTCCGGGGAGGTTGCACTATCAGAGGTTTCGGCATAATCGCCACTTAATTACGTCGCACAGGAGAATAGCGGGGGCTAGATTTCCGGTGACCAATCCACAGGAAGCAGAAAGGGAAAATCCGAATGGCGAAGCGAGAAGACATTCACAAGGTCATGATCATCGGCTCCGGCCCGATCGTGATCGGACAGGCATGCGAGTTCGACTACTCCGGCACCCAGGCCTGTAAAGCATTGAGAAAACTGGGGTACCAGATCGTCCTGGTCAACTCCAACCCGGCCACCATCATGACCGACCCGGGCACGGCCGATGTGACCTACATCGAACCGCTGAACGTCGAAACCCTGACCCGGATCATCGAGAAGGAGCGCCCCGACGCCCTGCTCCCGAACCTGGGTGGCCAGTCGGGCCTGAACCTGTCGTCGGAACTGGCCAAGGCCGGGGTGCTGGACAAGTACAACGTGACAATCATCGGCGTGGAACTCGACGCCATCGAGCGGGGCGAGGACCGCCAGGCCTTCAAGGACACGATGGCCCGCCTGGGGATCGAAACGCCCCGCAGCGAGATCGCCACGTCGCTCGAAGAAGCCGAACGGATCGCGGAAAAACTCGGCTGTCCTGTGGTGATCCGTCCGGCCTATACGATGGGCGGGACTGGGGGCGGCATCGCCTACAACATGGAAGAACTGCGCACGATCGTCTCGCGCGGCCTCTCGGTCAGCCTGGTGGGACAGGTCCTGGTCGAGGAGTCCGTGCTGGGGTGGGAAGAGTTGGAACTCGAAGTCGTCCGCGACGCGAAGAACCAGATGATCACCGTCTGTTTCATCGAAAACGTGGACGCAATGGGAATTCACACGGGCGATTCGTACTGCACGGCGCCGATGTTGACCATCGCTCCCGAGTTGCAGACCCGCCTGCAGAAGTATTCCTACGACATCGTCGAAGCCATCAAGGTCATCGGCGGCACCAACGTCCAGTTTGCGCACGATCCAAAAACTGACCGGGTTGTGGTGATCGAAATCAACCCACGCACGTCGCGCTCGTCGGCGCTGGCGTCGAAGGCCACGGGGTTCCCCATCGCGCTGGTTTCCTCAATGCTGGCAGGGGGGCTGACACTCGACGAAATTCCCTACTGGCGCGATGGAACGCTCGAGAAATACACCCCGTCGGGCGATTACGTGGTGGTGAAGTTCGCCCGATGGGCGTTTGAGAAGTTCCCGGGCGTTCATGACAAACTCGGCACCCAGATGCGCGCCGTGGGCGAGGTGATGAGTATCGGCAAGAACTACAAGGAAGCGCTCCTGAAGGCGATCCGGTCGCTCGAGACCGGGCGGTACGGCCTGGGGTTTGCGCGGGATTTCAACACCCGTCCTCTCGATGAATTGCTGTCCCTGTTGATTGAACCTTCGAGCGAGCGGCAGTTCATCCTGTACGAGGCGCTGCGCAAGGGCGCCAGTATCGAGGAATTGCACAAGCGCACCCACATCAAGGCGTGGTTCATCGAACAGATGAAGGAACTGGTGGACCTCGAGGAAGAAATCCTGCGCTACAAGGGCCAGTTACCCCCCGATACCCTGTTGACTCAGGCCAAGAAGGATGGGTTTGCCGACCGGTACCTGGCAAAACTCCTTGGCCTGCCCGAAAAAACCATCCGCGAGAAACGCATCGCGCTCGGTGTCGTCGAGGCTTGGGAACCGGTCCCCGTCAGCGGGGTCGAGAGCGCGGCCTACTACTACTCGACCTACAACGCGCCCGACCAGGTGGCGGTGAGTGGCAATCGCAAGATCATGGTGCTCGGAGGCGGTCCCAACCGCATCGGTCAGGGGATCGAGTTCGACTACTGCTGTGTCCACGCAGCCTTCGCCGTGCGCGACGCCGGGCTCGAGACCATCATGGTCAACTGCAACCCGGAAACCGTTTCGACCGACTACGACACCTCTGACAAACTCTACTTCGAACCGCTGACGGTCGAGGATGTGTTGAGCATCTACGAGAAGGAAAAACCCGAAGGGGTGGTGGTGCAGTTTGGCGGGCAGACGCCGTTGAACATCGCCGCCGAACTCGAGGCGGCCGGGGTCAAGATTCTGGGGACCTCGCCCGAGACAATTGACCTGGCCGAGGACCGCGACCGTTTCCGCCAGATCATGCGGAAACTGGGAATCCCGCAACCCGAGTCGGGCATGGCCAGCACACTCGACCAGGCGCTCGAAATCGCCGCACGCATCGGCTATCCGCTCATGGTCCGCCCCTCCTACGTGCTTGGCGGTCGCGCCATGGAAGTCGTGCATGACGAGGAAATGCTGCGCCGCTACGTCAACGCCGCGGTGGATGTCACGCCCGACCGTCCGATCCTGATCGACAAGTTCCTCCAGAACGCCATCGAGGCGGAGGCTGACGCCATCGCCGACGGCACGGACGCGTTCGTGCCCGCCGTCATGGAGCATATTGAACTGGCGGGTATCCACTCGGGCGACTCGGCCTGCGTGATTCCCCCCATCAGCATCCCCGCCAAACACATCAACACGATCTGCGAGTACACGCGCAAGATCGCCATCGAGATGAACGTCGTGGGGCTGATGAACATCCAGTACGCTATTGCCAAAGACGTGGTCTATGTGCTCGAGGCCAATCCGCGCGCCTCGCGCACCGTGCCGCTGGTGTCGAAGGTGTGCAACATTCCGATGGCGCGTCTGGCCATGGAGATGATGCTCGGCAAGAAACTCGCCGACTTGAACCTCAAGACCCGCCATGTTCCCCACTTCGGCGTCAAGGAAGCCGTCTTCCCCTTCAACATGTTCCCGGAAGTGGACCCGATCCTGGGGCCCGAAATGCGGTCAACAGGCGAAGTTCTGGGAATGGCGGAAACTTTCGGGCTGGCTTACTTCAAGGCCGAGGAAGCCACCCAGCAGCCTCTGCCCACCCAGGGTTCGATCCTCATCACCGTGACGGAACACGACCGTCCGGGGGTGCTCGAGGTGGCCCGCCGGTTCGCCGACCTCGGATTCACCCTGAAGGCCACGCGCGGCACGCATGCATTCCTGAAGGAAAACGGAATCGAGGCGCAGTTGGTTCTGAAAGTCCACGAGGGGCGTCCCAACGTCGAGGACGCCATCAAGAACCATGAGATCCACCTGATCGTCAACACGCCGGGCAGCAAGCTCAGCCAGAGCGACGACTCGTACATCCGCAAGGCGGCCATCCGCTACAAGATCCCCTATATCACCACGCTGGCGGCGGCTGTCGCGGCGGGCCGGGGTATCGCCGATTACCAGAAGGGCACCCACGAGGTCTGTTCGCTTCAGGAATATCACAAACACCTGGGGGCGTAGTGGAACCGGATTCCCCATTCAACCGTAGGGGCGGGTTTGAAACCCGCCCCTACCGGGGAAAAACGATTCGGAAAACCATCCGTTGTCATTCTTGTATTATTCCCGATTATTTCGTCCCGTTCCCTCGGCACAGAACCTGGTAGCGTTTCAAAAGCGTCTGGCCGCTTCCGTTGATAATCTCGTTGCCCAGATTGATTCCGGCCAGATATTCGTCCGGGGAAACATGCCCGGTCTC
>Ga0116170_10006552_pt1 | contig 10173 bp, 6 predicted proteins | sample AD_JPNHW1_MetaG_FD_89797 | JGI IMG/M metagenome (GOLD analysis project Ga0116170, IMG submission 89797) | Active sludge microbial communities of municipal wastewater-treating anaerobic digesters from Japan - AD_JPNHW1_MetaG | ecosystem: Engineered > Bioreactor > Anaerobic > Digestate | place...
CTGTCGAGCGAAAGGTATTTTAAGCCAACATCGAGCAAAAACTTAATTCTGTCGCGAATTTCTTTAACAATTTCCACAGCAATTTTTCGCTGCTTGTCACTCAACCTTTCTTCCAGATTTTGAAACCAATCGTTCAATTCCGAAACATCCATCCGGGCAAGTTCCGAAATGTTTTTACCATCAATCCGGAAATAAAGCGATTCTTTTTTAAGCCGCTGGCCGTTGCATTCGGGACAAGCAGTTTCGCGAACAAACTGATTAGCCCATTTCTGTGCTTTTTGCGAGGGATTATCGTCTTTTTGAGCGTCGATGTATTTAATAATTCCTTCGTAAGTCATCATATAATTCATCGAAACGCCAAGAGGCGAATTCTTCAGGTGAATGCGCTCGTTAGTCCCGAAGAGAATGGCATTCATTGCATCTTCAGGAATATCTTTGATTGGGGTTTTCAGGGTAAAACCATACATTTCGCCCAATGCTTCTATCTGCCAGAAAACCAACGTATTTTTATGTGCTCCGAGCGGTGCAATCCCGCCATTCTGAATGCTCTTTGTGTTATCCGGAACAATTTTATCCAGATCGATTTCGCTAATTACGCCAAGTCCGTTGCATTTGGGACATGCCCCTTGCGGCGAGTTGAACGAGAAATTGTGCGGCGCCGGTTCGTTGTATGAAATACCCGTGGTTGGGCACATCAACTGGCGGCTGTAGTATTTGGCTTCCTGTGTGTCGTGGTCGAGAATCATCACGATCCCCTGGCCGTTGCGCATAGCGATTTGCAGCGAGTCGCGCAGGCGTTTGTCGCTGGCTTCGTCAACAACCAGGCGGTCGATCACAATTTCGATGAAGTGATTTTTATAACGATCGACACGCATGGCAGCTTTCAGTTCGGTAACCACGCCATCAATGCGCGCATTCAAAAACCCTTTTTTCAGGATTTGCTCAAATAATTCGCGGTAATGACCTTTTCGGCCTTTTACTACCGGCGCCAAAATCAGGATTTTCTTTCCTGAAAATGAGCTTTTTATCAAGCCTAAAATCTGGTCGTCGGTGTATTTAACCATCTTTTCGCCGGTATTGTACGAAAAAGCTTCTCCGGCGCGGGCATATAACAACCTTAGAAAATCATAAATTTCGGTTACTGTTCCAACTGTTGATCGCGGATTCTTATTTGTCGTTTTTTGCTCGATGGCAATTACCGGACTTAAGCCCGTAATTAAATCGACATCAGGACGTTCCATATTTCCAAGGAAAGAGCGCGCATAGGCCGAGAATGTTTCGATGTAGCGTCGTTGTCCTTCGGCATAAATGGTATCGAATGCCAACGACGATTTTCCAGATCCGCTCAAACCTGTTATTACAGTGAGTTTATTTCGGGGAATTTCGACACTTACATTCTGCAAATTGTGAACACGAGCGCCATGAACAACAATCTTTTCTTCATCTTCAATAATGTTGTCGGTTGCTATCGTTTTTTCTGTTTCCTGCATTCTAATCGTTTTACTATTGTTTTGTACGGTAGCCTTTCTCCGGAACCTTCAAAATGTATGTTTTCTTTCCCGGGTTTTTCAACGTAACGTCGCGAAGCCATGGATTAAACATCTTCAAGATTTTAAAATTAATCCCTTTATTTATAGCCCAACCTGGAAGATCGGCTATAGCCCCCTTTACCTCAACATTTTTCGTTTCAATAACTGGATAAAGGTCTTTCTTATCAACCTTAAACCCATATTTTTCGGGATCTTCCATCACAAGTTTCAGTGCAAGTATGCGAAAAACATATCGCGAAGTTTCTTCTACAAACTGCATGTCATAATAACTTTTAACTTTCTGCTGGGCAATTTTCTGATCAAGCCCAGCTCTTCCGCCATTGTACGCCGCAGCAACCAATGCCCAACTACCATATTTCTGGTAGGCAGCATTAAAAATCCGGCACGCAACTTCCGTCGCTTTCTCAATATGATAACGTTCATCCACTTCATTGTTAACCTCGAGCCCATTTTCTTTGGCAACCGATTCGAGTAATTGCCAAAAACCAGCAGCTTTTGCCGGCGACAACGCACGAATATCAAATCCGCTTTCCGCCACACACAGATATTTAAAATCTTCGGGCACTCCATTGGCTTTTAGAATAGGCTCAATCATTGAAAAATAGCGAGGCATATTTTTCAGGTACCTTATGGTTTGTGAATGAAAATAAACGGTTGAAAGCAATTCGCGATCAAGGCTTTCGCGAACATCAAAATATTCCATCGGAACTTCTTCTCCGGCAAATTTGAGTTTATTCGGAATTTCAATAGGCGTAAACAAATGTGTACCAAGTGAATCGGGAATATGATGTTTTGTTTGAGAACAGGCAGCCAGTGGTAATAACAAAATAACCGAAAACAATTTAAATAGTCGGGATAACCGGAATGATATACTAAACAACATGATCTTTCTTTCAAAATTAGACAATTTGCAAAGGTAGCAGATTTAATTACCTCAATCAACAAAGCATCATGGTTTAATGCAAAATTAAAAGCCGGGATTTGCTTTCCCGGCTTTTACTATCAGAGGCTACCACAGAGTTCACAGTGTCCTTATAAGGTAATGCGGACTATTTTCTTTTACTACAGTAATCGTGCCAATTTGTTCGATATTCCGAATGTTTTCCAATCAGTCAGCATAAAACTTTCTGACGGGGATCGTTCCAATCTGCTTAATATTCTGGATATTCGAATAGTCATACAGATAAAAACCGTTTTCCCCTACCATGAACAGGTAATTATTCATCGGTATTACATCATAAGCATTTATGGATGGAAATGAAGCAACCGATGTCATTGCCAGCGGATCAGCGATGTTAAATACCTTTAACCCGGCATCACCATCACATAAAAAAAGAACGTCATCATCAATTCCAAGTCCTTGCGGAGCTTTCATGGCATACGTTTTCAATAACGTAAATTTCGAATAATTGTTACTCATTTGTACTACGTCAAGCTCGTTCAATGTTCCGCCGCGGCAGGTCGTGCCTCCTTTCAGGGTAACAAAAGCCAAATCGCCTTTAATAACAACCGGATCGCACGAAGTCATGTGTGTGAAACTACCAACCTGAACAGGATTTTCAGGAGAATCGAGCGACAAAACAATCATCCCATTCTGGGTTCCCAGAAAAATATGGTTATCATTAATAAAAATGGTTTCCACATTCCAGCCCACCGATCGCGTATTCAGTTGTGTGACTTTTGACGTCGAATTAAGCTTAAACGAAACCAGATTGTACTGATTTACCACATACAAATAATCTTTATACAGGCCAAATCGGGCCATACTTCCGCCAACTCCGTAGGTTGTTCCGGTTGCGCCACTTATTCCTCCTGAATTAGTCAAATAAGCACCCCCCTTTGCGTAATCGTAGGCATAGTAAATCGGGTAATACCGTTCTTCAAGCTCCTGACGAACACTTTTCACTTCCCAATTCGTCACCACACCTTTCGACTCGTCGATTCTGGCTAAAGGGTATTTTGTATCGTAAGTTGGCAATGTGTATGGGAAAACCTTTTCAACACGGCCCACTTCCTTGATCGCCGAAAAGCTCGAAACATCAATGGCTACCAAATCGACATAGCTGTCGGCATATAAAATGTTGTCTTTAATGGCAATATCAACATTGCCCGGAATCTCGATAAACCCTTTGTTCTGCGGATTTTTCGGGTCGCTCACATCGTAAACATGAACGCCTGCCATTTTCTCGTTGATGAAAATGTAATTGTCTTTGAAGTAGATTTTTCCCGGGTTATTCAGTTCGCGGGCAGAAGTCATTTTAACCGCGGCACGCAAATCGGTATAACTTAGGTAAACGGGTGCATTGGCTGTAAATGTTTCAAACACCTTGTCGGTGCAGCTTGAAATGAAAGCAGACAAAAGCACAAGGGTCGAAAATATATATTTGACTTGTCTCATGGCATTGGACTAATTAAAGATGAAACCGATTTTAAGCGATAAACGCGAATAGTTTGTTTCGAGTTTATACTCGTTTTTTCCTGAATAATTAAGTTGGTGGTAATGGTATCCGAAAGCAAAGAACCAACCAAAATTATCAGACGTCGTGCGCATAAATCCCAGCGATGGATTAATCATAAATCCTCCCTCGTTATCGAGTTTTTCGTTGTATTGATACCCCGGATTGTAATAGTAGTAATCCGAAGTAGTGTAATAATTATTGAAATTCTTTCGGCTCTTCTTTTCCAGCGGGATTTCGTATCCGGCCTGGAGATTAACGAACGGTGTAAATTTCGTGTTCCTGAATTTATACTGAATTTGCGCAAATGCTGGCATGTAAGTTTCGTCCAGAAAATCGACTCCAAGTCCAACTCCGGCATAAAGTTTATCCATCAACCTGTAATTGAACGAATTGGCATACGAAAATGGCGCTTTCTGGCTGTTTCCAGAATTTCCGACCAAAACGCCGCCAACTGCATCAAAATAAAATCTGGGTGATGCAATAAGCTCGCCGGCACTTTTAGAGTAACGCGAAACACTATCTATTTCAGTTGCTTTAAAAACCCACTGGTTTCCGTCGGAAACGATCTTGACAGCATTAAGATCGTAGGTTACAATTTGTCCTCTAATTATTCCTCCGGATTTGAGGTAAACCAAATCTTTTTTCGATTTCTGAGCAAGGGCCGGAAGCGCAAACACCACAGCCAGTAGCAAAACAATGGCTTTATTCATAGTTAAGGTTTTGATTTTTCTTCAAAATAAAGATGTGCACCGCGTAAAAATGGTTGCGTGGTTTCGTGCAATTATTTGGGAAAGTATAATTGATTGACCTAAAACTCGTAAGTCAACCCGGTAAAAACGCCAAAAGTGTACGGTTTATATGTTACATTAGCATTACTGCTCAACGAGTTAAGAAAATACTTAAAACGAGGTTCAACGCTTAGCGAAAGCTTGTTGGTAAGCCCGTATTTAAAAGCCAAACCAAATGTTCCGCTGTAGTTAAATGTTTCCAAATCTTTGGTTTTTCCAACAAGTGATCGTCCCAAATCGCCATCAACATATAGTTTGTTCCCAACTAAAATATTTGAACTAACGCCCCCAAGCATAGAAATTCCAAAGCGACTCTCGATAAGGTTGTATCTTAAGTATAAAGGTATTTCGAGATAATCAAAGTCTTGAATAAATGTATTTTGCGATACAACTACTGCTGATGCAAGATAATTTTTATCGTCGAGCGAAGCGCCCAAAACCATGCCTGCCGGAATTGAGTTTAATTCAACCTCGCCGGCATTACTATTTATGGTGTACGAATTTTTCGATGCATCTACTTTTACAATAGTATTGTTTAAATAATTTGCACCATCATTTGCATAACTCAAATTCCGGGAACTATTTCCTGAAGTCTGGCCAATTCCGGAGTAATAAACGCCACTTTGCACACTCCAGCGCTTTCCTTTTTTGTATTCAACCGATACACCGCCAGCCAAATCAAGTTTTGTTGCCTGAGTTTTGAGCATATTGCTAGCATAAGCCTGTGAATGCGAACTTTGGGCTCCGTTATATTCCGGAGAAACCTGTGCTCCTACCAACCATCTGGCTTTTTGCTTATTTATTTTCTCCGCAGTAATCATTTGCTGATTTAACTCCATAATTTGCTGATCTATAGATTTCTCCACAGAATTATGCATCCGGGCATTCTTCTTCTTTTCGCGAAGTGAAATGTTATCTTCTTTGCTCGCCAACAGACCAGCCCGTGGTTTTAAAGATGAAATTTCCTCGTTTACCGGTTCTGTTGCCAATTCTTCAAGCTTGGGTTCAGCCATAATTGACGTCGCATTGTTCTTTGACCAGGCCTTAGGTCCGGAATCAGATTTTTGCTCTTTTTCTTGTGACAGGTTGTTGTCCTGAGCTAATATTGTTGTTTCATTTGATTTTGCTGCTGAAGCTACCACCGTTTGCTCATTGGCTTTCTGTTCAATATTATGTTTTACAAATGCATTCCCCGCTGTCTGATCCTTTTCATTAGTATTAAACTGCCACCCGGCAACAAAAGCCAGCAATAAAGCAGCTGCAACACCGGCGACTTTCCACCAAATCATTCTCTTTTTCCGACGGTTTTGCGCCAAACCGTTGAGAATATTTTCAAGCAAATATGCAGGTGGCTCCTGCTCGTAATTCTGGAGCTTTTCCCTAAACAAATCGTCCAAATTCTTTTCCTTCATCATGCCGTAAAATTGTTTTTGGCTTTAACTACACCAAAATTCTCTTGCACTTTCTTCTTCAGTATCTCTCTGGCGCGCGCCAGATTCGATTTTGAGGTTCCTTCGTTAATTGCCATTTCTTTCGCTATTTCCTGATGCGACATTCCTTCAAAAACATATAAATTGAAAACCAGCTGGTACCGGGGCGGTAGTTCCCTGATTATTTTCAACAATTCGTCCGCCGACATTTTCGAAATAACATCGTCAGAAACATTTACAGCGTCAAAAACGGAAACATCTTCAACCGGATACAGCAAATATTGCTTCCTGATCTTTTCGAGCGAAACGTTAACCATAATTCGCCGAATCCAGCCTTCCAAAGAACCATCGTGCCTGAACGATTTCAGATTGGTAAAAACCCTGATAAACCCTTCCTGTAGATTATCTTCTGCTTCGGTAGAGTCTTTGGCATACCTGAGGCACACCCCAAACATTTTTGGGGCAAACTGGTGATACAGCTTCGCCTGCGCCTTCCTGCTTCCGGCAATACAATCTGATATTAACGCTCTAAAATCTTCCAAAAACTTATTTTAACCTGAGTGCTCAATCCGATTTATGTACTGATTTTAAGTGCACTCAGTTACAATTTTTAAAGTTTACAATTTAAATCAAACCTGAAAGATAAACCTTAAAAGCTTCTCCAATTAAGGATGCTTTCAATTCGCAAAAGGTTGCGTGACAAAGACAAATTTTCCTTTTCACCAAACCTCGACTGCAATTAGATCAAGGTTCTGTCTTTTTAAGCAAAAACTTTTTTGGGCATTAATTCATAGATTTACATATCAAATATTTTTGTAAATTTATAAACAGAATTAAGATTAAAGATGGTTGTCGTGTAATTTCTGTATTAACAGAATTACTAATCCAACAATATTGGTCGGTCTTAATTCAGGATAAAATCAAATTATCAATTCATAATCTTCACCCTATGAACAAATTTCGTATTATTTCCCTGGTGATTTTCATGCAGTTGTCATTGGTCGCTTTTTGTCAGATCGACCTAAGCAAACCTGCACCAACTTCACCGAGCGTTCGCACCGGCAAACTTGCCAACGGAATGACTTACTACATTCAACACAACGAAGAACCCAAAGAGCGGGCAAGTTTTTACATCATTCAAAATGTTGGTGCTTTGCTCGAAAACGACAATCAGAATGGTCTCGCCCATTTTCTGGAACACATGGCTTTCAACGGGACGCAGCATTTCCCCGGAAAAGGAATTATCAATACGCTCGAAAAGCATGGAGTTCAATTTGGCCGCAATGTGAATGCCTACACCAGCTTTGGCGAAACAGTGTACAACCTTAGCGATATTCCGGTGAAACATGCCGGATTGGTTGATACTTGCTTGCTCGTGCTGAACGACTGGTCGCACTACCTTTTACTTACCGACGAAGAAATTGACGCTGAACGTGGTGTAATTACCGAAGAATGGCGTACCCGCCGCACTGCTGCTTTCCGTATGCAACGCCAAATGTTCCCGGTTTTATTTAAAGACTCGAAATATGCAGTGCGTGATGTAATTGGCGATCTGGATGTAATTAAAAATTTCAAATACCAAACCCTGCGCGATTTTTATCACCAGTGGTACCGCACCGATCTTCAGGCAATTGCCATTATTGGCGATGTTGATGCCGATGCTGTTGAGCAAAAAGTGAAAGAAATGTTCTCGAAAATCGAGCCGGTTCAAAATCCATCGAAACGCGAATTTTATGCGGTTCCCGAAAATAAAGAACCTCTTTACGTGCTCGCTACCGACAAAGAAGCTGATAGCTATTCAGTTGCACTTTACATCAAGCACAATGCCACTCCAAATTCAGGAAAAAATATGAATTATCTGCGCGAGCAGACCATTCAACAATTGTTTGGTATGATGACGCGCGACCGCATCAACGAATTACTTCAAAAAGGAACTCCACCTTTTGTGTCAGGCGGAATTAGTTACGGCGGATTTATTCAGGGATACAATGCTTTTGTTGTTTCGGCAACCGCGAAACCCGATCAGGACGATGTGGCTTTTAAAGCAATTTATACCGAAGCCCAACGCATTTACCAAAACGGATTTACCCCCGGCGAACTGGAACGTACTAAATCGAACTACCTCACTTCGATGGAAAATCGCTACAAACAACGCGACAAGATTTCGAACGACGAATACGCCATGGACTTCAAAAACAATTACATCGATAGCGAACCATTGACTTCGATTGACTTTGACTGGGAATTTGCACAAAAGATTCTGCCAACCATTACAGTTGAAGAAGTTTCGGCAAAAGCCAAAACCTGGTTCACCCCCGAAAACCGCGTAATTGTTGTTCGTGGTCCTGAAAAACCTGAGGCCAAACACCTTTCAAAAGAACAAGCTTTATCGATTATTTCTGAAATAGAAAACAGCAAAATTGAGCCTTATGTCGATCAAGTCGTTTCTTCAAACCTGATCAAGCAGGAATTAAAAGGTTCGAAAGTGAAATCGATCAAACAGCTTCCTGAATTCGGGGCTGTTGAATGGACTTTAGGTAACGAAGCAAAAGTTGTTTTCCGCAAAGCTGATTATGAAAAAGACCAGGTTTCACTTCAGGCTTTTAGTAATGGCGGAAGTTCAAAACTCGAAAACGACAAAGTTGCTTCTGCCATGATGTTGGGCCAATTCATCGGTTCATTTGGTGTTGGCGACTACGACGCGACTGCCTTAAAGAAAGCACTGACGGGGAAAAAGGCGAGTGTAAATATTGCATTGGGCGACTTAAACGAATCGTTCGTTGGCTCAAGTACTCCAAAAGATTTCGAGACAATGATGCAATTGCTTTATCTGCAATTTGAAAATCCGCGATTCGACAAAGAGGCCTACCAGGCTCTGGAAGGACGTTTCAAAGCTTACATAGCAAATATGGCCAATAATCCGCAGAAAATAATGAGCGACTCATTGCAATTGATTATGACTTGTAAAAATCCACGGACCAAGCTTATTACTCCTGAATTATTTAATGAAATATCGCTCGAGCAAATGCAACAAATTTACAAAGATCGCTTTGCTGACGTTGGCGACTTCACCTTCTTCATCGTTGGAAACATTGAGGAGGAAACCGCCAAAGCAATGGCCGAAAAATACATTGGCTCGTTGACCAATTTACCGCGCAAAGAAACATGGATCGACCGTAAGGTTGAAGGGCCGAAAGGAAAACTAACGCGCGAAATTGAAATACCGCTGGAAGTGAAAAAGGCAACGGTAAACGTCAACTTCGACGCAAAAATGGAATATACACCCGAGCAAAACCTTTTGCTGTCGGTATTCCGCGATATACTAAACTTACGTTACACCGAAGAAATTCGCGAAAAAGAAGGAGGAACGTATGGCGTGCGCGTATCAACCAATTCGGTAAAATTTCCAAAAGCGGAAAAAAGTCTGAACCTGATGTTCGACACCGATCCGGATAAAGCTCAAAAGCTGAAAGCAATCCTTTATCAGGAAATTGAAAAGATTGAAAAGAACGGCCCAACTGCAGAAGATTTGGACAAAGCTGTAAAAAATCTCCTGAAAAACCGTGAACAGGCAAAACTGCACAACAACTACTGGATGCAAGCGCTGAACAGCTGGTACATGTATTCAGTAAACCCGGCAACAGCCGATAACTACGAAAACATCCTGAATAAGATGACGGCAGCAGACATTCAGAAATTCGTCAAAGCATTCATCTCGAAAGCCGACGTTGTTGATATTATTTTCAAACCGAAATCCTGAGAAATTCTATCCTGATAATCAAAGCTCCTTCTCATCAACTGAGAAGGAGCTTTTTTCATTCATAAAAAAAGCGTGCCTCCGTTTTCAGGAAACACGCTCATCAATGTCAGTGTATTTTTCTGTAAAAGAAAATCTTAATTAGTGGGTTCAATCTCAATCATCAAATAGTCTTTTGGTATTTTCTGA
>Ga0116170_10006555_pt1 | contig 10172 bp, 6 predicted proteins | sample AD_JPNHW1_MetaG_FD_89797 | JGI IMG/M metagenome (GOLD analysis project Ga0116170, IMG submission 89797) | Active sludge microbial communities of municipal wastewater-treating anaerobic digesters from Japan - AD_JPNHW1_MetaG | ecosystem: Engineered > Bioreactor > Anaerobic > Digestate | place...
AAACCTCTTTTTCTCGACCGACATAGAAAAAGGGATACGCGACGCACAAATGATTTTCATTTCGGTAAACACACCAACCAAAACATATGGAATTGGGAAAGGTATGGCCGCCGACCTAAAATATGTTGAACTTTGTGCCCGCCAGATTGCAGAAGTTGCTACCGAAGATAAAATTGTTGTAGAAAAATCGACACTACCTGTTCGTACTGCACAGGCAATCAGAACAATACTCACCAACAATTCCAATAATATCCGTTTCAGCGTACTGTCGAATCCCGAATTTTTGGCTGAGGGAACAGCCATTAACGACCTTCATTTTGCCGACCGGATTCTTATTGGCAGCGAAGATGATGAAGACGGAAAAATTGCAGAACAAAAACTGGTTGATATTTATGCCAATTGGATACCGAGAGAACGAATTATTACAACCCGTATTTGGTCGTCGGAGTTATCAAAACTAACAGCCAATGCATTTCTGGCACAACGAATTTCATCGATCAATTCGATATCAGCTCTTTGTGAAAAAACAGGTGCCGATGTCGACGAGATTGCTGCGGCCATTGGAGCCGATTCGCGTATTGGTTCAAAGTTTTTAAAAGCTTCAGTCGGTTTTGGCGGAAGCTGTTTCCAGAAAGATATCCTGAATCTGGTTTACCTTTGTCGTCATTTTGAACTTCCTGAAGTAGCTACTTACTGGGAACAAGTAATAAAAATGAATGATTTTCAGAAATATCGTTTTTCAAAACAGATAATTGAAACTCTTTTCAATACCGTTAACGGGAAAAAAATTGCACTACTTGGATGGGCGTTCAAAAAAGATACAAACGACACACGCGAGAGTCCTTCAATATATATTGCTTCGGATCTTTTGCACGAGCAAGCCGAAATTCACGTATACGACCCAAAAGTAACTAAAGAACAGATTTTCAAAGATATCGAATACTTACTAAACGAAAATTCTGAAACAGAAAACCAGAAATCGTTAATATTAAGCCGCATCACGGTTCATTCCGATCCGTATAATGCAATGAAACAAGCTCATGGAATTGCAGTTACAACTGAATGGGATGAATTCAAAACATACAATTGGCAGACGATTTACGACCAGATGTATAAACCAGCTTTTATATTCGACGGAAGGAATATCCTTGATGCAGAACAAATGAGAAAAATTGGCTTTACTTTTAAAGGAATTGGAAAATGAAACGAATTCTAATTAGTGGTGGTGCCGGGTTTATCGGGTCTCATTTGTGCGAACGATTAATTAACGAAGGCAATGAGGTAATTTGTTTGGACAATTACTTCACCGGGAGCAAGTCGAACATCAAGCAACTCATAGGCAACCCGTACTTTGAACTTGTTCGACAAGATGTAACCCAACCCTATTTTGCCGAAGTAGACGAAATATACAATTTAGCATGCCCGGCCTCGCCGATTCATTACCAGTATAACCCAATCAAAACCATTAAAACATCGGTAATGGGTGCAATCAATATGCTGGGATTGGCAAAACGGGTAAAGGCAAAAATATTACAAGCCTCCACAAGCGAAGTTTATGGAGATCCAAGCATTCACCCTCAGCCCGAAACATATTGGGGAAATGTCAATCCAATAGGCCCACGTTCGTGCTACGACGAAGGAAAACGTTGCGCAGAGTCTCTTTTTATGAACTACCATCAGCAAAATGGTGTGCGGATTAAAATTGTGCGGATTTTCAACACTTATGGCCCCCGAATGAATCAAAACGATGGCCGGGTTGTCTCGAACTTTATTGTACAGGCGTTGAAAAACGAAGACATTACAATTTATGGCGACGGAAAACAAACACGGAGTTTTCAGTATGTCGATGATTTGGTTGAAGGGTTTATCCGCATGATGAACACAGACGATTCGTTCATTGGGCCTGTAAACATTGGAAATCCCGGAGAATTTACAATGATCGAACTCGCTGAAAAAGTAATTGAACTAACCGGATCGAAATCGAAACTGGTATTTTTACCTTTACCACAAGACGATCCAATGCAACGGAAACCAGATATTACCGTTGCCCAAAGGGAACTTAACAACTGGGAACCAAAAATATCGCTCGAAGATGGGCTGATTAAAACTATCGATTATTTCAAAACTGTTATCTAAAATAATAACCTCAAATCATTTTTAACACAAAAATTCACTTTTAAATCGAACTAAATTATGTCACAAAAAATTGCCTTAATAACAGGAATTACAGGACAAGACGGTGCATACCTTGCAGAATTCCTCCTTAAAAAAGGATACATCGTACATGGGATGAAACGCAGATCGTCGTTATTCAATACCGACAGAATCGACCACTTATATCAGGATCCACACTCCGAAAATCGCAATCTGATTCTTCATTACGGAGACCTAACCGACAGTTTGAACATTACCCGTATTATCCAGGAAATTCAACCCGATGAAATATATAACCTTGCGGCAATGAGCCATGTTCAGGTAAGTTTCGAAACTGCTGAATATACTGCCAACGCTGACGGGATTGGAACTTTGCGAATACTGGAAGCTGTTCGGCTTTTAGGATTGACTAAAAAAACGAGGATTTATCAGGCAAGTACTTCTGAATTATACGGATTAGTGCAACAAGTGCCTCAAAGTGAAACAACTCCGTTCTATCCACGTTCGCCATATGCGGTTGCAAAACTATACGGCTACTGGATTACCGTAAACTATCGCGAGGCATACAACATGCACGCCAGCAACGGTATTCTCTTCAATCACGAATCGCCAATCAGGGGCGAAACTTTTGTTACAAGAAAAGTTACCCGGGCACTTTCTAAAATTGCGTTAGGACTTCAGGAAGATGTGTTTATGGGAAACCTTAACAGCAAACGCGACTGGGGACATGCTAAAGATTATGTACGCGCAATGTACCTGATCCTTCAGCAAGATAAACCAAGCGACTATGTAATTGCCACAGGAATAACAACCACCATCAGGGATTTTATCGATATGGCTGCCAAAGAAATTGGACTACAAATTGAGTTCAGAGGTGAAGGAGCCGACGAAATTGGCGTATTGGTAAATGTTGATCAGGATAAATTTATTGAAAAAGTTGGCGATAAATACCTCGATGCCATCATTTCGCGCGCTGCTGTGAAAGATGTAATTGTTGGCGTTGATAAGCGCTATTTCCGCCCAACCGAAGTTGACTTACTGATTGGCGATCCAACCAAATCGAAAACAGTACTGGGATGGGAACCACAATATGACCTGCCTGCCCTGGTTGCCGATATGATGACCTCAGACATTAAACTAATGAAAAAAGAGAGTTACCTGAAAGATGGTGGCTTCCAGATTATGAATTATTTTGAATAATTGAGTTATCAACTGGTTACAGAAAAAACTGAATAAAAAAATGTTGCTTTTTTCTGTAGAATCAAAAATAACTCTCAACAAAAATTATGACAAAGGTATTTGTTTCAGGATGTTACGACATGCTTCACAGCGGACACGTGGCATTTTTTAGAGAAGCATCGCATTATGGCGATTTATATGTAGGACTCGGATCCGACTCTACTATTCAAGACCTGAAAGGGCGAAGCACAATCAACAGCGAACAGGAAAGACTTTACATGGTAAAGTCGATTAAGTATGTAACCGACGCATTTATCAACTCGGGAAATGGCATCATGGACTTTGTGCAAGAGTTAGAACGACTTAAACCCGATTTTTTTGTTGTGAACGAGGATGGTTTTTCGCCTGCAAAACAAGAGCTTTGCGATAAACTTGGCATTAAGCTGAAAGTTTTGGAGCGAGTTCCCGATGCCGGATTGCCCGCACGTTCAACCACCGAAATCAGGAACAGCAACAATTGTCAACTACCTTACCGAATTGACCTTGCTGGCACCTGGATCGATCAGCCCTACGTTTCGAAATTCCATCCGGGATGGGCCATTACCCTTTCGCTTGAACCAATCATCGAATACAACGAACGGTGTGGCATGAGCACGTCGACCCGAAATGCGGCAAAAAAGATATGGCCATATCACCTTCCTCTTGAAAAACCAGAAATGCTTGCTGAAATCCTGTTCAAATTTGAGAATACACCGGGCTCGAAAATCATTTCAGGCGCACAAGATTCAATTGGAATTTGCATGCCGGGATTGGTTCGCCATTACTACGACAACGCTTTCTGGCCAAAGAAATTTGAATCGGTACACGACGAAAAAATCATTAACTGGCTCGAAGAACATCTGTTTATGGTGCTCCTTTGGCCTCGCGAAAAAGGGTTAGATCTTCTGAAAGAGACCTGCATCAACACCGAAAATGTTAAAGCACTTGCCAATGCTGCCGAACGTTGCTGGGAAGCAATTATGAACCGCAACTTGGAAAGTTTTGCCAGTGCATTCCTCGATTCGTTCAATGCGCAGGTAAAAATGTTCCCGGCAATGGTAAACTCAGAAGTTCAACGTGCTATCGACGAGTATAAAGATGGAGCATTAGGTTGGAAACTTGCCGGTGCTGGTGGTGGCGGTTATATGATACTTATATCGGAAAAACCAATTAAAGGTGCCATGCGAATTAAAGTCAGACGAAAAGAAACAGGAATATAAAATGAACAAGGATAGTAAAATATACATTGCAGGCCACTACGGATTAGTAGGCTCTGCACTTTGGAAAATATTAACCGATAAAGGATACACAAACCTTATTGGCCAGTCGTCGAAAGAGCTTGATTTAAGGGATAGCAACGCTGTTGCCACCTTTTTTCAAACCGAGAAACCAGAATATGTAATTCTTGCCGCAGCTAAAGTTGGGGGAATAATTGCAAACAGCCTTTATCGCGGACAGTTCATCTATGAAAATCTGATGATCCAGAACAACGTGATTCACAATGCATACCTGAACGAAGTGAAAAAGCTCCTTTTCCTTGGCAGCACATGCATTTATCCACGAGAAGCCCCTCAGCCAATGACCGAGGATTGCCTCTTAACATCGCCCCTCGAATACACCAACGAGCCTTATGCCATTGCAAAAATTGCTGGTATCAAAATGTGCGAAAGCTACAATTTACAGTACGGCACAAACTACCTGAGCGTAATGCCAACAAACCTGTATGGTCCAAACGACAATTTCAACCTCGAAACTTCGCATGTTTTACCTGCTTTGATCAGAAAAATACACCTTGGCAAATGCTTAGAACAGAACAATTGGGATGCAGTAAGAGCCGATTTCAACAAACGCCCTATTGAAGGCGTTGATGGAAGTGCAACTGAAAACGCAATTCTTGAAAAACTTTCTAAATACGGGATAATATCAGATCAGGAAGGCGTTTTTAAAGTTGAAATATGGGGCACTGGCGCACCTCTGCGCGAGTTCCTCTGGAGCGAAGAAATGGCCGAAGCCTGTATCTATGTAATTGAAAATATCAATTTCGACGACGTTAAAACCGACAATAAAGAAGTTCGGAATACACATATCAATATTGGAACAGGAAAAGAAGTAAGCATTAAACAAGTGGCCGAACTTATTAAAGAAAAAGTTGGTTTTAGGGGCGAACTATTTTTCGATGCGTCGAAACCCGATGGAACTATGAAAAAACTTACCGACACAAAAAAAATTAACCAGTTAGGCTGGCATCACAAAATTGAGATTGACGAAGGAATTGAAAAATTATATCGGTGGTATTGCTCTGAATAGAAATCACTTCTACTCTTATTCCAGAACAAACAAAATAAAGGTATCCACAAGCGAGGCTCAGGTCTCGCTTTTTTTTATTTCCATCAAGCTTATCATATCTCGCTGAATATTTACGCATTAAAGTCAGCTTTAGCATTCACCCCTAGACAAAAGAACCATAAATACGATACAAAACAACTCCATCTGAAGTGTCATTTTTGAGTAATTATGCTTTCACAAAATTCATTGAAAGTCTAAACTCACTAATAATCTTATCTATAAATCTAATGAAAGAGAAATTAAATCTACAATGGCACAAACGGCATCTTTCGAAACGAATAACCATGCTGTTTCTATTCAACTTTTTTATTTGCTTTTCATTGTATGCACAACAGCGCACAGTAACAGGTACTGTTAGAGATGTGACAGGTGAAACACTTGTAGGAGTGAATATTGTTGAAAAAGGCACTACAAACGGTACTGCATCAAGCATTGACGGAACTTACTCGTTGAAAATTACGGGAAACAATGCAATTCTAACAGCCAATTACATTGGTTACAAATCAAAAGACATTTCTGTTGGTGGACAATCGGTTATCGACATTACAATGGACAAAGATGTTTTAGGCATTGATGAAGTTGTAGTTGTTGGTTATGGTGTTCAAAAGAAAAAACTGGTAACTGGAGCCACTGTACAAATTAAGAATGAAGAATTTACAAAAAACAACACAACACGTGTTGAAAGTGCTCTTCAAGGTTTAACTCCGGGTATGTCGATTGTAAAACAGTCGGGGCAACCAGGTTCTGACTTCAATATCACCATCCGCGGTTTATCATCGATTAACGGTAACGGCCCACTGGTTTTGATTGACGGGGTTCCGGGAAGCCTTAGTATGATGAACCCTTCGGATATTGAAAGCATCGACGTATTGAAGGATGCTGCATCTGCTGCCATTTACGGGTCACGTGCTGCAAATGGAGTTATTCTGGTTACCAGCAAAAAAGGTAAGACCGGCGAAGCACAGATTACTTACGATGCTTCTTTTGGTTTTTCAAATCTTAGCAAAAAACTCGACATGTTGAATGCAAAAGAATATGCAACAATCATGAACGAAGCTATTACCAACGAAAACGGTAAAATAATACCTTATTCTCAAGATTACATTGATGCATTGGGAGAAGGAACAGACTGGATTAAAGAGGCATTAAATAATAATGCGCCATCACAAAGTCATTATATTGGCATTACCGGTGGTAGCGAAAAATCAACTTACTCAATCTCACTTTCGTACAATGCAGAAGAAGGTATTTTCAATTTTGAAAACAAATCGGAATACGAACGCTTAGGTTTCAGAATTAACTCCGATCATCAGATTAAAAAATACCTTCGGATTGGAGAGAATTTTACTTACACCCACCGAAGAAGCACCTCGATGGGAACAGGCAACCAATACAACAACTTTTTACGCGATTTAATGGTAGCCAGTCCTCTGATTCCTGTTTACGATGAAACCTCATACGATGGATTTGGCCATGCAAAAGCGGTTAATGCAAACAAACAAAATGGCGATGTTGATGCGCAAAGCAACCCTATTGCAAGAATGCACTATGATTTTAATGGAATAAACAAGTATGATGACATTATTGGTGATATTTATGCTGAAATTCAAATCATTCCAGGGTTAAAATTCAGGACTGACTTTGGAGCAACACTCTCATTCAGCAACTACTCTTCAGCTAGAGACTCATTCACACTAACACCTTATACCTACAATAAAAAACCTGATTATGAACAAAGTATGGCTCGAAATTTCAATTACAATTTTGATAATGTTCTTTCGTACGAAAAAGACTTTGGCAAAAATCATCTATTGGCAATTGTTGGTATGAATGCCCAGGATGGAACCTTTTTCAATATGAGATCGGTACGCGAAGGCTTCCTTCAAAATGCAGCACCGGTACTATCAAATGTAAAGGCCGACACAATTGTTGCTAGCTATACTGTTGAAGGCGACTTTGGCGAAGGCGATAGCCGTTTTTCTTACTTTGGAAGGATCAGCTACGATTTCGACGAAAAATATCTGGCTACTGTTTCATTACGCCGCGACGGTTCGTCCCGGTTTGGTAAAAACAACCGTTATGGCTACTTCCCTTCTGTTTCTGCAGGTTGGGTAATTACAAAAGAAAGCTTCCTTGAAACAAGCACCTGGCTCGATTTCTTAAAACTACGTGCTAGCTGGGGGCAAAACGGTAAAGAACCAGCTGAAAAATTCCAATACATGGCTCAAGTCGGATCCGACAACAGAGAATATATCATTGGTGGCACTGAGTTAATTGGCGTATCGCCTATCCTTTTTGCAAACCCTGATCTAAAGTGGGAAGCATCTGAGCAAATTAACGTTGGTTTCGATTCTCGTTTCCTAAATGATTTCCGTTTTGCCTTCGACTGGTATCAGAAATCGAGCAAAGACTGGATTATGCAAAAACCAGTAGCAGGTGTTTCGGGTATTGCCGGAGTAAGCACTACCGACCCGTATGTTAATGCAGGAAATGTAAAAAACTCTGGTATTGAATTCGACCTAGGCTATCAAAAAGAGTTTGGTAAGTTCTATCTCGATTTGAGTGCAAACCTATCGTATAACAAAAATGTTGTAACCGATGTGCCCGATAGCATTATTCACGGTTCAGAAAGTGTATTATACAATGGTGCCAGCGAATTTTACCAAATTAGAGAAGGAATGCCAATGGGCTACTTCTTCGGGCATAAAATTGGAGGAATATTCCAAACACCTGAAGAAATAACAAACTATGTGAATGAAGCTGGAAAACTATACCAAAAAGCAGCTAAACCTGGAGACGTGAAACGTGTTGATACAAATAAGGACGGATCAATCAACGATAAAGATAAAGTGATGTTAGGGGATCCAAACCCCGATTTTATCTTTGGATTCAAGGTGAATGCTGCTTATAAAGGTTTTGACTTCTCTATGAATCTTCAAGGACAAACAGGTAACCAGATCGTTAAATGTTACCGTCCTCAAGAAACATACTATCCAAACTACACTTCAGACATCCTAACCAACCGATGGACAGGAGAAGGAAGCACAAACCTTTACCCTCGATTAACAAAGAACACCGAAGGCAACAAAAACTGGCGCGAATTCAGCAATTTGTATGTTGAAGATGGCGATTACATCAAGATCAAGAGCATTAATATTGGCTATGATTTAAAACAATCGCTTTTAAAGAAAACGAGCATCCAAAAATTCAGAATTTATGCTTCAGCAACCAACTTGCTCACGCTAACTAAATACACTGGCATGGATCCAGAAATTGGATATGGTGCATATTATAACTCAAACGGTAAGTTAACCGATGCTTATGCTTCAGGAATTGATGTTGGTTTCTACCCAACAGCAAGCACTTTCTTGTTTGGAATAAACGTAACCTTTTAATTCTTGTAACTTATGAAACGAATAATAATATTATCATCCCTAATTCTGTTGATGGTAGGTTGTAATGATGATTTTCTTGAAAAGCAACCAACCACATCATCGGTTGTCGAAAACTTTTACCAATCGTCTGAAGATGCAACTCAAGCAATAACAACCATTTACAACATGCTAACGTATGAAGATTGGTGGAGCAAATTTATCTTAGCCAATCAAGCGTCCGACGATTGTGCCGGCGGAGGTGGCTCAGGCGATGGTGGTGGTTACCAAATGAACGACAGAGGTATAACACAAACAAGCACATCAGCAAACAAGGAACCATGGAGATATAGTTATGGCTTAATTTACCGCGCCAACACCTATATTGAAGGACAAGCAAATATTGACTGGACTGGCAACGAAACCCTTCAGAAACAATATTTAGCTGAAGCTAAATTCCTTAGAGCTTATGCACACTTTTATCTTGCTCAACTATTTGGAGAAGTTCCGGCAATAACTAAAATCAATTCTCCCGATGCTGTTTTTCCAAGAACACCGGCAGCTGAACTCTACACCTTGATTCTCGACGATTTGAAATACTGTGTAGAAAATGGCCTGTCTGCTCCATATTCCTCCATGAAATCGGAAAATTGGGGACGTGCCACAAAATGGGCTGCAGAAGCAATGATGGCCCGGGTTTTCCTTTACTATACCGGTTATTACAATCAACAATCGTTAGGGGAATATACTGTTGAGTCGATTAGCAATTACATCGAAGACTGTATCAACAATAGTGGACACGATCTGGTTCAACAATACGCAAGCTTATGGTATGTTTCTTCCCGATCTGAACTTGGCGGATTGGAATATTATGCCGGCGAAAGAAACCCAGAAGCAGTGTGGTCAATTACTTACGATGCAGCCTCTAATCTAAATTGGAGCAAACTCCAACGAATGATTGGCCCTCGTAACACAAACATTGAACCTTATGGAAATGGTTGGGGTGCAATACCTGTTTTGCCTAGTCTTTGGAATTTATACAACGATGTTGATTCCCGCAAAAAAGCAACCATACTTTCGTGG
>Ga0116170_10006556_pt1 | contig 10170 bp, 7 predicted proteins | sample AD_JPNHW1_MetaG_FD_89797 | JGI IMG/M metagenome (GOLD analysis project Ga0116170, IMG submission 89797) | Active sludge microbial communities of municipal wastewater-treating anaerobic digesters from Japan - AD_JPNHW1_MetaG | ecosystem: Engineered > Bioreactor > Anaerobic > Digestate | place...
ACCGGATGGAATCTCGATACTCGCCCAGAATATGGCGAGAATGGCACCGATGCTTCCATCTATGAAATCCACGTCCGCGATATGACGATCAATCCCAATAGTGGTGTCTCAGCTGCCAACCGAGGCAAATTCCTCGGATTGGCGGAGACTGGCACGGTTTATCAGGAGGGCACTACAACGGTGACTACTGGTCTCGACCACATGCAAGAATTGGGAATTACCCATGTGCAAATTCAGCCTTTCTATGATTTCTCTAGCATCGATGAATCCACCCTGGATACCTCGATGGGAACAGACAACTATAACTGGGGCTACGATCCTCTCAACTACAACGCTTTAGAGGGCAGCTATTCTACTGACCCCAGCGATGGAGCGGTTCGCATCCGCGAATTTAAAGAGATGGTGATGGCTATGCATCAAGCTGGCATTAACATCAATATGGATGTCGTCTACAATCACACTGCATCCTTTGCAAACTCGAATTTTGAAAAGATCATGCCTTACTACTATCACCGCACGAAATCTGCTGGCGTTCCTTATAACGGCTCCGGCTGCGGCAACGAGATGGCCAGCGAGCGCTTCATGGTCAATAAATTCGTCCGCGAATCCTGCAAATTCTGGATCGATGAATATCATCTCTCTGGCTTCCGCTTTGACCTGATGGGTTTGATGGACAATCAAATCATGATTGACATCTATCAAGACTGCTCAGCTTTATATGATGACATCTTAATTTATGGCGAGCCATGGACTGGCGGAACTTCCAAGCTAAAAGGCGGGACTTCCAGCACGGCTTTATTGTCGCAGCAAACCGTCCAATCCAGCCTCGCTCAATCATACTTTGCTGGTGCTGGCAACTATGTTGGCGCCTTCAATGACGTGATTAGAAACGCTGTCAGAGGCGACAATGCTCCAGGTCTTGGATGGGTGGGTGGATTAAATGGCAACGCGTCTTCAATCTTGCCGGGAATTGAGGGTGTCTTCAGCAGCAGTTTGAAAACCATTGAACCTGAGCAAGTATTAAATTATGTCTCTTGCCACGATAACTACACTTTATACGATCAGTTGATTCAAAAAGTCAGCAATTCTCGAAACTTCCCCGATGTCTACTCTCAATCAGAGATGGTGGTCTTCACCGCTCAGGGCGTCCCCTTCATGCAAGAGGGCGAGGACTTCATGAGAACTAAAGCCTATATCGATGGAGATAAGACAAAATACTCTGGCAACTCCTATAATGTCGGCGATTTGATCAACAATATGGATTATGCTTTAAAGCTCGACAATCTCTCGATGTTCGAGTGGTTTAAGGATTTGATTGCGTTCCGAAAAGCGACTTCTCAATTGACTCTTTCTACCCGCGCAGCCATAAATTCCGCTATCTCCGGATTATCGGCTAATGCTACCAGCGGATTAATCTCCTATCATTTGACCACTGCGGATGGAGGATTATATGTTCTCCACGCTTTGAACAACGGCACGATTCCTCTCGGATCAAACTATCAATTATTATTCTCGAATAATAGCAGCCTTGTCCCAGGAACAAACTATTCTTCGATTCAGCTGTCTGCTAATAACTCCGTGGTCTTAAAGAAAGTATAGAGCTATGAAAAAGCAAAAGTTGAGAACCTATCCCATTCGCGGTCTGCTCATCTTTTTGCTTTTAGATATTGTCCTTTCTTTGGCCGCTCTCGGCTATTTCATCTGGGACCGCTCGACTCTACTAATATCGATTCTCGTCTATATTTTCTGCGGATTATTCGCGCTTATCGGCCTCATCGTCCTAGCTGATCAGCTCTTTCATTACGTCGAAGTGAAAGACAACCGATTGATCAACCACATCTTTTGGAATAAAAAAGTTTTGCCCTTTGAAAAGATTCATAAGGTGATGCTGGTCGATGAAATGTATCTAATCTATTCAAAGAAAAAGCGCTTCTGTATCATGCCTTCTCACATCCGCGGAAGCAACGAAATAATCCTCTATTTAGAAAGTCACGGAATCTCTCTTTCCCAAAAGGAAGATGAGCAATAACCCTTTTATTTACGCGAAAACAAGTTAAAATAAAGATTAGTAACAAACGCTAATCCATAGGAGGCTATATGGCAAATTTAAGACTTAGTCACATCTACAAGGTTTATGACAATGGTCACAAGGCGGTTAACGATTTTAACATCGACATTCAAGACAAGGAATTCATCGTTTTCGTCGGCCCTTCTGGCTGTGGCAAATCAACCACTTTGCGCATGATTGCTGGTCTCGAACAGATCACCGCTGGAGACTTATTTATCGAGGACACTTTGGTCAACGATATGGAACCCAAAGACCGCGATATCGCCATGGTCTTCCAAAACTATGCTCTATACCCTCACATGACTGTCTATGAAAATATGGCTTTTGGTCTAAAGAACCGCCGTGTCTCCAAAGAAGTCATCCATCAAAAAGTGATGGAAGCGGCGAAGATTTTGGACATTGAAGATTACCTCGACCGCAAGCCTAAAGCGATGTCTGGTGGCCAGCGCCAACGCGTGGCTCTCGGAAGAGCCATCGTCCGCGATCCAAAAGTATTCCTGCTCGATGAGCCATTGAGCAACCTCGACGCCAAACTCCGCGCTCAGATGAGAACGGAGATCACGAAGCTCCACAAGAAATTAGCGACTACTTTTATCTATGTCACTCACGACCAAGTCGAAGCGATGACCATGGGCACTCGCATCGTGGTCATGAAGCTCGGCTATGTCCAGCAAATCGATACTCCAATGAACTTGTACAACAAGCCATACAATAAATTCGTCGCCGGATTCATCGGCACTCCGCAGATGAACTTCTTCGATGTCACTCTCAATCGCCACGGCGACATGGTCACGATGAAATTCGTCGATGAGAGCTTCATTGAATTGCCATTTGAAAAGGTCAGCAAAGTCCATGATAGCTACATCCATGGTGATGTTCCAGTCACTCTTGGCATCCGCCCCGAGCATATCAAAATCAGCAAGAAGCCCACTGGCTTAAAATGCCAAGTCAACGCAGTTGAGCACCTCGGCAATGAATGCATTGTCTACGGCGAGATCGGATCGGGAAGCAAAGACTTCACCTTGAAAGATGTCGGCAAAAACATCACCGTCAAGACCATTGAAGGCACTCCGATTGAGGTGGGCCACGTCATCGATTTAGCCATCGACCCCGACAAGATTCACTTCTTCAATAAAGAGACTGAGATTACTCTCATGAGCCCCATTCCTGACTTCACTCTCGCTAAAGCGATGGTCGAAAATAAAAAAATGGAAGTATTCTCCCAAAAAGTCGCGCTTCCAGAAGCATTCGCTGAAGCTCTCAAGGGAGCAAAGGATTTCTCCTTGGAAATCCCCCCCGAAGCTGTTGTTCCCGGCAAAGATTTCCACCTCAAAGTTCACATGGTGGAAGAAGTGGAAAATCAGCACCTCGCCTATCTAGAATACGGCGACCGCTATCTCTTCGCTCTCGTCGACTCAAGCATTCAAGCTGGCGATGACTATCATTTCTCCCTCTTGAATGACAAAGTCGAACTAGTGGTGGGAGAAGAAGTGATTCTCACACCCGTCAAAAAGCAAGAATCTCTCTTCGGCACTTTCAGCAAGCAAGAAGTTCGCGAGAATCGCGAGCGCGTCCTGAACTTCTTCTATCATGTCGATTCCGTGCGCATCCCCGCACCCCAAAGCAATGGCTTCAAGATCAACGCCGTCGAAGGCAACGATGCCTACAAGAAAAAATACCATTATGTATTCGACCGCAAAGCCGTTCGCTTGCTGCCAGAAGGTGGCATCCTCGCGACCGTCTCAAAAATTGTCGATTATGGCAATCAAAAATACGCTTTGTTAGACATCGCTGGGCAACCTTTGCTCATCGAAGTAGATGCTGAATTTAACCAGCCCTCCGTCAATATTTGGATCGATAGCGACAACATCGAAGTCTGGCAAGCTGAGATCGACATGCGCATCTGCTAAATTTCACAAAAATTAATTAAAGAGATGGGTAGAAATATCCATCTTTTGTTTTATAATATTAATATGGCGAGCAACATAATACCCAGCGAATCAGCCAATCAGAGCAATCAACCCTTCTCAACTAACGCCAAGCCTCATTTCATGCAGCGCTTCGCCGGTGGATTGATCGATATATGCATTATCTTTCTCTTCTATTGGCTCTGCTACTTTTTCTGTATGAACACTCCGATTTCGCATGATTTCAAAGATTATCAGCATCAGATTACCGAGATCGAAGACATGACTAAACTCGACACTGGATATGGCGAAAAAATCCTCATCACTGCTGAGAATGGCTCCGACTATCTTGGCTATCAAAAATACATCGACGAAGAGCAGCACATCTACGTCGTAAAAATCATCGCCAATCCGACTGAGGAAATACGGGACTCCTACATTCAGAGCATCAAAGCCAATGAAGCATACAGCAATTTGACTTTCGATAAGGATCTTATCAATTATGGAATTAATGTTTTATGCGGGACTTTCACACTCGGCATTTTTCTATTAGCGGTACCGCTGATGAATCAGCGGCGAGCGACCATCGGTCAGCTCTTCGCTGAAGAGCAGCTCTTTGCCACGCGGTATGAGTCGCGCGCTCTTTGGTATCAGGTTTTGTTCCGCTATTTATTCATCTTGATCATCTGTGGCTGCTTGCCATTTCTATTCTTTGGCCTATACACTTTCTTCATTGTCCCAGTGGTCTTTTTAGTCATCGCTTCCCTCACCAAAAGCGGCAGGACTTTGCACGATTTAATCACTGGCACAAAAGTGATCGATAAAAAAACCTTCACCCCTCTAGTGGCAGACGATGATTTCTCTGAATAAATGTACATTTATTCTCAAATAATTACATTTTGCTCTCCCGCGCAACATGTATGCGCGTTTTAGAGTTGTTTTTTTATTCCAACAAAAATATACTAATTATGAACCTTCATCATATGAAGGAACAAATATAGGAGATAATTATGAAGTCAAAGAAGCTTTTGATTACTGCGCTCCTTCTCGCTGGCATAACTTTACCTTTAGTAAGTTGTGGCGAGAGCAAAGTGATCACCCTCTGGGTCGGCGAAGAGTCCGCCGAATTTTATCAAACGATTTGCAATGAGTATGTCGAATCTCATCCAGATTTCAAGTACAGCATTGACGTAACTGGTGTTGATACTGGCACGGTTGGTGGCGCGATGGCTACTGATAACACGGCCTGTGCTGATATCATCGTCACCGCTCACGACAACATTGGCAAGCTCGTCGAAAAAGGCTTAGCATATCCTTACACTGACGAGAGTCTCATCGCTCAAGTCACCGCTGATAACCCCGCCTCCTTCTTGGATGTTGTCTATTCTAACTACGGTGGCACGAGAAGTCTCTATGGTGTCCCCTTTATCTCTCAAGCTCTAATGCTCTATTACAACAAGCAATATGTCACCCCTGAACAAGCGACAACCTTTGAAGGTTTGATGTCCGCCGCCGCGGCTAAGAGCACCAAGACCAAGGCTTTCTCAGTGGTCGGAACCGATGGTTTCAACTACTCATTCAACCTTTTAGCGGTCAACGCTTCCAATAAATACACCTCATTAAAAATATACAAAAACCTCGAAAAGAATAACTGCTATGCCCAAGGCGATGATGAAGTCGCTAGCTTAAGATGGGCACAGCGCGTCTTCAATAACGACAATGGCGGGTTGTTCCCTACCGATAGCAACTGGGCCGTCAACATCGCCAATGGCGCAACATTAAGTATCATCGGTGGTGCTTGGCACTACCAAGCCTTCACCGCAGCTATCGGCAAGACCAATACTGGAATTACTCTAATTCCTACCTATACGCTCTCCGCTAGCGATGTCGAGGGGTTAAGCGCTGTTTCCGAAGGAACAGTGATGCAAGGTGGAACCTTCGCCGACTGCAAATGCTTGATGATGAACTTTGCGGCCAGCACCAAAAAGTACGCTTACATGCAAGAGATCGTCTCTTATCTCTCTAGCAAAGAAGTCCAATTGCAGTCCTTTATCGAATGCGCTAACGTCCCCGCCTATGCTGGCGCGGCTGACGATATCGCGGAAATCCAAGATCAAGTGGATCCCACTGTCTACGATTTAGCTGTCGCTCAGACTTCCATGGCTGAATTTGGTATCCCACAACCATTTGTGACTGGTACCCTCAATACTTATTACTATTCTAAGACCGCTCCTGATTTCTATAGAAACGCCGTGATTAATGATGCTGGCGCTTTCTCAACTCTCACTAAGATTAGAGAAACTCTCTATAAAATGGAGTACATTTGGCAAAAAGGCAAAGTCCCAGAAACCATTCCGGAAGACTTACCTGTCGATGTCCTGTAATTATCTAACTTTATTTATCGCCAATAATCATTGGCAAGAAAGGAGATAATGCATGGCTGATGTCCAAAAACCATCCCTTGAAAATGGGAAAGAAAAAAAGAATGTCTTTCTTGTCGCTTGCAAAGCAGTAGGACATTTCTTAACTAGCATCGGTAAAAGCATTGGCTCATTCCTTAAAAAGCTCGGTTTGAAAATCGGACGAGCTTTTAAGAATTTGTGGCAGATTTTTGTCGATGGAAGCATCGGAACAAAACTATCATTTTTCTTCTGCGGATCAGGAAATTTATATCACAAGCAATTTTTTAAAGGATTTCTTTATCTCATCTTCCAAATTGCTTTTATTCTCTTCATGGTCTTGTGTCCCGAGATTAACAATACCCCTTATGGATGGAAGGCTCTCCGCAACTTGGCCTTAATGGGAAATCCTGAATCCTATGTGATTTTCCGGCCTGGAGAACTTCCCATTAAAGTCGAAAAAGACGATTCCAAACTATTGCTTTTGTTCGGCTTAGTGACCATCGCAGTGGTCATCCTCTACATCATCGTTTGGTTTTCCAATATTAAGAGCTCCTACAAGAGCGATCAAGATGTCAAAGCTGGCCGCAAGCCGACCTCCTTTAAGCAAGACATGTCTTCCTTGCTCGACAATCGATTCCATTTCATGATGCTGACTCCCACCGCGATTGCGGCTCTCATCTTTACCGTCATTCCGACCATCTTTATGATTTGCATGGCGTTTACCACTTATAACGATTTTGATATGAACGCCGCTCTCGATCCATATTATAAGAATCTATTCCACTGGAATGGGCTCACCAACTTCCTCGATATCTTTGAGGGAAGCACAACCTTAGGGCGAGAGATTGGCGCGCGCTTCTTCCCAGTTTTGGGTTGGACCATGGTGTGGGCCGTGTTCGCGACTTTCACCTGCTATTTTGGCGGTATTCTTCTCGCCATTCTTATCAATAAGAAAGGCATTCGCTTCAAAAAAGTATTTCGCACGGTCTTCATTTTGACCATCGCGATTCCGCAATTTATTTCGCTTCTCGCCATGAGAAACATCTTGAGCGGTCAAGGACCAGTCAATCAAATCCTCCAGAATTTGGGATGGATAGATTCGGCGATTGGCTTCTTAGGCAATAATACTTCCGGAGATAACCCTTATCTCGCTAAGTTCATGGTTATTCTTATCAACATGTGGCTAGGTATTCCTTACACCATGCTGATGACATCCGGCATCTTGATGAATATTCCTTCCGACTTATACGAAGCCGCGAGGGTGGATGGCGCGACGAAGACTAAAATGCTCTTCAAAATCACCTTCCCCTACATCATTTTCGTCACGACGCCTTATTTGATTTCTTCCTTCATTGGAAACATCAACTCATTTAACACCATCTTCCTTTTGACTGGTGGTGGACCAAACGTGGTCGGTGGCACCTATGTCGCTGGTGAAACCGACTTGCTCGTCACATGGCTATATAAGCTGACGATCACCAATGGCGAATACAATACCGGCGCGGTGATCGGCATCTTTACCTTCTTGATTACCGCGACGATTACCCTCATTACTTATCGCCGAAGCAAGGCTTACAAAGAGGAGGATACTTTCCAATGATGCAATCAAAGAAAAAGTTCAATGGTTTTCATTTAACTCAAAGAGCAAATAATATCCTCTCTCGCACACTCTCATATCTCGGGCTCGTCATGCTTTCTTTGGTATGGATTATCCCTATTTTGTGGATCGTCCTTTCCGCTTTTAGAACTGAGACTAACGTCGATGGCGATCTCATCGGCATCGTCGTGAGCAACTATTTCCCCACGAAATTAGGCTTTGACAATTTCATTAATCTATTCACTAACAGCTTCTATGGGGTCAAAGGTGCTTTCCCAATGTGGATGCTTAACACATTAATTGTCGCTGTCGTCTCTTGCGTAGTTTCCACCTTCCTAGTTCTATCGGTGGCTTACTGCATGTCCAAGCTCCGCTTCAAAATGCGAAAAGCTTGGATGAATCTCACAATGATTCTCGGCTTATTCCCGGGCTTCATGTCGATGATTGCCGTCTATTTCTTGCTCAAATCCATCGGCTTAGCGGGCAATACCGCTGAATCCGCTTATCTGAATATTCTCGGCTTGATTCTCGCCTATTCCGCTGGCGCGGGCATGGGCTTCCAAGTCGCGAAAGGATTCTTCGATGTTCTGCCTACTTCTCTTGTAGAATCAGCCAAGCTCGATGGCTGCTCCAATTTTAGAATCTTCTTAAAGATTATTTTACCGATGTCTAAACCCATCATCATCTATACCGCCTTGATGAGTTTCACTGGACCGTGGATGGACTTCATCTTTGCCAAAGTTATCATCGGGCAAGGCGCGCCTGAATGCTGGACCGTTTCCGTGGGTCTTTACTCACTGCTATTTGGGCCACAATCGGATGCTAACTTGTTCACCCAATTCGCGGCTGGATGCGTCTGCATTGGCATTCCAATTGTCGGATTATTTATGTTCCTCCAAAAATACTATGTGGAAGGGGTTACCGCTGGCGCGGTGAAAGGTTAGAGGTGGATATATGCATACTGCTTTAACTCCCTGGAAGATTTGCCGCTACGCCATCTTCGGTGCCATCGGATCTATCGGCCTATTCTTGGCCAGTATTCTGACTCCCTTTTACTCATACACTTACCTTTTCCAAGGCAACACGATGACCTTCGTGGAAATCGTCAAGGCTAACTCGACGCTTTTATTTCCTTTTATCGGATTGATATGTGCCATCTTATTTTTGATTGCTAGCTTGGTTTTGATGATGGTTTTACCCAATCAAAAAGTATCGCAAACCATCTCCTCAACATTAACCTTTGTTTCCGCTTTTATTTCGCTGGCCGTCTTCATTATCTCGATCTGCAGATTATGGGTTGTTCCCTATGAATTCTCCTATTCAGCAGCCCAGAGTTTACTAGTGGGATATATTCTTTATATTGTTTTCACTGTCTATCACGGTGTCTTGTCTTGCTATGTGCTAGCACTAAATGGAAAGTAGGAGATCGATATGAAAATTAAGCCTTATTTAAGAATCCTGCCTCTCTCCCTTGTCGCCCTTATTGCTGGCTGCAGCTACGGCGGAACCGCCGTCATCGCCCACGCCGATTTCGTGAGTTTTTATCAAGACGAGAAACTGAATTTACAGAACAGCAAAACCTTTGCGGTCGGCGACATTATCTCCCTTAACTCATCTCTCATTGATGGTGATGAGAATCATGTTACTGAGTCCTTTAATCTTTCGACTGGATCGTATTCTCGCTGGGCTAGCGAGCATAAAGGCAGCCCTTTAAGCTTTGCTTATGTTAAAGATGTCAAAGATGCTAGCAAGGTGCAGATAGAGAGCAAGAAGTACTCTTCTATCCTCAGCTTTAACTCCACCAAAATTGCCGATGATGAATCCGAAGGCAAAAACGTTACCACTGCGGATATAAACACTTTCGTCTATAAGATTGATGATATCCACGGAACGGAAGAAAATTTTGACAAGCGTAATTTTGTCGATCGAACCGATTCCTACGAAGTGTCTTACTATAGCGAGGATTACGGGAAAACCGTTAAAACAACGACAAAAACTTGGTCCTCTATCGTCAACACACTCTCGCTAAACTATACATATAACGAGTCCACTGATATCACGAAGACTGATAAAGTTGAGCAGAACTACTCCTTTACGTACGTGGAGATTATTGATGGTTTAGATGTCGAAACCAGCTTAACCTATTCATTTAGCTCTGTAACCAGCACTAGAGAAGAAGTTCTCGATGATCTAGGC
>Ga0116170_10006557_pt1 | contig 10168 bp, 8 predicted proteins | sample AD_JPNHW1_MetaG_FD_89797 | JGI IMG/M metagenome (GOLD analysis project Ga0116170, IMG submission 89797) | Active sludge microbial communities of municipal wastewater-treating anaerobic digesters from Japan - AD_JPNHW1_MetaG | ecosystem: Engineered > Bioreactor > Anaerobic > Digestate | place...
AATAAAGTGCTGCGTTTTCAGGAATTTTCATTCTTCTTTCCAATTCCTCGCAAAATTTGAAAACATCACTCATTGAATGACGACAGAGCAGAATTGTAACTTGAAACAACTCATTAACCTTCAAACGGTGATTGAATTTCATCCCGTCCGGATGGAAAACAAGAGGCGCAGGATCTTCACCATGTTCGTGCAGATCAGGGAAAGAATCTATATAGGCACCTTCAAAAATAGCATGAAGCACAGACACCAGAATAGTGGAATTATTCCTGTTTTTAAACAGCACTTTAATGCGGTGCCAACGCAAATCTTCAATATTTGTTTTCATAAAAACCTCCTGTTGCAACCATCGCATACAACCCTCACCCGGACTTCGATAAACTCAGCCCGACCTCTCCCTCATTGAAGGAGAGATGGTAAGGGCGAAAAATCTTTCGCCCCTACAAAACCGGCAGTGAAGTCTATTTCATCCGGCATAAGTATGCTCATTTACTCAGTTGTCAAGGAACGGAAATACAGAAAAACTACTGCTACACTTTCTCTAAATAACCATATCCCACAGCAGTTTTTGCACCAATGCCATGAGTTTTGAGAGCACTTTCAATAAGTTCTTGCACTTTCTTCACAATATCTTCCTTCTCTTTTGCAAATCTCTTTCTTACACCCACAACAAACTGAAAAGTTGTATCTTCAACTGTCAGGAATGGAATTGGATTCGGACTTAAATAATCTGCCGGTGGAGTTGGATTCCCTTTTTTATCTTTTTTATTTCCATAGTAATCCCCGTAATGTGGTGTCATAATGTCGGTCTTGAGTTTAATTTCACCTGTCGGAAAGGCATCAAAGAAAATCACCTTGCCTTCAGATTTCTGAGTACCGAAAAGAGATTGAAATTCTTTACATTTTTCTTGTGAACCTTTCAAAAATTGAACTATCGTATCTTCCGGCACAATGTTGTTAATAGTGAATTTCGCTTTTAATTCTTTATCTTTCAAAGCAGTCAGCTTCTCAAAACGGTTTTCCGACTTTTCATCTTCTGACACTGTTTCAAAGAATTTTTCAATAACAAGCACCTGTTTACTATCAACATTTTTTAGTTTTTTATTCATTATTTCCTGCAAAAACCAATGTCTTGTTATTCCTTTCACCGCTTGTCCCGGAACATATGGAATACCGTAAATATGATGTAGTGTCATCGAAGTTTCATAAACAGAAGGAGAACCAAGACCAATGATCATTTTAGAATTAACATTAACTTTGAAAGACAATGGTATGGGTTGGGAACTGATAGCTTCTGCTGCTTTTTTCTGTTCTTCGGCAATGCTGTCAACTTGTTCCCTATTGAACCTGTGCTGTATCTGATAAATAACTTTCCCCTTCTCAGTTTCATAAAAATATGCTTTGAGTTTCCCATCCTTTTTTTTCCATTTTACAGCTTTGTGGAGTTTAAGATAAAAGTTATCACATGCGGTACCATTGATGCGAGAGATTTTATCTAAAGGAACTTCTTGAGAATTGTTGTCCATTTTTTGTGAGTGTTCAATGTTCTTTTTCTCTATTCTTTCATCATTTTTAACTAAAGGCTTTGATTGCTGGTATTTTTCGAGATCATTCTTTTCTTTTTCCGTAAGAACACTTTTTAAGTCCTTAAAACTGCCTATACTTTTGGGGTTTTTCTTACTCATTTGTCCTCTCCCTCAATAAGTCCATCAGCAAACCGCTTAAGCCAGTTCAAAAGAGAAAGAACTTCAAAAGTTACGGCTTTATATTCCTTTGAAGGTAGTTCAATTACTTTTTTTACAAGATCATCTGTTTCCTTAATATTCAGCAGATATGATCTATACTCTGCAAACCATTTTGTAATTTGCAAATAGATAAGATCATAGGCATTTTTAGGCTCATCTGTCTTTTTTCCAGCTTTACTTCCCTTGCTTTTAGAAAGGATAAATGCAAGTGTATTACCGAGTCCATTAACTTTTATCATCATGGGAACTTTGCTGATATAGGAGTCATATTTGTCGGTGTAATAAAATTCCTCGTCTATTTGTGCCTTGTCTTTATATGCTTTTTTTGCATCTTCCACACATTTGTATGCAAACTTTGCCCTTTCATTTTCAATTGACTTGAGGCTGCTCATTTTTCGCCTCCAATCGTAATTTTTACAATTCCTTTTCCTATTGTTGTATTACCGCCGATCTGCATATATTCAGAATGTCCAGCTTTAAAGAAACCAATAACATTTTCCGCTGTTTTAATCTCTATGTTGTTATTCCTGAAAACATCGTGAGCCAGCGCCATTGAATAAAGAACTGTTTCAGCAGGCAGATATTCTTCCGTGAAAAGTGCACCTTTTGCAACGGTTCCTGTATCCGGGTTAATTCTGATTCTTGTCGCAACTTCGGTTGAAAGATTAACAAAATCTTTGAAATCATCATCAGAGAGAATGACAAGTTTTTCAGCAAGACCACTAATGTTATAAAACTTGCTAATTTCTGTTACTATCGCCCCGAAATTATTATTTTCTATCTCAAAAGCATACTCTTCAAGAATGATCTTGCCGCCAACAGTCAATCCAGATGGAGCAATACATTTACCTTCATGGACTTCTGGAACATTAAGGCTGCAATTATCTTTTTCAGCAATATTCATATCTGTTTCGAACTGTTTGAGTACTCTGGGACATGTAATCCACGCAAAAACACCTTTCGCTGACTTTACAGGGAAAAGTAGAATCCTTGCATCAGCAAAACCTAAAGCCCCGGCACCATCGTCGCCATTATCCGATTCGGGGCCGAAAGTAAGCTGAATTGCTCTGCAATACTCTTTGGGATTATCCTTGAATCTATCAAATTTTTTCACTAATTTTTTGTAGCTTTCATCATCCTGATACTTTTCCTGATATACACACTCACAATCTTTATTACAGGTTCCTTTAAGAAGTTCACTGAATTTTTCCCGCATTGCCCCCTTTAAACTTGATCCTTCAATCCTTGGAAAAGATGTGTGCCTTTCTCTCTGAATCGGAAGATCAACAATACCAAGGTCACTTCCGCTCCCTGCATGAAGCGGTGAAATTGTGTGAATGAAAAACGGAACAGCTTTTTTAAACATGGTCGCCTCCTATATTTTAAGTAAGTCGTTAAGTTTGCTTTCAATTTCGTCAATTCCCCATACTTCCAGATTGGCTCGTTTGGCATAACCCGCTGTCTGATAAAGTTTTTGAAATAGATTTTTGTCTTCAGATTCCAATGCTTTTTTTCTTTCCCCTATTTCTTCTTTTACTTTTTCAGCACTATCTCCGAAATACTGTTTCAGATACCACTCATTTCTTTCTATCTCATCACTGAAAAGAGGTGAAATCAGTATCGGAGTTCCAAACACACCAGACACAGAATAAGTTGTATATTTATGGCTTTTTCCACATTCTTTATCCATGTGTCCGGATTTACATTCAAAGACAATGAACTTCCCGTTTCTGGTCAAAAGAATTATATCAAGTTCATCTACAACTGAGCTGTCTTTCAGTTCTTTATCCGAATAATTTATCTTATAATTCAAAGCCATATCACAAACAACTTCCTGAAACTTCTCATTTATAAGATTTTTCATCATAACAGCTGAGAACTGCTCAAGAATTGTACCCATAGGAGCTTGAGAATTACATTTATAGCCGTTTGCTATTATTTCTTTTTGCCAATTTTCATTTTTTGACAAATCCAAGTCTTTTTGCTCTGTTATATTGGTTCGAAGAAGCAGTTTTCTATATTCCAAAGATGTTTTTCTATCCTGTAACAGCTTGAACATTTGTCTGTAATTCTCGTAGAGTTTTGATAATTCTGAGTCTTCATCTTTTAAAATATTGTGATGAGATTTTTCTTTTTTATAGTTTTTAAATCCTGAAAGATAAAGAGCTGTCTCAATATCCAAATCAATTTTTACAGGATGCTCAAAGAATTCGTAACTCTTGTCAGAATTAACAATATTGAGAAACATTTTACTCTTATTTCCTTCTATGTAACAGATACAATCATGCTCTCTGTTTGAAGCAATGGAATTCATTGCCATCAGAAAAGGTCTTTGCCCGCCCGTCACATTCCAGAAAATATTTTTTCCTTCGTTTTTACTAAGGATTTTATCGCTTATATCTTTTTTCATATTTTCAAGAGAAGACAAAGAAGTCTGCTTAAAAGCAACTCTTTCAATAACTTTGTCTCTGAAAACACTTTCGAGATTGTCATCCCACCTTTTGTTCATAAAATAAGGGCTATCTTCAATTGTTAAGGTATATATCTTCCCGAATCCGAACTCTTTTATCGGAATATAATTCACCATCTGATTCTGCGTTGAGCAGATTACACAGATATAATCTTTAAAATCTTCTTTATTCACTTTTCTTCTCCCATTAGCTTTACTTGTATCCATTATTTCTCTCCATCATAAAGCGGTATTATTATTCCCCTGTTAAATCCTTTGTACTGCTCTGTACTTGTTATGATTCCTGAAGCATCGAAATCCTGTTTGTTATTATTATCAAACACATAAACAGAACCTGCCGGAACAGCTTTGACCATGGGTTTAGGCATTCTTTTTTTCATGTCAAAGCCACCAATTGAAAAAGGTTTACCGACAGATGAAGCCTGAACACCCTGAATTTTTGGTTTCCATCCTTCTTCAAAAACTGATGGTGTTGTCAGAATCAGTTTCCATGTTTCGCATGATTTACTTTTGTAATATTTCTCAACCTTTTCAAGAGGACATTCTTTCGTGACTATCTGATACTCAACCGTTTTTCCATCTCCGCCGAGTTTCAACAACCCTTTCTCATTTGATTTTTCCTTTACAAATTTAAGGTCTTCCCTCATGACCACTTCAACAAGAAATCCCCAGTTTTCTTTAAACTGTGTGGTATCAATCCGGTAAAGGCAGCCTTCTTCTGTTGTTCTTGTGTTTTTTGATCTTTTGATGCCGATCTTGCTGTCAGGCTGCATCACTTCATCAAATGAATAAATGACAAGGTTATCCGCATAGTTTTTGAAATACATCTGCCCGAATGAGCTTACTTCCATAAAGCAGTTTTCCAGCCTTTTGCATGGCTTTTCTGTATCCGGCAAAATCATGAATGGATTTCCAGAAGAGCAGATTTCCTTTTTCTCAAATCTTTCTCCGTGAATTTTTCCATCCTCATCAACAAACAGATCAAGTGGTGCTGGAAGAAGGAATCGGTTTTCCTTTTTGTTGTAGATGTAAATGTTGTTTATGGTAAGCAGACTTGGAAAATCCTTTTCATCAATTGACACAAAATCTCCACCATTATCAGCAATCATCTTTGAAAAAATTGCTCCCCAGATGACAGAAGGATTCGGCAAAAGCGAGCTTTCAGCCCATGTTTCCTCGCCGAGATCGAACGGTTTTCCACCTCTGAAAAACAGCGGATCATGCGGTTTTATGTGGATAAATGTTTTCTCAGTCATTGCCGCCTCCTGCCGAAAGTTTATCGGCAATCATGAGTGTTTCAGTAAAGTTGTTAAGATCGACAGAATAGCAGTTTGAGGAATGTTCAACAGTCTGCTCCAGAAGTATGGAAAGCAGTTTTTGCAGGAGTTCTTCTCTTTCTGTTTTGTTTTTATCTCCCGTCCACGACCTTTCAAGAAGCCTTTTAAGCTCTGTTTCCATCATTTTCTTTAAAGTCAGATACTCATCAAAAGTCTTGTTTTCAAGATCAAACTTTTTGAACTCTTCAGCGAAAGTGTAAATGAAATTCGAAGATGGACCTTTATCATCCTTGAGTTTCTTAATTACTTCAAAGAATGGCTCCATTTTATCTTTTTTCATGAATGCCGTCGTGATGCTGTTGCTTTTCGTGATGTAAGTCAGAACAACTCCATCTTTTCCACTTTTTCTAAACCTGTTTTTAACTTCATCCAGCGTTGAACGGGCATAATTGAGAACCTTGTTAAGCGGCGTTTTATAGTGGGCGATAACAACAGAAATCGAAAAAGTGAGTTTTTTTCCATCTTTTAGAAAATCTTTTAAAGGTTCATTCACTTTTTCTTCAAATTTTCCTTCTAATTCTTCAAGAACATCATTCAAATTTTCCAGTGTTACAAAACCAAGAAAATCATCTCCGCCGGAATAAACGGTTCTTCCGATTTTTGCATTTTTTGCGTCACCAACCACCTCTTCTGCGCACTTTGCAAAAGCTGAAAGCTGTAACGACAATTTTGTATGAAACTCTTGAAGGTCTTTTCCTTCGACAAGGTTCTCCCCACTCAGCCATTTTCCCATGCTGTCGCCGTCAAAATGGAGAAGAGCGTAATATTTGGGAAGACTGCGACCTTCTTTTGTCTCATATATTTTCTGAATATCTTCCAGTTCCGTTTCTTTCTGTTTTATTTCTTCAGGGTTTATCTTACTAAGAAGTGAAAAATAGACCGTTGATGGAAAAGATTCATTCTGGCTGTAAGATCTTTTTCCGGCACAAACGGCACAGAGACATTCGCCTTTTCTTAAGTCTTTTAACTTTATTTTTTGCTCGTCATCACTTGAAAAAACAGAAACTTCTTCTTTAGGTAAAAACAGCTTTTTCTTATATAACCAGCTCTCTCCTTTATCTCTTTCGTTTTTTTCATCATTTTCTGTTTTCCTGTAAATAACAACATTTCTTTCACCGCAGAGAGAGCACTTTTTTCCACCTTCTTCAACAAACTTTTCAAATTCTCCTGCATTTTTCACAGCACCGAGATATTTTTCCGCTTTTGTATAGGCTTCTTTATAAGCATCTTTGCAATCACTCAAAGGAACAGCAACATAGTTGATGCGGAGAAAGTTTGTATCTGTTTTTATTTGCTCTTTAAATTCAGCTTCTGCTTGCTTTTCAGCATCCTTGCAAACCTTTTCAGGATCATTCTCAACAATAGCAACAATTCTGTTTGGAAGTGATTCGCTTTCTTGAGGAAAGATTACTTTGTTGCTATTCTCTTTAATTGATTTAACGGCAGCTTTAGAAACTTCGGATAATATTCTGCTTCCTGCAAAAAGATCACCTGTTTTTCTTGCCTGAGAAATGAAGGATTGAACAGGCGAGATTGAAAAAATAATGAGATGTTTTGCATTTGTCATATCAATTCTCCTGCATATAATCCAGATTTATCTTCGTTCGGACCCGGTGTTATTCCCGGAGGAAATTTCGGCTTCAGTGCGGTAATGATGGGGTAAAATGAGCTCCCATTCTTTATAGCGGAGATATATAAAGGGGAAGCAAAACGAGGATCATTACGAGTAGGACTTCCTGTATACCAGCAATTATGCTTGTGGCTTAATTCACTTATATCTTTTAATAAATCACTCGCCTTTGCTATGGCTCTTCCTATTTGGATTGTTAATATATATGGGTACTTCTTGTTCGGATCTGAATCAATCTTTATTTTATCTTCAGATGAAGATACTTTGTATAGTCCTTGAGCTACAACATTGACATGATTTAGAATATAATTGAGGTCAATATTGGGATAATTGTTGTCATTGTTGGAACTTTCTTTCTTTACACGAAAACCACCCATGCCTCGACGGCTTCTTTTTCCAATTCCGCCCAGAATTGATGTCAAATAAAAAAGAGATTCTATGGTGTCTTGTCTTTCAGAAATACAATCGAAAGAAACTTTAAAACTACCACTTTTTATTGAACGAGCTCTAATATTCTCCTTATGGGGAACAAGTTTTTCAGTTACTTCGGATATATTTACTAAATTGCTTACCCTCACCGTAAAACTACTCCGTGTAGCTTCACTATCCCCTGCTCCACCAAAGATTTCAGTTTCCTTTTTCCTGAGTGTTTCAATATCAAGATCGGGATGCAGTGCCCGCCACCAGAACCGCATTGCTCCTTTGATTGATGCCGCCCGTATTTCAGGCTTTGTCTGATCTGCCCCATAACAGAACATCGGTGTGATTGTTTCACATTCAAAAACAATTGTGTTCATTCTTTCCTCCATATCAGTAATTAAACTTGAAATAATTGCCCTTCATTATTTACCCGTCCACGGTGTGAAATGATTCTAACTTTTTGAAACGGTTTATCCAGAAAAAAAACTGTTAGATTTTTATTAAATTCTATTTTTATCTGTCAATCAAATGTCCAGTCAGTTTTCTGTTTGACTATATTTCCATAACGCTGTAAAATCTGATGTTTTTGATTATTTCACTATGGAGAAGACTCATGACAAAACTTCTTGATACCGTTCTGCTGCTTGCCCTTCCGGCTTCGGGAAAATCTGAAGTCCGCAGATTTATGGAACTTCTGACTCCGGCTCAGTGCAGAAAAGATATGCACATGGGGGCAACTTTGCAGCTTGATGACTATCCTTATGTTCATTTTATGCACAGGATCGATGATGAACTTGAGAAGCTTGGTCTCGATTACATTTTCTACAAAGGTGCTACAAGACCTTTCAAGGACGGTATGGAATGGGGAACTCTGGTTGAACTTCTCAATATGGATTATGAAGATCTCAACAATTCCACAGTTATAAAAGTCGATTCCGCTTCCCAGTGGCTTTTTGAAAGACTTGACACCGCCAGATCAAAATTCGGTCTTGGCAGAGAACTTGGCAAAATTCCTTGGGATAAAAGGATAAAACTCGGCGAAATTCTTGAGCATGAAGTTGCTGAATTTATAAAAGAAAAGAATAAAACTTCCGTAACTGATAAAACCGGAAAGACAATTGTAATTGAACTTGCCAGAGGCGGTGCAAACGGTTCAACGATGCCGCTCACTCCTCCGCAGGGTTATGCATTTGCCTTTGACACTTTTTCAGAACATATTCTTAACAGAGCATCAATCCTTTATGTATGGGTAACTCCTGAGGAAAGCAGAAGAAAAAATTACGAAAGAGCGAAACCTGACGGTCAGAGTTCAATACTTCATCACGGAGTTCCGCTTGAAGTCATGCTCGGTGAATACGGTTGCGATGACATGTCTTATCTCCTTGAAACTTCTGACAAACCCGACACGGTGAAAGTTGAAAGATTTGTCGCTGTCAAAAAAGGTGGAAAACAGGTTTTCGTCACTAAAAAATGGAATGTTCCGTTAGCCCGTCTTGATAACAGAAAAGATCTCACTACTTTTATCAGAAAAGATAAAAAAGAATGGAAAGAAAATGAATACAAGGCGATGTATTCAGCCCTTTCAAAAGCAATGAAAACCCTTGCAGACAAAACGAAGTAATACTATGAAAAGATTAATTATTTTTATTTTTTTGAGCATATTTCTTCTGATTTCATGCGAAAATGTATCTGTCAGCAGGAAAAATGACTCGAACACTGTACCCGACAATGACGAACAGTCACAAACAGATTCTGATGAAATTACCAGTGATACTGATCTGTCAAACGATGAAAATCAGATTGATGAATCTCAAAATGACAACTCACAGACTGATGATTTTGCTGATAACGATTTTGAGACTTATGACGATGATTTTCTGACTGACAATATTCAGGATGAAGATTCTCAAATAATTCCTGATGAAGAGATATTCACCGATAATGACACAAATCTGCCTGATAACGATGAATTCATTCCCGATGATGTCACTCCGGATGATGTTGTCACTCCGGATGATATAACTCCTGATGATGTTGTCATTCCTGATGATGACACCGCCGGGCAGATCGAGATAACTGTCGGAACTTATAATCTTGAGAACTTTTTTGATACTGAATGTGACAGCGGAACAGACGGATCAGGTAACTGTAATGATATGGAACTTTTTTCAATTGCTGATTACAATTCGAAACTTTCTTCTGTAGCGGCAAGTATTAGAAGTATCGGTTCGGACATCCAGATAATTGTTGAAATTGAAGACTATACGGCAGGGAATGCTCTTCTGAGCCAACTGTCTGATATTTATGATGAAGTTTACATCGCAGTCAAATATGACGGAAGTCAGAATGTCGGAGTTCTCACAAAAGGAACCATCACAAATGTGATAAATCATGGAACTGAAACCGATTTTGCCAGAGAATTTCCGGAAATTCACATATCTTACCTCGGGAAAAGCATTATTGTTTTTCCTGTACATTTTAAGTCCAAATCAAATGACGATCCGGAAAGAAGACTCAGAGAAGCGACAAAAGCTGCTGAAATTATTAATGAAGTGGCGGCTGATAATCC
>Ga0116170_10006561_pt1 | contig 10161 bp, 6 predicted proteins | sample AD_JPNHW1_MetaG_FD_89797 | JGI IMG/M metagenome (GOLD analysis project Ga0116170, IMG submission 89797) | Active sludge microbial communities of municipal wastewater-treating anaerobic digesters from Japan - AD_JPNHW1_MetaG | ecosystem: Engineered > Bioreactor > Anaerobic > Digestate | place...
AAGTCAAGAGCTGCAAGATGATAAAAATGAAGAATATGAGATTGAAGAGTGTTAGCCCCTAAAATCATATTTCTTAAAATTCGGCCGTCTCTTGTAGGTTTGATTTTAAATGCATCATCAAGAGCTCTGCTTGAAGCTTCTCCGTGAGAAACCGGACAAACACCACAGATCCTCATAACAATCTGATTGGCGTCAACGGGATTTCGCCCCTGAAGAATTGTTTCATAACCACGGAACATATCACCACGGCATTTAGCATCAACAACTTTGCCATTCTGTACATCCATCTCTATTGAGAGATGGCCCTCTATCCTTGTTAATGGATCTATATATACCTTAGCCATTGATTATACCTCCCTTCACGCCTTTGCTCAAAATCCCGGCTAACTTCGGCTGATCAGCATCTTTCTTTGCTTCCATATTCTGATAAATACCTCTTCTGCCATAATCCGGAAAAACCTTCTCAGTACATCCGATACAGCCTGAACCGCATTCAGTACATGAATTCGCTCCATTATTCCATTTCCTTACAGGGATATCGCATCCGGAATCCATTCCAAGACATCCGAGGTTGTAAAGACAGCCTTCTGCTTCTCCCCACTCTTTTGCGAACATTCCGCGTTTATAATACCAGAGTCTTTCACACTGTTCGTGAACGGTTTTACCGTAAAACATTTTCGGCCTGTTATATTCATCAAGCTCAGGCATGCCTTTTAAAAGTACATGAAGCAGTGTGCCAACAATCCAATCCGGATGAGGCGGGCATCCCGGAATATTTAAAACTACTTTATCTTTAAGTATTTCCTGAGCAGATACAGCTCCGGTCTGGTTATCTCCGAATACAGGACTTTTCCCTGCAGGGATTCCGCCATAAGAAGAGCAGGTTCCGACAGAAACAACTGCCATAGCATTTTTACCAAGTTCTTCAATCCATTTTCTTATACTGACAGTTTTACCGTCCATTTCGCCTTCTGTACAGTAAAGATCATTCTTTGTCGGAATTGAGCCTTCAACTATAAGAACAAAATCCTTTCTCTGTTTCTTTATTGCTTCTTCAAGAACCTTTATCGAAACTGATCCGGTTCCTGCCATAATAACTCCCATATAATTAATACTGATATGTTCTGTTATTACAGATACTATATCAGGATTAAGTTTATTTAGAAGTGAAACCGAACATCCCGAACATGACTGAGCTTCAATCCATATAACATTAGTTCTTGCACTAGCCTGTTCAAGCGCTTTCTTACACCCCTGAATCATTACACCTGGAAAAGCAAGGGCAGCAGTAGTTCCGCCCATAATTTTCAGGAATTCCCGTCTATTCAATGCCATAAAATCCTCCATCAAATTATTTAACTGCAGCGTTTAAAATATATTCCACAGCTTTTGGTATTGATTTTTTTACAGAATCACTTACGCCTATTTCCAATGTCTGAATATCTTCAGGCACGATACCGATGATCTCAATTTCCGGCGTCTCACCAGTCAAAGTAAGCATATCAATGATTTTTTTTACTCCCATTTCGTGAAGAGAAAACTTATTATTGCCGTCTCTTAAATGCTTTGCCGGAAACTTATAAACACTCCCCGGTACATCATCAGCCTTAAGCGCATCTACAATCACTATTTTTTCCCTTCCAGACATAAGCGACAGAAGGTCGTACCCCAAAACTCCCCCATCTGCAACTTCTACATATTTCGGAAGATCTTTGACGGAAGCATTTATTTGATTTACAATAAAAACTCCTAATCCGTCATCCTTATGAAGGATATTTCCGATCCCCAGAATAAGAACGTCTTTTTTCTTTTTAATACTTTTCATTACAGCCATTACAGGTCAGTGACACTCCTTACATTTCTGAGGTCCCTTATTTTTCTGAATATGACAGTCAACGCAAAGGCCATGCATTGTTTCATATCCAGCCTGTCCGGTATGACATTTACCACATTGCTTAATACGCGCATCATTGCCTTTTTTATGGTGGCAGTCTATGCACGCCAGACCCTGTTCTGCATGTACCTTATGCGACATGGTAACAGCACCAACCTGTCCCTTGTATGGAGATACTCCATCAGCCTGTTTCCCGAAAGCGGTAACCTTGGTTATTACTACTTCATCAGTATCTACAGGATTACCTCTGTGAATCCATGGATCGGTATCACAAGCCAGTATTACAAGAGAAAGGAGGCACAACAATACAGGGAAAAGTTTTGAAATTTTCACATGACTTCTCCTTTTTTAAATTTTATTAACTATGCCAGAATAAATTATCAATAAAATCAATACAATGTATTAATATATTGAACAATAAAGCCGAATTTATTTAAATCCGACCTTTTTTGACATATTAAATAATCATAGTCAAATTTTTTTCATTTATACAAATAAATCGCTAAACCAAACTTTGTTTGAAAAATTTCTGTTAAATAAAATTAAGAGTAATTTTTTTTCTTATGAAATAATATGTCATATTAAGCATAATAGAACATCTCCAGTCAACAGTTTTTCATTATTCTATATTTAAAAAAACATAGAATAACGAAATGATCTGATTAAATATAAAACAAATTTCAAAAGTTGTTTAGATAAAGGCATTAAGCTGAAATCTAAAATATTCAAAATTACAGGTGTGCCCGATGATTGAATTGGGAACCTTCCGGATAAGAAATAATTGCTCTACTATCAGAACTGACTATGGCTATTTTATTAATCCGGATAATCCGGGATTATGAGATTCCTGCTAAAACAGGGACGCTGCGGTAATTATTATTTCGCTGAATTTTAAAAAAATTTAAAGTAATCTTCGGGCCGCCTGACGGACAGCCCGAAGATCAGTATTTTTACTATATCTTTTCGATCTTCACTGAACACGCTTTGTATTCAGCAGTTTTTGTTTGCGGATCAAACACGTTGTTTGTAAGCCAGTTCGCGTTCCCTTCGCTGAAATGAAACGACATCCAGACAAGTCCTGCAGGTATCTCTTCAGTTACCTTCGCTCTTACCCTGACAGATCCACGGCGTGAACTTACTTTAACATATTCGCCATGTTTAATTCCGAGTTTTTCAGCATCGGCAGCTGAAATATCCGCTGTCTCTTCAGACATCATCTGGTTAAGACCGGTTCTATCCGATAGAACACGTTCAAAACCGCATCTGCCGGTCTGAGTCCTTGTGTGATAATGGAACAAACGGCGCCCTGTACTGAGTACAAGCGGATATTCTGCGTCGGCAACCTCTGCCGGCGGAGTCCACTCAATACCCACAAACAGACCTTTGCCTCTGGTAAACTTACCGTCTCTGTGAAGGAATTTTGTTCCCATATGCTCTTCGTTAGGACATGGCCATTGGAGACCGTCCTCTTCAATCCTGCTGTATTTAATACCTGCAAAAGCCGGAGCAACCATAGAATGTTCATTATCCCATATATCCTGCGAGCTGTTAGAAGTCCATTCCTGTCCGAACCTCTTCGCAAGCTGTTTGAATATCCACCAGTTAGGCATAGCCTCTCCGGGAGCATCCTTAATTTTGCGGACACGGTTTATACGACGTTCACTGCTTGCGAATGTTCCATCATCTTCGCACCATGCGGCTGAAGGAAATATTACATCTGCGAAGCGTGTTGTTTCATTAGGGAATATATCCTGGCATACAAGGAATTCCGCTGACTCAAGCTCATGCTCAACATGAGTAATATTCGGATCTGTCCTCGCGAGGTTTTCTCCAAAGATATAGAAAGCTCTTACTTTTTTAGCCGGAAGAGCTGCCATCATATCAGGAATCATGAGGCCGACTTTATCAGAAAGATTATTAACACCCCATGCTTTCTGGAACTTCTCACGTATTGCAGGATCAGTTACAGACTGGTATCCCGGATAAACGTTAGGCAATGCTCCCTGATCACAAGCTCCCTGAACATTGTTCTGTCCGCGAAGAGGATTAACTCCAGCGCACTCCATACCCATGTTCCCGAGAAGCATCTGAAGATTAGATGTGGACATAACGTTATTTTTACCGCAAGTGTGCTCAGTAATACCGAGAGTGTAGCAGAGCATACCCGGTTTGATAGCCGCCATAGTACGTGCTATTTCTTTTATTAAATCAGCTGAAACGCCTGAAATTTCTGCAGCTCTCTCGGGAGGGTACGTCATTACGACAGCTTTCATCTCTTCAAACTGTTCTGTATTCTCTTCAACAAATTTTTTGTCGTAAAGATTCTCTGTAATAAGAACGTGCATTAAACCATTGATAAAAGCAACGTCTGAACCTACTTTTATCTGAGCAAATATATCTGCTTTTTTAGCAAGGGCCTGATTTCGAGGGTCAACGACTATGATTTTCGCGCCATTAAGTTTAGCCTGTTTTACGTAATATGAAGCAACAGGGTGAGCTTCTGTCATATTTGTTCCGATAAGGAATAGAAGTTTCGCGTTTGCTAATTCCTGAAAAGAGTTTGTCATCGCACCTGATCCAAATGTGGTTGCCAGACCGGCAACAGTTGGAGCGTGTCAGGTCCGGGCGCAGTGGTCAATGTTATTGGTACCTATTGCCGCCCTGAAAAATTTCTGCATATAGAAAGAATCTTCATTGATACTTCTCGCGCAGCTTACTCCTGCGATTGCATCAGGACCGGATTCTTTAATGATCTGTTTAAATTTGTCTGCAACAAGGTCAAGAGCCTCATCCCAGGTTGCTTTCCGGAATTCACCCTTCGCATCTTTTATAAGAGGAGTGGTTAATCGATCTTTTGAATAGATGAAATCATAACCGTAACGTCCCTTAACACAAAGATGTCCGTCATTAGGTTTTGCGCCTTCAACACCTTTTATACGGACTATCTGGTCACCTTTTATATGAAGTTCCTGCTGACAGCCTACACCGCAGTACGGACATGTTGTCCTTACTTTACGGATCTCCCATGGACGGGCTTTACCAACAGCTTTCTTTTCGATTAAAGCTCCGACCGGGCAAACCTGAACGCACTCACCGCACTGTACGCATGAAGATTCACCCATGGGCAGGTCATTATCGCAGACTACATGTGTGTGCCCGCCGCGATTTCCCATTTCCAGAACTTCATTTACAACTATACGGTTGCATGCTTCAACACATCTTCCGCACTGGATACACTTGTTGCCGTCTCTTATTATAAACGCGCCTGATTCATCTTTTTCTTCGTGTTCCTCAACAATAAATGCAGGAGTTTCTATTCCCAGGTTGTATGCCGCCTCCTGAAGTTCACAATCTCCGTTCCTCTGGCAGGTAAGGCAGTTGTGATTGCCGTTGGCCAGGAGCAGATTAACCACCATTTTCCGCGCATCAATAACGCGAGGGCTAGCCGTTGATATTTTCATTCCCTCTGTAGGCATAAGCGAACATGAAGTCTGAAGGTTTCTTATTCCATCCACTTCAACAACGCAAACCCTGCACATACTTGCAGGTCCCATTTTCTCAAAATAGCAGAGCGATGGAATATATATACCGTTATCGCGTGCGATCTGGAGTACGGTTTTAGTTCCATCAAAGGCGAATTCTCTGCCATCGATATATATCATCTTACTCATCGTATATTATCCTCCTAATAATCTATTTTTTCACCAGCGCTTCAAATTCAGGCCTGAATTTACTTACCATAGCCTGAATCGGCACTGCAAATGCTTCACCCGTCGGGCAGAGCGTGAGACCTTTAATATTCGCAGTAAGATGCAGAATCAGATCTATATCCTCCATTGTACCTTTACCATGGAGCAGGTCATGAAGTTTACTCTCGATAACAAGAGATCCCTCGCGGCATGGGACGCACTGCCCGCACGATTCATGATGGTAGAATTCAATAGAACGCAGCGCAAGTTCCGGGATTGAAACCGTATCATTCACTACCATTATCCCGCCTGAACCCAGAGCTGTTCCGGCTTTAGCACATGAATCATAATCCAGTATAAGATTTTCAGCTTCTTTCGCAGTAAGAATAGCAACTGAAAGTCCGCCGACGATAACACCTTTGAGTTTCCCTTTCACTCCGCCTGCCGCTTCAAGAATTTCTTTTAAGGAGGTACCCATCGGATACTCGAATATTCCCGGTTTATTTACATGTCCTGATACTCCATAAATTTTAGGACCGAAGTTATTAACAGTACCTAATTTCTGGTATGCTGCTGCCCCGTTCTGAACTATGAAAGGTATACATGAAAGTGTCTCTACGTTGTTTACAACTGTTGGACATCCGTATAGACCGAAGTTTGCCGGGAATGGCGGTTTAACGCGCGGATTACCACGTTTACCTTCGAGTGATTCTATTTGTGCTGTTTCATCACCGCATACATATGAACCTCCCCCTCTGTGAACAATAATATCAACATGGGAAAGCTGGCCGTCTTTTTTCGCCTCTTCAATTGCAGCATCAAGAATATCCGCAATCCAGTCAAATTCACCCCTGATGTAAATGAAGGCTTTTTTCGCTTTCAAAGCGAATGCGCTTATAGCAATACCCTCAACAACCAGGTGAGGATTGAATTCCATTATCTGCCTGTCTTTGAATGTCCCGGGCTCACCTTCATCAGCGTTGCATATTAAATAAACAGGCCTTGGATCATTTTTAGGAAGGAAAGACCATTTCATACCGGCTGGAAATCCCGCTCCTCCGCGTCCTCTGACTCCCGCATCTTTTACCTCGGCAATAATATCCTCGGGCTTCATTGAGAGCGCTTTTTTAAGGGACTGATATCCGCCGTTGCCTTTATAGAAAGCAAGAGTCCGGCAGTCCTTTTTTGTTCTGTCATTAAGAAGAATTCCGCACTTTGAAATAACTGTCATTGACGGGTCATTCCCGGGAGTTTTCCCGCTCTTAAGATCTTCAATAAGAGCATCCGTTTTTGCAATAGTCATGTTTTCATAGTAACGGTCATTAACCTGAATTACCGGCCCTGTAGCACATGAGCCAAGATCCTGTACTGCACTGAGAGTAAACATTTTATCTTTAGTTGTTTCTCCCGGTTTTATCCCGAGTTTTTTACTCAGATGAGCAAGAATCTCATCCGCACCCTGTAAAAATCCCGGCACACATGTATCCACCTGAAGATGAAACTTACCTACAGGCTGTGTGTTGAACATGGTGTAATAAGTAGCGACTCCATACACCTTACTTCTGCTGCAGCCGATTGCCTTTGCAGCCTTATCCATAGCTTCTCCGCTTAGATAATTGCCGTTCTCTTTCTGGAGATACTGCATAACCGGCATTATCGCGGAGTCTTTCTTTGGATATTTAGCTATAATCTTTTCTATAAAGGTCTCCATACCTCTCCTTTTTACATTAAATTAAAAAAATTAACCGGAACCACTGAAAGTTTAAAAGAATAGCAAACCCCGAAAATCTATTTAGAGGTAACTGCGGTTTTGAAAGGCGCAGTTTTTGACCGTTCTTTTATCTTCATTGGCAGGATTATTGTGTTTAAATTAACATAATTAGTATTTAAGTATATTTTTATTTGTGTTGTCATTTCCGGCATAATAAATTCAAAAGTCAACATAAAATCGGGATTATGCCGACGGTGATAGACGGATATTTTAATAACCGGGGAATAGAGCGGTGAATAAACAGTACAAGGGATATTAACTGCTATAAAAGAGTTTTAAATTAAAAAATATGAAGTTAAAGCCGCCTGTATTTTATTAATATATATAAGGAGAAATAGTTTTCTTACAATGCTTCTGTAATGAAAAAAAGCAGATTAAAAATCTTCAATTTTATCACCGATCCGGACATAAATATTCATAATAATTGGATTGACTGTTCCCTGATATGTTATTATTTTAATTGAAATATTTGAATGCAAAAAAATATATTATCAGGATCAGAGAGCGATAAATAATCTTATGCAGCTGATATGGGGATTTGGTAAACCATACAGTAAACTATTTAAAAAGAATCACATTTATCATTTCGTAGGTGCAGGAGAAAACATTCAATTGACCGGTACTATCTACGGCCGGGAAATTGTCAGAAGTTCTCTTGCCCAGAGATTAAGAGTGTTCGAAATGTGTCATAGTAAACGTGTTGCAATAACATACAACAGCAGACAGGCATAACAGATATTCTCATAAAACAGAGGAGTTAAAAAATGAATAAAAGAGCAATGGTGATTATTGGAATACTTCTGGTGCTCTATTTTCTCGCCAGTTACATTTCAAATTTTTATATAGACTATGAATGGTTCAAGATTAATAACGGGCTCCAGGTTTTCTGGGTACTCTTTATGACAAAATTCAATGTGCAGGCAATTTTCGGAGTATCTTTCATCGGTCTGTTTATGCTGAATTTTCTTCTCATCAGGCTTCTTGGAGGCAAGGGGAGATTTTTTGTTGAAAATTTTCTCGACAGAATACAGATTCCGGCAATCGGATCATCACGGCATTTTCTGCTTATTATACTTACCCTTATAATTGTATTCATAGGATTTGCCATGGGGGGGACGGCATCCGCTTTCTGGAAAGAGTACCTGATGTATAAAAACGCAGTTCCCTTCGACGGCTTCCCGGTTGATCCGATATTCAATAAAAATATCGGTTTCTATGTATTCTCACTCCCCTTCTACCAGTTCCTTTACGGATGGCTGATGAGTACACTTGTAATAATTACAATCTTCTCTTCTATAATACATTTTTTTAACGGCGGAATTTTCTTCAAAAACGGATCGATAGATTTTTCCGGATTCTGCAGAGCCCATCTTTCCATACTTCTGGCAATGCTTGTCATACTTTACGGTTTCAGCTATCAGATATCGGCATATGAACTACTTTTTTCACAGGTAGGCAAATTTTACGGTGCGGGCTATGCGGCGGTCAACTCAAAACTGCTTGCGTACCGGGTTGCAGAGGTAATATCATTTATTGCAGGCGCCCTTCTTCTCTTTAATGTTTTTAAAAGGAGTTTCAAACTTCCTGTAATCGTGATGCTCACCATCATTCCTGTATATTTTATACTGGGAACAATCTATCCTGCGCTTCAGCAGAGATTTATTGTAGTACCGAACGAGCTGGATAAAGAAAAACCATTTATTCAGAATAACATAGACTTTACAAGGCTTGCCTATGGAATCAATAAAGTTGAAGATATACAATTTGAAAATAAAAGGGATTTAAGCTATAAAGATCTCACAGATAACAAAGCAACACTGGAAAGCGTGCGTTTATGGGACTGGAGGCCGCTCAAACAGACATATAAACAGCTTCAGGAGCTTAAGCAATACTACTTCTTCAATGATGTAGATGTAGACCGCTACACCATCGACGGTAAAAAAATTGCTGTCAACCTCTCGGCCCGTGAACTTTCAATAGAAGGCCTTGGAGGAAACAGCCAGACCTGGCAGAACAGGCATCTTATCTATACTCACGGTTACGGTGCTGTTATGAGCAGAGTTGACAGGATCTCATCAGAAGGATTACCGGTATTTTTAATGCAGGATATACCTACTAAAACTGATACAGGAATAAAAATCGATAAGCCGGAGGTCTATTACGGCGAGCACAACAACTCTTATGCAATAACGAATACATCAATTAAGCCGGGCGAGTTTGATTACCCTTCCGGTGATGAAAATAAATACACTACATACAGCGGTACCGGCGGTATCAAACTCGATTCATTCTTCAAAAGATTTATGGCCGCGCTTGCTTTCGGTGATGTCAACCTTCTCATATCCGGAAACATCAGCAATGAAAGCCGCATCCTCTTTAAAAGAAATATTGTTGAGATAGCTCAAACCTTCGTCCCGTTCCTTGACCTGGATGATGATCCATACCTTGTAATTTCAGACGGAAAACTTTACTGGATCATTGACGCGTATACTCAATCAGATCAGTTTCCCTACTCAACACCGATAAATGCCGGAGGAAAAAACCTTAACTACATAAGAAATTCCGTTAAAATAATAATCGATGCATATGACGGCAAGATCAGCTGCTATATCTCCGACAATACCGACCCGATCATCAAGGCTTATGCAAAAATTTTCCCGGCCCTCTTTAAAGAACTGAAAGATGTTCCTGAAGGTCTGAAGTCTCACATCCGGTATCCTGAGACTGTATTCAACATCCAGAGCTATATGCTCCTGAAATACCACATGACAAATCCTAATGTATTCTACAATAATGAGGATGCATGG
>Ga0116170_10006563_pt1 | contig 10159 bp, 9 predicted proteins | sample AD_JPNHW1_MetaG_FD_89797 | JGI IMG/M metagenome (GOLD analysis project Ga0116170, IMG submission 89797) | Active sludge microbial communities of municipal wastewater-treating anaerobic digesters from Japan - AD_JPNHW1_MetaG | ecosystem: Engineered > Bioreactor > Anaerobic > Digestate | place...
CAAAACCTCCCTTGGGTCGGCCAAGGTGCGACATCAGGATCACGGTTCCGCCGTCGTTCAGCACTTTCTGAATTGTTGGGATCGATTCCCGTATTCTGGTGTCATCGGTTATTTGACGGTTTTGATCCAGAGGTACATTAAAATCCACACGGATCAGTACCTTTTTATTCTTAAAATTAACTTTATCAATGGTTCTGAGCTTATTAATAGATTTTAGCATAGGGGGGATATTTAAAATTTCAGTAAAAATAGTAATCCCTATTTGATATGCAAAAAGAAAATTGTGTTTTTATGATTTTTGTTTGTATTTAAAAAAACATAAATTTGTCATAAATTAATAGCTTTTATGCCGGTATTTCAAAACAACATAGTATCAAAATTGCCCAAGATGGGAACAAGTATTTTTGCTGTTATGTCGCAAATGTCTTTTGAACATAATGCAATTAACCTTTCTCAGGGGTTTCCGGATTTTGATATATCACCCGAACTTATTGAACTGGTAAATAAACAGATGATAAACGGGAGAAACCAGTATGCTCCGATGTTGGGGGTACCTGAACTCAGGGAAGCCATTTCACAGAAAGTAAAAGATACGTACTCTATTTTTTATGATCCTGATAAAGAAATTACGGTAACTGCCGGCGCAACAGAAGCATTGTTCTCTGCGATATCATCATTTGTCAGAGACGGGGATGAAGTCATTGTTTTTGAACCTGCTTATGACGCTTATGTTCCGGCAGTGATGCTTAACGGAGGAATGGTTAAATACGTGACCATGAAATTTCCGGATTACCATATAGACTGGGATGAGGTAAAAAAAATGATCTCCCACAAAACCAGAATGATAATAATTAATTCACCGCAGAACCCTACGGGAAGTATATTGAAAAAAGAGGACTTGCAGGCACTTGAAAAAATCACAAGCAACACGGATATCATTATTTTAAGTGATGAGGTTTATGAGCATCTTATTTTTGATAATAATGTTCATGAAAGTATTTGTAGGTATCCTAAGCTGGCTGAGCGCAGTATGGTGGTTGCCTCATTCGGCAAAACACTTCATGCAACCGGTTGGAAAATGGGCTATTGTCTTGCTCCCGAAAATATTATGGCGGAATTTCGAAAATCACACCAGTTTGTTGTTTTTGCATGTAATACGCCTGTCCAATATGCCATTGCCGAGTTCCTAAAAAATAAAGAAAACTACATACATCTGAATGATTTTTATCAGCAGAAAAGAAATTATTTCGTCAAACTTGTTTCCGGCTCCCGCTTCAAGATCATACCCTGTTCTGGAACTTATTTCCAGTTGCTCGATTACAGTGAGATGTCGGATGAGAATGAAACAGATTTTGCAATTCGCCTTACAAAAGAGTTTAAGGTATCATCCATACCCGTATCTGTTTTTTATCATAAACCGGTAAATAATTTTGTCCTGCGTTTTTGTTTTGCCAAAAAAGAAGAAACCCTAGAAAAAGCCGCTGAAATATTATGCAAGATCTAACGATAACCCTTGTCCAGAGCGACCTGATGTGGGAGCAGCCTGAAAAAAACCTGTTGTATTTTGACGAAAAATTCAAAAAGTTGAAAGGTATGCAAGATGTTATTATGCTTCCCGAGATGTTTAGTACAGGCTTTACCATGAATGTAAATCAGTTTTCGGAGGACATGAATGGCCTAACTGTTTCGTGGATGAAAGAAAAAGCGGCCGAATTGAATTCAGTAATTACAGGGAGTTTAATATTTAAGAACAGTAATAAATATTATAACCGCCTTGTTTGGATGAACCCTGACGGGAATTGTCAATCATACGATAAACGTCATCTGTTCCGGTTTGGAGGTGAAAATGAACATTTCAGCCCAGGCGAAAATAAAATAATAATTGAATACAAAGGCTGGCGTATTTGTCCCTTGGTTTGCTATGATCTCAGATTCCCTGTCTGGGCCAGAAACAAATATAACAACGATAATTTCGAATACGATCTTTTGATTTATATTGCCAATTGGCCTGAAGCACGTAAGCTTCACTGGCAAACGTTGTTGAAAGCCCGGGCGATAGAAAATTTATCGTATGTTGCCGGTGTAAACCGAATCGGCACTGATGGTCGTAACACAAAATATTCCGGAAATTCAATGGTCGTTTCACCCCGCGGAGAAATAATCGGTGAGATTGAAAACAACAAAGACGAAACAAAAACTGTAAAACTGAGCAAGTCTGATTTAATGCAGTATCGCGGGAAATTTAATGTGGCACTGGACTGGGACGATTTTCAGCTTACGTAAAAATGGATAGTTTTGCCTTTAAAGAATCGACAGATAAAAATGTACTGAAATACATAGGTGTGGCAGTATTGATTTTCTTAATTATAATTGGATCTGTTGTTTTTTCTGTCAATAATTTGGTTGCTTTGTCGTATGTTATTTATATTCTTGCAACCACCGTGTTTTTTTTATTTTTTTATGTGTTTATAAAGATTTTGAAAAACAACGTAGTAGCGACAAATATTTACGAACTGTCTTCCGAAGAAATATGCAGGAAAAACACAAAAACAAACAATACCGTAAAATTCAGGCTGGATGAAATCGAAAGTATCGAAAACGATTTTTTCACTTATAAAAACGCGGAAAGGGAATATATAAGGATACGATTTAGAAACAGTATGGAATATTTTACAATTCAATCCGATCCTTATGATGTGAAAGTTGCGTTGGATTTTTCGCGATTTAAAGTTCTGTTTTTTGAGTATATGAAGGATTACAAAACAGAAGCACGCCCTCAACAAAAAACCAGTGGAGTATTCTCATATTTTTTGTTTTGGATGTCGCTTTAATTGATATTTGTTCTGGTTACAATTACCATCTTGGTATTTACAACTGGTAAAGCACATAAATCGGCTGGGCTTATTCCATTATTTATAGGATTTATTCCAATAATAATAGCGGGGCTTATGCGATGGAGAAAACGTAAAAATTAATTCTCATGGTTATCATTCAGAGATTAAGTCCTTGTCAAGAAAATTATTAAGAACAATCAGTAGCCAAAGCCTGTTATACAAATAATCATGATTTTTATTGAAAAATCTGTCTTTCAGATCTGCAACAGACTTGTAATCCATTATATTATGTTTAAGGATTTTTTCCTCAGAAAGATTTTCCTCGATAAGATATTTTAAATCTGTTTTTAACCATTTCTGCAGAGGTATGGAAAACCCCCATTTGGGTCTGTCAAAGTAATGCGCGGGAACATAATCGTATAAAACTTTTTTAAGCAGATATTTTTGTGTTTTGCCATTTAATCTCAGATGTTCAGGAAGGTTATACGCGAACTCAACAATGCGGTAATCCAGGATTGGCACACGTGTTTCGAGCGAATATTTCATGCTGGCGCGGTCCACTTTCACAAGCAGATCGTCTTTTAAATAATAGTTCAGATCGAAAAGAGATTGAGCTTCAGAAGGCGAAAGTTTTAGATTTTCGTAATGTTCATCCAGATCAAATTCTTTATAAAATTCGGCAGAAAGCAAGGATGAAATTTCCTGTCGTTTAAACATATTCTGTTCTTGCGAAAAAATATGGCTTTTCAGATCGGATACTTTTTGATAATCGAAAAGCTGGGCGGCGCGTTTGTATTTATTCCCCAACAAGGAAAATCCGGAATAAAGCTGATGATGAAAAGCTTTTAATAACGGATTATTCATTCGTTTTGCCCAATTGTAGGCACCATAACCCATAAATAATTCATCGCCGCCATCACCCGACAAGGTCATCGTAACATGCTGGCGCGCCAGTTTCGAAACAAGCATGGTTGGAATGGCAGATGAATCGGCATAAGGTTCATCGTAAACATCAAGCAGCTCGGGAATTAATTGCAGCGCATCTTTTTCTGTAACCGTAAATTCATAGTGATTCGTACCAAGATAATCGGCAACCGCTTTGGCATAATGGCTTTCATTATATTTTGAATCTGTAAAACCTATCGAAAATGTTTTTACCGGCTCGGAACTTATGTTTTGCGCAATGGCCGTCACCAAACTTGAATCAATACCGCCGCTAAGGAACGTACCAAAGGGGACATCGCTGATAAGCCTGTATCTGACGGAACTTTCCAAAAGCTCTTTGAGTTTTGATTTTGCTCCCGATTCATCAATAGCCTGTTTTTCGCGAATTTTATCTTCAATTTTCCAGTACGAAACAATGTTGAAACCCCCGTTTTTCAGGGTTGCAAAACTTCCTGCCGGAAATTTGAAAATTTTATCATAAATGGTATGCGGCTCGGGAATATAGCCAAGATGCAAAAATTCATTGATCGCCGCATAATTAAGCCTTGTTGATTTTCTGATATAACTATTCGATTTTAACGCTTTCAACTCAGAAGCAAAAGCAAAATTATGACCGTCGAAGAAATAATACAAAGGCTTTATCCCGATCCTGTCCCGAAAAATAAACAATGTTTTGTTCGTTTTGTTGAAAATAGCAATGGCAAACATTCCATTAAGTTTCTGAACGAAATCAACGCCCCAATGGATAAAAGCTTCCAGTATAACTTCGGTATCCGAATTGGTTGTGAATGTTATATTTTTCTCTGAAAGAAGCTCTTTTTTTATTTCCTGAAAATTATATATCTCTCCATTAAAAACTATTACAAATTTTCCATCATGCGAATGCATAGGCTGATTGGCTGCCGTTGAAAGATCAATAATACTAAGCCTTCTGTGACCAAGCCCAATAAATCCTTCATAAAAATATCCCGAAGCATCAGGGCCGCGATGGCTCATAGTATCAGTCATCCTGACCAGATCGTCATTGGAAAAAAAATCGCTTGTTGAACAAAAACCGCAAATGCCACACATAAACCGCGAATTTAGTTTTATAGAGTCAACATCTCATAAAATAACTATACCCAGAAGAGCGCTTATTTTAGATTTTATTGTCTGTTTCTTATAATATTTTGCCATTAGAACCATGATCTCTTCATTTTCCGGATCTTCTTTCTGCATTTTTTTGATCTCTTCATGGATCTCTGCCATTTCTTTTTCAATGCGTTTAAAATTTATGCTGTTGATGGTTTTGGAAATGTCATTGATCAGAATTTCCCGGTCTTCATCTTCATGTTTTGGGGTGGATATTTTATACTTTTCAGCCCAGTATTTGCTAAGTTCATATTTCTGGCTAAGTATGTCAATCACAATTTTAGAAATGCTGTCATCGTTATGATTGATAAAATGAAGCATATCTGATTTTCCTGTCCTTACCAGTATTTCCATATATTCGTCGTATATGATCTGAAGTCCGGTGGTAATGAATTTATAATCGTCTTTTGACAGTGTTTGAGAAATATAGTCGGCAACGCTAACGGCGAAGGTTTCCTTGTGTTTGGGATCATCAGGAGATTTTATTTCTATCAACAGTTCCAGTTCGCCAAAGTTTAAAATGAGCCAAAGCAAATATTTTTCAAAAGACGTGATATCAAAGGGGTCTTCAAGTAGTTGTTTTTCTGCGGTATAGTCAGTCGGCTCGGGGATTAGTGGTTCCTCATTTTCATCAGGAGAAAAATGCGAAACGTCTTTTTTGATTTTTTTCCGCAGCTGTTTGTTCAGTTCGTTGATGAGCGACTGTTCCTGTATTTTCATCAGTTCGCTACATTCCTTAATATATATACTGCGATGAATGGGCTCGGGTATAAGAGAAATCGTTCTTACAATTTCTTTGATAAGTTCGGCCTTTTTTATCGGATCGTTTTTAGTTTCTTCGAGGAGGAGTCTTGTTTTGAAAATTATGAAATTTGACTCGCTTTCTTTGATGAATTTTTTTATCTCAATGGAATCGTGCTTGCGAGCGTAGGAGTCAGGGTCTTCATTCTCAGGGAAGATCACAATTTTTACATTGAGGCCTTCTTCCAATATCATGTCCACACCCCTGATGGACGCTTTAAGCCCGGCCTCATCACCGTCGTACAAAATGGTGATGTTGTTCGTGAATTTTTTAATCAGCCGGATTTGTTCAATAGTGAGCGATGTACCTGATGAGGCGACCACATTTTCTACTCCCGCCTGAAACAATGAAATTACATCGGTATTTCCTTCCACAAGGTAGCAGTTGTCGCTCGACACGATTGCCGATTTGGCAAAGAAAATTCCATACAGCGTTTTACTTTTATTGTAGATATCCGATTCGGGCGAGTTTACGTATTTCGGTTTGTTTTTGTCTGAGGTCAGAATCCGGCTTGTAAACCCGATTACCCGGCCGCTTAAGTTGTGAACCGGAAAGATCACTCTGTCGCGGAAACGGTCGTATAAAGAGTTATCATCTCTTTTGATCGACAAGCCGGTTTTAACAAGATAATCGGCCTTATAGCCATTATCAATCGCGTTTTTTGTTATATCGTCCCAGTTTGCAGGCGAATATCCGAGCTGAAACTTTTTGATAATGCTCTGGTTAAAACCGCGCTCGGTAAAATAGGTCATACCGATGGCTAATCCTTCTTCGGTATTGAAAAGGTTTTCGGTAAAATGTTTCTGCGCATAAGCAACCAGGCTGTAAAGGGATTCGAGCTCAGACTGCATGATCTTTTCTTCCTCAGTCTGAATCTCATCAACGATTTCGATATTGTATTTTCCGGCGAGAAATCTTAGCGCATCAGGATAACTCAGATGTTCATGCTCCATCACAAAATCAACAGGGCCACCACCTTTGCTGCATCCGAAACAATGATAAAAACCCTTGGCGGGAGAAACAGTGAACGACGGGGTTTTCTCATTATGAAAAGGGCATAGACCCACATAATTTACACCCCGTTTTTTTAGTGAGACGAAATCGCCCACTACTTCTTCTATCTTAGCGGCATCCAGTATGTTTTGTATGGTTTCTTTTCGTATCATTGTTCGCAGAAAAACATGGCTAATTTACAAAAAAATACTAATTTTAAGCCATAATATAAAAGCTTCCCATGACTAAAATTACTGGTAAAACAATAGTACTCTTTTCTGCAGGATTTCTTTTTTTTATTTGCCTGGTCACGGGTTGTGCCACTTCAAAGAACCCTGAAAAAGTTGCCAAAAATTTTCTGAGCCATTTTTATAAATGTGAATACGACGAAGCGAAAAAGTACGGCACGGCGAAGACACGGCAGATCATCGATATGATGGACCAGCTTGTGGTATTAAGCGGGCAGAAAACTTTTCCTGCAGATTCAAAAGTTGTGATGCTCGGCTGCGAAACAAAAGGGGATTCGGCAATTTGCAATTATCTGGTCAATGATGTGAAAAATGAAATTCTTCTGCTAAAAACCGATGGCAGTTGGTTGGTGGATCTGAAGAAAGAATCAAAAAATAAAACGGGTGAAAAAAACAGTTTTTTCAAACAAAAAAATCAGGATGAGAAAAATAATAAAGAGTAGTTTTTTTATTCTTCTTGTTTTCCTGGTATTCGGATGCAAGACTTCTCAAAACAGCAAACTTACCCCTGAAAAAACTTCAGATTTATTTTTTAGTTATCTGAACAATTACCAGTACGACAAAGCAAAAGAACTCGGCACAGAGCAGACCATTAAGATTGTCAACTTTGTGGAGACCTTATCAAAAATGGGTGGGGGCGGAAAAATAATTTTAAAAGACAGCAAATCTGAATTTATTGGCTGTGAGATTTCCGGAAAAGAAGCAATATGTAATTATAAAACTTTTAGCGGCGATATTCAAAAAGTATATCTTCAAAAACAAAAAGGCCGATGGCTGGTTGATCTGAAAAAGAAGCCGGAATAGCAGCAAATCTTCATTTGCCCATAATCGGGAATTAATTTGATCATGTTTATTAACGACTCGATGTGAGTAACTCTGTTCCGGATCAAATAAAACATACGCTTAAAGAGGTAATTTTATACTGCATTTTAATGCCTGAAATAACTATGGCCAAAAAACAAATCAGTAAAGAAAAGAAGATCTTTGTACTCGACACTTCGGTGATTCTGTACAACCATAATTCTATCCGGAGTTTCGACAATAACGATGTCGCCATTCCGATCACAGTGCTTGAGGAACTGGATAATTTTAAAAAGGGAAATGATATAAAAAATTTCGAAGCACGCGAATTTATCAGAATAATTGATACCCTTTCAGCGGATTATACCCTGCAGGAATGGATACCATTGGATTTTAAAGACAGTGGTATGTTCAGGGTTGTTATAAATGGCAAGGGAGAAATTGATGCCTGCAAGATACTTGGTGAAGATAAACCTGATCACCGCATTTTAAACGCTGCGCTTTCGCTCATGAACAAATATCCGGACAGAAAGGTTATTCTCGTTACAAAGGATATCAATCTGCGCCTGAAAGCAAAGTCGCTGAATATTGTTGCCGAAGATTTTGAGACAGGTAAAATAAAAGATATCGGCTCGCTTTATACTGGCAAAACGCTTATTGAAAACCTACCGGGATCGCTTATTGATAAAATATATACGACCGGATATTGTCTTCCGGAAGACATTAATATCAAAGACCCGATTCCGAACCATTATTTCATTCTAAAGAACACTAGAAGTTCGGCGCTTACTTTTTTTAATCCTGTAACCGGACTGATCGAGCGTATTGAAAAACGTTCTGCATTAAGGATCAGCCCTCGAAATGCCGAACAGGTGTTTGCTATGCATGCTATTTTAAACCCGGCTGTAAAGCTTGTTACACTTCAGGGTATTGCCGGCACCGGTAAAACTTTGTTAGCATTGGCCGGGGCGATGGAGCAGAAAAGAGATTTTAAACAAATCTATCTGGCAAGGCCTATTGTTCCGCTAAGCAACAAAGATATCGGCTATTTGCCGGGCGACATTAAGTCGAAACTAAATCCATATATGGAGCCGCTGTTCGACAATCTGAAAATGATACAACACCAGTTTGATGAACGAGATAAAGAGTTTAAAAATATTACCGAAGCCATTGAAAAAGAAAAGCTGGTGATCACACCATTGGCATACATAAGGGGGCGGAGCATTTCGAATATTTTCTTTATTGTGGATGAAGCGCAAAACCTCACACCTCACGAAGTGAAAACAATCATTACAAGGGCGGGTGAGAACACCAAGATAATTTTCACCGGAGATATTTACCAGATCGATACTCCTTATCTGGATTCTGAAAGTAATGGCTTGTCGGTGCTGATAGATAAGATCAAGAACCACCCGATCTATGCCCATGTTCAGCTCGAAAAAGGAGAGCGTTCGGAACTGGCAAATCTCGCGGGAGAGTTGCTGTAGTTTATGGATTTATTTTACAGGGTATTCGGCAACGGAAGCCCCGTGATCATTTTGCACGGGTTGCTTGGCATGTCGGACAATTGGATTTCCATCGCAAAAAAAATTGCCGAAAAACATACGGTTTTTTTACCCGATTTGCGTAATCATGGAAACTCTTTTCACAGCGAAGATTTTGACCTTGAAGTATTAACCGACGATATAATTGAATTAGTTCATAATTTAAAAATTGAGAATGCTGTAATAATTGGTCATTCGCTTGGTGGCAGGATCGCAATTTCAGCCGTTCTGAAATATCCGGATTTATTCAGCAAAATAATTGTGGTTGATATTGCTCCTCGACGATATACCGGAAACAGAAGCATCAGCGGTTTGCTGCATATTATGAACAGGATTGATCTTGACACCAAAAAGAACATTTCTGAAATTGACGAGGCCATGAAACCGTTGATTTCTGATATCAGAATCCGTCAGTTGGTGCTGAAGAATGTCATAAAAAACGATGAGGGTTTTTACGAATGGAAGTCGAATCTTTTAGTGATCACTGAGAAAATCGAGGCGCTGATGACTCCTGTCTTTGATGAAGTGCAATATAAAAAACCAGCATTATTTATCAAAGGCGGAAAATCAGATTTTATAACTCGGGATGATTATGCAATAATTTACAGATATTTTCCTTACGCTGAGATTGAAATAATTCAAAATGCCGGGCACTGGGTTCATACGGATGAACCGCAGCTGTTTTTAGAAAAAGTAATGCTCTTTATTAGGAATTAGATTTTTTTCCACTTCAGCGTTTGAATGAAGTGGTCAATGTCTGCTTTAATGAAATTGATAACAGGCGACAGCGAATCGTTATTGGGCATGATATTGAAATACAGTGCGCCTCTCAGATAATTTTTCGTACTATCGGTTACACAA
>Ga0116170_10006566_pt1 | contig 10158 bp, 11 predicted proteins | sample AD_JPNHW1_MetaG_FD_89797 | JGI IMG/M metagenome (GOLD analysis project Ga0116170, IMG submission 89797) | Active sludge microbial communities of municipal wastewater-treating anaerobic digesters from Japan - AD_JPNHW1_MetaG | ecosystem: Engineered > Bioreactor > Anaerobic > Digestate | place...
CGAGTGCTTCGAGTCGGGCGGGATCAAGATCGAGCGGATCATGGCGATCGGCGGCGTCGCGAGAAAGAGCCGCCTTGGGATGCAGATCCTCGCGGACGTGACGAACCGAGAGATCGCCGTCACCGCGGGCGATCAGTCCTGCGCCATCGGCGGCGCCGTGTTCGCGGCAACCGCCGCGGGCCTCTACCCGGACGTGTTCAGCGCGCAGAAAGCGCTGTCCGCAGGGACCGAGCGCGTGCATAAGCCGGACCCCGCGCGCGCCGCGATCTACGACGCGCTCTACGCAAAATACAAGAAACTCGGCGAATACATAGAAGGAGAAACGAAATGATCACGCTGAAAAAATTCGAATACTGGTTCCTCACGGGAAGCCAAGATCTCTACGGCGACGAGACCCTCCGCCAGGTAGCGGAAGACTCGAAGAAAGTCGTCGACGCCCTCAACGCCGACGGCGTCATGCCCTGCCCCATCGTGTGGAAGCCGACGCTTCTCACGGCGGACGGTATCCGCGCCGCCCTCGAAGCCGCTAACGCCGACGAGAAGTGCGCGGGCGTCATCGCATGGATGCATACCTTCTCGCCCGCCAAGATGTGGATCGCAGGACTTTCTTCATACCGCAAGCCCCTCCTGCAACTGAACACGCAATTTAATCGGGACATCCCCTACGACTCAATGGACATGGACTTCATGAACCTTAACCAGTCGGCCCACGGCGACCGCGAGTTCGGGTTCATCACCGCGCGCATGGACATGCCGCGCAAGGTGATCGTCGGTCACTGGGGAGACCCGGCAACCCGCGAGCGCATTGCCCTGTGGATGCGCGCCGGATGCGCGGTTGCGGACGGCAAGACGCTTCGCATCGCCCGCTTCGGCGACAACATGCGCGACGTCGCGGTTACCGACGGCGACAAGGTCGAGGCGATGATCAAGCTCGGATGGTCGGTTCCTTATTACGGGATCGGCGACCTCGTCGCGTACTGCAAGGCCGTTAAGGACGCCGATATCGACGCGCTCGTCACGCGCTACGAGGGCGAATACGAGATCGTCTGGGGAAAGGACAGGGCAGCCACGCTCGCCTCTATCCGCGAGCAGGCCCGCATCGAGATCGCCATGCGCGCGTTTTTCAAGGACAACCGCATCGACGCGTTCACGACTAACTTCCAAGACCTGCACGGGCTCCCGCAGCTTCCGGGCCTCGCCTGTCAGCGCCTGATGGCCGACGGCTTCGGGTTCTCCGGCGAGGGCGACTGGAAGACCGCCGCGATGGTGCGCACCTTCAAGGTCATGGCCGCGGGCTTAGGCGGCGGAAACTCTTTCATGGAAGACTATACCTACAGTTTCGAGCCCGGAAAGGAAATGATCCTCGGCGCGCATATGCTCGAGGTTTGCCCCACGATCGCCGCGAAAAAACCGCGCCTTGAGGTGCATCCTCTTGGGATCGGCGGAAAGGAAGACCCCGCGCGTCTCGTCTTTAACGGCAAGTCGGGACCGGCCATCTGCGCCGCCATCGTCGACTTCGGCACGCGCTTCCGCTGCGTGGTCAACGAGTTAAGCGTGGTCGATCCGCCGAAGGATTTCCCCAAGCTTCCCGTCGCGCGCGTCCTTTGGAAACCGGAGCCCAATCTCCGCGTATCCGCGGAATGCTGGATACTCGCGGGCGGCGGCCATCATACGGCGTTCTCCAATATTCTCACCAGCGACATGATCCGCGACTGGGCAGAGATGTCCGGCGTCGAGTGCGCGGTCATCGACAAGGCTGCGAACGTTAACTCCTTCAGGAACGAACTCCGGTGGAACGCGGCCGCCTGGCGGAAATGAGCTCGCGCTATTCCAAACTAAAGGAAGAAGCCTGGGCCGCGAACGCGGAGATTCCCGCGCGCGGCCTCGCGTTGTATACGTGGGGAAACGTATCGGCTTTCGACCCGGAGCTCGGCGTCTTCGCCATCAAGCCCTCGGGAGTGCCGTATCCGGACCTAACGCCCGATAGCATGGTCGTCCTCGACCTTGCGGGAAAGATCGTCGAGGGCAGCCTTAAGCCGTCGTCTGATACCCCTACGCACCTCGTGCTCTATCGCGAATTCGCCGTCGCGGGCGGCGCGCCGATCCGGGGGATCATCCATACCCATTCGGCGCACGCCGTCGCGTGGGCTCAGGCCCTGCGCTCGATCCCGCTTTTCGGCACCACGCACGCGGATCACGCGCAGGCGCCCGTGCCGTGCACGCCCTACCTCTCGCGGGAGAGCGTGGAGCGCGACTACGAGACCGAGACGGGAAACCTGATAGTGGAGACGTTCAGGAAGGGACTGGCCGCGACGGCGGACCGCGCGGGAGATTCCAAGCCGCTTAATCCCGCCGAGGTTCAGATGACGCTCGTCGGCGGGCATGGACCGTTCGCGTGGGGCTCAAGCGCCGCCAAGGCCGTGTATAACGGCGCGGTACTCGAAGAGATCGCGCGCATGGCCCTATATACCCTCGAGCTAAGCCCGAACGCCGGGTCGCTACCGCAATATATAGTCGACAAGCACTATCTCCGAAAGCACGGCCCAGGCGCCTATTACGGACAATAGTTTACGCTAACCGGGCCATCCGCTTAAGCGGACGGCTCGGCTCGCGCCGATTCCGCGAAGTACATGTTCATAAGGCCCTTTCCCTTTACGCGCTGCGGCTCGCGCGGCACGTACGAAAAGTGATCCTTGGTGCGCCGGTAGGTTTCCTCGGAAACGTTTACGCGCATCTCGTTCGACGAGCTTTCCATGCGCGACGCGATGTTCACCGTGTCGCCGAAAATGTCATAGATATATTTTCTCGCGCCGACGATTCCCGCCACGACCGATCCGCTGTGCGCCCCGACGCGCATCTTCCATTTTATCGTCGAATGCTCGTTGCGCCGCCTGAGGTACTCAAGGCACTCAAGCCCCGCCTGAACGATCTTGCGCGCGTGATCCGGATCCGGGTCGGGAAGGCCGCAAACCGCCATGTACGCGTCGCCTATCGTCTTGATGCGCGTGCAGCCGTATTTTTCTATGATGCAATCGAAGCCGGAGAACAGGTCCGAAAGCTCGCCGATAATGTACTCGGGCGGGAGGGAACTCGACACCGCGGTAAAGTCCACGAGGTCGGTAAACAGAATCGACACTTGGTCGAAGAGCTCGGGATCGGAGGAACCCTTCTCGCGCAGCTCGTCGATCACCTTGGGCGGCAGGATATTGCGGAGAAGTTCGTCGGATTTTTCGTTGGCCGCGCGCAGCGCCTTGACGTTCCGGAAATCCCGTATGGTCATTTTCCAGTGCGTAAACGCGAGGATGACCGTGACGAGAACGAGTACGCTGAGGTTAAGGAACTGATGCATGCCGTTCACCGAATCATAGGCGACGATCGTCGCGAACTGCAGGGCCATCGAGGCGAGGAAGATGAGCGGCTTAAAACCGAAGAGCGCGATAATCACGATATTCGCGATCGTCCACACGAGATAGCCCTCGGTACTGTAGCCGCTGATCGCTTTCTGGTAGATACAGAGCCATTGCCCGCACGTCAGCGCGATAAAGCACACGGCATTCTGCGTCGCGAGCCGCGCGCGCCTCCGCCCAAGCGCGACGATAATGACGAGGGGGATCACGCTCAGGATCGCATAGGCCGCATAATAGGAGATCGCGATCAGGAAACGCCCGTCGGAGCGGGATCTCGTCATCAAACTATATACGGTCATCACGATGCCGAACGCAAGGGATATCGGCAGAATGCGCATAAGTCGGCGCACGTTCCGCGCATGGAGTTCGCGCTCGCAATCAACGGGCATTGAATAACTCTCCCGGTAACGCGCTCGCGCGTCGAGGATACATTCTCGCAGGCTCATCTCAATCCCCCAATCTATTCGACAAGGATACCCTATTTTGCGCAAACGCGCAAACGCGCGGCCGAACGATACAAAGCAAGATGGATATAATCACTGCGGCGTGATATTGTGTTTTCATGCGCACCTTTGAGCGAATCGAAATCGAACGGCTTGACGCGTTCACGCTCAATCACATTTCGCTCTCGCTTTACCGATCTCTCGGGTTCCAGGATCGCGGCATCGTTCGATTCCGTAAGGGACTCTTTATTTGCTTTGAAAAAACTCTCGACACATCGAAAGGAACGCAAAAATGAACCAAAAAGAAAGAATGCTCGCGGGACTCCCGTTTAAGATTTGGCATGACGGTTTGCTGGACGAATTGGACCGCGCGAAAAAGATCCTATACGACTACAATCGCTGCGACCCGCGCAACAAGCGGAAAAGGGACAGACTGATACGAAAGCTCATCAACGTCCGCGGGGACTGGATATGCGTCGACCAACCGTTCCATTGCGACTTTGGATCGAACATCACCGTGGGCGAGGATTTTTACGCCAACGTCAATTGCACAATACTCGACTGCGGCAGGGTGACTATCGGCGACAACGTACTGTTCGGCCCGAACGTATCCCTCCTGACGGCGGGTCACCCGATACACCCCGAGTCCCGAAATTCCAGATATCAATACGGCATAGAGATTACGATCGGGGACAATGTATGGATTTGCGCAAACGCGGTAATCAATCCCGGCGTGCGCATCGGAAATAACGTCGTGATCGGTTCGGGAAGCGTCGTTACGAAGGATATCGAGGACAACGCGATTGCCGTCGGTAACCCCTGTAAGGTAATTCGCCACATCACCGACGACGACAGAAAATACTACTTCAAGGATCGTGTTTTCGACGTGGACGATTATATAAGGAAAACAACATGACCGAAGAACAACAGAAACAAATTGCCGAGATTACGGACCGGCACCGCAAGGACAAGAACGTCGTCGCGGTGATACTTATCGGCTCGATCGCCCGAGGCGACGCGCGCGAAGGCTCGGATGTTGATTACAATCTCGTCGTTAAAGAAAGGCGCGAACTCTGCGACGTAACCAAGGACGACCTAAAGTTTACCATCGCCCACGGCAACGAGCTTACGCGATGGTCATACACGAGCGCGAAAGTGCTCTATTCGACCGACGACGAGATCGAAGGCCTGATCAAGCAGATACCCGTGTATCCGGAAAACCGCCGGCAGTACAACATGGAGAGTTTCGTCAGCCAGATCAAGATGCACTTCGCGTACCTCCAATTAGCCGAATACAGCAAGAACACGTATCTGCTCCACGAAACCGCGGCGAAGATCGCGCTCTTTTCCGGACGATTGATCCTCGCGGACAATCGCGTGCTTTATCCGAACCGCAAATGGTATTCGAGGGAAATCCAAAGGATCGAAGACAAGCCGAAAGACTTTTACGAAAAGATGCGCGAGCTCCTGAACGCGCCGACGATCGACAAGGCAAGAACATTCATCGACGGCCTCATGGCGTATAAGGCGTACCCGGAACCGGCAGAGGGCTGGGTTAACCGATTCAATAAAGACAGCGTGCTAAGCTGGAAAAACGGGACATTCTCAATTGAAGACTGGTAATAAGGTAATTCTTATCGCGGGACCCGCGGGCAGCGGCAAGACGACGACCGCGCTCCGGATCGCAAAAACGCCCAACTGGCGCGCGATTTCCGAGGACGAACTCTGGGTCGAGATGAAAAAAGGTCACCCCATCGGCGAAATGCGTACCGAGGCGGAAGAGGCGATCATCCAGAGGAAAACCGTCGCCAATATTCTCGCGATACTGGAAGAGGGAAACAACGTCGTCCTTGAGTTCATCCTGTACCGCAATCCGCCAACGCCTCTGCTGTTCTATAAAAACGAGCTCGAAAAACAAGGCGCTGACGTCGCGATTCGATTACTAAAACCGCGTCCCGAGGTAATCTGGAACAGGAAAGTTACGCGAGGGCGATCGTGGGACCAGAATCAGGCGGAGCAAAGCGAATTCGCGCGTCACCAATTATCGTGCCTGGAGTCCGAGTTCATACAAAAAGACTGGATCGTCGATAACTCGGTCGAAGGAATCGACGAGGTGTTTGAGCGGTTTTTTAAGGGGATTGTGTAGAAGGTTATGACCGATATATTCACGAGCGACGAGTTTGATTCCTGCGAGTTCAAGGATCTCGACTTGACCGAGGCGCGGCTTGAGGACAAGGACATCGCGCTCTCGGTCTTTGAGCATTGCAACTTCGCGCAGACGCACCTTGAGGGATGCCGAATCGAGAAGACGAGATTCGTCGACTGCAACGTCGGCAACGTGTTCAACGAGCGGGCGAGGCTCATCGACGTTGAGTTCATTCGATGCAAGATAATCGGGCTCAGCCTCTTTAAGTGCGACCAAACCGTCTTCGACATAGCGTTCAGGGAGTGTAAGCTGGTTCTCTGCAACTTTAGCGACGTAAGCATGAAGGGCGCGTCGTTCGTCGACTGCGAGATCGAGGAATCGTATTTCCAGAACGCCTTCCTTCGCGACGCCACTTTTCGCGGGACTCGCTTTACGGACACGGTATTCAGCAAATGCGACCTGAGAAAGGCCACTTTCGCCGACGCGTCGGGATACTCCATCGATCCCCGCGACAACCATATCGAGAAGTGCTCATTTTCCGTGCCCGCGGTCTTCGGATTACTGGACGGATTCGACATCAAGATCTTATAGTCGCCCTTTTACGATTTTTTGACAACTTATGACAAGCGCTATCTAATAGACACGCGTTTATTTCGCGATTGACACCGACTATATACGATTTTAACATATACCAATGAACGCATTGCTTTTCGCGCTCTACGCCCTCTCCCACTGCGTGGGTTTCGCCGGTTTCGCCCTCATGATCGCGCTCCGCGCGTACGACGACGAGAGCGCGGACCGGATGCTCGCGTACAACCTGTTCCTCGTTTCGTTTTTCGCCTATTTGCTTCCGCCGAACATCGCTTTCTTCGCGCGTTCCTTTCTCGGAAGCGCGGCCCTAACCGGCGAACCCTGGTACTACGTCGCGGACGTCGCGCGGACCACCCTCTTAATGACGGCGGCTTCGTATTTTTTTTGGAGAACCCCGACTAAAACCGCGCCGCGCGCGACGCTCGTCTTTCTCTTAATCCTTTCCCAGCTGCCCATCGCGGGTCTTCTCGTCCAGGCCATACTGATACAAGGCCTCGGCCTTTCCGCCGGCGCGATCGCCGCGGTAAGGCAAATGCTGATGAGGGGCCACGTATTCCTGATCGCGGGCTTGCTCGCATGGTCCTGCGCCTATCTCAAAACCCATCGTGCCTACGCCGTGGACGATGAATGCGGAAAGATGATGGACCTGACGATCAACGGTAACCTCGCGTTCATTCCAGTTTTCGTAGGCGTCTCATTCCTTAATTTCGGCCCCGACAGAACCTGGCTTCCCCTCTGCGCGGAAAACGTTTACTACGCGGCGGTGCACGCCGCGAACGTCGCCGTGCTCGCGCTACGCGGGTTTACGACCCCGGAGATAAGCGCACCGTCGCGACCGCGCGCCGAGGACCCGTTTCCGGAGGCGGCCCAGCGTCACGTTCTATCGCTTTCCGGGCGGGAGAGGGACATTATCGAGCTTATGGCGCAGGGACTCGCGAACAAACAAATCGCCGGAGAGCTTCTGGTAAGCGAGCATGCCATCCGAAATCAGATGCATCGCCTATTCAAGCGCTTTGGCGTCAGGAATCGCGTGGAACTCGCGGAATTGTATCGACGCTTGACCGTTCAGTCGGAACGTCCTCGCCGATAATCGAGGGGCACTTCGCGATAAGGTTAATAAGCTCCGTTCGGCTCTTAACGCCGAATCGGCCGAACACGCGGTGAACGATATTCTTTACGCGGGGCACGTTAATCCCGAGCGCTTCCGCTATCTCGCCGTTCGTCGCCCCCTTTGAAATCAGGAAGATTATTCGCGACTCCTCTTGGCCGCAATCGGGATACTCGGGGATTTCGCCCATCGCCTCGGCGCGCGCCACGTCGGCGGCGCAAGACCCTACGACGGCGCCGCGCCCCGGCGGCCCATCCTTTTTCGCGAGGATCTCCCTCCCGATGACGAACGCGCTCGTGGAGAACATCAGAAAGAGAACGACGTTCACGATACTGAAGAGATTAATATCGTATGGCTGTCCCCGATACACGAAAAACCATTGCGCTAACGCGAGGACGACGTAAGACGAGCTGGAAAGAACGTTCACCTTGCAAAGCAGGCGATCGAACCTATTCGGTATTTTTGAAAGGCGAGCGGCAAGCGTCACGATCATCGCCACGACCGCGTAAAAGGAAAAATACATCACGCCGTTGATCAGGTTCAGCCTCAGCGCGTAATCCGGGGTTCCGCGCTCTAGGATCGCGAGCGCGGGCATGAACGCGAGGGGAATGGCCACCGCCGCGACGGTCACCCGCTTCGCGATCAAGGGACGTTCGTGAAACGCGTACCCCATCGAGGCCCATGCCAAAGTCCCAAGAAATCCAGCCGCCGTGAGTATATACAGCGCGTAGAAGGCAAGGCCCGACTCGATGGACGCCATCCCCCGGAATTCCTTGAGAAAAAAAGACACGTTTCGGAAGAGCACGAAGAATAACGAGGCGACGACCCACAGGCAGAATCGCGACAGCGTCCGCGCGCCCTTTCTGATTTTCGAGACGGCGCATACGGCAAGGCATCCGATTGTCGCCGAATAGGAAAAGAAGTAGAGAAACAGACATGCGCTTTCGTAGGAACGGATCTGCATTGTCAAGATTTCAGCTTAGCATCCCGGTATGCGGCTGTCAAGTTTTCTTAAAGTTGCGCCGCGCGGAAACCCGTCGTATACTATCCTAACTGGGGGAATGCAAATGCGCTTTGGCATCGCCTTGCTTCTTTGTCTTGCCTGCATCTGCGTGACGCACGCGGAAAAACTCAAGATCGGCGTTTTCATCCATTCGCCGTACGTCATGCAGAAAGCTCCCGGAAGCGAACCGTACGGACCCGGCGTCGATTACGCGAAAGCTGTCGCGCGCGCGCTCGGGTACGAACCGGACGTTCGCCTGTTGCCCATCGCGAGAATAATTGACAACCTGGAAAACGGCTCTCTCGACATGGGCCTTGAACTCGGCATGACCGAAGCGCGGAAAAAGTTTCTTTTATATCCCGCCTCTCCCTGCCTGGTCAGCCATCCGGCGCTGACGGTCAAGGCCGACAACGCGATTACCGCAATCGCCTCAGCGAAAGACCTTACGGGGATGCGCATCGGATACATCTTGGGCGGCTACACCGGAAGCTTTTTCAACGGAAAGAAAAACGTAACTTTCGAGTACGTCTCGGGCGACGCATGGATCGCGCAGAATTTCTCCAAACTGATGTCCGGCAGGATCGACGCGATCCTCGACCAGAACGAGTATTCCTGCCTTGCCGAGGCCCGTCAACGCGGGGTCGAAAAACAGATCAAGGTTCTTCTTCTTCCCGGCGCTCCGGTTAAATCCTACGTAGTGTTTTCCCGCGCGTCTCCGGATGCCAAGCGCCTGCTTCGCGCGTACAACGCCCTCGACGCCTCGTCCGTGCCCAGCGAAAACGCCTTGGTCCTTAAGCATCTGGATTCGATAGGGAGATAGACGACGGGGCGCCTTTCCGCGCGCAGCGCGGGCCGCGCGCGGAAACCGGGCTTTACGGGGTTGGCAATCGCCGACTTGGAGCGCGCCGCGCGCGCCAAGTCGGCGATCCCGGCCTTCGGCCGGGCCCCTCCAATCCCTGGCGCAAGAAACCTCACGCCTTGTTTTTTTACATTCGCTTTTTTTTATTACTTGATCGCGTCGATGAGATTCCGCGACACGAACCACTTCTTACCGTTGTACAAACTCACGCCATCCGCCTTGATCGCGAGCGTTTCCTTACCGTCGGCGTCCTTTCCAAGTACGTACACGCCCTTCGCGGTTTTCGCGATTCCCTTCACGATCGCGTAGTCGCGATTCTGCACGATCGCCAGCTCCACGTCGCCCTTCTTCGCGACGAGGCGGACGTTCGCGGGATCGGTCGTCGCGTCGACGCTTACCACCGCGTTCTTCGCGCCGAACGCGGTTTCCGCGTCGGCAAACAGCCGGTCGGTGGCCGCGGCGAGGTCAAGCGCGAGCGAGCGCTCGATATACCGTGCGATTTCGGTATTGTCGATGACGCCCGTGGGCCGGTTTCCGGAAGGATCGTACACCGAAAGGACTACGTCCTCGCCCGTGTGCCCGCCGGTCGTAAAGCCGATCC
>Ga0116170_10006568_pt1 | contig 10157 bp, 9 predicted proteins | sample AD_JPNHW1_MetaG_FD_89797 | JGI IMG/M metagenome (GOLD analysis project Ga0116170, IMG submission 89797) | Active sludge microbial communities of municipal wastewater-treating anaerobic digesters from Japan - AD_JPNHW1_MetaG | ecosystem: Engineered > Bioreactor > Anaerobic > Digestate | place...
AATTAATAAGACCCAGTAGGCTGATGATTGAGGAAAGACTGGTAATCAAAGTTTTTTTCATTACCTGTACCTGACGAAAAACCACAAAAGTGTAAATTAAATAGAAAATTGCACCAACAACAAAAACAATTTTCAGTAGCGTTGGGAGAAGATTTTGATACTCGCCAAATATTTGCAAACCCTCAATCATAAATTTCCCTTAATTAGCTCTATTTTCTATTTTTTCTCTTTCCTCTTCCAAAATTAATTCGTTCAGTAATTTAGTGATTTTAGCTGGTTGTGGCACGTGTTCAAATTCAAATTCGCCTTTTTCGCCAGCAGTTTGTACAAGTATGGTGCCGTAATCAAAAACAGCGGCAAGTGGACCAGTGGTGCGCGCTGTTACATCTTCGATATTTTCAATCTTGGCACTGCTAATGTTGCGATAAACCATTGAAGCAAAATCAACGTCAATGATTCTTTCATCGGTAATGATGTAAACGTTAAAAAACCAGATTAAAAACGACTTAAAAATTAAGCTAAATGACAGCATGAACCAAAAAACGTTAAAAGCAGTTAGAAATTGAGTAGGCAGAAAATCTATAAACCCAGTCGATTTAAAGAGTAAAGGCATTAAAAAAATCATAATAATTAAAATGAATAGCGCTTTAACTTGGGTAATTGGATGTTGTCTGAGAACCAAAATAATTTTTTCATCTTTGTCTTGAATATCAATACTAATATTTCTGGGTTTGGCAATAAACGCTCTCAGCGAATTGCCAGTGACTTGCTCATGTTTCATGACTTCAGAATAATCTTCGATTTTTCTTTTGGGATGATTTTTGTCTTGATCAATCATAAGTGTTTCTACCTCGATTATATCATTAGTCATCAGTAGTAAAACATGATCTCAGTTCGCAATGGAATCCATACACTTCACTAGTTGAGGTAACAAAAAAGCTAGAAGTTATTAGTGTACGGATTTAATTGCGCATGTAGGTGAAGTGACTTTTCCTACTTTGATTTTCCTCTAAAATTTGCTATGTTATGACCAGTTTTAAATCAGTAAGCAAATTAGAGAGAGGAAAAATGCCAGCTAAAAAGACTAGTAAAAAAAATGTTCGAATCAATACTGCTCAAGTTGTGGCAAGCAAAGCGTCTAAACCGGTTGCCAAAACCGCTCCTGTGAAGCCATTAGTTACAAAAAAACCGATGATGAGTAAGTTTGCTCCTGTTTCACCATCAGAACCAGTTGCTTCTAAAAAAATTGCACCGAAAAAATTAATCAAGCCGCTAATCTTCTTATTGATCTTAGCTTTTGTCTATTTACTGAAAGATGAAGTGATTGTGGCTAGCGTTAATGGTCGTCCCATTACTCGCTGGGCGCTCATACGTAATTTGGAAAAGCAAGGGGCCTCAACTACTCTAAGGAATATGACTACTCAATTGCTAATTGAGCAAGAACTACAAAAAGCTGGCATCGTCGTAACTGATGAAGAACTAGAGGCTGACATTAATACACTTGATGAGCAATTATCCGCTCAAGGTCAAAGTTTAGACGATTTATTGGAGGCTCAGGGTTACACTAGAAATGAAATTAAACAGCAATTGGCCCTTAGTAAAGGCATGGAAAAACTTTTAGCTGACAAAATTACGGTCAGTGATGATGAAATTAAAGCTTATTTTGAAGAAAATAAAGAAGCTATTGGTACTGACGTCAAACTAGAAGATGTTTCTGAAAATATTAAGAGTCAATTAAAACAAGAGAAGCTAAGCACAGAGGAGCAAAAGTGGTTTACTGAAATTCAAGGAACCGCTAATGTGAATTACTACAAATTTGTGCCAAGTAATAGCTTTTAGTTATTAGTAAACTTAGGTTTCTAGAACTGCAAGAAAAGCGTCTTGATTGAGTTGTACTCGACCAATTTGCTTCATTTTCTTCTTGCCTTCGGTTTGTTTTTTAAGCAGTTTCATTCTTCTGGTACGATCTCCACCATATAATTTAGCGGTAACATCCTTGCGATAAGCTTTAATTGTTTCTCTGGCGATGATTTTAGCGCCAATGCTAGCTTGAATAGGAATTTCAAATAGCTGACGAGGAATGACTTCTTTCAATTTTTTAACGATCGCTCTTGCTTTTGTTTCGGCATTCTCTGCGACAGTAATAAAGCTTAAAGCCTCTATTGATTCTTTATTGACCAAAATTTCCACTTTAACGGCGTTGATTTCTCTAAAATCAAAAAGTAGATACTCCATCGAGGCAAAGCCAGATGTCACTGATTTGAGCTTATCATGAAAATCGGTGATTAATTCGGCTAGAGGAATTAAATATTCTAGACGATTGCGATTGCTAGAACTAACACTATTTTCTAAAATTGCTCTTTTATCATGACAAAGTTTCATCACATTGGAAACGTAATTATCTGGGACAAAAATATTTAATTGAGCGATGGGTTCCAGAATTTTTTTAACGCGACTCATGTCTGGCATTTCTGCCGGAGAATGAATCTCTATCATTTTGTCGTTGGTAGTTAAAATCCGGTAGGTTACTGAGGGCGCTGTGGCAATTAAATCTAAGTCAAATTCGCGTCTTAACCTTTCTCGCACTATTTCGGCGTGAAAAATGCCTAGAAAACCCACACGCAAACCATTGCCCAAGGCAATAGAATGAGTGTTTTGATATTGCAAAGCGCTATCATGCATGGTTAATTTGGCCATAGCATCTTTAAGATTGGTAAAATCTTTACTCTCTACTGGATAAAGCTCCATAAACACCATAGGTGTTGGTTCTTTATAACCAGGTAAAATCTCAATTAGTTCTTTATCCTCAAAATTGGTGATAGTGTCACCCACTTTGAGGAGAGAAATATCTTTGAGTCCGGTAGCCACGTAACCAACTTCACCGGCAAGTAAAACATCTTTTTTTACTTTCTCTGGAGTAAAAACTCCAATTTCGACTGGTAAAAACTTAGTTTTACTAGAATTTAAATACAAATCTTTTTTGCTGATTTCGCCATTAACCACGCGCACATAGGCAATGGCACCTTGATGATTGTCAAATTTTGAAGTAATAATCAGCGCTCTTAGTCTGTTGCTGTCTTGCTCACGTTCCTCCTGAATTAATTTTTGTTCGGGAGCTGGTACTTTTTCAATTATTCTTTGTAAAACTTGTTTGACACCCTCACCAGTTTTGGCTGAAACCAACAAAACTTCTTTTTCCTCTAATTCAAAAAATTCCATGATTTCTAAGATGCTTTGCTCAATGTTAGCGGAAGGTAAATCAATTTTATTGATGACAGGAATAATTTTTAAATGGAGCTTTTTTGCCTTTTGATAATTGGCTAAAGTTTGAGCCTGTACACCCTGAGTAGCGTCAATGAGCAAGAGCGCTCCTTCGCAAGCTGCTAACGACCGATCAACTTCGTATCCAAAGTCAACATGTCCTGGTGTATCAATTAAATTTAAGATATATTTTTTCCCTAAATATTCATAGTTCATGCGCACTGGCGCCAATTTAATGGTGACACCTTTTTCTTGTTCAATTGGGTTGCTATCCATCATCCGCTCGTGGAAATTTAAATCATTAACAGCTCCTGTCAAACGCAAAAAAGCATCGGTTAGAGTTGTTTTCCCGTGATCTATATGCGCAATGATAGAAAAATTTCTAATCAAAGAAGGGTCTTGTGACGAAGTAGAAAATGAATTCATTAACAGTAGCTTTTACTACATTTTTAGTAATTGCTCGCTCACTTACAGAAACTTACTATTGTTGTTGATAAAGCTTATTTACTTAATTAGTTTACTCAACGAAGCTTTGATGCGAGCGGCCTTATTTTTTTGTATAACGTTTTTTTTGACACTTTTATCAGCAGCAGAGAAAGCAGCAGCTAAATTTTCAGCTGTTGGATTTTTTTTCATAGTGGAAATTGCAGTTTTTAATTTTGACTTAATCTGCCCGTTAACGATTGTTTTTTTTTCGCTGGCGCGAAGAGCTTTTTTAGCATTTCTAAGTATTGGCATAGACGGCAATTATACTAGAGGAACACTTTTATTACAAGTTTATGTATGTGGATGCAGACATTTCGGACTTTTTTCATTTAAGGAGAGTTAAAAATATATCGTGACCTATAAAATTTCACTTCCACTAGCCAACTCTTTGTTACAAAATAGCGGCCTTCGTTTTCAAAATTTTACAGTATAATACTAAACGTGATTTCCTTAACCAAAATTCTTAATAATAACAAATGGCTAGAAAAGAGACAAAACTCAATTCTTTCCGCCGCTTTAGTGATTACTTTGGCCAATGTTTTTTCGTCGGTTTTTGGTTTGTTGCGTGAGCGAGTGTTAATTAATCAATTTTTTAGCACTACTGCCTCACAACAATCCTATGAGGCTTTTCAGGTTGCTTTTCAAATTCCAGACGTGATTTTTCAATTAATCGTTATGGGTGCTCTGGCGGCCTCATTTATTCCACTTTTTACTGAACTGAAGAAAAAAGACGAAAAGGAAGCTTTCCGTTTTACTTCTATTGTAATGAATTGGGTGCTGCTAATTTTTTTGGCTTTTTCTCTTTTAGCCTTTATTTTTGCAAAAGAAATTACCTTGTTTCGTACAGGTAAAGAATTTACTCCAGAGCAAATTACCATTGTTGTGCAATTAACGCGTTTAATGCTTTTTGCGCAATTTTTCTTTGCCATTTCTAATTTTTTAACAGGGATTTTACAAGCTTATCAGCGTTTTATTGCTCCAGCTTTGGCGCCAATTTTTTATAATTTAGGGATTATACTTGGCACGATTTTTTTATCTAAGTATTTTGGGATTTATGCGGCGGGTATAGGTGTGCTGATTGGTGCTTTTTTACACATGGCAGTGCAATTACCACTAGTTTGGAAAATGGGTTTTCGTTTTAAATTTGATTTAAATTTAAATTTTCCTTACGTAAAAAAACTTTTTTCCTTGATGCCGCCGCGTTTATTAACAGTGGGGATCACGGAGCTTCAAAATTTAGCGATGGGCTTTTTTGCCACCACGCTTGGTGATTTAAGTTTTGTGGTGGTTAAGTTGGCTACTCGGCTAATGACTTTACCTATTCGTTTTTTTGGTGTACCAATTTCTCAAGCTTCTTTATCTTTTCTTTCGGAAGAATCAACAGCAGCAGATCACAATAAATTTAATCGTTTGTTGCTGCAATCTTTAAATCAAATCGCTTTTTTTTCCTTACCAGCTTCAGTATTGCTGCTAATTTTGCGTGTGCCTATCGTGCGTCTCGTTTTTGGTACTTACAATTTTCCGTGGAAAACTACGGTTTTGACTGGCAAAGTGGTGGCTATCATTGCCATTTCTATCACTGCTCAAGCAATGGTGCAACTTTTGGTCAGAGCCTTTCACACCCTTAAAGACACTAAAACGCCCTTTTTTGTCACTTTTATTACCGTTGTTGTGTATTTATTAATTTCTTATTTTTCGGTTTATGTCTTTTCTGCAGGTGTCCTTGGTTTAGGTGCGGCAACTGCTGTTGCCGCTTTTGTAGAGCTATTTTTGTGTTTGATTTTACTTAATAAAAAGTTAGGTTGTTTTAACGATAAAGCATTTTGGTCAGAACAAATAAGAATGTTAGCTGCCAGTTTTTTAATGGCAGTATTTCTGTATTTACCCTTTAAAATTTTAGATGAAGTGGTTTTTGATACTTCCAGAACCGTTGATTTGATTGCATTAACTATTTCAACTTCAAGTATTGCGATTCTAGTTTATATTTACTTTTCTATCCTATTTGATGTTAAAGAATTCATCTATTTTCGCAATATTTTACGCAAATTTGGCAAATGGCAGGAAGCAATCGAAGATTCTCCTGAAGTCATTTTAGATGGTTCTGTGAAAAACCATGAATTGTAAAAGCTCCGCTTAACCTTTATCATAGAGATGGATGCCAAAAAAGCCTGCCAACAAAAAATTGGATATTACTGTTAACTTGGTTCCAGAGGATCCGTTTTTGGGGACTGTTTTTGGGCGTTTTTTGAAATGGGCACTATCAGTTGGTCGCTACATTGTGATTTTTACTGAATTAGTAGTGATTGTGAGTTTTGTGTCACGTTTTACCCTCGACCGCATGGTTACTGACCTAAATTCATCGCTTAACCAAAAAGAGAAAGTGATTGCCTCTTATGGTGATTTGGAAAAGAATTTCCGCTTTATCCAGCAGCAAATTGAAGATTATCAACAATTTAAGCAAGAGTCGAATTTAATTGATATTTTTCCAATCTTAAATGCCAATATTCCCAATGATGTCATTTTTGAGACTTTGTTAGTTAGACCAGGGTCAATCAATTTTACTGGCACAGCCCTTTCGCAAGATGCCTTAAATGTTTTAGTCAATAATTTAGCTTTAAGTCCTTATTTTACTGAAGTTAGTATTAATAAAATTGAATCGAGAGGTGAAAGAGTCTCCGGATTTGATTTTGACATCAAATCAAACATTAACTTAGATGCCAAAAAGTAGACAAGAACAAATTCAAAACGTTCTTTTTGATTTCTACAGGAATCCAGTAGCTAGAGTTTCTATGGAATTGGTATTTTCGATTGTAGCGGTCATCTTTTTTGCCATTTTTGCAATTCGGCCAACACTACAAACCATGTCTGAATTAGTGAAAGAAATTAAAGATAAGCAAATTTTAGATGAGCAATTAGATCAAAAAATAGCCAGTTTAAATACTGCTCAAAGCCAGTATCAGAAATTTAACTCACAGTTTTACTTATTGGATGAGGCTATTCCTAAAACTGCTCGTTTGGTTGAAGGTCTTAAAATAGTTGAAAAGATTGCCAGTGAGAATGACTTAGTTATTCAAGGCATTACTATTTCGGCTGTTCCAGATGAATTGTCTGTAGCAACAGCAGATAAAGCTAAAAGGGACTCTTTGACTTTTAACGTTGATGTAGTAGGTGACTACTTGAAAATTCGCCAATTTATCAATGATTTAATGAATTCCAGAAGAATGATGATCATTGACCAAGTTAATTTTAGTTTGGGTAGCAGTCGTTATCAAGAAAACTTAACTGCCTTAGTCAGAATTAACCTACCTTATTATAGAAATGAAACCGCTGCGGACACAATAGCACCTGCCGAAGCGGTTTCCAAGACAACAACTGTGGATGAAACAATTTTAGATGAACAATAGTGACGTTCAAAAACAATTAGCTAAATTACGTCGTGACAAAAAACTTTTGTGGTTAGCAATCATGTTCTTTGTTTCAGTTATTTTGTGGATCTTGCTTAGTATTTTTGTTACTACTAAGACCAGTTCAATTTCGCAAGAATTAAAGAATGCAGCTAAGCCTTTTGTCCCCAGGCTAGAATCGCAAGCTTTTGAGGAAATTTTAGATAAAAGGGCTTTTTCGGAAGCTGAGTTAAGTTCCTTTCCTATTTATGTTTTTGACAGTAGTAATATTGCAAAAAAACCAATGATTATTGACATTATGACTGCCGATCAAGATTTACCTCACATGGTAGAAGAACCAGTCGCTACAGAATCTAGCCAAATGGAAGAGAGTCAAATAGAATTAGAAGCAACAAATGCAGCAGCTACTCAAGCAACAGCAGTAACCGATCAAGAGAACCGTTCTCTACCGGTTACAGTTGAAGTTTCTGGTGAAGCAAATAATTAAAGTCTAATACTTGTTGCTTGACTTGGAATCATGTAAATTTAAGGTAGGAACATTTTTGTTTAAGTTCGTTTATGCAAGTTCAATCATCTACTCAAACTAGTCAATCAGCCAGTTTAAACAACGCCTCTCTGAGCGGTGTTTCTCTGAGCGGGGTATCCTCTGGAAAGGCAACTCTATCTGATGCTTCTCAGACGCCCGCATTTAATTCGCCTATTTCTCAAGCTAAACCGCCTTTGACCTCTCCATCGCCTGCATCACCACCACCAGCACTAAATCAATCACCTTCGGCTGGACAAGCTGCTGCTAAGCCTAATACTGCTCAGACGACTTATAGTGAAGTTGATTCCAAAGTTAAACTTGGTAAGGGAAAAAATTTAAATTCAAAAAAACAAATTCCGACTATTCTTGGTTTGTTAATTTTATTTGTTGCTTTAGTGGCCGGAGTGTTGCTTTTTGGTCAAGGGACTGGAGTTTTTTCTCCTAGGGCGACTGCAGAAACTACGCCCAAAAATATTCTTATTAGTAACGTTACAGACAAAACTTTTACTATTTCTTTCTACACTGATGAGAGTACCGTAGCCTTTGTTAAGTATGGTGTAGATAGCAAATCATTAGACAAGCAAGCTAGTGATGATCGCGATCAACTTTCTGGGGTAGTAAAGGACTATCATCTGCATCACATTACCTTAAGAGGTCTTGAACCAAGCACAAGTTATTTTTATACTTTAGGTACTGGCTCAAGTTCTTTTGATAATAATGGCCAACCGTATACTATTACTACCGCCGCTAAGCCGAGTCAATCACCAAGCAATAACCAGACTATTTATGGTAATGTTTTCAATGCGGATGGTTCACCAGCGGAAGGAGCAGTGGTATATATTTATAGTGAAGGCATGGGAGTTTTATCCAGTTTGGTTAAATCTTCTGGTAGCTGGGGAATTTCTTTAGCCAACGCCTTTAACACAGAAAAAAATGGTTATTTAACCATGACAGACGAAACTCCAATTGAAATTAAAGTACAGGGCACAAACATTGATTTGCTGACGAGTTTACAAACTACAGTGGCTTTGGCTCAGCCGACGGCCAATTTGATCTTAACACAGAATGGTTCTTCTGTTGCCAGTGCCTCGGCAACTAGCAATTTGCCAGAGGTGGATAAAGCAGAATTGCTGGCTGATAACAGTGCTTCGCCAACTGCCGATTTGGCAGAAATTACTGAAAGTAGCACAGCAAGTGGTGCAACACCTATTGATACTGCTGCTTCGTCTGCCGCGCAAGCAGATTCTTCTGTAACAACAGACGACACTACCGATACAGAATTACCCAATTCATCGGGAGCTTTACGAGATTTACCCACAGAATCTACGGACAATTCTGCAAGTGAGACCATTGCAGAAACGCCAACGCCAGCTACGCAAGAAGTTTTGAACCTAAATGAATTAAATGAAAATCAGGCAGCTTCTGATACAGTAGTGACTACTAATCAGCCGCAAATTAAGGTCAATTTGCCAGCCAATACTACAGTCAGAATAGTTGTTCATTCCGACACTAATATTGACCAAACACTACAAACTGATGCCAATGGTGACGTGATTTTAGATCTTGCTAGTCTTGGCGAAAATCTTGACCCTGGTGAACACACCGCTAGTTACACTTACACTGATCCAGCAACCGGTGAGGAAGTGACCAAAACTTATAGTTTTACCGTTGATCCAACAACCACTAGACAACTGGCCACTGTTGCTGATTTAGATATGGCAAACCAACTCACTCCGACTCCTACGCCTACTAAAATTATTACTCCGATTCCTAGTATTCCCTATGGTTCTGGTAATCCTTATGTGCCAACTGAGCCGGTTACTGCAACTGCCACCAGCACCAGATCAGCTGTGGTGGCCACTGATAGTGGTCAATATGATTCTGGTTCAGTGGGGACGACCTTGGTGTTACTTTTAGGTGGCTTATTCTTTGTTTTGGCTGGTACTTGGAGCTATTTTTTAGCGACTTCTTTTGAGCAAAAAAAAGATAAGTAGGTTGTTTATTTCGTCACATAAATAATTTATTTTTGCGCAATTTGTTGGTTTTTTTTGTTCCCTCTTAAATTTTTCTAAATCCCATCGGCAATGACTTGCCACAGTTCTCGATTATTATCTTCGTAACCAAGTGCCCAAATGGCAATGCCCGCTAGGTCTAGTTGTCTGGCGTACTCCAATTTGTAGGCGATAGACTCTGGATCTTCATAATAAACAGTGTAAAGCTTGTCACCTTGTTGGTAGGTAATATAAGGTGAAAGAGCATCGTTGTCGAAAAATTTTTTAATTTGTGTAGCTCCTAACCAAGCACTTTCGCTCGCTTCACCACCTTCACTTAAATTTAATAGATCTTTTACTTTTTTGTAACTGACTGTAAAACCAGTGTCTTCGTAAGTATTAGCTTTAGGATCACTGGAATCGGTTTGCCAACCGTAACCATAGAAAGGAATACCTAGTAGGATTTTTTCTCTGGGCATTTGCTCTAGA
>Ga0116170_10006569_pt1 | contig 10156 bp, 3 predicted proteins | sample AD_JPNHW1_MetaG_FD_89797 | JGI IMG/M metagenome (GOLD analysis project Ga0116170, IMG submission 89797) | Active sludge microbial communities of municipal wastewater-treating anaerobic digesters from Japan - AD_JPNHW1_MetaG | ecosystem: Engineered > Bioreactor > Anaerobic > Digestate | place...
GGGCCTTTATTAGATGCATAGCCAGGCTCGGAGACTTGAGGTGATGTAATTTGCGCATAATCGCCCACTAATAATACAAATTTTAATGTTTTATCGCTTGTGGTAGAATAATAATTTTTTATATAATTTGTAATTGCTGTTGTCGTATTTCCAATAGAAGCAATATCGACCATTTCAGTTGGGATTCCTTTTAATTTTTTCCAAGCAACAAAAGATTGCATAGTAGAAATATAATTTGCATGTGAAATAATAAGCATTTTACCAGTTTCGCTGATAGGGGTATAACGTGTTTTATCATAATTTAAAAAAAGGTTTTCATAAGTCTTTTCAAAATCCATATCTATTTGTTCCGGTTCACTATCTCTGGCTATCTGGTTAATTCCGTCTGTTTCGGTGCTTGTAATTTTAACTTTAATGCTTTTGTAAACCCTTAATATTTTTGTTACCGGATTATATTGTAAAGGATAGGTGTAAATTGTTTGTCCTCTAAAATTTTTTAATATAAAAGCGTCGCCAAGAGAAACCAGTTTCCCAGGAAAAAATGTATTTTGCTCATAGTTTTCATCATACGTATAAGCTACTGATTCGGGATTAATTGTTCTGTTAAAACTACCTTTTGAAGGGGCCATATCTATATTATTTATTTCAATATAATCGGCAGAAAGCACTTCTGCTTGCATTTCCTCTTTATCGGGAATAATAATTGATTTAGCTAGTTTTTGAACATTGGGAGCCCCCTTATCTAATAGTGGTGTTCCACTATGAATAATAGGATTAATTGCTTTGCCTGTTGATAATAAAACTTCGGTAAACTTATATTCATTAACAGAAAATTCAACAATAATTTCATTTTCTAATGAAGAAATAAGGCTTATTTCTGTTTTAGTTTTTCCTTTTTCGCTTATATTAACCCATTTTTGCGACATCGCATTTACAAGAAATGAAAAATAACAGCATACGAGTATAGCTGTTTTAAGGGTGTAATTTTTTTTCATATTGTATATTTTGGGGGGTTATTGAATATTTTTTGAAAATGTCATGACATCATTAAATCAGTTAAAATTACATATTTAAATACAATAAATAACAAAAATTAATAATAAATTTATTAATGATTATCGTTCTATAAAATAGCTTAAGTTACATCTTTATTCATTGGCGACTACTTTAAGCTTTATATTTACCAATTTAAGCCACATATTATTCATTTATCAATGAATTTCTATCTAGCAACTATCTGTTTAATACCGATTGCATATATGTAATAGTCCAATAAATTGAACCATAACATATATGTCATCGGCATTACCATTGTATAATTTAAAATATCCGTTGGACTATTTTAAATTTACAATTGGTATAATCTAATTGTTAAAATTGTTTTTAAAATTGGGGATTTCCACATAATTTTATTTTGATTTTGAATAAAATGTTGTACTTTTATAAGTTATTAATACTATTACGTTTGTTTATACGTTATATTTCAACCAATAAAAATTTGATTGAAAATGAATCTACTTACTAAGAAAATAAATATTTTCGCTTTTATACTTCTTTGCTCTTATACTTTAAGTGCCCAAGCACCTAAATACAGCAATGAATTTTTATCTATTGGAGTTGGAGCCAGAGCAATCGGGATGTCGAATTCGAATATTTCTATTGTAGATGATGTTACAGCTGGATATTGGAATCCGGCGGGGCTCAATTTTATTAAATCGAATATTCAAATAGGATTAATGCATTCCGAATATTTTGCAGGAATTGCTAAATATGATTATGCTTCTATCGCTTCCCGAATTGATGAATCAAGTGTAGGTGGTTTTTCATTTATCCGTTTTGGAGTAGATGACATTCCTAACACGACAGAGCTTATAGATGCAGAAGGAAACATTGATTATGATAAAATAACCACCTTTTCAGCAGCAGATTATGCTTTTCTTTTTTCGTATGCAAGAACTTACAAAGAAAAATTAAGATTAGGGGCTAATGCAAAAATTATACATCGAAAAGTAGGTGATTTTGCTCATTCATGGGGTTTCGGATTAGATGTAGGGGCTCAATATAATTACAATAAATGGATATTAGGTGTTATGGCTCGTGATGTTACTTCTACTTTTAACGCATGGAGTTATGATTTAACGGATAAAATGAAAGAAGTATTTACGCTTACCAATAATGAGATTCCTGAAAATTCGTTGGAAATAACCTTACCCAAATTTATTGTTTCTGTAGGAAGAGAATTTACAATATCACAGAACTTCACCGCACTTCCTGTTTTAGATATTGATTTTGCTTTTGACAAACAAAGAAATGTTTTATTAAAAAATCATTACAATAGCGCAGATCCTCATTTTGGAGTTGAGTTTTCATATAAAAAGATTGTATTTGTAAGAGGAGGGATAGGAAACATTCAAAATGAAACAAATATGACAGGGAAAAAAATAAAAACATTTCAACCCAATATGGGTATTGGTATAAAAATTAAAGATAATTTCTGCCTGGATTATGCATATACCGATATTGGTAATAAGTCCATTGCAATTTATTCGAACATTTTTTCCTTGAAATTTAATATTACAAAAAAAGTAAGAAGTGTTGAAGAAAGTGATATTTAAAATCAGCCTATGAGAAAATACATTTACACATTATTTTTAGCACTCACTTTTTTCTGTTCATACGCACAACCATACGGGAACGAATGGATTAATTATAACCAACCTTATTTTCGGATTTTTATTGTCAATAACGGCGTTTACCGTATTGATTCTGCTACTTTAGCAAAAGCAGGAATTGAAATGACTACCCTTAACCCAAAAAACATTCAACTTTTTGGCAGAGGTGAACCTCAATATATTTATGTAAAAGGAGAAAGCGACGGAAAATTTAACAACACTGATTTTATTGAATTCTATGGAATGAAAAACGATGGATGGTACGATTCTTATTTATACGATATTCCTGCCGATCATCCAAATCCGAATTACAGCATGTTTAACGATACGGCGATTTATTATCTTACTATTAATCCGAATGCACTTAGCACATACCGATTGCTTCCGGAAAATGATACTACCTATTCTTCCTATAGTGTAGCTCCCTTTTTTTATAGAAATTCAAGAGTAGATTATACAAACCAGTATTTTTTTGGAGCAACCGATAGCTATGATATTACCGATCCAGAATATGTTAAAAGCGAAGGTTGGTTTGATAATGGGTTTTCAATAACCGGCACTCCTTCTATTACCAAAAACATACCTACACAAAATGCCTATTTACCGGGAAATGCTTCCGTTGAATTTAAACTTATTGGTGCTTCTGATTATTTAAACTTAAAAAGAGATCATCATGTAAACATTACCTTTGCCGGTATAACTTATAATGATACACTGGAAGCATATTACTCAAAAAAATATTCAAAAATAGTCCCTGCTTCATCGTTAGGATCTAATACAACTTCATTTGTTTTTTCAGCTATTAATGACTTAGGGTGTGCTGCTGATTATAACACCTTGCCGTATATCAATATAAAATACCCTCATACACTAACTCTTGAAAATGACAGTAATTATACTTTATATGTACCCGATGCTCAAGGTCAAACTAAATCATATTTAAGAATAACTAATTTTGGAGCTAAAGCAAGTGATACCGTTCGATTTTATGATTTAACAAACCATAAAAGAATTAAAGTAAGCAGAAATAACAACATTTTTAAGGTACTAGTACCCAATAGTGCCTCCGAAAAAAATTGTTTTCTAACTTCTGATGGGCAAATAAAAAACATTAGCCGTATTGTTCCTGTTTCTTACGATGCTTCAAACTATGCTAAATTTAAAGATTATACCGATGCATCTATACTTCAATCAGATTATTTAATTGTAACCCACGTAAATTTATTAAGTGAAGCCAATGCGTATAAAACATATAGAGAAACACCCAATGGAGGAAGCTACAAACCTTTAGTAGTAGACATAAACGAACTTTATGATCAATTTTGTTATGGAATTCGTAAAAACCCACTTGCCATAAAAAACTTTGTCCATTTTGCTTACGATTTTTTTGCTAGTCCGCCTAAAAATCTATTCCTTATTGGAAAAGGGTACCGAGCAGCCGAATCAAATGCTTCCAAGTGCTATCGTAAAAATGCTTCCATTTACCAAAACACCCTTATTCCCGGATTTGGTTTGCCTCCTTCAGATGTTTTATTTACCAAATTAGATACAACCAATAAACAATGGGTTCCAACCGGAAGATTAGCAGCTAGAAACAAATTCGATGTTGAAATTTATCGAAATAAAGTGATAGAATATGAGTATGCACAATCACTTGCACAAAGCGGAACTTCGCAAGAATGGATGAAAAATGTACTTCATTTTGGAGGCGGTAGCGATATTTATCAACAGAATGTTCTGGCCAGTTATTTAAACGGATATAAAAATACAATTGAAGGACCTTATTTTGGAGGGTATGTAAGAACTTTTTTAAAAAGCTCTACAGATCCCATGGAATTTAATTTATCCGATTCTTTAAAATATATAATAAATAATGGTGTTTCGCTTATGACCTTTTTTGGACATGGTGCAGGGATTGGTTTTGATATGAGTACAGACTATCCATCGGCATACAATAATAAAGGGAAATATCCATTAATTTTAGCAAATTCATGTTTAGCTGGGGATCTTTATAATGATATAAAAAGTTCCAGCGAAGAATTTGTTATTATTAAAGAAAAAGGATCTATTGGATATATTGCTGCTATTGCTAAAGGACTTACCTCCTATTTGGATTATTATTCAAGAAATTTATATAAAAATATGGGGGTTTATGAATATGGTGGTACAATAGGAAAATGTATTCAACTCACCATAGATACAATTGCAGGGAAACCCAACTCCAGTTTTTATGCTAAATCTACTGCTTATGAAATGACGCTTCATGGAGATCCTGCTATTAAGTTAAATTATTTTTTAAAACCGGATTATACTATTACACAACCCGATATTTATTTTTCTCCTAAAAATATTACTTCCAATGATTCTATTTTTAATATTCATATTATTAGTAAAAATATTGGGAAAGCAATTATTGATTCGTTTGTTGTAAGCGTAAAAAGAGTTTTCCCCGATGGCACTTCAATCGATTCGGTTTTAATAGTTCCTGCAACAATTTATAAAGATACCATTCACGTAAAATTTCCGGTAGATTTGGCAAAAGGAATTGGATTAAACACGTTTACTATACATTTGGATTATTTTAATAAAATAAATGAAATTTTTGAAACAAATAATTCAACAACAGCAACATTATTTATTACCTCAAACGACATCTCTCCTATTTATCCTTATCAATATGCAATTGTCCCATCACTCAATCTAACACTTAAAGCATCTACAGGAAATCCGTTTGCTACATCTAAAAATTATATTTTCGAAATAGACACCTGCGATTCATTCAATAGTCCTATTAAAATATCTCATCTTGTGAATCATTTGGGAGGTGTTGTAACATATAAGCCCTCTTTCCCAATTACACAAGACAGCATTGTTTATTTTTGGCGTGTAGCATCAAGCGACACTGTTTTAGGAGGATATAAGTGGGAAGAAAGTTCATTTCAATATATTAACGGGAAAAGAGGATGGGGGCAATCGCATTTCGATCAATTTAAAAATAATAAATACCAATATGTTTATTATAATAAGCCCGCTCGAAAATTTGAATTTGTAAACGATATGAAATCGATTTTAGCTCAAACCGGTTATTTTATTAACGACAGTTACTATAAATGGACGGAAGAGTTTTATAAAGTAAATGGTAGTTTAATGTCATATTGGTTTTGTCCAGGATGGTACAGTAGTGCCGGAGCTATTAAGATAGCTGTTTTTGATTCCATTTCAGGAAATCCATGGATAAGTATATTTAACGGCTCAGCAGGGATATACCCATCTGGTCAATATCATTGTCAGGATTATGATGTACCTGCTTTTGATTTTTATTTTTCGACTCAGGCACATAGAGAAACTGTTAGGAAGTTTATCGATTCTATCCCTCCACAAAACTATGTTTTGGTAATGACACACCAAGCAAACAATTGTTCTCAATGGGATTCTTCATTTATAGCATCGATGCGTTCAATTGGAAGTGATATTTCCGTAACTAACAGAATTAATGATTTCTCTCCATATATACTTTTTGGATATAAAGGAGCAGTGCCGGGAAGTGTTAATTATAAAGTAGGAACCCCTTATGGAAATCTGATTCAATTAAGCGATACCATTCGAACGAAATGGGATGAAGGCTATATTCAATCTGTTACAATAGGTCCTGCCAAAACATGGGATTCACTACATTGGAGAGTAAAAAGCGTAGATAAGAGTATTGCCGATGAAGTAAAAATTAATGTGGTTGGAATTAAAGCAGATGGGACAGAAACGATACTTATAAAAAATTTAAAAGAATTTACCGATATTGAAATTTCTTCTGTCGCTAACAGCAGTATATATCCGTATTTACGACTAGAAGCGATGATGAAAGACATTACGTATAATACCTCTCCTCAAATGGTTCGGTGGCAAGTTACTTACGACGAAATGCCGGAAACAGCACTAGACCCATCTATCCATTATTCATTCTATAACGATACTATTGCAGAAGGAGATCATATTGCGTTTACTACTGCAATCCATAACATTAGTGAATATAATATGGATAGCTTATTGGTTCACTACTGGATAATGGATGCTAATAGGAAAATACACCCAGTATATTTACATCGATATAGACCTCATCCATCGAACGACGTGCTAATAGATACCGTTACATTTTCTACCTTAGGACTCCCTGGATGGAATAGCATTTGGATAGAAGCAAACCCCAATAATGATCAACCCGAACAAGTTCATTTTAATAATATTGGACAAGTTCATTTTTATGTTAAATCGGATAAAATAAATCCTTTACTTGATGTTACATTTGACGGAATCCATATTTTAAATGGAGATATTGTATCGGCAAAACCACAAATAGATATTTGGCTTAAAGATGAAAATAAATTCCTATTATTAAATGAAAATAGCGATACCAGCTTATTTAAAATATTTATTCAACAACCCAATTCTAGCACGGTAACAAGATTATATTTTAAACAACAAGAAATAGGAGAAATGATTTATTTCCCTTCAGCAACTTCATCGGATAATAAATGCCATATAAATTTTAACGCCAATTTCACCGAAGATGGCACCTATAAATTAATTGTACAAGCATCCGATAAATCAAAAAATGAATCGGGGGATATGGATTATGAAATAAATTTTGAAGTCATTAATCTCTCAACCATTACAGAAGTAATGAATTGGCCAAATCCGTTTAGTACATCTACCCGTTTTGTATTTACATTAACTGGATCGGAAATTCCAACCTATTTTAAAATACAAGTAATGACTGTTACCGGAAAAATTGTTCGTGAAATAGAGATGGATGAATTAGGACCTATTCATATAGGAAGAAATATAACGCAATATGCCTGGGATGGAAAAGATGATTTTGGAGATCAACTTGCTAACGGAGTCTATCTTTATCGTGTAATAACAAATATAAACGGGAAAACAATCGAAAAAAAGAACACTTCTGCTGATAAATATTTTAAACAAAATTTCGGTAAAATGTTTTTAATGAAATAATCTTTTTATTACCACCCTTTCTTTGTTTACTTTTGAAATAAATTATTACAATTGAATGAAATCAAATTTATTTTTTCATAAGCATAAAGATATAATCCTGTTTTCGTTGGTCTTCTCAATTCTAATTGTTTTAACGGGGAATATTCCTTTTTTCTGGACAATGGGATATTTTGGTTCTTTAGCAACCAGATTTTATGAGTCTAATTTTACACAGCTCATTTTTAATATTGATAATGGCGCCCCGCCTTTATATGGAATTTACATTGCTTTTCTTTGGAAGGTGTTTGGTAAATCACTTATGGTATTTCACCTTGCAGCACTTCCGTTTATTATAGGTATTTTAATTCAACTTAAAAAATTGACAAAAGCCCTCTTTCCCGAAATAAATACATATGTTCTATTTTTTTTACTTTTATTCGAACCTACTTTTATTACTATTTGTTCACTGGGAGGATATGACCTTTGCATTACCTTTTTCTTTTTTTATGCTATGAATGCCATCTATTTTCATAAAAAAAACTTTTTCTTCTTATTATCCATTCTTATCATCATCTTTTTAAACCTTCGCGGGTTCACTATTGTATTTGGTATATTTTTATTTGATGTATATATACAAATACGAAACAAAAAAAGAGAGAACACAATTCGGGGAAAAATACTTTTTATACTCCCCTATTTTATATGTTTATTGGCGTTTATAGGATGGCTTAGGTATCATTATTCTATACTAGGCTGGCATATTGTACATCCCGACTTCGACTCATTCCATAAGTTAAATCATTTAGAAATGTTGATACGTAATTTTATTTATATTTTTTGGAAAATTTTTGATTTTGGAAGATTTATTATTTGGGTTCCTCTAATTTTTATACTGTTAAAATTCTTATTTCAAAAGAAATTGTTTAATAAAGAAAATACCGCTTATGTATATTTTTTATTCACACTTCTCTATTATTTTATTTTTTATTTAGTTAATTCTTATCCTGTATCACATAGATATTTTCTATTGAGTTATATTATTTCCTTAATTTTATTTCTTTCCCTTATAAATAAAATTTCAAATAAAATTCATCAAACTTTGCTAATTTTAGCAAGCTGTATTGTTTTGTTTTTTGGCAATTTTATTATTTATCCGGAGCGTTTTGGAAATGGATGGGATGCTTCGTTAAAATATTTACCTTATTTTAGTTTAAAACAAAACATAGATAATTATATTATTTTACAAAATATAAAGCCTGAAGAGGTAGGTGCTCACTACCCTATGAATTTTGATAATTATGACACTGATCTTTCGGAAACACATTTTAAATATGCAGCTCTAAACAATGATCATTTTAAAAATTATAAATATATTATACTATCTAATATTTCAAATTCATTTTCTCCTCAAGTTATGGAAGAAATAGAGAACAAATGGTCATTAGAAAAAGAGTTTAAATCATATCAAATCTATATTAAATTATATAAAAATCCGAACACAACTCATGAACTTAATTAAAAAAAAATATTTATTTCTTCTTTCAATTGCTAGTGGGCTATTGCTTACATTCGGATGGCCGGCTAACGGATTTCCCTTATTTCTATTTATTGGTTTTGTTCCCATATTAATAATAGAAGATGTTATATTTCATCATAAAAAAGAGTTTCATCGGTTTAGCTTTTTCCTCTATGCATTTATTGCAATGATTATTTGGAATTCGCTTACAACCTATTGGATTTACTATTCAACAGCGGCAGGAGTTATACTGGCTATTCTGTTAAATTCGCTCTTTATGTCGGTAACCTTATCACTTTTTCATTATACACGTAAAACAATTAAACATCATTCATCTTATTTAAGCTTTATTGTTTTTTGGTTAGCTTTTGAATTCATTCATCTCGATTGGGATCTTACCTGGTCGTGGTTAAATCTCGGAAATGGATTTGCCAATTATCCGGCATGGGTGCAATGGTATGAATATACCGGATCGCTGGGGGGCACATTGTGGGTGCTTATGACAAACCTTTTAATTTTTAAGGCTATCCGTATGTTTGTGTTAAAAGAAAAAACGAAACGCTATCGTATATTATTTGCAGCGTTCTGTGCCGATCTTATTTTAGTACCTATTTTAATTACCTTACTTGTATATTATCAATATGAAGATAAAGGCATGTCTTTAAAGACGATTATTGTTCAGCCAAACATTGATCCGTATAATGAAAAATTTGATGATTTAACATCAGAAGAACAAATAGAAAAAATTTTAACACTGGTAAAATTAAAAATAGATAATCAACCTAATTTAATTGTTTGTCCAGAAACAGCTATTCCGGAAGGCATCTTTGAAAACAACCTTAATTATTCAAAAAGTATTGAAAGAATCAATTTATTTATAAAAGAGACCCCCTCGTTAAGTATTCTTATTGGCGCTTCCACGTATAAACGTTTTGAAAGAGGAGAGGTAAAGTCAGCAACAGCGAGAGAATCGTTTGATGGA
>Ga0116170_10006570_pt1 | contig 10153 bp, 10 predicted proteins | sample AD_JPNHW1_MetaG_FD_89797 | JGI IMG/M metagenome (GOLD analysis project Ga0116170, IMG submission 89797) | Active sludge microbial communities of municipal wastewater-treating anaerobic digesters from Japan - AD_JPNHW1_MetaG | ecosystem: Engineered > Bioreactor > Anaerobic > Digestate | place...
ACCGCTTTGGCCGAGAAGGACGAGGAGCTACGGAACAAGCGGATAGAGGTCGCCCGCAGGAGCTCCTGGGACCAGCGCTTCCAGGACGTCAACGAGCACCTCAAGAAGATGTCCGAAGGCCAGCGCAGCAAGCGAAAGGTTCTATAGGCCAGGCATTCATTCGAGGAGGTCTATATGCGAGCAAGCGTCGTGGTCCTGACCTACAATCAGCTCCAGGAAGGCACCAAGCCCTGCCTGGAGAGCATTCTTCTGTACACGCCAAAGGACCAGTTCGAGCTGGTGATCGTGGACAACGCCTCATCGGACGGAACGCCGGACCATTTGCGGAAGGTCGCTCAGGAACACGATAACGTGACGCTGGTCCTCAACTCGGAGAACAAGGGATACGCCGGCGGCAACAATGACGGGATGCGCGTCGCCAAGGGCGATTGCGTGGTTCTTCTCAACAACGACACCCTGGTCACGCCGGGCTGGCTGGACGCGCTACTGTCGCCTCTGGAAATGGACCGTTCCATCGGCCTGATCTGCCCGGTTACGAACTCGGCGGGAAATGAGCAGACCGTGGTCATCCCCTCGCTTAACGAGGAGAACTACGTGGAGGTGTCCCGCCGTTACACGAGCAAGAGCAAGGGGCATCTCTTCGAGACGGAGAAGCTGGGCTTCTACTGCGTGGCCATGCGGCGGGACGTGATGGACAAGGTCGGGCTGCTGGACGAGAAGTTCGGCCTGGGCATGTTCGAGGACGACGATTACTGCTTTCGCGTGAAAAGAGCGGGATATCGTCTGGTCATCAACGAGGGGTGCTTCATCTATCATAAGGGGAGCTTATCCTTCAAGAAGCTGGAGAACAAGGAGTACCAGCAGATATTCGAGAGGAACCGGGATTATTATCAGAAGAAGCACGGACAGCCCTGGCTGTTCAACGACCTTACTTTGGCCTACTACCGCCACATGCAGGGGGAGATCGAGTCATTGCTGCGCAAGGACCATCCGCCGGTGGAGGCGGAGCGCATCGCCGCCCGATTGAAGGGATTCGAGTACCTGGTCCAGCACGCCAGGGATCTGGAGAAGCACGCTGGAAAAGGAAAGGCGTCCAAGGACCGCAAGCTCTCTCGCGGCCTGGCCATGTTCAAGAAGGAATACCTCCAGGGCGACAAGCGATCCCGACTGCTTTTTCGCAGAAAGGTTGGCAGACGATTCACCCCCTTGGAGAACCAGGAGGTCATCGACGCCCTCGGTGAGATCAGGCGCAAGGAAGGGTTCCGCCGACTGCTCTTGATGCAGGACCTGGGCGACTTCCATGCCGGAGGAAAGGAGAGCGCTCTGGCCTCCGCGCTTTCGGTGGCCGGGGTCACCGTTCTCTACGGCACGAACAACCGAGAGAAGGATACGGTGGAGATCACTGAGAAGGTTGGCGAGCACCTCTATCTTATGAACCAGGACCTATTCGGGTTCCTGCCGCACCTGGTCACGGCCGAGGAGCTGGTCCTGTTCGTTAAGAACGTGGGATCCCTGAGCGCCCTTCCCGAGCCGAGATCTTCCACCATGGTGGTCGACCTCACCGGCGGCCGCGAGGACGAAATGAAGACGTTCTCGGATGAGCTAGCCAAGAGCGGAACCGGAGCGTTGTTCCTATTGGACAGCAATGTGGAGATGCGATCCACACTGCCTGAAGGGCAGACGGCCCTGTCGTTCGATGGCAAGGACGTCTCCGGCATCGTGGAATGGCTCAAACGGTAGCGGATCACCTCTTCCTCACCATCTGCAACGCCAGCACGATTACCAGTATCAGTATGACGTACCCGATCATGGCGTCCAGCTTGGCGTCCGTCGCCTACCGCGACACCTAAGCTCACCGGCGCTCCAGCTGAAGGATCAGATACTTGATGCCGAGCAGCATGATCGATGGCGATCCTCTTTCAATAATTCGCCCGCGTCCTGGCTGAAAGCGGGCGAAACTGTTTTTATCGTCGGCCAACATGTACTATCGACTAAAATGATCAAGGTCGTACTGCTACGTCACGGGGAGAGCACCTGGAACAAGGAGAACCGCTTCACCGGCTGGACCGACGTCGGTCTCTCCGACAAGGGCGTGGCGGAGGCGCACGAGGCCGCCCGCCTTCTGAAGGACGGCGGTTACGAGTTCGATATCGCATTTACTTCCGTTCTGAAAAGAGCGATCAAGACCCTGGACATCGTCCTGGAGGACATGGACCTGTGCTGGCTCCCGGTTCGGAAATCATGGCGCCTCAACGAGAAGCATTACGGTGCGTTGCAAGGCCTGAACAAATCGGAGATGGCCAAGAAGTACGGCGAGGAACAGGTGTTGCTGTGGCGCCGGGCCTACGACGTTCGACCGCCAACGTTGGAGCTGGACGATCCCCGTCACCCCGTGCATGACCGGCGTTACGCGGACATGGCCACGGAAGACATACCAGGCACCGAATGCCTGAAGGATACCGTTTCTCGTTTCGTACCTTATTGGAAGGAGCAGATCGTTCCGGAACTGAAGAACGGCAAGCGGGTCATCATCGCCGCCCACGGCAATTCGCTGCGGGCGTTGGTCAAATATCTGGACAAGGTGCCCGATGCGGAGATAGTTTCCAGGAACGTTCCGACCGGGGTACCGTTGGTGTATGAGCTTGATGAGGCTCTGAGACCCATACGATCCTATTATCTAGGGGACCAGAAAGCCATCTCTAAGGCGATGGACGCCGTGGCCAAGCAGGGCAAGGCCTGATAAAAGATATGGTAGGCCGAACCGGTTCAACGCCATTAACGTTAACGGGTAAGAACTCTTCCCATCCGAAATAACTGGACTTACTGGTCTGATATCATCCAGTCAAGATGTTCATTCATTTTGATAGAGGAAAGCAATGCTTTATAAGCTCACAACACCAAGATTCAAGATGCCTTCTAGGCTAAAGCGTCCGGAAGAAAGGCTCCCATCCCATAACCCTCTCCCTTATAGTCGTAAGATCCTCCGCCGATCCCCGCCGGACGCTGATATTTTGTTCAGGGCGCCCACGCTCATCTTATAATTAGATAGTGAGATCCCCGGCCCTTACCCTGGCGGACCACGTATCCTGCCCGTTCCAGTGCCTGCAGGTCGTTGTAGGCGGTAGGAACTGAGACGGACATTATGAAGGAGACCTCGCCGGTGGTTATCTTCCCTTTTTCTTGTATGACCCGGAGCGCTTTTTTTTGTCTATCGGTGATAGGGTTGAGCTCCCTGGCCGATGAGTTCAGCAGGGTGGCTTTGAAGAAACCGGCGATCTCATCGAAACGGGGACCGGGGAGCCCGGCCTCCATCATGGCCGTTCGTATTCTCGGTATGCCGCTTGCCATTCCCTCAACGACCCGCAGCTCTCTCAACAGCCCATATAGAATTGGGTTCCTCTGGATGGATATGGACCCAAGCGCAGAAATGCTTAGCCCGGGGAGAAGTCGACCTGGATTGACTATCTCGATGCGGTCATCGAATATGCTCACCTGAACCCCGTTGCAATCAAAATAGTCCCGGTGCACGACGGCGTTTATTAATAGCTCCCTGATCGCGGCCAAGGGATATTCTGGGACCTCTTGGCTGATCATCCCTTCGACCTTGAGGCCGACCTTGATGTTCCGAAATATGAACGCTTCGGCGGTAGTAAGATTTTCGAGTATTGTACCGTCGGCATATAGCCTGTCAAGTATCCTGACCGGTTCCCGCCCAGCGAAGCGAACGAGCCGTATCTCGCTTTGTGGAACCGCCCTTCGAGGATTGTTGCTGAACATCAGCACGGCGGCGTTCCTCGGAACACCTCCACTGGTCGCTAACCTTAGATTGAAGAGCACGTCCTTTAGAATGAAAGGATCGGGAATCGCACCAGGCGAACGCATGATGAGGTAATCTCGGACCTTCTTCTCATCAATATCATTCAACGTTTCATCGCTGGTACGGTAGTCGTATCGGAGTACCTGCCGGTCGGCTAGGAACTGCATCAACGCCGGACCATCCAACCGAAGATTGGAACTTCCAGATCTAATGTAGATGAGCCCGTTGTGAGTGCAGAATGAATCCGTGGCTAACGCCTTTACCCTCAATCTTATGATGCTCTTCCCATCAACCTGCTCGATCTGAATGTTGTGAATGGGATTGGGGGAAACACATTGGACAGCACCAGATAAACGCAGTTGAATATCATCCAACCTGCTCTCATCCAGACCGATCGAGTTGCCATCATCATCGACCCCGATGAGGATCTCCCCGCCAGAGGTGTTGGCGAATGCGCATACTATCTGGCCGATGTCGTTGAAATTTCTTACCAGTTTCTTGAACTCTAGATTCTGTCCTTCCTGGCAATGATCGGCACTCATTGATGTCGATATCGTTATCAATCCTATATATTGTTTATTAGTGATTTTATATTGATTTAATATCTGTTAATATATCTCCAACAGGTCGTCTTGTTGAGCCCTCGCCTGAAAAAAAGTAATAAGTGTTTATCGTTTGCCTGTACCTGGTCAAAATGAACGATGCCGAGATAAACGCCGCCAAGGAGCACTTCGGGAAGATACTCAAGGAGCAGCTGAAGCGGGTGGAGGACATGAAGGCCTCCTCCGGCTGGATGGACTACGCTTCGCTCGATAAGATGGTTATTGGTGTCGTCGGCGGCGACGGCATCGGACCTTACATATGCAAGCACGCCGAGAACGTGCTGAGGGAGCTGCTGAAGGAGGAGATCGCCTCCGGCAAGGTGGAGGTGCGGACGATAGATGGCTTAACTATCGAGAACCGCGCCAGGCAGCTGAAGGCCATACCGGACGACGTTCTGGCGGAGCTGAAGAAGTGCCATGTCGTTCTGAAGGGACCGACGACCACCCCGAAGAAAGGCGACGGCTGGCCGAACATCGAGTCAGCGAACGTTGCAATGCGCAGAGAGCTTGATCTGTTCGCCAACGTCCGCCCAGTACGGATTCCGGAGCAGGGCATCGACTGGATTTTCTTCCGGGAGAACACCGAGGGCGGTTACATCCTGGGGAGCAAGGGCGTGGACGTTAACGACGATATCGCAATCGATTTCACCGTGGCCACCACGCAGGGAAGCGAGCGCATCATTCGACTGGCTTTCGATCACGCCAGGAAGACCGGTACTAACCGCGTTACGGTCGTTACCAAGGCCAATGTCATCAAGAGGACCGACGGCAAGTTCCTGAGCGTTGCTGAGCGGATCGCAAAAGAATACCCGGAGGTCAAGTGGGACGACTGGTTCATTGACATCATGACCGCCAAGTTGATCGACCCTTACCGCCGCGCGGAGTTCAAGGTCATGGTGCTGCCGAACCTGTACGGCGATATACTCACTGACGAGGCGGCGCAGATCCAGGGAGGCGTCGGGACGGCTGGAAGCGCGAACATCGGCTCGCGCTACGCCATGTTCGAGGCCATACACGGCTCCGCCCCGCGCATGGTGGACGAAGGTCGCGCGCAGTACGCTGACCCCAGCTCCATGATCAAGGCCACCGCCATGCTGCTGAACCATGTCGGTTACGTAGAAAAGGCGAAGAAACTGGAGATGGCCCTGGACCTCTGCACCCAGTTCGAAAAGAAGAAAAAGATAACTGGACGTTCCGACGGTGCCACCGGCGAGGAGTTCGGTCGCTACGTTCTGGAGACGGTGGAAAGGAAGGACCTGGAAGAGGCCTGGAAGGAAGCGAATGGAGATTGAGGTTCGGGCGTCCTCACAGCATCGTTATCACCAGGAGGCCGTCCGCCCCGGAAGAGCCGACGATCGGATCCAGGTAGAAGAACACCATCTGATCGGTGATTACGAACTCCCTGCTCCCGTTGCCGTTCATCGACCATTCCCCGACGGGACTGAAGTCCCCGCCTGCCGCCATGGACAGTATCTCCTGCTCCCCGAAGACCATGAAGGCGTAGTCGGTGGCGTTCAATGATATGCGGTAGGATTCATCATCAAGAGCCTCCAAAAGACCCCATGTCCCGGACCCTGACAATATGGTGCTGTATCCGTCCTCCAAATGACGAGCGGCGGTGAGATCGCCAAGGTCGTTCCGGACGCTGAGGTCCAGGTCCTCCATCCCGGTGATGTTGATGGCGGCCAGAGAGTAGGTCGCCTTGGCCTCCGGGGCGACCAGGTCTATACGGTACGCCAGGCCGGTGTCCACCCCCTTGTAAGTGAACACCACGCCCTGGCTCCCGTTCCAATTGAACGTCTGGCCGATGAAAAGCATCCCCTGCTTCTCCCCCCAGGGGGTGTCCATCGTCGACCGCACCAGGAAGCAGTCCAATCCGAATATAAACCCGGGCAGGGTCGCCAAGGGACCCAGGTTCCCGGTGATGTTATAGGGCCAGCTGTAAGAGAAGCCGCTGCCGATCCCTCCAGTGAGCATCTGTACCCCGAAGGACCCGTTCACCGGCGTTCCGTTAAAAACCCCTTCGACCTCGTACGTGAGCATCATGTACGTGTCCCTGGGCAATGTTGGCACCGGACCTTCGTTCTCCCCGCCTATGTAGAAGGCCGCCCCGCTGGTCATCACCAGCATTAAAGCGAGCAGCATCACCTGGATCATCTTCGCCTGTTCCGACAGATCCCCCACCTTAGGAAAATTGACCTGCGTAAGAGAGCTTAAATCTATTGCTTGAACGATATAAATCGAGCGACCGGAAAAATGGATGCGGACCTTGGGACCGTCATCCGAGGGCGGGGCGATGGAAGAAGATCACTCGCCGGCCTACTGGCTCTGGTACTTGGTGTAGCGGTCCAAGTAATAGATTAAACCGTCCATGACCTCTTTGGTGATTATGCCGGCGGCATGCTGCTCACGGACGAAGTCCTTGGTGTCCCGGATGCTCTGGCGTGAGCCTTTGTCCATGACGCTAGCCAGCAATTGCTGAGGTAAACCCCTTTAGAATCATTTTATAGAAGCGTGAGAACAAATATAAGTAACCCTGAATGATTATTTGGATTGGGGAATTTATGGCGGAGATATCATTGTCGCAGTCGGTGCTGGCGGCCTTCATCATCGTCATGCTGATCAGCGTGGCCTTTATGTCCCACGCCGAAGAGGATGACGAAGGCGGGGAATTCACGCGGGCGCAGGGTGTGTTCACCTATAGCGTCAGCATGGACATGGACGGCGCGGTGCATAACGGAACCTATGTGCTTGATACCCTGTCGAGCGAGGATGAGCTGACGTGGGAGAACGAAAGCTTTGCGCAACTGATCGATGAGGGCCGCCAGAACGGAACGTCATTCATGTTTTTACACACCTGGCAGATCGGATTCTTCCCCACTATGATCGATAAGGTGAGCATGGAAACTCCCTGGGGCGAGAAGAAGCTGGACCGTAGCTTAATTCTGTGGCCTGATATGGAGGGCGGGTTCCTTATGAACGTCGTCTACGGGGGCGGAAACACCCTGACCAACTATCGCCAGGACATCATTTCGGAAAGATGGCGGGCGACTTTCCTGCTGACGGACTTGGTTGGAACGGACATCGCCAGCGAGGACCGGGAATGGTCGGACAGGGCGATCGATATCGGCAACTCCCGCCAGCACTACGGGAAGGAGTGGTCCATGCTCGGGGAGGACGAGATGCGTCTGATGCGCACGGACGGCAAGGTCTACAACGTGTCGGTGAGGAACTACGCTTACTATCATTTCAGTCAGGACATCATGATGGACATGTTCGAGGGCGGCCTGTTGCGCTATGACCAGGAGAGGTCGGTCATCGGCAATGGCAGCGTGGAGTTCGAACTGGATGGACGGTGGTATCTTCGGGTCATAGTGCCGGTCGGCGACCAACCCCACGTGTTCACGATGGAGACGAGGGATTGAGAAAGTAAGGTTCCGCTGCTCACGACGATAGCGACCAAACGATGATTGGACGAGAGGGACCACTCTGCGGATTACGCATCAGAAGTTAGTGCCCCTCGGAACATAGCAGGCCGGGCAGGTCGCTAGAATGAACGACCACGCCCCTAAAATAAGAGGAGGATATCACTCGCCGGTCTGCTGGCTCTGGTACTTGGTGTAGCGGTCCAAATAATAAATTAAACCGTCCATGACCTCTTTGGTGATGATGCCGGCGGCATGCTGCTCACGGACGAAGTCCTTGGTGTCCCGGATGCTCTGGCGTGAGCCTTTGGCCATTATGCTGGCCAGGAACGTAGCGGCTAGATCGGGGTCCATCTGGTTGTTGACGAACAGCTCCCGGACGTCGTACCTGAACTCGCCCAGTCGGCGTTGGTTAAGCATGCCAACGCGGGTCGACGGCGCGTCCCGGTCCCGGTAGTTGTTCGGTTTCCCCGCTCTGCTCTTGTTCCGGTTAGGTCGATACGCCAAAGTGATTTCTCCGATGTGAAGTGATGGGAAGATATTATTAATACTTTGCCAAAATAAGAATAATTTATTTAAAATATAAAGAAGAAAAAAAGGTTTTTCAGGGCGGAAACTGGCCTACTTCTTTTTTGCCGGTTTCTTGGCCGCGCCGGGCTGCACCGAGACCTTCTTCGGGACGGCCTTCGCGCCAAGCTTGGCCTTCTCCGCGTCCTCGGCGTCCCACTCCGCGAACAGCTCGGTGATCCCGGTGCGCGCGGTGGACCAGGACGGAACTCCGCCAGTGAGCACGGCGATGTTCAGCGCCTCCATGATCTCCTCACGAGTGGCACCGCAGTTCTTGGCCACCTTGGCCTGGGGATAGATGCATCCCTCGCACATGCGCACGGAAACGCAGGCCAATGCGATCAAACGCTTGGTCTTGCGGTCCAGAGCGCCGTCGGTGTTGATGACCTTGTCCATGTCCCCGATTATTACCGCCAGGGCCGGGTGGTTGTTCTTGATGTGGTGCAGCGTCGGCGGAACGTAGCCGCCCATCTGCTTCTCCAGCTCGTCAACGGCCTTCTTGGCCCTCATCCTGCAATCGTTCATTGGGACGAACTATGATGCTGAATGGATATTAGCCTTGTGCCTTGAGTTAAAAATATGAGTAAAGGGTTTGGAAAGGGTTTAGGAGCGTTCTCATCGTCACTTCAGGTCCAGATCGGAGCGGGGGTCGGGATGCTCGAATATTTTGGCGCAAGACACATCCACGTCCCCGGTCCTCAGCGTCGGATCGAGACGGTCCCCGGTCACCATGTGGTAGACGTATTCGCCGATATTGCAGGAGTGGTCGGCCACCCTTTCCATGTAGCGAGCCACTAGGATCAGGTCGATGCCCACGGTGATCTTCCGGGGGTCCTCCATCATGTAAGTCAGTATCTCCCGGAATATGGTGTCGTACAGCGCGTCCACCGCGTCGTCCCGCTCGTGCAGGTGAGACGCTTTTTCAGCGTCCCTCTGCAGGAACGAGTACACCGCGTCGTCCACCATGCCTACGACGAGACACGACATGGTGCGCAGCGCCTCGAAGCGCTTGAAGGCCTTCCCTTCTTCGAAATCATCTATTAGCTCGGCAATGTCCATGGCGTACCGCCCGAAGCGGTTGAGGTCCTCCACCATCTTCAGGCAGGCGGCTATCAATCGCAGGTCGCCGGCGACCGGCGAATGCAGGGCGATGATGTCCAGGCAGTGCCGGTCGATCTGCTCGTTGAGCTGGTAGATGCGTTTGTCCAGCGCCCGTACCTCCTCGCGCAGGGAGAAGTCCATGTCGGTGATCATCTGGACCGCTTTTTCGAATGCGGTACGAGAGGCGTTGGCCATCTCGGTTATCTCCTTGTTAAGCTCCTCCATCTCAAATGTGAACGTGGTTCGCGGGGTCATCAGCCCATCCTCCCGGTTATGTACTGCTCCGTTAGCTCCTTCGAAGGTTTTTCAAATATCTGCTTGGTATCGCCCATCTCTATAAGGTCGCCCAGGTAGAAGAAGGCCGTGCGATCCGAAATGCGCGACGCCTGCTGCATGCTGTGCGTCACGATGACCACCGTGTAATCCTTCTTCAGATCGACCAGCAGGTCCTCGATCTTGGCGGTGGCTATCGGATCGAGAGCGGAGCACGGTTCGTCGAAGAGGATTATTTCCGGATCGACCGCTAACGTCCGGGCGATGCACAGCCTCTGCTGCTGCCCGCCCGATAGCGAAGTGCCGCTCTTGTCCAGGCGGTCCTTGACCTCGTCCCACAGGGCCGCCCGGCGTATGGAATGCTCGAC
>Ga0116170_10006571_pt1 | contig 10152 bp, 7 predicted proteins | sample AD_JPNHW1_MetaG_FD_89797 | JGI IMG/M metagenome (GOLD analysis project Ga0116170, IMG submission 89797) | Active sludge microbial communities of municipal wastewater-treating anaerobic digesters from Japan - AD_JPNHW1_MetaG | ecosystem: Engineered > Bioreactor > Anaerobic > Digestate | place...
CGCTGATTCGATCCGCGGCGCGCTCGAAAGCCTCCAGCCCGACGTTGTGATCCACGCGGCGGCTCTCAGCAGTCCCGCCGCCTGTGAGGCGGACCCCGACCTGGCCCACCGAGTCAACACACAGTCCACCCGGGTTCTGGCCGAGTGGCTGAGACCGCGCGGCGGACGCCTGATATACTGCTCGACGGACCTGGTGTTTGACGGCCAGAACGCCCCATACGACGAAATGAGTACGCCCGAGCCCAAACATGTCTATGCCCGCACCAAACTGGCGGGGGAACAAGTGACTCTCGACCTGGGCGATCAAGGCGCCGTGGCGCGTCTCTCTCTGATGTATGGAGATGGATCGCCGTCGAGTGGTTCGTTCCTGCGCTGGCTCGACGCCGGGCTGCGTTCCGAGGCAGGGGTCACCCTGTTTTCCGACGAGTTCCGCACGGCGCTCTATGGGTGCGATGCGGCGGACGGCCTGGGGGAATTGGCGCGCCAGCAGAAGTCGGGCATCTGGCACCTGGGCGGAAGCGAGTCGCTGTCGCGGGTTGAGTTCGGCCGGATCTACGCCCGCATTTTCGGTCTGGACGCCTCGCGCATCCGCGAGGTCCGGCAGGCGGAGGTGCCCAGTCCCATCTACCGCGCGTTCGACGTGTCGTTTGACACCGCGAAAGTGAACCACGATCTCGGTTTCTATCCCCGCTCGACCAGCAAAGCGCTGCGCCACCTGAAAATAGAACGCGCGCGGGCTTGAAATCCGACATTCGGTTGCATTCTTGCGGATGCGATTTCAAGTGTCCGGGCGGGGTCGAATTTCCCCGTCTTTCCGTCTGTGCCGATCAGCCTGAAAACCGCAGTTGAACATCCCAGCCACGGCTTCTTTCCTTTCAGGCGGGCGTCTCGCCCGCCTATGAGGAAGGCCGTGGCGGGGGCGCTTCAACTGCGTTTTTTCACTCCCGGTCCAGCCACACGCTTTCGCGTGTGCCGTCCAGCTGGGCGTCAGCCCACTGGAGGCCTTGCATCACGCTGTGGTCCATGTTGCCGATCTCGTAGAGCCACGTGCCCATGCGTCCGCGTGAATGAATTCCGCGCGGCTCAAGCCAGGCGTGCAGGTCGGCCAGAATCGCATCGCGGTCGAGCGTCGGCACGGGGTAGGAGTACGGCGCGTCAATCAGGTGGGTCGAAACGATCGCACTCCGCTCCCCCGGCATGAGAAGCGACGTGACTTCCAGCCCCCGCAACGTGTTTTCCACAATGCGGGCCAAGTCGTGCGGAAACAGGTCGGAATAGGAAATGTCGCACATCAGGGAGTAGAACTGCTCGCCGGGCGCGTTGAACGGCGAGTAGTTCGACAGGTAGGTGACCCGGTAGAAGGGCGCCGGTTCCTCGGGACAGTAGATCCAGCACTTCTCGGACGGGCAGGGACCGCACAAGCCGAACCCCAGAATGAGGCTGTTGGCCCGGCGTAACTGGTCCGCGCGCTGGACCAACTCGCGCGGCGCGCCCAGAACAATCCGCATCAGCTGGCGGATCGGCAGCGTGCTCATCAGCGCGTCGTACGCTTCGGCGTGGCCGTTGGCGTAGCGCACCACCCGCCGCTCGGGATCAATCGCCACGACTTCGTGGTTGAGCGCCACCCGATCGCCCAACCGCCGGGCGGCCTCCAGGAAAATGCTGCCCGTGCCCCCGTGGCGTGGAAACTGGAAGGTATTGTTCGGCCCCCAGGACACTTCGTCACGGTCGAGCCGGATGTTCTCACGGATGCGGTCAAGATTGACGGGGCTGACGCGGTCGGCCACCCAGTCGGCGGACATCCGGTCGAGCGGGCAGGCCCACCGCTTGCGGTTGTCCGGCTCGATGAAGAGGCGTGTGATCCCGCGTCCCAGTCGGCTCAGATTCCATGTCAGAAAGTTGGCCGTGTCCGGTTCGCGTCCGGCCACCTCCTCCAGCCCTTCGAGACACTCCTGCCGCAGGTCCGGCGGAAGCCGGTGGATGTTGTTCTGAAACGGATAAGGGACCCACGCGCCCGCCAGGCGGATATAGCTGCGCCGCTCGTGGCGGAAGACGTCTCCCCCGGTCATTTCATCGAAAAAGCGGTCGAACTCGGGGTAGTGGGAAAAAACGACGTGGCCGCCGATGTCCCAGGTAAACCCCTGCGCGTCGAGAAAACTGGCCGAGAGACCGCCCGGATACGCGTTGCGTTCGCGGATGGCCCAGTCGGTGTAACCCCGCTGCGCCAGCCGCCATCCGGCGCCCAACCCTGTGGGGCCGGCTCCGAGAATCAGAAGTTTTTTGCGCGCCGGGGGGGTCATTTCGATTCGCTCGGGGTTGATCCCCGTGGGCCATCCATTCCGGGCAGCCAGTCACTCAATTCCTGACGAGAGGCGTGGTGGGTGAGGTCGAATTGAAGGGGGGTGACGGAAATACATCCCGCTTCGACCACCACATCGTCCGCATCCGGGGGACGCGAATCGCCTCGCACGACCGAATCGCCCACGTTGCGAAAGACGGACGTGGTCTCGTCGCCGGTGAGGAGTTCGAACCGATCCGTGAAGAAGGTCCGCCCCTGTCGCGAGACCATCACTCCCTGAATCTCCTCGGGCGGCCGGTTGGGCGTGTTGATGTTGAGCAGTGTCCCGGCGGGCAACCCGTGGCGCAACACCTCGGGAACCAGCCGCCGCAGATAAGTCGCAGCGGCGTCGAAGTTGGGCAGGGCGGGATACTTGGCCGGGTGCAGTTGAACGGAGACCGCCAGAGCGGGCAGACCGTACATAGCCGCCTCGCGCGCGGCGGAGGCCGTGCCCGAGTACAGGATGTTGCAACCCAGGTTCGCTCCGGGGTTGATGCCGGAAATCACCAGATCGGGTTTGCGGTCGAGCAGCCGCGCCACGGCCAGTTTGACACAGTCGGCGGGCATGGCGTCGAGCGCGTACCCCCAGGGGCGCCCGGCGTCGTCAAACACGCGGGTACAGAGCAGTTCCTGATAGACGGAAATGGCGTGACTGACGGCGCTGCGCTGGCGGGCCGGGGCGACGATCTCGATGCGCCCGAACGGCACCACCGCGTCGTACAGGGCGCGCAAGCCGGGCGCGTCAATCCCGTCGTCGTTGGTCAGGAGAATCAAAGGCTGGTCGGTCATGAGGTTTTGTGCCGCTTGCCGAAGAAAAGAAGGCTGCGGAAAGTTTTCCTTTCGTTGGATTATCATATGCGCTTTCGATTGTTACTTCATGACCGGTCAATTGTCGTAAGGACCGAGAAATCGTTCTCCGTTGAAATGGATCAGATGGGTCGGAGCCTCGGCAATCCATACTTCCGTCTCCCACGATATTTCATCCAGATATTTGACCATCGTCTTTCTTTCCGGAAAAGCGGTTACATATACAATCCCTGCCGCTGTACCCGCGAATAATTCTTTCAGTTCCTGTCTTCTCTTCGGATTAACCGGCCCATGACTGGTGACCGCCTCAATGAGAACCAACCATTTCTTACAGAGATAATAGAGAACGACATCGGGCATTTTGCCGTGTTCCTCGAAATCGAGGCCCAACTTATGAAGCGCTTCGGGATCACTATAGGCCCATTTCTTTTGCGTATCGCCGACATAAAGAACCTGCGCTCCGGGCGTAAAAAGAGGGCAGAAATCTTCTATTATCTGCCGCACCAGTTCGTTGTGTGAACCGGGGGAGAGTTGGATCTGGCGTTCTTTCTCAATTTGAACCGGTATCCGGCGCATTTTGCGTTCCCGGGCATACTGTTGGTTCAGTGTTTTCACAGAACTCAAGTACCGGGTCTTTCTTCGGTTCCACGATGTCTGGCCAAACGCGCGCAGCAATTTCAATGCGCTTTCTTCAATTTGATAAACCGCTTTGGGGCTGTTGGTCGGTCGGGAGGGCGCATCGGGATTTGAAACAACCAGAGCCGCCTGAACGAATTGATGCACACTCTGACGACGGACGGTTTCCCGAGTGTTGGGTGCGTAGTGCTTTCCGTAGTACTGGGCGAAGAATTCCATCATCGGTGTGATCCCCATAAGCGGGTTACCCGCTTTCGCCCACGAGTCGCCCGGTTTCAAATCGAGAAGAGCCAAAAGGGTTAACGAGGAACGCTGGTTGACCTGCTGACGGGGAAAACCCAATTCCTGCAGAATTTCAAGCGCTTCATGGATCTTTTTTTCTCCGTCATTCATGTCTTCATTCATCCAGGGCACATTCCTTGGTCAGGATCTCATCCAGCATCTGTTGGCTCGGCATTTCATCCAATACCCGCTTCCCCATCCTTACCAGTTGCTCTTTCGCGGGATAACGCAGTCTCCGCAAATCCAAGGCATTGACCTGCGTATGTCCACTGAACAGGCGGAAATGCCGATCAAACACGGTAGAATTGAGAAACACGGCAAGACCTTTCGCCAAATTGAACGCCAGACCTTTCCCGCGAGCATGAAAATAGTTGAGGTGGTTCTCAAAGCCAAGCCAGTCCGAATTTAAACGCCTTGGGTCGCAAACCGCGGCCACCACACGCCGACGTTCTTCTTTCGACGAAAAACGCTTGGTGAGAACATAGAACCCCGATGCAACCAGTAAACTAAGCGTCTCTTCCGCCATAACCAGGGCGTTCGGCTTTTTCCCACCCTCGACAGGCCAACGAATAAATCCATTCGAAAGATGGCAAGGATACAAAAGAGGCACGGTCCCCTGTTCGGAACGCTCCCGAAGAAATGACCGGGCACGAAAATCCACGACCCGCCCTGTTGAGATTTCCAGACCGATCTCATCCAGCGTTGTTCTAAAGGAGGACATCTTCTCCATGATTGCCAAGGCTTCGTCATCCTCCGCCAGATGGATGAACGCATCCAAATCGCCGGGAAGCACAACCTTGTCGAATGGAATCTCACGGGTCGCCATTTCCGAGAAATCATTCCCGTTTGAAACAGAAACAGTTAGAGTTGATTGCTTTTCGCCTTCGCGCTCTCCATGAAAGATCACATTTTCCTGCAGGACGGAATCTTCTTTGAATGTTTCCTTCCGGGATTGGAACACATGAAACCGCCGCAGACCCACGGATTCCATCAACGACTTCCGGAAAGGTCGAAAATAGGGACCGTTACAGAAACTGCGGGGGGTAATCGCCACAATTTCTCCGCCCGGCTCCAGCAATTTTGCCGCCAGCCAAACAAAAGCGGAGTACAGATTGGACGTTTCCAGCCCTGCGGCACTGAGGATGCGTCTCGTATCCGAGTTGCTGAGAATCTTTTTATACGGTGGGTTCAAGATCGCGTGAGTAAAAGATGACGATCTGGAACGAAAGAAGTCTTCCTCGGTATCTCTTATGGCTGCGGCGATAAAATCCTCATGCAAGACCGTTCCCGAAAACGGAACATGGCATTGACGGCATAGATCGTCACATAGGCGCATCGCTTCCTGAAGATGCGGAGCCAGACTCTTATCCGTTTCGTAAGCCACAACCGAAATGGCCGGAGGGAGGGGATTCCGCCTCAACAATTCCTGAACCAACGCAGAAAAGAGCGAACCAACACCTGCGCCTGGATCCAGGATGCGAACAGGGCGACTAACGGGTCGAAACAAGGAGGCCATGAAACTGGCGACCGGCGCGGGTGTCAGAAACTGCCCCATTTCCGAACGGTCTTTCCGGGACGTGCGTCCCGTTACGAGCCGTCGCGTCAGATCCACGCATCGGGTGATATTGGTTTCTGCGCACATACTCGTTCCAGTATTGCCACCGGTTTACGGGAAACGGCAAACACCTTGTCGCCGGGACGGAATTTCGACCGAGGGACCGGATTCAACGAAAACAGACGGATCAATACTCCGTGTTCCCCCTCGACTATTCCCCCGCTACCGGTTCGGCCGGTTCTGCGGTGGGGTCGGCGAGGAGTTTGGCGCGCAGTTGCGTGTCGAGGGTTTTCATGATGTCGGGGTGCGCGCGCAGGAACTCTTTGCTGCTCTCGCGTCCCTGACCGAGGCGCTCGCCGTCCATGGAAAACCACGCGCCGGACTTCTGCACCAGCCCGTTCTCGACCGCCAGGTCGAGCAGGTCGCCCTCGGTCGAAATGCCCAGGCCGAACATGATGTCGAACTCGGTTTCGCGGAAGGGCGGGGCGACTTTGTTTTTGACAACCTTGGCGCGCACCCGGTTGCCGGTGGCGTTGGTGGCGTCCTTGATCCCACCGATGCGGCGGACATCCACGCGGATCGAAGCGTAGAACTTCAACGCACGACCGCCCGTGGTGGTTTCGTTACTGCCGTACATGACCCCGATTTTCTCGCGCATCTGGTTGATGAAGATCATCGTGGCGTTCGAACGCGAGATGGCGGCAGTGAGTTTGCGCATGGCCTGCGACATCAGGCGGGCCTGAAGTCCCGGGAGCGAATCGCCCATTTCGCCTTCGATTTCCGCCTTCGGCACCAGAGCCGCCACACTGTCAATCACGACAATGTCCACGGCGTTACTGTTGATGAGCACTTCGGCAATGCTCAGCGCCTGCTCGCCCGAGTCGGGCTGCGAGATCAGGAGTTCGTCGAGGTTCACGCCCAGATTGCGCGTGTAGGTGGGGTCCATGGCGTGTTCGGCGTCAATGAAGGCGGCCACGCCTCCCATGCGCTGGGCGCTGGCGACGGCGTGGAGGGCCAGGGTGGTCTTCCCGGACGATTCCGGGCCGTAAATCTCGACGATGCGCCCGCGCGGGTACCCGCCGATGCCGAGGGCGACATCAAGCGAGAGGGCCCCCGAGGGGATGGCCGGAATCCGGATGTGCGCGCGTTCGGAGAAACGCATGATTGAACCTTTGCCAAAGTCTCGCTCGATGCGGTCCATGGCGAGTTCGAGGGCTTTCTGGCGCTCGCGGGAAGCGTCGTCAATCGCGTCGGTCTTGGGTTTGGTCTTGGCCATGGCAATCTCCTCTGTCTGTTACTTATTCGATTTGGGATCGGACTTCTTGAGCCGCTCATCCAGGTAGGGAAAGAGCGAGGGTTGAATATCGTCGGCAACGTTACGCGGCTTTTTTTCCGGTATGTCGTGAAAGATCGGGGGGGTGGCGGTTTTCTTGTCGGGACTGCCGAACAGAAAATTCCGCGTTCCGAACGGCTTGGCCTGGTCGGAAGGCGGACCGGCCATCCAGGGCTTGCCACCGATGGTTTTAAACTCGGGGCTGCCCGACGGACGCACCCGGGTGTCCTGGGCCCGTGCCAGCGGAGGAACCGCATGGCGGTCGTGCCCGGACGATCCGAAAAGCCGGGGGGACTCGGGAGTCCGGGCCGCCGGATTCTGCGACCGGGCCGGTGGCAAGTGGGGGTATTTCTCCCCGATACCCGGAGAAGGTTTCTGAGTCGGAGCGGGTTGAGGCGCACGGAGCGGGTTGGGCCGAATCTGCGGTTGCGGATACGGTTGGGCCGCAGGCGGCGACGGCTGTTTGACCTCGAACGGCTTGACCCCCGCCGGGGCCACCGGAGGCGGCGGCGGGACGGAACCACGCAGGTCGAACGGTTCCATCTTCGGAGCCGCGGGCGCCGGTTCCTCCAGTTTAAATGATTCGACCGCAGGCCAGCCAGCCTCGACCGACGGCAAACGGTTCGACGCGCCCGGCAAACCGAACAGGGGCTCCTCCGACATCGCGGATTCCGGTTCGGAGTCCAGTTCGAACGGCTCGTCCACCTGAATTCCGAACTCGACATCGGCCAGTTCCATCTCGATGTCGGGCAGACGCATTTCCATTTCCGCCAGTTCCTCTTCCGAGGCGTCGAATGCCTCGGGCGGGGGAACAGTGGCGGGTTTCCCCGGCTCGGGAACCGGAGGTTCGGACACCGCGAGACGCGGCACGCCCCACAGGTCCTGCACACTGGGTCGCACGAACGGCTGTGTCTCGGGAATCGGCTTCTCCGCCTCCGGTTCCACCCGGGGAGCGGCCTCGAACAACGCCGAGACCCGGGCAGACAGAGACTCGGCCGATTCCTCAACGGTCTCAACAACTTCTGCCTCAATTTCAGGATGGGTTTCCGGTACCGGTTCAGAAACAACATCCGCCGCCTGAGCCAACGGGGGTTCCACTTCGGGCGGCGTTGCATCCAGAACAAACTGATCCGCCGATTCCGGCCCCACAATCGTCTCGACGGCCTCTTTCACCGCTTCTGGAAGCGGCTGGACCGCGGGTTCTTCTTCTCCCTCGGGAACCGACGCTTCCGGCTCTGCAATCGAGGCCGGAACTTCCGGCTCCGGCACTTCCAGATGGACTCCAACCGGCTCTGCGAAACAAACAACCGGGGCCTCAGTGGAAACCGATTCCACCGCTTCCACCCCTGCCGATCCCCAAATCGGCGTTTCGTCCGAGGGAGGCTCTCCCGCCACAAGGAGCGATTCAGTCGAAACGGACTCAGCGGCCGGTTCTTCCGAGGCGGGAACGACAACGGACGGAACCTCCGCAACGGTTTCCGGCTCCGCGGCCCCATCTTCTTCAACAGCCGCAAGAGCCGAGGAGGTTGCAACCGGTTCTTCTTCCTGCGCACAGGCCGAAATCGCCCCGGCCTCCGGTTCCACCGGTGCCGGAAGCGGCGCTTCGACGCTTTCGGCCTCCAAGGCGGGCGTTTCCTCTGCCTCGGCGGGCACTTCCGGCGTTTCAACGGTTTCAACTGGAACCGAAACGGGGACAGGCTCCGGTTCGGAGACCGTTTCCTCGAGCGTCCGGTCAATCCGCTCGATCAGGCGATCCGTCGTTTCGCTGGCGGCCTGAAGGGTCTGTTCAGCCTTGGCGAGCCGCTGCTGGGTTTCGGTCAGAACACGGGTCTGGCTTTCGATTTCGTCGAGTTCATAGCCAATCTGGTACGCGGCCATGAGGATGGAGCGCAGTTCGCTGGCGGCGCGCTCGCGCTGGCTCTGGATCTGGGCGTCCACGGCTTCGGCGACCCGGCGGATACGCTCATGTTCCTCGGGCGCGGCCAGCAGTTGGAAACGTTGGCCGTAAATCGTGAAAGAGATCGTCGTCGCCGGGGTCTTGCCGGATGAGGGGTTCATGGTGCTCGGTCGCAGGGGGTTCAGGCGATTTCGTCGGCCTGTTCCAGGGCGTCAATTCTCTCGATGATCACGCGCAGGCGCTCGCGCACTTCCTGCTCTTTCGAGGCGTTCTCCTGCAGGTCGCGCTCCAAGCCCTGAATGCGCTCTTCGTACTGGGCTTTTTCGGCCTGAAGGGCCTGGATCTGCTCGGAGGTGTTCTGCGTGGAGGCGGCCAGTTCGGCCCGCAAACCGGCATTGGCCCCCCGCAGACGTTTCACTTCATCGAGCAACGTGAAGATCTTGGTCTCCAGGAGACCGAATTTTTCATCTAACATCTTGTATATGAGCCTCCCGTGGGCTTTTCAAATAGGTATCCAGAAGGGTGAGGACAAGACCCGCCTGGCCGTGCCAGAGTCCCGGATATGGCCACTACTCTAACCGCCCCCGACCGGAAAGACAAGGGGAAAGACGCGACGGAAGAGGGGCGTTTTTCATGAGATTCCGACCGTCAGGCATCCTTGCGGCGGAATGGGAAACGCAATCTTCCGGTCTTGTGGTAAGCCCTTGAGATACCGTAAGATACAAAAAGAGGCAAATGAGGCGCTTGTCGCAAAAATGTCAGGAGATCCCCCCAAGGCCATGTCCCCCCTGCTTCCCCCACCTCCCCGGCCCACCCTGATCTCGGCCAGCCGCCGCACGGATCTTCCGGCGTTTCATGGCGAGTGGTTGCGGACGCGGTTGCGGGCCGGGTGGTGCGAGGTGGAAAACCCCTTCTCGGGTCAGGTGAGCCGGGTCTCGCTGGCGCCGCGCGACGTACTGGCGTGGGTCTTCTGGTCGCGGCACTACGCGCCCGCATACGACGTGCTCGAGCGCTTCCACGCCGGGGGACAGCGGTTCCTGTGCCACTTCACGATCAACGGCTTCCCCCGGGTTCTGGAACCACGCACCCCGCCCGCCGATCTCTCCGTCGCCACCGCGCGGCGGCTCGCGGCGGATTTCGGACCCGAAGTGGTCCAGTGGCGCTACGACCCGATCCTGCTGACCTCGGTCACGCCGCCCGAATGGCACGTGGCGAACTTCTGCGCGTTGTGCCAGGCGCTCGAAGGCCACACGCGGCGGTGCCTGTTTTCGTTCCCGACGCTCTACCGTAAGACCCTGCGCAAC
>Ga0116170_10006572_pt1 | contig 10152 bp, 9 predicted proteins | sample AD_JPNHW1_MetaG_FD_89797 | JGI IMG/M metagenome (GOLD analysis project Ga0116170, IMG submission 89797) | Active sludge microbial communities of municipal wastewater-treating anaerobic digesters from Japan - AD_JPNHW1_MetaG | ecosystem: Engineered > Bioreactor > Anaerobic > Digestate | place...
ATTCATAGAAGCTATAGCGGTCGTCCTGATCGCCGTCTTCGCCTCATCCATCCCGTCCCTGGGAGAGGACTGGAACAACTACACAGCATCCTACAGCATCGGCACGGGAGATCAGGACTGGTGGACAGCGTATCCCGATCAGCATGTGAGCCCAGGCTCCAAGGTCGATCATCCTTCCTGGGTGAAAAACGCCCTGAAGGACAAGCCCTTGCTGATTTCAGTCCACAGCAGCAACTGCGTGCCATGCCTTACCCAGGTTCCGCGAATTCAGGCCGTCGTGCAGGACTTCGGCAGGGAACTGAAATTTTATGATGTGCTGGCGGAGGGAGACGGCTATGAAAAAGCCCTCGCCATCCTGGATGTCTATAATCCGTCCGGAGCAGCCCAGTATGTTCCCACCACCATATTCATCACCCTGGCAGAAGGCCCGGATGGGGACGTAGGCGTTGCCTGGCATGCAAGGGTTGATGTCATGAGCCAGGAGGAAATTGAATCCTATGTTAAAGACTCCATCTATTATCATAATCAGAACATAGATGATTGGAGTTGATCAGGATAGCGAAATTACCAACGGCAAATCCTTTGCTCCTCCTGTTCTTCTTTTCTCTTCTGCTGACTGGCCCGGCCCAGTCTGCGGATCTGGCCCAGGCTCCCGACTTTTCCGCAGTGGGAGTCGATGGAGAGAACTTCTCCCTCTCCGATTTTCGGGGCGCGCCTCTAATCCTGCACATAACCAATATCGAGATTCCCCTCTGCGTGGAGTGCGAAAAGTCCCTGAAGGGCCAGGTGGAGGAACTGGCAAAGCTCAAGGCTCTTGACCCTGAAGCCCAGATCATAACGGTCAATCTGCGGAAGAATCCCTATTCCCAGGATGGCAGGTCGCTTGCCGAGCGCTGGTGGAAGGTCAATGTCACCTGGCCCTGGGCTGAGGAGATCGAGCCCTATGCCATAGGCAGCAAATATCTGGACTACTGGAATGTGCGGGGGGGCTCCTCCAATCCGACAGTGATTCTCATCGACAAAGAAGGGCGTGTGGCCGGAGTCTACCATGTCTATCGGGTGGGCGAAGGGGAGCTGGACGGGGTGCAGAAGGCAGAGGACCTGCATGAGAAGATGAAGGAAGTGAGCGGGTCCGGCTGGCTGGGCCTCGAGGGCGAGGTCTTCCGGGCCGATGTGTCCGCCTTCGGGATGTTCATGCTCGGCATATTCACATCCCTCGCCCCATGCTCCATCGCCCTGATGATAGCCGTATTCTCCTACGTCCTGACGGTGAGAAGGAAGGACGAGTATCTGAGGAAGAGCACCTCCACTTCTAAAGAGGGCTTCATGATAGGCGTGGCCTTCACATTGGGCATGGCTGCGGTCTTCTTTGTGCTGGGGCTGTTCATATCTCAGGTGGGACTTTTCATACGCGACTCCAGGCTCTTTGACCTCTTTGCCGGGCTGATAATGATAATTCTGGGCATCAGCAATATCAAGCCCCTGGGGGAGATATGGGAGCCGGTGGCGGAAAGGATTCGAGCAGATCGCGGAGATGATCCCTGTCCAGAGCCCAAAAAGAGCTTGCTGCAAAGATCTGTGGAGACCTCACTGGTACTGTTCAAGCGCTCGGCTTTCGTGGGGGCTTTTACCCTGGGCATATTCTTCGCCCTGGGCTGGGCACCCTGCGCCCTGTCCATGGTGCTGCCGGTCCTGATCTGGCTGGCTTCACAGGATGTGACGCCCCTGGCCGGCGGCATGATGCTATTTGTCTTCGGAGTGGGGCATGGAGTGCCCATCATTCCCATAGCCACCTTTTCCCGTAGCGTGGGCGGCAGGATCGGAGAGAAGTATGTATCGGTGGGAGGCTGGACCACTAAATTCTTTGGCCTGCTTGTGATTTTGGTTGGCGTGGTCTATGCCGCCAGATATGCCGGATTTCTGCTGTGGTAAAAGAGGCCGGACTTGAGGGAACTGATCTTACATAAATGGATCAGGAAGACGGGGCTATGGCGGCCTTACGTCTTCCAGCCCATCTCTCTCTTCCAGTTGTCGTATTTCAGTGAGACGCTGATCTTCGCTCTATAGGCGATGATCTTTCCCGAACCGTCCAGCTTGACGTCCAGCTCTTTTACCTCGGCAATTCTCAGGTTCCAGAGGAACCTGGATGACGAATCGATTGCATCTCTGACTGCGTCCTCCCAACTGTTGGGAGACGATCCTATCAGCTCCAAATGGGCATAAATGCTCTCCCACCTCCTTTTCCATTGAGACATCGAGATCGAGATATCGATAATCAGGGCTGCTCTTGTGGCATCAAGATGGAGATATCTCCTTGAACTTTATCTCTATCTCAAGCTCATCCTCTTCGTATTCGACTTCCAGCTTGATGGGCTGCGCCGGATTGATGGAGATGGCCCAGCTACCGTATTTTGCATCAATCTTTCCTCCCGCTTCGATCTCCTGAGCCAGTTCTCTCAGGAATGCAGCGGCCTCGGAATTGGTCAGATAGAATTCCTGTTTGAACTCTTCTATTCCCTTCCCGGATGAGAATTCCAGGGACATCTTTCCAGGCTTACCAGGTAGATTAACCATGCTAATCATCCAAGATAATTGTGCTCAATTGATAAAGAGTTTTGGCTCAGGAAAGCTTTCTCAGTTTCCCAATCGGCCGGGCAGCGGTCGCGACAGGAAGAAAAGGTAGAAAGACCGAAATCAACAAAAAAAATTGAGGCTTGGCGGCAAAACGCCATAGGCCTCTATTCATTTCTTTCTTTGTTTTTTAGGGGCTGCTCCTGTTACGGGCCATATGTGCTATGCACCCTGACAAATACCAGGTCTCCCGGATGGGCAATATACAGCGGACCCCAGGAGGGATTGGCATCATGCATGGCTTTTAGCATCCACTGCATGCGATCGAATATCAGAGGAATCGGCCCGTCACCGGCTAAAGCGGCGATCACAGCGGCGGAAACGGCATGAGCCGCATAGATCCCTTCCGCATAGAGCTTCGGCACAGGGCCCGTCCGGGTGAGGAGGGGGCGCAATTCCATCATAGTCCAATCATCTTCATCCCGCCAATTCTGAATCTCGCCGAGGGAGTGATATTCAAGCTTTTCCGCTTTCATGTTTACCAGTGTCTCGGCTACGATCTCTGCCGATCTCTTGGCCTGGTCGGGGCTTATATCGATGAAACCGGTCCTTGCCGATCCCAGTTTGATGCCCCGCAGGTCTTTATCCACTTCCATCTCTATGGCTTTAGCCCATTCATCTCTGGCGGAGAATTCCAGCCGGCGAGCGACAGCAGCCGCGAGATAGCCGCGGAGCATGTCCACCGGGTGGACCGAATTGCTGTCTCTGGAGCCGATATTGTCCAGAATGGGATCTTTTCCGGCGGCCGCGTTCAAAGCCCGGAAGTAGCCGATCACGGCAATGCCCGCTGCCGGGCCCATGTTCAGCATTCCCAGGACGTCGGATGCCGTTTCATCGATTCGGTAAGACCAGTAGCTGGGGAGGATGCTGCCAACATCGCCATCCTCCAGCTCCTCCTGGAGGAGATTGGCCAGCTCCGGGACCAGACCGGTATCTGCATCCAGGATATCATGGCCGGCCGTCTCATGACCGAGGGCTGCCCAGGCAATGAGGCCGAGCCTGGCATGAGCCGGCGGCATATTGACAATGGCAGTCCTCTTGCCGAATCCAAAGTATTGGGTTGACGCTGCCGTCCAGGTGTAGGGTCCGTCATCCGGGCAGCCCCATTTTGCCAGGGGGGCAAGCACGCTGAGGTCCGGCTTTTTGACGCCTATCCGGTCCTCTTCGGAGAGAAATCCGTCATAGAGATCGCTGAGCACCTCTTGAAAGGCATCGATAGCCTTCTGGTTGTATCCTTCTCCATTTTGAAGTATCGCCTGGGCGATGTCCAGCATCAGGCTCGCCTCTCCAAGCTTGAACGGGTCCTTGCGCAGTATCTTGTTGAATCCGTTCTGGCCGATCCTCTTGAGTTTATTTATAAAAGGAATGCAAACTTCTTCCTGGTATACGGCGGGAAGTTTCTCCTGGCAGACCTGCAATCTGTTCATAAGATCCTGGTATTCCTCAGGATCGTCCGGTCCTGTTTCACCGTCAAGCCTGGCCATGATGGCATCTTTTATGCATTCGTCCATGTTTGCAAAGCTAGGCAATGATCTTTCCAGTTCATCATCCGTCAGCGGTACTGTCAGCCGGCGGGGTGCGAAAATCTTTTCCACCATTTCAGTCACCTCATGCTTTTCGTTTCAAAAAATTAGATTAGTATATCTAACATTTTCTTAGTAGTTATATTTTTTTATTTAAGATAATATATATTTTAATTAAGTAAGTTGGAATGTTGGTTTTGCATTTGCCTCAAATGCAGGGGGAAAGGCTATAAAAAAAGCCGTCCATGGTCAATTGATATTTATGAACTCCGGCATCCAAAAGAAGATTCAGGAAATTGAGAGCCGCTCCATTCTGCAGGAGATCGCCAGGCGGGCTATGCTGCAAAGGGGGCTTTTGGCCGACTTTTCCCGGCAGGCGCAGGCGGAACTGGACGAAATTTCCGCTCCTGCCCTCATAGACAGCGCTCCGCAGGCTCGCGACTGCAGAGGGCTCCTCTGGTGCTCCATCGACAACGACGACTCCGAGGATCTGGATCAACTGACGGTCGCTGAGGAGATGGGAGAGGGACGGGTGAGGATCAGGGTGGCGGTGGCAGATGTGGATGCCCTGGTCAGGAAGGACTCGGCCATCGATAGGGATGCGCAGCACAACACCACCTCGGTCTACACCGCCGGCCAGATCTTTCCCATGCTGCCTCTCAAGCTCTCCACCAACTATTCCTCCCTCAACTATAACCAGGACCGTCTGGCCATCGTGGTGGACATGGTGGTCGGCCCGGACGGCTCTTTGCAGCAATCGGATGTCTACCGGGCGGCGGTGAGAAATCAAGCCAAGCTGGCCTATAACAGCCTGGCCGTCTGGCTGGAGGCAAGGGCAAAGGCAGAGGGAGTGAGGAATGGAGAGGAGAAGAAAAAGGAGACAAAAGATGAAATAAAAGACGCAGAGCCTCCCGCGGCAGCAGCCGCAGTGCCGGGCCTTCTGGACAACCTTCTCCTCCAAGACCTTGTAGCGCAGAGGCTCAAGGAGCTGCGCCACGCCGGAGGCGCCTTATCCCTGGAGACCATCGAAGCCAAACCGGTATTTGAGGGCGGCAGGATTCTGGATTTGCAGGTTGAGGAGAAGAACCGGGCCAAGGAGATCATCGAGGACTTCATGATCGCTGCCAATGGGGTGACTGTGCGCTACCTGGCCGACCGGGGCATACCCTCCATTCGCCGGGTGGTGCGAATTCCCAAACGCTGGGACAGAATTGTGCAGATTGCGGCAGAGCACGCCTTCAAGCTCCCAAAAAATCCAAGCTCAAGAAAGCTTGAAATCTTTTTGACTATGATGAAGAAAGCAGATCCTCTGCGCTTTCCCGATCTGTCCCTGGTGATAATCAAGCTGCTCGGCAACGGGGAATACGTGGCGGAAAAGCCGGGAGAGGAGGCGGCAGGCCATTTCGGCCTGGCTGTGAAAGACTACACCCACTCGACAGCCCCCAATCGCCGCTATGCCGACCTGATAACCGGGCGGCTGCTCAAAGCTGCCATGGAAGGGCGGCCCGTGCCCTACACCCTGGAGGAGCTGGAGGCCCTGGCCTACAACTGCACCAGGAAAGAGGATGCTGCCGTCAAGGTGGAGCGGCAGGTGGGCAAAAGCGCCGCAGCCCTGCTCCTCAAAGAGAGAATTGGAGAGCAGTTTCTGTCTGTGGTCACGGGCGCAGCCGAAAAGTGCACCTGGGGGCGGCTGCGCGACCTGCCGTTGGAGTGGATGCTCAAGAAAGGCAGCAAAGGAGTTGGTGTGGGAGACCAGATCCGCGTCGAGCTGATATCTGTGGATGTGGAGCAGGGGTTCATTGATTTCAAGAGGGTGGGCTCTATCATGAAGAATTCTCTGTCAAATGAAGAATAAAGGAATTTAGGGAATAAGAGATGGGATTTGAACCATGCTTGCCGAGATTCTGATCATCTTCCTGCTGCTGCTCGCCAATGCTGCCTTTGCCATGGCGGAGATGGCGGTGGCCACCTCCAGCAAGGCCAGGCTGAAGGTCATGAGCGAGTGGGGCCATTCAGGGGCGAGAAAGGCTCTGGAGATGGCAGAGGACCCCAACCATCTCCTCTCCTCGGTTCAGATCGGCATTACTCTGATCGCCACACTCACCGGGGCCTTTGGAGGTACAACGGTTGCCGATGAGCTGGCGCTCTACCTGGTGGGCATTCCCTCTCTCGCCCCGCAAAGCGAAGGACTGGCTTTAGCCCTGGTGGTGCTGCCACTCGCCTTCTTCTCTCTGATCATCGGAGAGCTGGCCCCCAAGAGGATCGCCCTGAGCAGCCCGGAGCGCATTGCCTCCCTCTGCGCCCCATTTCTCTACGCTTTCTCCCGGCTGGTCTCCCCGGCAATAAGGCTGCTCGGCCTGTGCACCGACCTGGTACTCAAAGCCCTGGGCGTCGGCCCTTCTGCCGGACCGTCGGTCACAGAGGAGGAGATTCGAATATTGATAGACCAGGGTACTGACGCCGGTGTGATTGAGGAGGATGAGCAGGACATAATGGAGAGGGTCTTCTCCCTGGGCGATCGGAGGGTGGACTCCATCATGACTCCCAGGGGAGATATCGTCTGGCTTGACATCGATGACACTATCGAGGAGATTCAGAGGAAGATCTCGGTCACATCGTTTTCCATGTTTCCCGTATGTCGGGGAAGGCTGGACGATGTCCTGGGAATAGTTGAATCCAGGGACCTCCTGAAGTGCAATCTGGCCGACCATAAGATGGATCTCAAGTCCTCGCTTATGCCGCCTCTTTTTGTTCCGGAGAGCATGAGGGCTCTGAAGGTATTGGAGAGGTTCAAGCTGACTGGAGTTCACCTGGCCGTGGTGCTGGATGAGTATGGGTCAGTGCAGGGGATTGTGGCTTTGGTGGACCTGCTGGAGGGGCTGGTTGGCGATATTCCCCACATAGATGAGCTGGAGGAGCCGCAGATGGTCAAAAGGGAGGACGGCTCCTATCTGGTGGACGGGGCCATGACAGTGGATGAATTCCGAGACGCCCTGAAGCTGCATATTCAGCCTTCCGAGCAGGAAGGGCAATACAAAACGGTGGGGGGATTCATGATGGCTCACCTGGAGAAGATTCCTGCCGCGGGGGACTATTTCGAGTGGGAAGGATATCGGTTTGAGGTTGTGGATATGGATGAGAGGAAGGTTGACAAGGTTTTGGCTGCGCCACTGCCAGCGAAGAGAGGGAAGAGGGAGAAGAAATGAAGGCGGTTTTGATTCTATCCGGCGGCGTGGATTCGACCACGCTGCTCTACAAGATGCTGCATGACGGCCTGAAGGTCGAGGCCCTCACATTCAACTACGCCCAGAGGCATAAAAAGGAGATCGACTGCGCCGTGGCGATTGCAGAAAGGCTGGACGTCCCCCACCGCATTGTCGACCTCTCCTGCCTGGCGGGTCTGCTGGGCGACAGCGCTCTATTGGGGGGAAAGGAGGTTCCCTCCTGCCACTACACAGAGGAGGCGGCCAAGACAACGGTTGTGCCCAATCGCAATATGATCATGCTCTCTGTGGCGGCGGGCTATGCCGAGGCTCATGAGATCCCGGAGGTCTATTACGCCGCCCATAGAAACGACAGCACCATCTATCCCGACTGTCGGGCGGAGTTCATCGAAGCCCTGCGCCCGGCCATCCGGCTGGCCACCGCCTGGCATCCCGTGGAGCTTCATGCGCCCTTTGCGGCCAACAGCAAGGCGGAGATCGTCCGGCTGGGTCTGGAGCTGGGGGTGCCCTACGAGATGACCTGGTCGTGCTACCAGGGCGGGGAGAGGCCGTGCAGAAGCTGCCCCACCTGCATTGAAAGGGAGGAGGCGTTTGCCCTGAACGGGGTAATAGATCCGCTGGTGGGATGAACGGTAACGTGGTCCATTGGGTCATTGGAATGGGCAATTATGCTAACGCATGCAAATTTACAAACTAAACCACAGAGGCGCAGAGACACAGAGGATTGGGCCTTTATCATTCCTATAGGGTGGCAGTCCGTTGGCAGATAGCTATAAACAGTGGCTAACGACGTTTTTCACCACAGAGACACAGAGGACACGGAGTACGCACAGAGAGAACTGACAACGGCTCTTCGCTATTTCCTGTGGATTATGGACACGTTCGTCTCTGTGAGTCCTCTGTGCGCTCTGTGTCTCTGTGGTTGCAGTCCGTGGGCATTTAGCTGTAACCAGTGGCTAACGACGTTTTTAACCACAAAGACACAGAGGACAGAGAAGCAAGCACAGAGAAAAAATTACAGCTGAACAACTTAGGATAGCCACACAGAACAGCGAGGAGCCTTCTTTATTTTGCTGAAGCCCTCCATGGCATCATCCGGCTGCAAGGGAGAACACGTTCATGCAGGCAGGCGGAAGCGCACAAATCGAGCCCGGCAACCGGCGAGCGTTTAAAAGATGGCTGGGATTTTTATAATTTGAAAGATATTGCTCCGGCGGGCCGGGCTCTCCGCAGGCCTGCATCATCCAACAGATAGCATTTAGGCCGGGAAAATTGGCTGGGGAGCGGATTGAGGGGTGGGGATTGAAAGGAGGGGATGAAGCGAAGGGCCGGTCTCAGTTGCAGAAATCAAATTCTAAGACAATGAAGTTGCAAAATTAAGAAACTATTGCAATGGTCGACAGATTTAAATGGGATGGGATGTAACTGAGGGGTGATGCCGCAAAAGATCACACTGATTTTGCGTCCGGAGGGCGCCTTCGACCTGCCGATAAGCGAGGGCTATCAGCTCTATTCTGCCCTTCTCGCCGTGATGGAAAAGGCAGACCCGGATGCTGCAAAACGGGCGCACGACTCGCCCATCGGCTCCATATCATTGGGGAGGCTGGAGGGCCGGTTTGGGCGCAGTGCAGCCCAGAGGGCCAGGCACATGTTCGTCAATCCAGAGGAGAAGTACCGCCTCTGCCTGGGAATCACCGATCCCAAAGAAGAGGAGATCTTCCGTTCCATCATTGCGCCACTGGTCCTGCGAGAGCAGAACCTGATTTTAGAGAAGGGTGAATTGCGGGTGGAGGAGCTGTCCAGCAGCTCGGCCACATTTGAGGAGCTGCTGGGATCTTCGGCGGGCCTCAAGGAGCCGTGCATTGACCTTCATTTCAGCTCGCCGGCCTGCATTCAATACAGGAATACCAAGATCTATGAGATGTTTCCCCACAGGGAGGCAGTCTTTCATTCCCTTTTATCGAAGTGGAATTCCGTCTGTGCTGAGGAGATGAGGATGTCTATTGAGCGGGATGATATGGCCCGTTTCATGATCGAAAAGCCGCTGGCCTACGAGACGCACAGCGTGGTGGTAAACACGGTCTTCGATAGGATCAAAGGTCATGCGAGGCCAATCATGAGGCAGGGATTTTCAGGGCGCTGCCAGTACACCTTCGCCAGAGGCGCGCCGGAGGGCTTCAAGAACGGGATCGTCGCCCTGGCGAAATTCGCAGAGTACAGCGGCGTGGGGAGCGCAGTCGCGCGCGGGTGTGGAGCGGTGAAGGCGGATGTGGGGGAGGGGAGATAATGGAAAATACCTTCATGGCGAGAAAGATGGACAGAGTCAGGCCTAACCAAAACCGGAGGTTCATGGGCTGCGGCAGGATCGACGCTGCGGGCATGCCCGCGGGAGTGAGGACGGGTACAGGTGCGCGGGCCCGGAGCGTGCACGGGTACGCATGCGCACGCGAGATAGGAGCAGCGCAGGTGCAAGCGAGGAGGTGTTGATGTAATGATTAGTATTTTAGATTCAGACGAGTTGGAAGAATACAAGTCAGAGGATCTGGAAAATATCACAAACGAGAAGCTGGATGATTATAGAGAAATAAAACGTCGTATCAAAGAGTACGTGCAAGATGTCCTTCCATATCTATTTAAAGAATCTGCTCAATTGGACGCAAAATTTAACAAAGCTCTGAGCTTTCCAGCTCATGTATTAACGGCGGTTTTTTCTGGTTCAATCTTGTACGCATATGATCGGATCTCTACCGGACAATCACTTCCAAATTCTCATG
>Ga0116170_10006574_pt1 | contig 10151 bp, 11 predicted proteins | sample AD_JPNHW1_MetaG_FD_89797 | JGI IMG/M metagenome (GOLD analysis project Ga0116170, IMG submission 89797) | Active sludge microbial communities of municipal wastewater-treating anaerobic digesters from Japan - AD_JPNHW1_MetaG | ecosystem: Engineered > Bioreactor > Anaerobic > Digestate | place...
ACATGGCCGCAAAGCGTATAGCTTTTTTAAATATGGACTTTCTTTTATAGCAAATGCACTGCTTAACCCCTTTGATATCAAGAATTTTGAAATTTGTATAAAAGTTTTGTCATGTACTTAGCTATTTCTCAAAAGATATTTGCTGTAATTATTTTTTTACTTAATTTAGCAAAAAAAACATAAACAATCAGCCATATGAAACAAATTGTTGTCGCTATTGACTTTTCAAAACATTCCACACATGCGTTGGAATTTGCCATCACTATTGCCAATGTCATACATTCACACATAATGATGGTATGGGTAGATAAACCGGATAGTGATGATTCTATTTTCGATAATGCTGATCATGAGCATCGGCAGGAAGCAAAACAGCGGCTGGAAGAATTGGTAAGCAAATATTCCAAAACTCTTAAAAAAGGAAAGCTGACCTATAAACTCAGAAAAGGCAAAATTTATAAGGAGATTGCCAACCAGGCCAAATACAACGATGCGTATCTTATTGTTGCCGGCTCTCATGGTGTTTCAGGCTTTGAATCCTTCTGGATCGGAAGCAATGCGAGCAAAATAGTAACCTATTCCCCTTGTCCCGTCATAACCCTCAGGGAGTCATTTCCCATGAAAAAGAGCATTCAAAAAGTTGTGTTACCTATTGACAATTCAACATCCACAAGGCAAAAAGTTCCCTTTGCCATGGATTTTGCCAAATGTTTCTGCTCTGAGATTCATGTGCTTGAATTACAATCCTCAAAACTTAAGGCCGTTCGCAATAAAGTTACCAGTTATGCCAGTCAGGTATCGGATTACCTGACTGAAAACAAGGTAAAACACGTCGTAAAAACCATTGAGGCCGACAATATTACCACCGCAACCATCAAATATGCTGAAGAAAATAAAGCAGACCTTATCATCATCATGACGGAACAGGAGCAGGAATTATCCAACATCTGGCTTGGCCCCTATGCCCAGCAGATGGTGAACAACTCTCCGATCCCTGTTATGAGTATACACCCCAAAGAGCTGGATTACCTGTCGAAGTAAACTTACTAAGAATGACAAAGAATATTATCAGAATATTTTTTCTGGTTTTTATTGTATTTTTTTCAAAAAATTTATTCTCTCAAAATAACGGCAACCAGCAAAAAGTTACTATTATTGAGGATCCTAAGATCATTTCGCTGGTCGAAAAACATATCTACCTAAACGAAAAACAAAAAATTACCGGCTGGCGGGTTCAGATATTTTTTGAATCGGGCAATAATTCAAAAAGCCGTGCACACGCCAAAAAAGGTTTGTTTATGACGTTGTTCCCCAATACAGGTGTATACCTGATGTTTCAGTCGCCTTATTACAAGGTTCGCGTGGGTGATTTCCGGTCACGTATGGATGCCGAAGGTTTTAAACAAAAGCTCATCAGAGACTTCCCCGATGCCTTTGTAGTGAAGGATGAAATAAACTTCCCGGATATATAGCGTTTGTCCATAATATCAGATTTCATCCCAGCCTGATCCACCAGTTGGCAGACAGTCGGGCAGGCCTCGAACTCGAACATTCTGGTTCAAACTCTGTCTTTATGGACAGACCTTATTTAGTAAAAATTCCTGTGCTGATAAGGAAAAAGCTTAGTCTTTGAACTATCTGCAATTTCACCCTGGTATAACACACAAGCATCCCCGCTTGTGATTCATTCGCTTCTTTGAAAAGTCCCGGATTAATCCAGGTCATAAAAACCAAAATAATTTCCAAGTTTGGACAGAGAAGTCCCGCTGCCCACCATTAAAAATCGGTTTCCGGACACACGCTCTGTTCTGGATAAATTGGCCCTGACATCGTGCTCGCCAATGTTGGTGATCATCGCCTTGTGAATATCACCTTCCTGAGTTACTATTGCTTTTGCAACCCACATTTTATCTTCTGTGACCATACGTGGTTTTTCAATAAATTTCACCCCGGCAATATTATCGGCATAATCGTAATAAAAAATACACAGGTCGTTCCCGACAGAAAACACCTTGGCAAAATGGTCATTATACGCCTGTTTGGTTGCTACACTTTTATTTATCATCTTTAGCCATCCTATCTCTCCTTCCGCATCGAAACTTATCAGTGTAATATGATTAAAATGATAGGTTGATGAAGAACTGCCCGATGAGGAAGTAGAGGTCGTAACATAGCGCACCTCACAGCAATAAACAATATTATCGCCAAGCCTCACAAGATCAAACGGCCCGCGGATACTTTCGACAAGCCAGGCTTTATATTCAGGATATTTATTTGCAAAATTTTTATCAATTTCATAACTTTTGTACAGCGGTTCCGCATCCGGATTCATCACATCCTTGCTCAGGTAAAATAATTGTCTTTTGACGGGGGATAAGGGCGCGTTCATCGTATTCATATTCGATCCGCAAATAATTATTTTACCTTCTTTCGTAAGTAAACTCTGGTATGCAAAATCATCATAAGGGAACACCTTATTCATGATGACCTTGTAGGATTGCGGACTGTCGAACAGCACCACAAAAAGTGCCGCTTTAATTTTTTTCATACCATCGGCCATGCAGGAGGCTGTAATAACGAGCTTGTTGTTTATATAATCAACATGATAATATTGGATGTCGGTTTTTTCGCCAAAGATCAGGTTAAAATTGACAGAATCGCTCCAGACAAGTTTTAGATCCTTGTCGTACACATCAATGTATTTCATTCGTGGGGCTTCTTTAAGGCTGGGTTTGCCAAAGGACAGTATCTCATCATTCACCACGATCAGATGCGTGCTGTCGTATGAATATCCCAGATCAGGCGCCCCGGAAAATTTGTTTTTCTTTCCATGAAGCGGATAATTTTTTGTAACCAAAGGATTCATATTGTTATCCGTAATTACAATCCTGTTATCTTCGCCAAACTGCGACATAGGATTTTTGTTTTCATCCATGGAGCCGCTGATAACATTGTAATTGCGAAAACCGCTAATAAAAAGTGTAAGTGGTGATTCCGGGGGTATGCCTGTCTCGGTATATTCACTCAGATCACTGTTGTAATTGCGGATAAAGACACTGTGTTTGGTTGCCTGAAAAGGTTTGTTATGAGGTATTGCAAAAACTGCTTTAAGGTCATTTTCGCTTACTTTGATAAAATATTTAAAATCATATTTATCTTTTGGGCTTTCAATTTGTGTCCAGCGAATATCGTTTTGTGCTGTTGCAGAAATAACCAACAACACCATTACTAAAAGCAAAAGTATTTTTTTCATGTTTTAAAAATAAAAGGTTTAGGAACTTAATGAACGCAAAAAAGCATCAACAGACATATAATGATTCACAATAAACAGATCAGTTTCTGTTTATTGCATTCAGGTCGTTAAAAGCGTTCTTCAGTCTTTCAACTAGTGATTTTTCACCATTACGCAGCCATGCACGCGGATCGTAATATTTTTTATTAGGTTTTTCCGCCCCTTCAGGATTGCCAAGCTGGCCTTGCAGATAGCCTTCATTTTTTTTGTAATAATTTAAAATACCATCCCAAAATGCCCATTGGGTGTCGGTATCAATGTTCATTTTTACAACACCGTATGATATGGCTTCATGAATTTTTGCCGGTTCTGATCCTGAACCACCATGGAATACAAAATTTACCGGATTGGGTTCTGTATTGAACTTTTCCTGAATATATTTCTGGGAGTTATGCAGGATAACCGGTTCCAGCTTTACATTGCCGGGTTTGTAAACACCGTGGACATTGCCAAAGGACGCGGCAATCGTAAATTGGCTGCTGATCTTGCTCAATTGCTCGTATGCGTAAGCAACATCTTCAGGCTGGGTATAAAGCCGGGAGCTGCTGATATCACTATGATCAACACCATCTTCTTCACCGCCGGTAATGCCGAGCTCGATTTCCAGTGTCATCCCAATTTTACTCATACGTTCCAGATAGCGCTTACAGGTTTCGATGTTCTGCTCCAGCGGTTCTTCGGAAAGATCGAGCATGTGAGAGCTGAACAAAGGCATTCCAAATTGTTTGTAAAATTTTTCACCTTCATCGAGCAACCCGTCTATCCATGGCAGCAGTTTCCTTGCTGCGTGGTCAGTATGAATAATAACAGGAATCCCATAATGCTGCGCCATCATGTGTATGTGCATGGCTCCGGAAATTGATCCTGCAATGGCGCCTTTCTCACCGCTATTGTCAAGTGATTTGCCCGCAAAAAATACGCCTCCGCCATTCGAAAACTGGATGATAACAGGAGAATTGACTGCTTTGGCAGCCTCCATTACGGCATTCACCGAGTTGGTCCCGACGACATTCACCGCGGGTAATGCAAATTTATTTTGTTTGGCAATTTTAAAGACATATTGAAGATTTTCACCGGAAACAACACCGGCGCCTACTTTATTTAAAATTCCTTCTGACATATTATTGGTTTTTATATTTATTATTCTGCTAATACTATGATCTTATTTTTATTGAGTTCGACGACACCGCCATTAACTTCATAAAAGGTTTGCTTGTTTTCAGCATCCGTAATCCTGATCTTTCCTTTTTTCAACACGGCAACCAGCGGGGCGTGATTGTTCAGCACCTCAAAAGACCCTTCTTTGCCGGGGAATTTTACCTTTTTGATTTCGCCTGAAAAAATAGTAAGCTCGGGTGAAATAATTTCAATAAACATAATTTATTTGGTTAATTATTTTTGAAAATATCTGATATTTCATTGTTAATGGCTGATGGGTTAGGCAACTGGTCAAGTTTATTGTTATTGGTTGATAGCGTGTTTTTGCTCAGTGAATTTTGTCCATGCGACCGATAGGCTATAAATCTGTCTGCTAATTATGTCATATGAAGAAATTAATTCATTACAAATAGCTAAATCTACGAATTGTGGATATAAATCCCTTGTCTGACACAAAGAAACTATTGTTTCGTTAGATTCCGCCATGGCATCATCTAAATATTTTTGAAATCCCTTCTTCTGATGTCTTTTGGAATGTCCTTCAGCAATTAATCGAGGTATCGCTTTTGATGATCGCTGAAGCTGGTCCTTCAAATCAAATTTTTCTTCAGGTGGAAGTTTTGGAAGGATATCCTTAAAAACTTTGAGCATAGCAGTATAGGAATTTTGGTAAACATCCAGATCATGAAAACTTCGTATTTTTTTCTTTACTTCTTCCATTTCTATTGACTATTAACATTGTCCCAAACCAGCCGCCCAACCTATTTACCTTATACAAACTTCGTATTTTCCCTTTACCTCTTCCATTTCTATTTACTTACTATTGACATTAACCCCAACCAGCCGCCCAACCTATTTACCTTCTACAAACTTCGTATTTTCCCTTTACCTCTTCCATTTCATTTTCTATTAACATTAACTCCAACCAGCCGCCCAACCTATTTACCTTATACAATTTTCGTATTTTCCCTTTACCTCTTCCATTTCATTTTCTATTAACATTAACCCAAACCAGCCGCCCAACCTATTTACCTTCTACAAACTTCGTATTTTCTCTTTACCTCTTCCATTTCATTTTCTATTAACATTAACCCCAACCAGCCGCCCAACCTATTTACCTTCTACAAACTTCGTATTTTCCCTTTACCTCTTCCATTTCTATTGACTATTGACATTAACCCAAACCAGCAGCCCAACCTATTTACCATCTACAAATATAATTACTATTTATCTTAACAGGGTTTATTATGCCTGATTTAAGAGGTTCTTTCCTTTATCAATAGCTTCTTCAATAGTCCCGACATTGTGAAAAGCGGCTTCAGGGTATTCGTCCACTTCACCGTCGAGGATCATTTTAAAGCCTTTTATGGTATCCTCAATATTCACGAATTTTCCTTCGAGGCCTGTAAACTGTGTTGCCACAAAAAACGGTTGCGACAGGAAGCGCTGAACACGGCGTGCACGTTGTACCACAAGTTTATCCTCATCAGACAACTCATCCATACCAAGAATAGCAATGATATCCTGAAGCTCGTTGTAGCGCTGTAAAATAGCTTTTACACGTTGAGCGGTATCGTAATGCTCATCCCCTACCACATCCGGGCTGAGAATACGCGATGTGGAATCAAGGGGATCCACAGCCGGATAAATACCGATTTCAGCAATCTTACGGCTGAGCACCGTAGTGGCATCAAGATGCGAGAATGTGGTTGCCGGAGCCGGGTCGGTAAGGTCATCGGCGGGAACATAAATAGCCTGAACGGAGGTGATGGAGCCGCGCTTTGTGGAGGTGATACGCTCCTGCAAAATTCCCATTTCCGTGGCCAGTGTCGGCTGATAACCAACGGCTGAAGGCATACGGCCAAGTAATGCGGAAACTTCTGAGCCTGCCTGTGTGAAACGGAAAATATTATCAATAAAAAGCAAAATATCCCTTCCGCTGGTTTTCTCATCGCCATCGCGGAAATATTCGGCTAATGTCAGGCCCGACAAAGCAACTCGTGCACGTGCTCCGGGAGGTTCATTCATCTGTCCGAACACAAGTGTGGTCTGTGAGTTGGCAAGGTCTTCAACATCAACCAGTGAGAGATCCCAACCGCCTTTTTCCATGTCTTCTTTAAATTTTTCGCCATAGCGGATAACGCCCGATTCGATCATATCACGAAGGAGGTCGTTTCCTTCCCTGGTACGCTCCCCAACGCCGCTGAAAACGGACATCCCTGAATATTTCTTGGCGATATTGTTGATAAGCTCCATGATAATAACCGTCTTCCCGACACCGGCACCGCCAAACAAGCCGATTTTACCTCCTTTAGAATATGGTGTGATGAGGTCGATAACTTTAATACCTGTGTACAGCACTTCTTTTGAAGTGGCCAGGTTTTCAAATTTCGGCGGCTCCCTGTGGATATTATACGTTTTTTCTTTGGTAACCGGTCCGATACCATCGATAGACTCGCCGATAACATTGAACAAACGTCCCCGGATATAATCTCCGACCGGCATGGTGATCTGATTCCCGGTATTGATCACATCAATACCCCTGCGAAGTCCATCGGTTGAATCCATGGCTATGCAGCGCATGGTATTTTCACCGATATCCTGCTCACATTCAAGTACAAGCGTATCTCCGTTGTCTTTTTTTACTTCCAGGGCATCATATATTTTTGGAAGATCTTCCTCATTCTCAAAAATAACATCTACTACAGCGCCAATGATCTGGTAAACTTTACCGTTCTTTTTTTCAGCCATTACTTAAGTTTCTTATTTCGTGAAATTTTTTTATTAAACTAACCCAACAAAAATACATTTTTTAAAAATAAAAAAGGACGTGCAAGGAAAATATCTTTTATTTTTGTTCAAAATTTCCTTTTTTGTCTTCATTTTGACAGTATATAACAACATAAAAGATTTTCCTGAAGGTCTGGCAACGGTAGTTTCTGTCGGAACGTTCGACGGTGTCCATAAAGGACATCAGGCTATCCTGAGGCAAATGACGGATATTGCCAAAAAAAACAATCTCGTATCCGTCGTTCTTACGTTCGATCCTCACCCAAGATATGCATTGGAAAAGGATCATGAAAAGCTGAGACTCCTTTCAACAACTGAAGAAAAGATCGCACAGCTCAAAAATTCAGGGATTGACCACACCATTGTCATCAACTTCACCCCCGAATTTGCCAAAATCCCTTATGAAGATTTTATAAAAAACTACCTGGTTGACTCATTAGGTGCGAAATATATTGTTATCGGTTTCGACCACCGCTTCGGCGAAAACCGTTCGGGAAACCACCAGGCCCTTATTGAACTAAGCGCAAAATACGGCTATCAGGTTTTTGAAGTAAAAGCCTTATTTGATAACAATTCCGAAATTAGTTCCACCAAGATCCGGAACCTTATCCGGGATCGTCAGATAGAACAGGCAAATGTTTTATTAAATTACAATTACACCCTCGGAGGAACAGTAGTTAAAGGAACTCAAACGGGGAAAAAACTCGGGTTTCCTACAGTAAATTTATCCGTTGATGACCCGTCAAAGTTAATTCCCGCAACCGGCGTGTATTATGTAAGGATCGGTATCGGAAATGAGATGTATGATGGCATGTGTAATATTGGTTTTAAACCCACCTTTGAAAAACAGCCCCTGACCATAGAAACACATATTTTCAAATTCAACAAAGACATCTACGGGGAAAACATCCGCCTCTATTTTATTTCTTTCATCAGAAACGAACAAAAATTTGAAAGCGCCAACCTGCTAAAAGCGCAACTGGAACAAGACAAACAAAATATCATCAAAAAAATCAATGAGCAAAGGCTTTAATTTTAGGTCAACAATATTGTTTTTTGTTGTCTTTTTTTTCATCCATGTGTGTGTTGTAACCGCCCAAAACACTGACACGGCCGCTATTGACACCCAAAAGGAATTTACTTCGCTTGAGGAAGCGTTAAAAACGCCAACAGCCGTTTACAGATTGAACTTACAAAAGAAAAAACTGACACAGTTCCCGTCAGAAATATTTTCATTCGTAAATCTGGAGGAACTGAACCTTTCGCACAACAGGATCAAAGAACTTCCGGCACAGATCGGGAATCTGAAACAATTGAAAATTCTCAATTTGTCACATAATAAACTGACCAAGCTTCCGCTTGAAATTGGCGATCTGAAAAGCCTGAGCATTCTGGATCTTTCAAAAAACAAACTTTACATGCTGCCTGTTACCATCGGTTTTCTGACAAACCTTTCCAGCTTTGATGCTTCCGACAACAAAATAACCATACTGCCCTCCACTATAGGAAACCTCTATCAGCTCAAGTCGCTTATCATAAATCAAAATCTGCTTAAGGCTGTACCTTCCGAAATAGGCAATCTGCAGCAACTTAACTACCTTGATCTATGGGGCAACGCGATCACCGTATTGCCTGAAGATATCAGCAAACTAAGCAATACCCTGAAAGTTCTTGATATGCGCGTAATGGCTATGAATTTTGAAAAGCAAAAACATATTCAGGACTTATTACCTAATACGGAAATATACTTTTCGAAAAGCTGTAACTGCCAGTAGTCGGACAATTTCGTGAATTTGTCCGGCATTTAAGAAAAAAAGATTGGGATAAAAAGAAAAAGTGTTTACCTTTGCCATCATAAAAAACAACAATTAACGGAATGTAGAATTTTGCAAAAAAGGGGGAGATGGCTATGATAGAAACCATCAAATTTAACACGTTCAACTGGATACATATTTTAAATCCCAGTGAAGAAAATTTCGACTTTTTAATTGAGAATTACAACTTTCACCCCCTTGACATAGAAGACTGCCGGAGCAAAGTTCAAAGACCCAAGATCGATATCTACGACGATTATTATTTCCTGATACTTCATTTCCCGAGTTTTGATAAAGCCAATAGATTCCTTGATACCAAGGAGGTGAAAATTTTCTGGGGTAAAGATTTTATTATCACCATCGGGAACTCGCACTGGATCGTAAAAAAATTCTTTAATACGGTAAAAGAAAACCTGGAAGCTTTCAAAGAAGAGCTCAGCTCCGAAACCAGTGATGCCCTGCTTTACGAAATCATGGAACGTCTGATGAAAGACACCATATCTTTGGTAGGGCGCATTGGCAGCGAAGTGGACCAGATAAATTATGGCTTGTTTAATGATAAATCGCAAAAAATAATTGAAAAAATTTCCGTTACACGTAAGAACGTGATTCTCTTAGATACAAGTTTCCGGCCCCAATTGCGACTGTTTCACAAGTTTGAATCGGGCGAAATAAAGGGTTTTGCTGAGGAAATGGAAGAATACTGGGGAAACATCCTCGACTATTACCAGAAACTCTGGGACATGATCGAGGATTATAAAGAAATGATCGAAGGGCTTTCAAAAACCTACGACTCACTTCAGACGAATAAAATCAACGAAATAATCAAGATTCTCACGCTGATCTCGACGGTCATGCTTCCGATGACTTTTATTGCCAGCGCTTATGGGATGAATATCCGGTTGCCGTTTCAGGAGCATCCCGCAGCTTTCCTTATTGTTTCGGGAATTATGCTGGCCGTTCTGATACTTTTTTTGTGGTTTTTTATCAGAAAGAAGTGGTTGTAATTATTTCTTCAACCCGTCCATAAAATCTTTTGTGTTTATGATATAACGGCAGTGTGTCCCGGATCCTATCGGGCCTTCTTCATCACGGGC
>Ga0116170_10006575_pt1 | contig 10151 bp, 7 predicted proteins | sample AD_JPNHW1_MetaG_FD_89797 | JGI IMG/M metagenome (GOLD analysis project Ga0116170, IMG submission 89797) | Active sludge microbial communities of municipal wastewater-treating anaerobic digesters from Japan - AD_JPNHW1_MetaG | ecosystem: Engineered > Bioreactor > Anaerobic > Digestate | place...
CAAAAGACTATTAAATTATACATTCTTAAATAAAGAACCAGATGTTTTACCTTAATCTAGCAATAGCATTCCGCAGCCTTATAAAGAATAAAGTGTATTCCTTTATTATAATTGGCGGTTTTGCTATCGGTTTTGCATCTTGCATTTTGATCGGATTGTTTTACCATGCCGAAACTACTGTAAATAATGATTTTGCAAACCATAAGCAGATTTACAGGATATATGATGTAAACAAGAATCGCTGCAATATCAACTGGGATCTTCACCCGATTCTTGTTACTGATTACGCAGCAATTGAAAATGCCTGTCCTCTCGATTATAACATAAGTACCGATCTGACAATAAGAGACGAACAGACAAATACAATCGCCGGATTCACTTACCTTCTTACCACAACCGAAAACTTTTTTTCGATTTTTTCAGTCGATCTGGCAGAAAGTCTTTCTGGTAAGGCTTTCGCCGGAAGAGAATCAATAGCTGTTTCGTGTACACTGGCAAGATCACTGTTCGGAACTGAAAACCCGCTTGGCAGACAGGTAAATATTGGCAATTACTTTTTCGGAACTGTAACTTCTGTTTTCAGGGAATTGCCGGTAAATTCAACCTTCAGTGCCGATATCATTCTAAACAGTGAGAATGAAAAATTCCGGATATCATCAACAAACGTCAATGGATTCAGATACAATCCTACAAATCATTTTATACAATTAAGAAAAGGGATCAATCCGGTTGATTTTATTTATGAGCTGAATGCAAACGATAAGATTAAATCGCTCGATATCGACAGTCTCTCACTGCAAAGACTTGATGATATTTATTTATCTGAACTAACAGTAAAAAGCAGGCATGCTAAAGGTAATCCGGCCTTGCTGAAGATTTTTCTGGCAATCGCATCACTGATCCTTGTGCTTTCAAGTATAAACTATCTGAACTATTCTGTTTCCGTTCATTATGCAAGATTAAGAGATACAGGCATTAAAAAAACTTTTGGAGCCGGCAGAAAAGAACTTGTGAACTATGCTCTCACAGAAGTGACTCTTGGAATAACCATAGCCCTGTTATTGGCAGTTGTGATTACCGATCTTGCTTTACCTTATTCAGAAAGACTGTTCGGTAAAGCAATACACATTAATTGGTCCGATCTGCTTGCAGTTGCCCCTGTTTTCCTGACAGTTGTGATTCTTGTTATTGTGATCAACAGTCTTGCACCGATTTATATCTTATCAAGATTTAATATCGTGGAATCACTTTCTGGTTTTAAAGGGAACATAAACAACAGACAGATATGGAAAAGGATCCTGCTTACTTTCCAGCTTACTGTATCAGTAGGATTGATTGCATTGGTTATGATAATCTTCCGTCAGCTTCAATTTGTTAAGCATTCCGATCCCGGTTTTGAACGCGAACTCCTCTTAAGAATTAATATTCCATACAGGTTTCAGCAGACCGAGGCGCTCAGAAAGGAACTTGACAACCTTGCTTTCGTTAAGAGTACAACTCTGAGCAGCGGCTGCCCGGGAATGATCAACCACAGAATGGACAATGACTTTGAAGGCAAATCAATTACATTCAATTGCATTTATGTCGGCGATAATTATCTGAATACAATGGGAATTGAACTGCTTCAGGGTCGTGATTTTCTCGATGGCGATCTAAACAGATCATGTCTCATAAATGAAGAAGCCTGTAAACAGTATGGATGGGAAAACCTTGAGGAAAAGAGATATAATAACGGGCAGGAGGGAGGTTTCGAAATAATCGGAAAAATTAAGGATTTCAAATTCGAATCATACCATAGCGCCGTAGAACCACTCGCTCTGCTCTTTACCGGGGCAAAATCCGGAAACGTGCTTTCTGTAAGGCTATCACCAGGTAACACTGGACAACAGGTTGATCAGATCAGCAAAGTATGGAAATCGGTTTCACCTTTTGAGCCATTCAGTTATATCTTTTATGATGACTTTTTTCAGTCATTTTATGCAAAAGAAGAAAAGCTGGCAGGATCAATCACCTTCTTTACACTCATCGCGATCGTGCTCACCTGCATGGGCATTTTTGGACAGATCTTTATGATCTGCCTGGCAAGAGTTAAGGAAATCGGCATTCGTAAAATCAACGGAGCAACGATTTCTGAAGTTCTTATTATGCTGAACCGCGACTTTATTTTCTGGTTCATTATTTCATTTTTCATTGCCAGTCCTGCTGCCTGGTATATCGGGAATCGCTGGCTTACGAATTTTGCATATCGTATATCCCTTGACTTGTGGATCTTTCTGTTTGCAGGATTAATGGCTCTTTTAATAATACTTGTAACTGTTTCCTGGCAGAGCTTCAGGGCAGCAACAAGGAATCCGGTAGAAGCAATGAGGTATGAATAGCACCCTACCCCCAACCCCCCCAAGGGGGGCTTAAGAATAAAAGAGTAAGAAAAGTTATGGAAGAAATTGAAAAATCAATGTATTACGGAGCGAAACCTGAGACCTTTGAAGCTTCCAGGATCCTTCGGGGAAAAACGACACATCATGAAAAACTACTTTGGGAGAGGTTAAAGCTTAAGCAGATATGTGGAGTCAGATTTCGAAGACAGCATCCAATTGACTTCTTTATTGCAGATTTCTATTGCCATGAAGCCAGGCTGGTGGTCGAAATTGATGGAGAAATTCACGACCAACAAAAAGAGTATGATGACGGAAGATCTGCAGAAATGGAAAGATACTTTATCAAAGTAATAAGATTTAAAAATTCTGAAATTGAAAATAATATTGATCTGGTAGTCGCTAGAATTACAGATGAAGTTTATAAACGAATGCAAAGTCCCCCCTGGGGGATTTAGGGGTGGATTTCGCTGGAGGGCAGCAACAAGGAATCCCGTGGAGGCGCTGAGATATGAATAATCTTCCTCCAACCCCTGCCTGTCCTGCTGATGGATTTAGTCTGGCTGGCTCCCGGGGGGGCTAAAAAGGACCTGTTAACAGAAAATGATTATGGAATAACCCGAAATATCATCGACAAAATAAAAGAACAATATTATGATCCAGTACATTAAATTAGCATTCAGGAATATAAAAAGGCATTCTGCATATTCCGCACTGAATATATCAGGTCTGGCGATTGGCATAACCTGCTCAATATTAATTTTTCTTTGGAGCTATGATGAGTGGAGCTATGACAGATGTTTCGAAAACGCAAAAGTACTTTATCGTGTAATTGAAGACCAGCACCTGCAGGAAGGGAACGGATCCATGATAGTTCCCACCGCCAGCGCCCTGGTTACTGAACTTAAAAGCGAATATCCCGAAATAATAAGATCAACAAGAGCCCGCCCGAGCCCCTTGACATTAAAAAAAGGGGATGAATATATTGAGGAGATGGTAACATCAGCAGATAAGGATTTCCTTAAGATGTTCGGAGTAGAATTCATAATGGGTGATATAAATACTGCTTTCGATAATCCTCATAATATAGTAATGACAGAAGAGGCAGCCCTCAAATTTTTCGGTACGACAGCTGTCCTGGGAAGAACAATTGAATCACGCGGATTTTCGGTTACGGTTACAGGTGTTGTCAGGAGTTTTCCCCGTAATAGTCATATACAATTTAATTATCTGGTCCCGATTGAATGGATGGCTGATGCTGGAGGGCCCGTAAACGACTGGAACAACAGGGATAAAATTTACCTGGAATTAAAAAAAGGAACAAGAGTTGAAATTCTGAATGAGAAGATAAGAGATTTTATCCAGAGGCATAAGAAAGATTCAAAATCGGAAATTTTTCTGCAGAATATAAGGAAGGTACATTTATATTCATCCGGGAAATATATTGCCGACGATGCTGCAACCGGTAATATAACAAATGTAAGGCTGATGAGCCTGATGGCAGCCTTTATCCTGGCAATAGCATTTATAAATTTTGTAAATCTATCCACTGCCATTGCTGCCAAAAGGGCCCGGGAGGTTGGTGTCCGCAAAGTGACCGGAGCAAGCAGACCTGTGCTGATTGCCCAGTTCCTTGGCGAATCACTGGTTATAATGCTGATTGCAACTATAATTGCGATGATATGTATTGATTCATTATTGCCCGGCTTTAATAATCTTACAGGCAAACAGATTACTCTTAATTATTCTGATCCATGGTTTTACTTTGGGGTAATGACCTTTATACTGTTAAGTACCTTAATTGCAGGTTCATACCCTGCGTTTTACATGTCATCATTAAAGCCCCTGACTGTAATTAAAGGCATCGTTAACTCAAAGCCGGAAAAAAGAGGATTCAGAAGAGTTCTCGTTTTATTCCAGTTTTTTATTTCCATTTTACTGATTGCATTTACCATGATAGTAAAAAAACAGGTTAATTTCCTGACAAGCAAGGATATGGGGTTTAATAGAAATAACATAGTATATTTTATGTTCCCAACCCGTCCATCAGATCCTAAGCTTGAATCGCTTAAAAAGGAATTGTTAGTAAATCCTGACATTCTAAGTGTAACAAGAGGATGGAATCCATTCTATAATGATGGAAAAAGAAACGGCTATTCATGGGCAGGAAAGAAGACGGACGAAGATGTTAGTTTTCATATAATGAGTGTTGATCAGGATTATTTAAAAACATACGAACTTAATATGAAGTCAGGAAGATTCTTTTCCTCCGATTTTCTAGCAGACAAAACCTCAATAGTTCTGAATGAAGCTGGGGCCGGAATACTTGGTTTCAGCGATCCTGTTGGTGAGACAATAAAGAATCCAAAAGGAGCTGAACTAAGAATAATCGGCGTGGTAAAAGATTTCCACATTCAATCGCTTCATCATAAAATAGAACCTCTGATAATGCAGATTGGTGAGACAAATAACTTTTATGTCAGGGTAAAACCTGACAGAATTATTCCGGTAGTGGAATTTATTAAATCAGCTTTTTACTCATTTGATCCGGGTTTACCTATTGATCTGAACTTCCTCGATGATGACTTTGAAAGTCTATATCTGGCAGAGCAGCGTATGGCCAAAATGTCAGAGTTCCTCTCTTTCCTTGCGATAATTATTTCCTGCCTGGGTATTATAGGGCTATCCTCCTTTATGATTGAAAATCGTACCAAGGAAGTTGGTATAAGAAAGGTTAACGGAGCTAAATCCTCCGAAATATTTTCTCTGTTTTCCGGGGAATATATTGTTTTGGTATCTATTTCGGTTGCCCTTGCCACACCAATTGCATGGTTTGCCGCCTTTAAATGGCTTCAGAACTTTGCATACAGGACTGAACTCAGCTGGTGGATTTATGCTTTGTCAGGAATTATGGCATTTGTTTTAACAATACTTGCAGTAGGATGGCAGAGCTGGAGGGCTGCAACAAGGAATCCGGTCGAAGCAATGAGGTATGAATAGCACCCTACCCCCAACCCCCCAAGGGGGGCTTAAAGAATGAATGAAATTATGAATGGTAAAAAAAAATTTAAAGTACAGAAGTTAAAAGTTCCGCCTAAGCGGAATTAAGGGGTGGATTTCGCCGGCGTGCAGCAACAAGAAATCCGGTCGAAGCAATGAGGCATGAATAATCCCCAATCCACGGAGGTGTTTGTTAATGCAATAAAGACTAATTTAGAAGATTAAGACATTAATTAAACAGGCCTTTGATGAAGTACACACAACTTGGAGTGAAAGGACCTCTCGTTTCCACTGTAGGTTTCGGCGCCTGGGGAATCAGCGGCCGTGACTGGGGAAACACCGATGATGAAAATTCAAGGAAAGCAATCCATGCAGCTATTGATGCCGGAGTTAATTTTATCGATACAGCCGATGTATATGGTTTTGGACACTCCGAAGAGCTGATAAGACAGGTCCTTGACCAACGGCCCGAACGAGACACAATAATAATAGCAACCAAAGCCGGAAATAATTTTTACCCATTTACCGGACAGGAACATAATACAACTCCGATTAACAGTGATTACTCTGTCAGACACCTCGAGTTTGCGGCCGAACAGAGTCTGAAACGCCTCAACAGGAATGTCCTGGACATATTTCAGCTTCATAGCCCCGGCCTCGATATTCTGGAACGCGATGAGCCATGGATAGCCCTGGAAAGGCTGAAAAAATCCGGAAAAATAAAACATGCCGGCTGGAGTGTCCAATCTTTCGGCGAATCTTCACAGGCTCATATACTCGAACAGCATCATGATCTGATCGATATTATCCAGGTCCGTTATAACCTCCTCGAAAGAGAAGCTGAGAGAAGATTATTCCCCCTTGCAATTAAATATGGAACAGGCGTCATTGTACGTATTCCGCTTCTCTTCGGACTGCTGACCGGTAAATTCACTGCTCACACCACTTTCGGTGACAATGATCACAGAAGATCCAACCTTTCACCGCAAAAACTGAAATCGTACCTCCGGGATCTCGACTCTTTTAAACCATTGTTCGGGAAATATCCGCAATACAGCAGCACACAGCTGTGTCTCAGGTTCTGTATCTCACATCCCGCATGTCATGTTGTAATTCCAGGTGGGAAAAACCCGGTTCAGGTCCAGGAAAATGCATCAGCATCGGGCCTGGATTTTATACCTGTGGAGGCATTCTCAATTTAAGCTGCTCAGCTTTACAATTAAAATACATTTATACCGCCAGGCACCTGAAACTACTATTCTCCATTAGAATTAATATTTTCATTTTGAATATTAATATCTTTGTCTCTTCCGTTATACAGGCTGATACGTGTCGAAACTACTGAAACACACAACCATTATGAGAAAGAGAATCTACTTTCCGGCTTTGCTGATTCTGACGCTGATAATCCTTCATGGATGTAAAAAAGAGGTAATCCCGGAAGATACCAGGGAAAAGGCTTCAGCGCTGACCCTTAAAATTAATGGTTTTATTAAGACTGTAATGACCGATGTCTACCTGTGGTATAAGGAGATGCCCGCGGTAGATATCAAATATGAAACAGATTCAAAGGCCTATTTCGAAAAGCTTCTCTATACGGAGGATAAATGGTCTGTCGTCACCGACAATGTAACCGCTCTGCAGGGAAGCCTGGAAGGTGTTGAAACAACTTTCGGATATTCCATAGCCTTCGGCAGGTTTGTAAACCAGTCAGGAGCACCTACCGGCGAATATTTCGCCCTGATCGAATATGTCTATCCAAACTCACCTGCCTCGGGAGCAGGCCTACAGAGGGGCGACATCATAGTGAAAATCAATGATGCCGCCATCACCGATGCCAACTATTCAGCATTGTTTAACGGAAGTACCATAACAATTACAAAAGGAATACTCGGAACCTCCGGAATTACACAGGGTTCAACATTATCCATGACTTCACGCGAAATGGAACTCGACCCGGTCCTGACATATAAGATCATCGAAAGAAGCGGACATAAAATAGGCTATCTGATGTACCTGCAGTTCATCGAAAGCTACGATAATACAAGCCTTCAGACGGCACTTCAGTATTTCAAGGACAACCAGATTACAGACCTGGTCCTCGACCTGAGATATAACCCCGGAGGACAGATAACTGCTGCACGCTACCTCTGCAGCTCACTGGCTCCGCTGAACATAGTTAACGATGCAAGACGGCTGGTGACTTTTCAGTGGAACGATAAATATCAGGCTTATTGGGCTGCAAACCACATAGAAGAACAGATTGGAATATCATTCGACTCTTCAGTCCCGGTTAAACTGGGCCTCAGCAAAATATATATCCTTACCGGAAGCGGCTCTGCAAGCGCATCGGAGCTTACAATCTGCGGCCTTGAGCCGTATATGAATGTAATTCTTATCGGTGACAACACATACGGAAAGTATACCGGATCAATACTTATTAAGCCTGCAGATCTGTATGACACCCCATCACAGTATGCCGATTTTGCAAACTGGGGGTTAATGCCTATAGTTATCCGTTATGCAAACTCACTGGGTGTCACAAACTTCACAAACGGCTTCACACCCGACTTCGCCATCGACGACGAGCTGATGCCTGCATCTCCGCTCGGCGACCTGGCAGAACCACTCCTGAAAAAAGCTGTTGAAGATATTACCGGTGAAACCCTCAAAGGAGCCTCAAAAGGAATTCCTCAATACCGGTTTGAAGTATTGAAGAGAGGTTCATCAAGGTTCGAAGAACAGAAAAAGAACCTCTTCATAAATGTACCCCTGGAACTTAAAAAATAATATCTCTAAAAAAACTACAGATGAAAAGCAATATTATTCGCAAAATTGGTAACACGGGCTCTCAAAGGCTTACTCTCGTGATTGTTCTCACCTTGCTGGCAGCATCGCTCTCTGCCCAGACGCCGGCCGATTTCACCGGAACATGGATCCAGGATAACGCAAAAAGCGACGACTTCTACAAAGGATTCAACGTGTCGATGGTCATTAACCAGACCCCGCAGGTATTTGCAGTTCAGCTGATATTCTCCGACAAGGACAACAAGGAAATGACAAAACAGGAAAGCACCTTTAATCTCGACGGGAAAGAGGTTAGCAAGGAGGAACATGGAGGAATAAATAAAGAGCTTGCAACCTGGTCGGCCGATAAAAAAACACTTACCACAAAGAGCACACGTACTGTCGGTACTGATGTTTACGGAAGTATCACAACTTATACTCTTTCTGCCGATGGAAAAGTTCTTACAAAACATACTTCTGATGTAAATCCTCTCGGGCCTTCAATAAACCAGGTCTTCAACAGGAAATAAAAAAGAAGGGACCACTGCCGGTCCCTTCCCGTAAAAAACACTGCTGCAAGCCTTTACCTCACTGCCAGCATTGTTGCCTCCGGCGTCAGAAGCATCGGGAAAAATGCTGCAATTGTCATTGTCGATTCACGGTCCATCAGCAAACCGGGTCCAAGAACCTTCTGGTGAAAATATTCTGCCCTGTTGAGATTCTCATCAGTAGTCTTTAATCCCTGGCTGCTCAGAGCCTTGTCGATCCTCTCCACACCAAAATAGTGCTCATTCCATGCATACTGGACTGAAAGCTCGTCTGAAACAACTACATACTTCCTGGCTTTCTTGTCTTTCATTACAATCACGGTCACATCCATTGGCGTGTTTTCATAGCTTATTGTGAAAGCTTTGTATTCTACGCCGTCGATAGTTACCGGTTTCTCTGCTTTCTCGATCCTGTAATCGCCGAGTGCTGAGTGAGTCTTGCCTTTAGCAACAGTTTTTCCTGCAAAAGCTGCGGTGCCGATTATTAAAACAAGCACTGCTGTTGTGATAATTCTTTTCATGGCCTGGTCATCTTTTAAATTAATACTTGTGCTGTCCGAAATATTTGTTCTTTTTGTTTCTTTTCTGATATAAAGACTGTGACAAAACAAATTTGCTGCATCCTTTTGCGGATTTATTCATCTGTTTTACAATCTGTTGGTTCTGGTTTGCAGATTGCTCGATTTTTTTAATATTTTTAAGAAAATTTTTAATTCAAATGGAAATAATTTACGGCTTTTTCGCTCCTTCCATCATTTATTTTCTCATTTTCATCCTTAATGCACTTTTACCTGGAAGGTGGGTAAGGGGTTATATTAATAAACCCGGAACAGATGAAAAGCAGAGGTACAGACTCAACGGATTGCTGGTTCTGGCAGCTGTCATTGTCATCTGGGGCCTTCTCTGCGGAAGCGGCCTTGTTGCATGGGACTGGCTATGGAAGGTCAGGTGGTACTCACTGGCAGGTGCCGTTACTTTCGGCCTTATATTCTCGTTTGCTATCGTAGTCCCATACCCGCAGGTTAGAAAAAGCTTTTTGGCCGATTTTTTCTTTGGACGCCTCGAAAATCCTCAGTTCCTGGGAGGGAGGATTGATGCCAAGATGTGGCTCTACCTGGTTGGTGCAGTGATGCTTGAACTGAATATTATCAGTTTTGCCGCTCACCACCAGATCGTATATGGAGAAAATGCGTCACCGGGACTTTTCATGGCAGCCGCTTTTCTCTCATTTTTCGTAACTGAATACCTCTTCTTTGAGGAGGTTCACCTTTATACATACGATTTCCTTGCCGAACGCGTCGGATTCAAGCTCGGCTGGGGCGACCTTGCTTTCTATCCTTTCTTCTATGCAATACCGGTTTGGGCTGCAGCAGGCCTTCCAGCTCCCCGCACTCCTCTCTTTATCCTCGTGGCTGCGGGAATAATCTTTTTTACAGGATGG
>Ga0116170_10006576_pt1 | contig 10150 bp, 4 predicted proteins | sample AD_JPNHW1_MetaG_FD_89797 | JGI IMG/M metagenome (GOLD analysis project Ga0116170, IMG submission 89797) | Active sludge microbial communities of municipal wastewater-treating anaerobic digesters from Japan - AD_JPNHW1_MetaG | ecosystem: Engineered > Bioreactor > Anaerobic > Digestate | place...
ATCCCGGAAAACTCGACACGCCGCACGCCTGGCTGGGCATCTTCTGCTACACCCTCCAGATCTACTGCGACTTCGCCGCCTACTCCGACATGGCCGTCGGTCTCGCCCGACTCTTCGGCTTCGAGTTCTGCGAGAACTTCAAGCACCCATACTCCTCCCGCAGCATCACCGAGTTCTGGCGCCGCTGGCACTGCTCCCTCTCCACCTTCATGCGGGACTACCTCTATATCCCGCTCGGCGGCAACCGCGTCGGCTCCATCCGGCAGGTGTTCAACCTCTGGTTCGTCTTCCTCGTCTCCGGTTTCTGGCACGGTGCCAGTTGGACCTTCGTCGCCTGGGGCGCCTACCACGGATTCTTCATCTCGCTCGAGAAGGTGATCGGCCACGAGCGCATCCGCCGCATCCCCGCACTGCTCGCCTGGCCCGTCACGTTCACCCTCGCCATGCTCGGCTGGGTCTTCTTCCGCGCCGACACGCTCCCGCTGGCCGCCCGCTACATCGCCCGCCTCTTCACTGCGATCCCAGTCCCCGCCCTCGACATCGCCGTACCGAGCCGCACTTGGACCGTCCTCGCCATCGCAGCCGTGACCGCCTTCATGCCGGAATCTTGGTGGGACCGCCTCGGCTGGACCTCGGCTCATCCCAGCACGAGGGCGCAGGCCACCGGCCGCCTTCTCGTCGGCACCGCCCTGTTCCTGCTGGCCTGCGCGTCGCTCGCCAACCAGAGCTACAACCCCTTCATCTATTTCCGCTTCTGACATGCAGCCCCGAAACGTCAGTCGCAGGCTCAAGATCGCCCTCCTCGCAACGGTCGCCGTTTTCTGGGCACTCGTCGTCCTCGACACCGCAGTTCCCCTTCCCGCCGTTCTTCACGCTCTGAAAGGCGCCGAGACTGCGGTCGAAGCCCCCGAATGGAGCCTGCACGCGCTGCGTTCCGGCACCACCGCCAAAGCCGTCTCCGCTTGGTTCGACGCGCACATCGGCCTGCGCAGCTTCTGGGTCCGCCTCGACAACCAGATCGACTACACATTCTTCAACCAAGTCGTCGACCGCAGCGCCGGCACCCGGTTGGTCCGCGCCCCCGGCGATTGGTTCTACGAGCGTCAGTACATCGAGTTCGCCACCTCGATGGGGGCCGTGTCGGAGGAGGAGTATCGCCACCGAGTCGAGCGCATGCGTCGTGTCGAGGCCAAGCTCGCCCGCCGCGGCATCCCGCTCCTCTACATCATCGCCCCGAGCAAGGCCTCCGTCTACCCCGAGCACATCCCCGCAGAGTTCTTCCACGAGAAGAAGCCGGAGCATATGGTCACCAGTTGGGAGCTTGGCCGCAGCATCCTCCAAGATTCGGGGGTCAGCTACATCGACGGTCCGGGACTTTACGACCGCTGGAAACGCGAAGGCGTGCCCGACCTCTTCGCCCGCTCGGGCACCCACTGGAGCTACGTCTCCGCGCTACGGATCTGGGCGGAGATCCGCGCCTCGCTCAACCCGCGCCTGCCTCGCCCGATTCCGCCGCTCCAGTACGAGCCGCTGCAGGCGCGCCGCCCACAAAGCGACGACCGCGACCTGCTCGACCTCGCAAACCTGCTCGTCACGTGGCCCTACGAGCACCCTCTGCCAAAGCCCACGATGATCCCGCAGAAGACGGTCCCGGCCTCGGATCTCCCCCGCATCCTCTGGGTCCACGACAGTTTCGGCTGGGTCCTCATCAAGGAGCTCTACGAGTCCAATGCCGCCCGCCCATCCCACTCCCTCTACTACTTCGCCACCGAGATGAAGATCCCCGAATGCTCCGCCACCGGTCGGAAAATCGCCGAGATCGACTGGCCCGCCTACCTGCGCGACTACGACGCCGTCGTTCTCGTCTGGACCGAGCTCGCGTATGCGTTCGACAGCAACGGCTTCTTCGAGACGCTCGACAAAGCCCTCGACTGAGCGCGCAGTCTTCCACCGCAAGGCCGATGTCGCCAGCAAGCACCGAGCTGGGACAACAACTCGCGCCCCGCGGTTGTTGCACAGACTCGGCAATAGCCGCAACAGCGCGAGGCTACAGCGCCCGAATAGTCCAGCCATATGGAGCAGCAGCCCGGCTCAAGACGAGAAAGTGCTCGTAGCGCTCGCCCTCCTAGGCGAGCTTGATGCGGTAGGCCGCGTATGGGGCACACCGTTGTTCACGAGTGGCGATGAAGCGCCGGGGACCGAGTCCTCAGCTCGTTTGAGGTGCAAGAGGACACCCCGTTCTGCAACTCGGTAGATTCTGCGACACGGCGTCAGGCGAGTGCACAATGCCCAACAGGGTGAACGCAACAAGCAGTGCCGCCCGGCGCACATGGGAAGCCCCCGGGCTTGCGCTCCGGGGGCTAGAGACAAACACGTAACTATAGCCGCGCTTAGAACTTGAACGTGTTGGAGAGCTCCCAGGTCTGTCCTGGGGCGATGCGCCAGGCCGCGACCGTGTACGTGCTCGGGTCGGTAGTCGGCTGGATGGTCAGCGGAATGACCTTCCGGCCGTCGCCGAGGTTGCGGACGTTGAGCTGGATGCGCCAGTTGATCTTCGAGGTCAGCTGCCTCTCGTAGCCGATCCAGAAGTCGATCGCATCCTCGCGGGGCCCCATGATCGGATTGGCGATGTCATAGGTAAAGACCCCGGCCGTGCTGGTGGCAGCCACAGGATAGCCGATGGCGATCTTGTCCATCCAACGATAACCGGCACCGACGTTGAAGCCCTTGAGGCGGCCTTCGGTGAAGTTGTAGTTGGTCACCACGTTGAAGTGCCACTTGCGCAGCTCCGGCGTATAGGTGCCTTCCTGTAGCTTCATCAACACATACTGGTTGTAGAACTGTCCGTTCCACTGGGTAACGACCTTGTTGTTGGTGTTGCCGCCAGACCACAAGCGGATCTGCCCGGCGTCAGTCTTGTTGAAGGCGGTGTTCATGATCTCAACGACTTCGTTCAACGCCGTACCGCCGACGTTGTTGCGCATGGCCTGGGTCTTCGAAGCGTTCACCGAGATACGCCAGTTCTTGGTCGGATTGGCGGTGAGTTCGAACTCGTAGCCCTTCGAGATCTGATCCTCGGTCTGCGAGAAGTTCGGGAGAATCCCAGCTTTGTTCTCGGTGCCAATACCTGTGAAGTCGTTGTACCCGAACGCCTTCAGGACCTGCTTAATCTTCGGGTTCGAGGTAAACGTACGCCAGTCGGCCACAGCGCGGAGACGGAGGGCATCCGCCTCGGCCGCATTCATACCGGACTCGGCAGTGTAGGTCCAGTTAGGCGGATTGGTATCGACGCTGGTGGGGTCATTAACGGCACCAAGGCGGTATTCATAGACGTCAGCCCAATTCTCGCCCCAAGCGAAAATCGTGCTATTGCCGTTGTTGCCAATCAGCCATGCATTGAGACCGGCCGTGCTGGTCGCATTCAAGACGGTGCTCTCGTACTTGTTGATACGCAGCGAGAACTTGTCGTCCTTGGTCGAGATCATGATACCCTTGTCCTTGGTGGTACCACTGGCGGCCGGGATCTCGTTGCCATAAATGTCGTAACGAGTGCCAACGACCTGGAAGTTCTCGGACTCGTTGTAGTAGAGGCTCACATTGAGCGGGACCGATTTGTTCCAGCTGCCAAGGAACTTGTTGAGGTGCGCAACCACGCTCCAGCTCGGGGAGTTCTTCTTCGTGATCGAAGCCTCACGCCAGCGGGTGCTGTAGGTCAGGTTGTAGTTGGAATCTACATGATTGAAGTCGATATGGCCATCGGCCTCCTCGTGGCCGCCAGCGCCCCAAGACTTCACGACATCGCGGCGGATGCCGTACATGCCGACGAGCGCTCCGTCCCAGAAATAGGACTGGAGAACGGCGGCACGGGAGTCGGACTTCTTCTTGAGCAGTGTCGCGGCGACCGTGAGCGCATCCTGCTCCGCGAAGCTGTCCTCAGCCTTGACGATGCTGACGTTCCTGGTCGTCCAGCCGACGTAGTTTGCCGGATTCTGCGACTGCGTGGAGGGAGTGCCCGTGGCGGTGTTCACCCACGGATCGGAATAGGCAACGGTGGAGGGAGCATTCCAAGTGCCGTCGAAGTAGTGGTAGGAGATGGTCGATGGAATCGCGGGCATATCACCGGCGCGCGAGATCTCGACATCGCCAAGGGACTTCCCGACGAACGAGTCGCTGATGTAGATAACCGGGTGTACAACACGACCGTTGTCCTGGACTTTCGCGGTGGTCGGCCCGCCAATATAGTTGAGCAAGTCCGAACCTGTGCTCCAACGCGTGAAGTTACGGGTGTCGGTCATGACCATATCCTGGCTGTAAAGACTGCTGAGGGTGTGACGCCCGAGCAGCTTGTAGAACCAGCCGGCCTTGCCGTCTTCGTTGAAGTTATGGCCGAAGAAGACACTGGCGCGCGAAGCTTCGCGATTGGTCTCAATGTCGTTGTTGCCGAAGATGCCGGCATCGGCAATGTAGGCTTTGCCAAAGTTGGTGTTAGCCGTGCCGTCCATGTTCTTCGTGTTGATGTCCACGGCAATGCCAGCGCGTTGGTCGGACAACAGCGAGTACTGTCCGCGGCGATGAACGGATTCGTCATACGCCAGCTCGAAGCCAAACTTCTGATTGAAGAAGGTCTGGCCAAGCGTGGCGCTGAAGTTGTGGAAGTTCTGCCACTCCCGCTTGGTGTCGCCATCAAGCAGGTTGTTGTAGAAGTCGAAGACCGAGGCATCGCTGAGCGTCGCGCTCTTATACAACTCCTTGTAGGGGATACCGGCATTGGTGGCATACTGCCCGGTCGGAGCGATCGCAACGAGGTTGGCATTGGAGAAATAGCCGAGCACATTCGTTGTCGTGCCATTCGGGTTGCGAGCGGCAATGAGGTTTGCGACGCCATTCGCGGTCATGTATGCGGAGCCATCCGCATTGAAGTAGGTCAGCGGGCCGCTCGAGTAGCTGGAGCCCACTTGGTTCAGCCACGGATTGTAGCTCGGGTTGTTGCCTCCGGCGGTCTGCGCGCTTGCCGCAAGCGTGATGGGCTGTCCGACCGGTATGTAGCTCAGGCGCGAGGGTTGGTTCTCTGCTCCATAATAAGCATAGGAGGTGACGATACCGCCTTCCGTCGTATAGTGTGGGCGGTTGTCGCGAACCGTGTTCGGGTCGAACCCGGCCTGACCCATCGCAGTAAACCACGGAGTGATCATGTCGATCGGAGTGATCACACGCGGGTTGTTCGAGTGAACCGTGCCGGACTCGTAGTTCACCTTAATGGTGGTCTTGTTCCCGTTTTTGCTGAGGAACTTCGGCTCGTAGCGAGCGGTCGCGAAGATGCGCCGATCGAGGCTGTAGGCCGGCTTCTGCTTGTACTTCTCTTCGCTGCGCAGTGTGGCGACGCGAAAGGCGAGCTCGTCCTCGAGCAGGCAGTAGTTGTAGTCAAGCGACTCGCGGTTGGCCCCGTAGCTGCCGTAGCGGAACTCGAGCTCGCCGAAGTTGCGGTACTGGGCCGTCTTGGTGCTCGTGTTGATGATGCCGGCGGGGCTGCCCATGCCGAACAGGATCGAGTTGGCACCGCGCTGCATGTCCACGCGATCGACATTGTAGGCATCCCACGGGGCGTCCGACATGAAGAAGTTGCGCGTGTTGTCGGCGGAGGTCAGGCCGCGTACACGGGTGTTGGAGTTCGGCGTGTTGAAGGTGCCTTCCTCCTGCTGGTTGCCGGTGCTGGCGTTCGCAAAGTTGCCCTGGATGCTGCCGACTTCCGTGTTGGTCGTGTATTGAAGGAGCGACTTGCTGTTGGTCGCGCCGGTGTCCTTCATGAACTCCGCCGTGACGACCGAGATCGCGGAACCCACATCCTGCAGCTGGGTATTGATGCGGGAGCCGGCCAGCGTCGTGGTGGCGACATAACCGGTGGACTCCGATGCCGTCACTTCGAACGGACTGAGAACAACGACTTCTTCATCGGTGGCATCAGGCGTATTCGCGGGTGTCGCCGTCGAGGATTGCCCATACGTGTTCGAAGCTGCCGTGAGAGACATCATGGCAGCGGCGCCCATGCAGGCGGTGCTTATTCTATGGTTCATATGTTTGCTTGGGGTTGTTTCCCCCGCCAGTTCGGAGGCGGGTAGCGCGAGCCGCGCGCTTTTCGGTTTGAGCGCATCGTTTCGTATCGATGCTCCAAATATTCTACTGCTGGTGATCACCCGAGTTTCACCTTCCATGGGTGCTATTTGGAAAGCTGATGACTGGCGGGAATCTTCCATGCTGTTGTGATGAGCGGTCGCAGTGCAGAGGCGCCATGCGACCTGGCACCGATCCTAGCGGAACTCCGCGGCCAGTTGTACCGATTCGGTTGTTTCACTGCTGATTTCCATTGCACAACGTCGGCAGGCGGCACTCGGACCCCTACACGCATTGCGGCAGACTGCCCGCGCCGACCTCTGAGCGACTGCGGGGTTGATGCCGCTTCCGGAAGGCGGTCGGAGTTTCGCCTGTCAGCCTCCGGAACGCCACGCACATGTACTCCATATAGTCGAAGCCGGTGAGTTCGGCGATGGACTTGAGCGGCAGATCGCTTTCCGCCAGCAACTGGCGTATCCTTGCTATCTGCACACGCCGGATCTCGGCCTGCGGGGTGCGGCCGAGGTATTGCCGGAATTTCTTCTCGAGCTGGGCCCGCGATACGGATGCATGAGGCAACACCTCGCTCACAGTCATTCCTTCGCAGGCGTGCTCTGCGATGTAGCGGAGGGCCGCGACGACAGCACGATCTGGAATCGCGAGCACATCGGTCGAGCGCCGAGTAACAATCCCGGCGGGCTCGACGCGTATATCGGAGGGCGTTGTGCTCCGCTCGGCCAACCGTCGCGCGAGATGCTCCGCCGCGCGATAGCCCACCAGAAACGCCCCTGGGTCCGCACTCGACAATGGAAGCGGCGCCAGTTCGCAGCGGGCGATATCATTGCCCATTCCCAACACAGCCACCTCCTCAGGCACCATATGCCCAGCCAAGCGTGCAGCCTCCAGAACGCGCGATGCCCGCCGGTCGTCGCAGGCCATCACCCCGACAGGCTTCGGCAGGCCGCTCAACCATTCCGCAATTGCGCGAACGCCCATGTCGTCCGATCGCTCCTCGTCCTGTTCCAGATCGAGAGTCGCCACCTCCTTGTTCCCCAAACGCACAGCCTCGACAAACCCGGCGGTGCGCTCCCGTGCCCAACTATGGCCGGTGCATCCCACCGCGCCATAACTCCGGAAGCCGCGATCGAGAAGATACTCCCCGGCCATCACGCCAAGCGCCACATTATCAGTGCGCACTTTCGACACTCGCTCGTACTTTGGCGACTCGTCGAGATCGACCAGCGGCACATCGAGTTCCATGCACATCTCCACCAGCGCAGTGCTGGTGTTGCGGCTGATCACGCCGGAGCATCCCTGTGCTAGTTTCCAGAAGAGCCCGGCAGTCGCCCACGACGAGCCCTCGACGACAACGTTCCATCTGGTGCACTGCTGCACATAGCTCGCAATACCACGCAACATGGCCACGGAGTCGGCGTCCCGCTCATCGAAAACGAGCATGACTTGCGCCGCATCGGTTGCCGACTCCGGCTGTTGTGTATCTTTTGTAGTACTACTGCTTCGCGTATGCATGGGGATATATTGGAGAGCAGGCCTCGATGCGGAGTATCCCGTCCCACCTCATATCCCTTCAGGCCACCCGCTAGAGGGCGCATGGGGGCGCACCATGCATGCTGAGCCCCGCGCGGTTCTTTCGCAGTTCTGCGGCAACGGTTCTCATTTCCCAAGGGGGTTGAGCCGGCTTGGGCGACGCGATTTTTCCTCTGCTGATTCTGGTTCCACGCCGTCCCTCGCTGCGAAAGATGGAATCTTTTTTACCGCGGCCCACCCAGGACAACCGCGGCCCACGGCACAAGCCAGAGCAGCCATGCCGTTACCGCTGTTCCCAGCCACAGGCGGGCGGCATAGTCGAGAGTGGGGTCGCTCGCGCCGCGAGCGCCGTGGGAAGATCCGTCGGATGTCATCCGCCGAGACTAGCCAGGAGGGTTGGACATCCACCGTCCGAACCGGCAATGCTTCGGCATGCCCGATCCCGCCCCGACCCGCCTCACGCGCCCGCCCTACGAGCGGATGACGTACATCCACGAGCAGCTCCAGCTCGATAAGCATCCCAACTGCTCAACCCTCGCCGCCCATTTCGAAACCTCCACCAAGACCATCCAGCGCGACATCGAGTTCATGCGCGACCGCTGGGCACTTCCGATCGAATACGATGAGCCGCGACACGGCTACTACTACTCCCAACCGGTCGAGAACCTCCCGCTTGTCACCATGACCGAGGGCGAGCTCGTCGCCCTCCTCGTCGCCCAGAAGGCCGTCGAGCAATACGCCGGCACCCCCTTCGAGGCGCCGCTCACCAACGCTTTCGCCAAACTCACCGCACAGCTCGACGGCCCCGTCTCCGTCGCCCTCGGTGCGGCGCGCCACGTGTTCTCCTTCAAGGCCGCCGGCCCCGCCCGCGCCGACCTCGAATTGTTCCGCCAGCTCAGCCAGGCCGTGCTCGAAACCCGCGAGATCGCCTTCGACTACCGCGGTCTCGCCGACACCAAGCCCGCCCGCCGCCGCGTCCAGCCCTGGCACCTCTGCTGCGTCGACTCCCAGTGGTATTTGATCGGTTACGACATCGACCGTGCCGCCAAACGCACCTTCGCGCTCCCCCGCATCGGCGCCGTCGAGCCCGCCCGCCGCACATTCCCCCGCCCCACCGGCTTCTCCATCCGCGAGCACCTCGGAGGCAGTTTCGGCATCGTCGCCGGCACCGGCGACTACCGCGTGCGCCTGCGCTTCGACACCTGGGCTGCCCAGCTGGTCCGCGAGCGCTTCTGGCACGACTCGCAGGAGATCGCCGAGCGTCGTGACGGCGGCCTCGATCTATCCCTCCATCTCGCCGATCTCGCCGAGGTCGAGCGCTGGGCGCTGAGCTGGGGCGAACACGTCGAGGTGCTCGCGCCCAAGCAGCTCCGCCAGCGACTGGCCAACGTCGCCCAAAGCGTTGCGGCAAAGCACAGCGGCTGAATCCGCCCCGGCCCACAGCCGCGCCGCCCTCAGTTTCACTGCTGGGCAGTTCGATCGTCGCCGCCAGCGCCTAGGGGGAATACCCGATCCCGCGCAGCCGATTTCCCCCAGATTCCGCCTTCAGCGCCGGTGACATACGCCGATTGACTGGCTGGCCCTCAACGACTGCGGCTCGCCACCGCGGAAGTCGGCCAAGAGCCATGCCTCCGTATCCAGCACATCACCGCTGTCTGATCGTCGAGGACGATACCGCCTCGATCCGCATCGCCACCCAGATTCTCGAGGCGGAAGGATGGAAGGTCGCCCACTGCCGCACCGCGGAGGAGGCTCTAGCCCAGACAGGGTCGAGCGTGCCCGATCTCCTCATGCTCGACATCGGGCTGCCGGGCATCGACGGCCTCTCGCTCTGCCGCCGCCTCCGCGCCGACTCCGTCTGGAACGACACCTCCATCCTCGTCTGCACCGGCCGCACAAGCCCCGCCGACCTCTCGGCGATCCTCGATGCCGGGGCCGACGACTATATCCCCAAGCCCGTCACACCCGCTCTGCTACGCGTCCGCCTCCGCATCGCCGCAGCCCGCGTCGACCGCGCCCGCCTCCGCCACGAGCTGGAGCGCGACGCATCCGTCTTCAAGTTCAACGCCGAGTCCAGCCAGGACCCCGTCTATTGGATCGAGCCCGAGCGCCACTTCCGTTTCGTCTGGGTCAACGACGCCTGCTGCCGTCACTTTCTCCGCCGCCGCGAGGAGCTCGTCGGCCTCAGCCTCGCGGACATCGACCCCACCTTCGGCGTCGAGCAAAGCACCATGCTGCGCCAGCACCTCGAGACTCACGGCTCCTGCGTCCTCGAAACCCTCCACCTGCGCGGCGATGGCAGCGTCGTCCCCGTCGAGTTCTCCGCCAACCGTTTCGTCCACGCCGGCCACGAGTACGTCACCGGCTACATCCGCGACATCTCCGCCCGGAAGGCCGCAGAATCCGCTCTGTCCCGCGCCGCCCTCCTGCTCTCCCGCATGCGCGACGCCGTCTTCTGCACCGAGCTCGACGGCACGCTCACCTTCTGGAACGA
>Ga0116170_10006577_pt1 | contig 10150 bp, 8 predicted proteins | sample AD_JPNHW1_MetaG_FD_89797 | JGI IMG/M metagenome (GOLD analysis project Ga0116170, IMG submission 89797) | Active sludge microbial communities of municipal wastewater-treating anaerobic digesters from Japan - AD_JPNHW1_MetaG | ecosystem: Engineered > Bioreactor > Anaerobic > Digestate | place...
CATATTCCCAAAATAATAGGTCAAGTTCTAAAATCCACGTATTATCTTAAAAGCAACGATGTCGAGCATGCTTATAATAGCTATAAAAGTTCCATTGAGTTAAGTAACCTTGCAGGTTATAGTATTATTGAGGTTAAATTACTCAAAACTCTATCTCGGGCACTACTAAAACTTGGCGAAAACACTAAATCTATTGAATGTAATAATTTCGCCTTCAACACAATAAATAAAACAGGATTTCAGTATGAACTTCTCTAAAACTCCTTGCTTATATGGTATTTAATTAAAGATTCAATAGGATATTGAGTAATACATTTAAGTTCAAATCCTCTACCTTTTGCTATATCGGCAAGTATTTCCTTAAAAACAAAGCCAACTGAACCAACACAACCTAAACCATAAACATTTAGCTCGGGAATTACCCTAAGATGTTTTTCAAACAAATCGTTAAATATTTTATAAACTAAGTTTCGCATAAAAGCATTTTCAATATTCTCCTTAACAAAAGGAACAAAAGAAGCAAGGTATGCAGATGGCTTTGGTTGGCTATAAACTTTATCTAACACAACGCTTAATGTCAAATCGTAGTTTCTTTTAAACAAGGATTCCAGCTCCAAAGGAATTTGATTATAAAAGAATGATTGTAGCAAATGCCTACCAATATATGCTCCACTGCCCTCATCACCAAGAATAAAACCAAGAGATGGGTTTCTATGAATAACATTAATCCCATCATAGAAAGCAATATTTGAGCCAGTACCAAGAATAGCAACTACACCCTTATCATCACCGAAAAGTGATCGTGCTGCTGCAAGCAGATCGGAATATGCGTTAGTTAGGGCATTTTTAAAAAAAAGTTGTAGTGCCTGTTGTGCCTTCTGACCCTTCTCTTCTCCGGCACAACCAGAACCATAGAAAAAAACCTTTTCAACCTTTAAAGGGTCAATATCTTTAGGGAAAGAGGTTGATAATGCATTCAAATAATCATCATCGTTGCAAAAAAATGGGCTTAACCCTTTTGTTTCAAACGAAACAATATTATTACTAGACAACACAACCCGCCAGTCGGTTTTTGTTAATCCACTATCGGCAATTACAATCATTAAATTAAAATTATTTAGTTTTCTTAACCTGCTTCAAATCTAATAAATTCATAGGATTACACTGCATTCCCTCAACGTTACTTCTAATAAAACGAACCACTTTATCGTAATATATTGGAATAACTACCGCTTCTGAGATAATTAAAGAATCCATTTCTTTATAATACGAATATCGCTTTTGCACCAATTGCTCAGACAATGCATTTGCATAGAGCTTATCGTACCTATTACTTTTAAAGTGAGTATAGTTTGGGCCAGATGGGCTAAAGTTCTCACTATTAAATAATGCCAAGTAATTCTCTGGATCGGCATAATCGGCCACCCAAGAAGCTCTAAAAAATTCAAGTTTTGAATTGGCAAGCATCTCTCTATAGGCAGCACCCGGGTAAACATCAACCCTTATATCAAAACCAAGCTCATTTAGCTGATGTTGGATAAACTCACATATATCTACATAATCATCAGTTGTTGCTAATGAAATGGGTGGTAAAGGATTAGATAAATTGTAACCAACTTTATTGAGTAATTCTTTTGAAAATTCTTGGTTAAAAACGAATCCCTTTGTTTCACTACCAAAATTAGGCATCCCATTAGGTACAAATCCATTTTCGGCAGGGTAACCCATATTACTCCTAAGAAAAACCATCATCTTATTACGATCAATACCAAACCCGATAGCTTTTCTAACCTCCTTAAGCAGAAGAGGGTTTCTAGTATCCTTTAAATTAGTGCTATCAACAAGTATTCCTAAATATTCAGTATTTAAGTATGGACCTGTCAACATTATGATTTTATCCTTATAAGCTGGATTTAGACTACCCGTTCGAGTTAAAAGTTCATCCTTTGATGCAGGGTTAACTCCTGAAACAAAATCGATATTGCCTTTAACAAACTCCAAAAACTCCGATTGCTTATCAGCAATAAAGGTGATACAAACAGCCTCAAGGTATGGTAACCTCTTGCCAAATTCATCTTTTTCGAAATAGTTTGGGTTACGTCTTAGAACCAACTTTTCACCTTCTTTCCAATACTTAAGGTAAAATGGGCCTGTTCCAACTGGGTGAGATCGATACTCTTTACCGAACCTATCTACTGCCTCATGTGAAAGCACATAACAATATGGCATAGTGAGCATTCCCAGAAAAGCCGGAAAGGGCTTTTTAAGAAAAATTTGCAAAACCGTGTCGTTTAGCGCAATACATCCATTCTTTGTTCCTGTTCTATTTTTATCAAGGATAGATAAAACCCATGCTCCAGGGGAGGCAATCTCAGGATTTATAATACGATTAAAAGAATACACAAAATCAGAAGCGACAACTTTCCTTCCTTTACCATTGGGGAAAACCTCTGAGTTATGGAAGTAAACATCATTTCGCAGATAAAAAGTATAATTTATTCCATCAGCTGAAACTTTCCAACTCTTTGCTATGCATGGCTTCACATTTAAGGAATCATCAAGTTGGAGTAGCCCATTATACAACTGATGCGTAGGCCATATCAAAGGGAGGTTCCGGGCAAATGCGGGATCAAGAGTAGTAATACCTTTACTCTCGTTGTAGCGAAAAACCATTTCATTATTATAGTTCTCGTTACCGCAGCTATAAAATGAAATTACAATGATGAATAAAAAGAAATATAAAATAGGTTTCATCAAATCAAATCAAATGTAGTGTTAAGCAAAAGTATTTAAAATTTGTAGAGATTTGATGATTTCAGAAAAGAGATTAAAAAACAAAAACGGGATCGAATGATCCCGTTTTTACACCCTAAAATTAACCTAAAAAAGCAACAAAATCATTAACCAACTATTAACCCTAAAACCTAATTTATGAAGTTGCCTTTCATATACATAAACGCTACCTTAAAGAAAATGTTTCGTTCTAAATTTAAAATAAAGGTGATTTATAACAGTATTTAACATTTAACATATATTACTGTATATGTGATTATTATGCAGTATATTTGGATGCAAATATTATAAAATCAGATTAAGAAGAGATCTAATATTCTGGAGACAGCAACTAATGCAGAATTTGGTTTAAAGGGGGGTAGTTTTACAAATTTACGTCGTACAAAATTTACTTTTTCAACTGAGAAATCGATATCTGATAACCCATAATAAAGTAGATATGCATATGCTGTTTTTAGGGTAGAACTCTTTACTCTTATCGTTTTCTTTGAATGACGCGAAGGATGTATATGAACATACCTATTTCCATTCTGACCAAGCCTTATTGTCCAGTTTGAACCATCAGATAAAAAAATACATTTGAAGTCCGACCCATCAGAAGCAATCCAATTAGTATAATCTTCTCTGCTGCTAATCTTCTCTGCTGCTAATATCAGAACTATTTCATTAGATATAGAATTTTCATCTAGACTGCCAGTATAATAATCAATATTAGAATCCCCAAGCAAAAGAATACTCTCGTAGATAAATGAATCGTTCTTAATTGAATTATTCTGGTTTTTCAGTATTCGTTGAACATATCCAAAATGATGCTTACAGCTGCTAAAAGCAATTGGCTTAAGAAGTTCATTGTTTAATGATTTATTATCAAACTGATTACGTACCACTTGCAACTATTTTTTGTATATGATCAACAATTAAATCTACATGGTCGGGGTGAAACCAAGTAATCTCCTTATCGCGAGCCCACCAAGTTAACTGTCTTTTAGCATAGCGACGAGAATTTCTCTTAATAAATTCGATAGCCTCTTCGAAAGTAATCTTTCCATCGAGGTAATCAAACAGTTCCTTATACCCCACCGTATTAAGCGCATTGAGGTGTTTCAGAGAATACAAGCCCTTAACCTCATTAAACAAACCTTCCGTCAACATTAAATCTACTCTTTGATTTATCCGTTGATAAAGCTCTTCTCGAGTGCGATTCAATCCTATCTTTATTGGAATAAATGCTCGCTTTTTGCTGGTGTTGGTCAGAAAAGATGAGTACGTTCTACCTGTTTGAAGACAAACCTCTATTGCTTTAATAATACGTTGGCTATTTTTCAAATCTACCTGATTATAATACTCGGGATCGATTAACTTTAACTGCTTCCTTAAACTTTCGATTCCTTCGTTTTTTAGCTGTAAAAGCAGATCCTTTCTTAGTTCAGTATCTGGAGCGGGAAAATCATCAATACCTTTGCAAACTGCATCAATGTATAGCCCAGAACCACCCACAAGCATTACTGAATGATGTGTTTTGTATAATTCATTTAGCAAGTTAACCACATCAATTTCATACGTACCACAGCTATACCTATCAGCAATTGATTTATTACCAACAAAGTAATGAGGCGTTGCGTTAAGTACATCACTTGAAGGAGCCGCAGTACCTATCCTCATTTCACGGTAAAATTGTCGTGAATCTGCTGATATAATTTGTGCATTAAACTGATAGGACAACGTAATGCTCAGATCCGTTTTACCAACGCCAGTCGGTCCAAGTAATACGATAAGGTATTTTTGATGGTCAGGCATCATCATAAATGCATTAATTCAAAGCCATTTATCTCAATTAACCGATTACTCATCGTCGCCATCAAATCCTTCCGATCCAAATTCAATATCTTCAGAGTTATACTCATCAAAAATTTCATCGATGTCGTTTTCTGAAAAAGTTGAGTCGGTTGAACTATTCTGAATACCTAACTGAACCGGAGCCTCTCCTACTGATGCTGAGCAAATTGGGTACTTCTTTTTACAGTCAGGAGGGAAAACGTCCATCAGCTCAATGAAAAGAAGATTGTCGTTAAAGATGTCATAAACATACAGCAATCTCTCTTTTTTCTCTTTCAGTATCTCCTTGATCTTGACAGAGTCCATTGGTATCGCTGCAGGACCGCCTTCATTTTCCATATCAAGCAAAGTTAATTCAAGCCCTTTGTTCCATTCCTCATCCGCAAGGAAGAAAGATGCAAGCTGGTTTGAATCAAAATTAAGGTTACTCTGAATTAGCTTGTGGAAATCGAAGAAAGTTTGGTTTGAATCGATCTCGTAATCGCGTAAAAATGCTTTCTCTTCACCGGAAATCATTCTGAATTTATAAATCATAGGAGAAAGTTTGGATTAGTTTTTAATTGAAATTATAGTTTAGCAAGAAACTCAATTGTATCAATGCTATCGGCGAATTCATCGACCTTAGGGTTTTGGCTAAACCCAAAAGGAATAGCATTGGGGATATTTTTACTATCGCCAACAACACATTGAAGTTCTTGTTTATGTTTCTCGATAAAACTCAAAACCTCATTAAAACTTTCATATTCCTGGTAGTGAACAACCCCAACTGTTGAGCTTATTGAATCGCTTTGCTTTAAGAGCATAAAATCAGTATCAATAAGATCAATTAGGTTCATCATGTTCATTGTTTTCTGGAACTCATAGTTATTCATATACTTATTATGAGTATCGAGATTTTGCCATGCTTTAAAAGCCTTTAAAAGTTTAACAAAATCATACCCCTTAGGGACCAAAATCATTGAAACGCTCCGGCACCCAAGACCAAAGTAAAGGAAAATATCATCGCTTAAACGCGTTAGCTCCTCTTCGGTTTCGTCACCTGTCAAAACTGCTATGCTATTCCTATGCTTTCGAATTATAGTCGGATAACTTTTAAAGTAGTAATCAAAGTATCGTGATGAGTTATCGCTTCCTGTTGCAATTACTGCATCAAAACCATGAAGGGTAACTTCAGCCAATTCAATGTAATCATCAAAATCGGGATTTATCTCTTTTAGCATTTCAATTACTGCTGCAATTAAATGGCCATCCTTTGAAGATACTTTCCCGAAAAAAAGATGTCCCGTAAGTAAAATACAAAGCAGATCGTGAAAACCAGCAAAAGGGATATTACCTGCCATTATTACAACAACCTTCTTCTTTTCAATTGGGGTAAAGCACTCCTTAGGGTATTTAGACACAAATTCTTTTAAATAATCCTCTTTAAGCCATTGGTTTGCAATAGCATCAATAGCATAGCATATATTCTCAGCAGTAAACCATGGATTATGAATACTTGCCTCCTGAATCACCTTTTCAAATTTTGATCCACACCCTGGTTTTGAATCCTGGAGCATCCGTTCTCCTAACTTAACAAAAGCATCTATTCTAACATGTAAATTCATCAATTTAACTTTTTACAAAAATACGTTGAAATGTAATTACTTTTTAGGAAAAGATAAAGCACTTATTCTATTTGACAATAAATATTGTTCAGAATCTTTTTCAAAGAAAACTATTTATAACTTTTTAGCTAAAAGGTTAATGAATATCAGCTAACTTTGAATCCAATAGATTAATATAAAATTATATGAAATTTGGTGCATTATTTAAAGAGAATATAAAAATATCGATAAATGCAATCCGGTCAAATACACTTCGTTCGGTCCTTACGATATTTATAATAGCGCTAGGCATAATGGCCCTTGTTGGAATTTTAACCGCCATCGATTCTATAAGTGGTAGTATAACAAACGAATTTACAAGTATGGGGGCAAATACCTTTAGCATTGCAAGTAGAGGTATACGAGTACATATTGCTGGCAAACGAGACAGAAAAATAAACCATGCATACATTAGCATGCGACAAGCAGAAGAGTTTAAGGAGAGGTTTGAGTTCCCTGCGATTGTATCTATATCTACCTATGCATCGGGTGCAAGTACTATTAAACAAAAATCAAAAAAGACAAACCCCAATATCGAGGTACTTGGTATTGATGAGAACTATTTAACTACAGCTGCTCTTGAGATAAACGATGGAAGAAATTTCACAACCCATGAGATTGATGCAGGTCGTGCCGTTGTGATAATTGGCTATGAGGTTGCTAAAAAAATCTTCGATAAAAATGAAAGTCCAATTGACAAATTCATAAGCGTTGGAAGTGGAAAATATAGAGTAATTGGTGTTCTAAAATCAAAAGGATCGGGTTTTAACGGCGGTGTAGATCGATCAGTATTTTTGCCTTATAGCAATGTTGCAACATACTTTTCTCGTCCAGATATGGATTACACCATTAGTATTAAACCCATCGATCCAAAACTTCTGGACTACGCGGTTAGTGAAGCAGAGGGAATTTTTAGAGTTGTTCGAAACCTTAGAGCAACCGACGAATCTGACTTTAATATTGAAAAAAGCGATAGCCTAGCGCAAATGCTACTCGAAAACCTTAAAAATGTAACTTGGGTTGCAACTGCCATTGGAATAATCACTTTAATTGGTGCTGCAGTAGGATTAATGAATATAATGTTAGTTGCAGTAACCGAACGAACCCGTGAAATTGGAACAAGAAAGGCTATTGGCGCAAAATCAAAAACGATTAAGCAGCAGTTTCTTTTTGAAGCGATAACAATATGTCAACTTGGTGGCATTCTAGGTGTTATACTTGGAATTTTGGTTGGCAATATTATGTCGATGGTAACTGATAGCCCATTTATTATCCCATGGAAATGGATGTTTATTGGGCTAGGACTATGTTTCTGTGTTGGGCTTGCATCGGGTTATTTACCAGCAGTTAAAGCCGCTCGATTAGATCCTATAGAATCACTCCGCTATGAATAAATAGGAATAACCGTTTATTAAGCACTTGAAATCAAGTGCTTTTTTATTTCAATAATATCCTAAATATTAAAATCATCCCGTTTATTCATTCCAATATAAAAATCTGATATATTACTTTGATTATTAATTGATTTTTTTGTAATTTGTTTAAGAGTGAGGTAAAAACACCAAACCACCTCCTTAATTAAATCATTTTCATTTATTTACAAATTTTTTACTTTGTTTTATACATTAATAACAATAATTTATATTGGATCTTTAATGTTTAAAATTTAAGCGCACATACAATGCGTAAAATCAAACAAATCTTCTACAACTTCTTATCGTCTGAGTTAAGGGGAAGCCTTATTTACGAAGATGTAAGAAGGGCAACATTAATCAATCTATTTGCTATTTGCGGAATATTTTATTTAATATTCTACAGTCATAGAATGTATATACTTGGAGAGCAGAAACTATCAATAATATACATTTACTGTATCCTGGTAATTATCTTAATGCAAGTTTACCTACGAATTAAAAAAAGGATAACCATTGTTAGCCATGTTCTCGTAATTGGTCTTTTTTGTCTTGAAATCTTTTTTTTGCATCGGAATGGATCTACTAGGCTTAACCTAACTAGCTACTATATTTTCCCAGGAATTTACTGGTACTACATATTTCCACCATTCAGCTTATTCATGCTTGGAAGGAAAACTGGAACCTTTTACAATATAGTTCTTGTAGGATTTACATTACTCTTTTTTTATAGCAACCATTTCAATAATGAACTTTACGATAATGAGTTCAAAGTTAGATTACTTTCTGTTTATAGCATGGTTTTCCTTCTTTCATTTTTTTACGAATCAATTCGTAATACAACATTTAACGCATTCGATAGCACAAATAAGAAAAACATTCGGCTATTGAGAATGATCAAAATTAAGAACACAAACCTTAACCGTTCGAACAGAGAGTTATCTCAACTCACCGAAGAGATAAGCACCCAAATGGAGTACTTAAAAATATTGAATACCGAACTTGTTGGGCAGAACGAAAAAATAGCAAACCAAAACAACAAGCTGGAGTCACAAGGCAAAGAGATTCTTGAGCAAAGAGATCTATTAATGCAATACAAACAGAACATCGACGACAGCATCATTTACGCTAGTTACATACAACAAGCGCTTTTACCGGGTGACGATGTATTAAGTGAAAACTTTCACGATCATTTTATTCTTTACCAACCCAGAAATATAATAGGAGGTGATTTTTATTTCATCAAAAAAATTGATGATCAGGTAATTATTGCTGCAGCTGATTGCACAGGGCATGGTGTACCAGGCGCTTTACTTAGCATGCTTGGAATTGCAGCCCTATCCGAAATAGTTTTTCGTAAAGAGATTTATAGTACAAGTATGATTCTAACTGACATGAAACGAGAGGTAATGTCAGTATTAAAAAGAAAAGATAACCTGTACGATGCAAAAGATGGGATGGACATCTCGCTTTGCAAGATTGATCTTCGAACTTTCGAACTTCAATTTTCTGGGGCTTATAATCCAATTTTCATAATAAGAAACTCTGAAATAATTCATTTAAGAGGAGATAAAGTACTTGTCGGGAACTCATTTATTGATAATGGAATATTTACCAATCAGGATCTAAAACTTGAGAAAAACGACTGCATTTACCTTTTTTCAGATGGATACTCAGACCAACTAGGAGGTTTGTCAAGAAAAAAATTCCTAATGCGTAATTTTCAAGAGCTGCTGATAAAGATTTCTTGCGAACCAATGTCAACCCAGAAATCGATACTACTACACAATTTTGAAGCATGGAAAGGAAGTAACGACCAAACCGATGATGTTATGGTGCTTGGAATAAGAGTATAAAAGTAATCAACCACCACCAAAGGTGTTGGCATTAAAATGCTTAACACTAATAGTGTTTTTTAATCTATTTTATTCGAAAAGTTCATTTTCACAGTGCATTCCTGCGTATGCAAGAATCCAAAATTTGCTAATTTGTAAATGGATACCCGCTTTCGCGGGTATGTTGATAGCGACTTAGTCAACCATACATTACCACCGTCAAAGACAGTGGTTTTTTTGATTATAATAAAAAATCCCGGCTTGGCCGGGATTCTATATCGATTAGAAAAGTTTCTTAATCAGGTCAACAACGCGGGTTGAGTAACCCCACTCGTTATCGTACCAAGCAAATACTTTAATCATTGGGCCAATAACCATTGTGCATTGCGCATCGAAAATGGATGAATGGCTGTTGTGAATAATGTCAACAGAAACAATTGGATCCTCGGTGTACTCTAAAATACCCTTCATTGAACCTTCTGCTGCTTTCTTCATTGCTGCGTTGATCTCATCCTTTGTAGCTTCTTTCTTAAGAACTGCTGTAAAATCAACTAGTGAACCAGTTGGGGTTGGGACGCGAACTGAAGTTCCATCAATTTTACCCTTAAGCTCAGGAATAATTTTACCTACG
>Ga0116170_10006578_pt1 | contig 10147 bp, 9 predicted proteins | sample AD_JPNHW1_MetaG_FD_89797 | JGI IMG/M metagenome (GOLD analysis project Ga0116170, IMG submission 89797) | Active sludge microbial communities of municipal wastewater-treating anaerobic digesters from Japan - AD_JPNHW1_MetaG | ecosystem: Engineered > Bioreactor > Anaerobic > Digestate | place...
CGAAGGCATTGGCGATCTCCCTTCTCGTAAGCGATCTCGTGCCGCTCGCGACCGGAACGCGGAGAACGCTCAAGGGCCCGTACGTTTCGTCGCTCAGCGCGGTCGCCCTGTCGGCCCGCATCGATTTCTGATATTCTCACGTTGATAGATTCGGAGGTTCCTATGTTTTCGATTTTGGTTTCCGGCGGACCCGTAATGATCCCGATCGCCCTTAGCGCGATCGCTGCGACGATCATCATAATCGAGCGTCTCATGTTCTATCGCTCCGTCAAAAAGGGAGAGCGCGACATTCTGCCGAGGATCCGCGCGAGCATCGACAAGGGGCATTATGAGGAAGCGGCCGCCATCTGCGAGACCGTCGACAGTCCCGCCGCGCGGCTGATGAAGACGGGCATCGGGTATCGCGAGTTCTCCGAGGCCGCGATCAAGGAAGCCGTCACCAACGAGGCAAATCGCGAGATCCCCCGGCTCGAGCGCTACCTTTCGACCCTGGGCACGATCGCGAATATCTCGACCTTGCTCGGGCTTCTCGGAACGGTCACCGGAAACATCCGCGCGTTCGGCGTCCTCGGCAGCATGGGCGCGATGGGAAACCCCGCGCTCCTCGCGTCGGCGATCGCCGAGGCGCTCGTGACGACCGCCGCGGGCCTCATCGTCTCGATCCCGGCCGTCATCTTCTACAATTACTTCATCGCGGAAGTGAACCGCATCGTGACGGAAATGGAAGCCTCCGTGAGCGACCTCGTCATCCTTCTCGTCTCCGAGAGGAAGAAGCATGAAGTTCAAGCGTAAACTCGAGGCGCGCGCCGTCGTGGACCTCGTGCCCATGATCGACGTCGTGTTTCAGCTGATCCTGTTCTTCCTCGTGTCGACCACCTTCGCGGTGCTGCCCGGCATATCCTTAAGCCTGCCGCATTCCTCGACCGCCGAGGGCACGCGCACCAACGGAATCACGATCACCGTGGTCGCCGACGGCGGTGTGTGGCTCAACTCGGAAAGGATAGAGATCGCCGCGCTCGACGCCGCGCTTGAGGCGATCGATACCTCAGCGGCGCACGAGGCGGTCCCGGTGAGCCTTGAGGCCGACGAGTCCGTGCCGAACGGGACGATCGTCCGCGTTCTCGATTCGCTGAGGCGGACGGGATTCACGGGAGTCAACCTGCGCACGCGGGAGTGAGCGATATGACGCAATCCGATCAGGATAGACTGTTCCGCAGTTCGACGCTCGGGGTCGGGATATGGGCCGTCATCGCGGTCCTCTTCATCGCGATCCCGATGCGAAAGCCCGACGTGTCCCCTCGCTTCCCCGTGGTGAAACTTTCGCTCGCGACGGAAACCGCGGTAGAACCCGCGGCGAGTCAAACCGCGCCTGCGAACCAAGCTGAAACCGCGCCGAGTCAAACCGCGCCGACAACCAAACCCGCGAGCAAACCCGCGCCGGCAACAAAATCCGCGACTCAATCCGCGCCCGCGAAATCCACGGGCGGTCTTGGCATACCGAATTTTTCCACGCCGGTTACCTCATCGCGCGACACGAACGCGGACGCCGAGTACCTCGACTTTGCGAGCGACGAGCGGCGCCCGGCGCATGAATCGTCTAAAACGGGAAGCTCCGCGACCCGTACTGCCGAATTCGAGGGATCGGCCGCGCGCGTTGATTCCCGCGACGGAGGCTTGAGTTCCGCCAACGCGCCGAAGGCGAGAACGGGCGAGGCCTCGGGCGAAACCGCAGGCTCCCTCGACGCGATATCGCGCGACGCGAAGTCTTCTACGGGCGCCTCCTCGCGGCAAGACGCGGAGAGCGGCTCGGCTACTGACTCCGCGCGCGGCAGCTCACAGGGTACGCAGGCGAAAGCCTCCGCGATTCAGGGACTGTCGTTCGACGGAAAGAACCGCAAGCTCGTGTCACCGGCGAGTCCCTCTCTCGTGCTTCCTGAAAACCTCGCGAGACTCGTGGACTCCGACCGCACCGTGACGGTCTCCTTCATCGTGCTTGCCGACGGTACCGTTCCCCCATCGTTGGTGGAATTTACCCCGCAGTCGCTCTTGCCCGCCGAGATTCGGGACTGGCTCCGAAAGGAATTTTCGTCGTGGAGATTCGAGAAATCCACCGAGGATGGACAGGCCCGCTTCGCCTATAGTATAAGGGTCAAATGATTCAGGACATCGACGCCGTCGCCTTCGATATCGACGGCACGCTCTACCCCGATTGGTCTTTCCGTGTTCGACTCGGTCCTTTCTTGGCCGCTCACGCGTTTTTTTTGATCCGCTTCGGCGAGGCTCGTCGTACTATCCGACGCTGGCAACGGGAGAACCCCGGCGTCGCCCACGATGATTTTTTCGCCTGGCAGGCGAGCGTGCTCGCGCCGCTCTTACGCTGTCCCGACTCGGAGGCTCGCGCCCTCGTCGATCGCCTTGTGTACGGGGAATGGAAGGGTGTTTTCAAACGCGTTAGGCCGTACCCCGGCGTCACCGAGGCGTTCATGGCCTTCCGCCAATCCGGCCTCAAACTCGGTATCCTCTCGGATTTCTTGCCTTCACAAAAAGGCGACGTATGGGGGCTCGCTCCATTGTGCGACGCGGTCATCGGATCGGAGGAAACCGGCGCCCTCAAACCCTCTCCCGTACCGTTCCTCGCGCTCGCCAATGCCCTGGGTATACCTCCTTCCCGAATCCTCTACGTGGGGAACAGCCCAAGCTCGGACGTCGCGGGCGCCAAGGCCGTCGGAATGAAGACCGCGTGCATAGTCGGTCCCGTTTCCGCCCTGTTCGGACGGACCGTTCCGGGTGCCGACATTTCCTTTTCCTCCTATCGCCAATTGACCCAGATTGTGCTAAAATAACCCATTAAATACACTGTTATAAAAGGGTAGGCTTGGTCATGTTCACTCCCGGAAACATAATAACCCTCTCAATATGCGTAATTCTCATCCTGGTGTTCAGGCAGCTCGACAAGAACGGCCGAACGCTCGAGAAAGTAAAGAAATTCGGCGACAAACTGAAGGACGACCTCGACGCTTTCGTTAAGGAGCGGACATCGAAACTCGAAGAGTCGGCCATAGCGCTGACCGTCGAGCAGACCAAGGCCGTCGCCGCCGTCAAACGGCTCGAGTCGATTCGGGACGACCTCGCGAAGAAAGAGGAAACCCTAATGCTGCGGACGAGGGAGGTCGAGGACTTCGGCAAGAAGATCTCGTCCTACGACGCGACGGTTAGGCAATTGATGGAGATGACCGCGCTCGCCGAGACGAACCTGTCGCGCATAACGGACGAATCCGACTTCGCCGACACGCTAGGCAAGAAACTCGCCGCGTCCCAAAAGCAGCTCGCGGAGATCGTCGCCTCGATTCCGGCAATGAAGGAAAATTTCTCAGCGGAGAATCGCGCGTCGCTCGAGTCGATTCAGTCCGATACCCTCGAGCGGATATCCGCGACGATCGCGGACCTTGATCGCAAGGTCGAGGCCGCTCACCGGAGCGGGACCGAGATGGCCGCAGCCGCGGCGGATAAACTCAAGGAAGTCTACCAACGCGCCTATACGGAAGCCGCGCGCCGCGCCGATCAGCTCGAGGACGCCTCGTTCGCCAAGCTGAAGGAGCAGGCCCTCGAGCGGCTTCAGAAATATAAAGACCAGATCGACGAGAAAACGACCGCCCTCCACGAGCAGACCAAGGATAAACTGCAGGAAACGCAGCAGCTCGCAAAGGGATTCAAGGCGGACTGGCAGCGCGAGGCCGAGGAGTACCTTGAGTCCACGCGCGCCGAGATGTCCCGCCTTTCCGACGAGTTTAGCGCGTCGGTCGCCTCCCTTTCCGACCGCCTTAAGGACGCCGAGAACTTAGGCGACGCAAAGACCCGCGAGTTGCGGGCCGAGCTCGACCGGTTCGAGTCCGATTTCAGGTCGAGCCTTGACGCGTGTTCCGCCGACGTCGACGCGCGGCTTGCGCGCTTCGAGGGGATTACCGAGGATACCGCGCGCCTCGAGGGACAGCTCAGGCTCGCGATGCAGAAGGCCGAGCAGCGCGTCACCGACGACTTCAGCCTGTTCGCGCAGGACCAGCAAAGCCGCCAGGGAGCCTTCGAGAAGGGACTCCTGGACTCGGCGTCCGCGCTTCAGGGCCGCATGGATACCCTGGAATCCGGCCTCAACGAGCTCAAGTCCCGCGCCTACGACAACGTTTCCAGCAAGCTCAAGATGTTCGAGGACGACTTTTTCGCCGACCTCGCCAAGCGGAGCGACGCTATCACCGCCGCGCTCGACGGGTGGAAGGTCAACGTCGACGAGCGGCTTTCCTCTCTTTCCGCGGAGAGCGAGGGCTCGCGCAAGGACCTCGAGGCTTCGTACGCCGCGGAACTCAAGGAACGGCTCTCGGAGATCGCGGAGCGCTATCGCGCGCAGACGGCGAAGCTCGAGGAGCAGGTCGCCGGCGTGGAGACCGAGCTTCGCGCGCGGATCACGGCGAGCGACCAGTCGATCCTCGCCTTCATCGAGCAGTCGCGCGCGGAATTCGCCCAGGCGAAGGATACCGCGGCCCTTCACGTCAAGAACGAGCTCGACGCTCACGCGCTATCCGTGCAGGAAACCCTGCGCAAACAGCAGCGCGAGGTCGAGACCCGCACCAAGGAATACGTCGCCGCGATCGATAACTCGCGCTCGGAGAGCGAGGCGATCCTCGCCGGCATCAAGAACGACTTCGCCGCCTGGCAGACCAAGCGCGAGCAGCAGCTCGCCGACGCGGAAGCGATGCTCAAGGACCGCGCCGCCAAGATAGAGGCCGCGTCGAAAGAGTCGTGCGCCGCCCTCGAGTCCGCCTGGCAGGCCAACTACCGCGACTTCGTGGCGAAAACCGCCGACGAGCGGAAAGCGCTCAAGGAGAGCGTCGACGGACTCCGAAAAGAGGCCGCGCAGGCGCTTTCGGACTTCTCCGCCGCGGCATCGGGGCTTTCAGCCGAAGCTGACCGCCGCGCGCGCGAGTCCGCAGCGGAAACCGAGCAGACGGTCAAGGCGCTCAAGGCGATGGTGCAGGAGGTTCGGGACGGCATCGAGTCGACCCGCGAAAAGGCCTTCCAGAAAATACAGTCGGACGCGGCCTCCCTTGGCCAAACCGTCGAGGAAATCGACCGAAAGCAAAAAGCCTTCGTCGCGCAGACCAAGGTATTCGATCGCGCCGACGAGCTTAAGGTCGCGCTCGAGTCCGGCATCGAAAGCCTCAAGGGCGAGCTCGGCCGGCTCGACGTGTATCGCGACGCCATGGGCAACCTCGAGCAGCAGTATCAGAAGATACGCAAACTCGAGGAGGAGACGACCCAGAAGGTCACTCGCTTCATGACGGAGAAAAAGCGCATCGATATCCTCGAGGCCGATTTCGCCAAGCTCCTGGGTCTATCCGACTCGATGGACAAGAAGATCGCCGAGCTTACCGGCACCAACGACGAGATTCAGCAATACCAGGTTCAGATTCGCCGGTTCGAGGAAACCCTCACCGAGGCGTCGGGCCGGTTCGAGCGACTGGACAAAAAGGTTCCCGTGCTGGACCAAACCGTCGAGGGCGTGGATCGCGCCTTCGAGGGCCTTAAGGGCGTCGAGTCGACGCTCGCGGGGCTTCGCGCGGAATTGTCGGGAATGCCCGCCGAGCTTGAGGGCATGCGGCATGACATAGACGCGCTTCTCGGCCAGAAGGAAAAGACCGATCTCGTGGTCGAGCGGCTCTCAAGCCTCGATACGATTCTCGAGGACGTCGAAAAACGCACCGCCAAGATGCAGACGGCCCGCGAATGGCTTGCGCGCACCGAGACCAGGCTGGACGAAATCTCCAAGCAGTCCCAGGACCAGCTCAAACTGCTCGGAGACCTCCTCAAGGAGGAAGGTCCCGCCAAGAAGACGAAAGGCGCGCCGCCCATCGGCATCAGGGAAAACGTCGTTAAACTCGCGCATCAGGGGTGGAAGGTCGACGAGATCGCCCGCGCCCTGCACCTCTCGCGCGGAGAGGTTGAGTTAATTCTTGAGTTGCCGCAAAAATAAGGTGATGTTAGACGATTAATCGCGGAGAAGGAGGCAGGTGGCCCAGACCTCGACGGCCTCGCCCGTGCCGACCGATCCGAGTCCCTCTCCCGTCTTTGCCTTGACGAAGACCCTTTCCGCGTCGATACCGAGCGTTCTCGCGATTGATTCGCGTACCTGCGTACGCCATGGAAGGAATTTCGGGGTCTGCAGGGCGATGACGCAGTCGATGTTCTCGATCCGCCAGCCTTTAGCGCGCACGGCGTCCCATGCCGCGGCAAGAAGGGTTCGTGAGTCGGCGCCCTTCCATTGAGGGTCAGACGGCGGAAAGAATTCGCCGATGTCGCCCGTGGCCGAAGCGCCGAGCACGGCGTCGGTAATCGCGTGAAGAAGCGCGTCCCCGTCGGAATGCCCGTCCTCTCCCTTGTCCGAAGGGATCGCGATCCCCCCGAGCATCAGCGGACGCCCCTCGACGAGCCTGTGCAGGTCGTAACCAAGACCCGTTCTGATCGTCATAAATCTCCCGGATAGGTAATCTTTCGGTTTTCGCGGGATCCCGGGCACGCGTACACGTCGCCGCAGTATCGTCCCCAAATCTCCGTATCGTCGGTGTAGGAATTTCCGTCGCTGGCCGCCCTGATGTGCGCCTCAAGGAGCCGCTCGAACGCGAAACCCTGCGGGGTCTGCACGGAAACGATCCTCGAGCGGTCAAGGTGCCGCACGATCCTACCTTCCGAGTCGATTTCTTTCTGCGTATCGACCGACGGGATCGCGGGAACCGCCGCGCCGTGCTTTTTCGTTGAGTTTAGGATGTCCTTGATGGTTTCCGCGCCGATCCAGGGGCGCGCGCCGTCGTGAATGAGCACGACGTCGGGTTTATCCGTAAGGGATTGGCCGATTCGCTCGGCCATGCGAAGCCCGTGTAGCACGGATTCTTGCCGGGTCGCCCCGCCTTCCGCGAAGACGAGCTTGAGCCCGTCGCGCTTCAGGAGGGATTCGACGCGCCAATCCTCCGAAAGGATCGCGCGGGCTTCCGCCTCGCCGCCCGAGGGGACGGTTATTATGATGATGGAAAAAAGCCTGGTTTCGAGAAAGGCGCTTAAGGCCGCCGAAAGGACGCTAACTCGCTGGTCCCCGTCCTTGCTGATCGTTAAATACTCTTTTTTGACGCTCCCGCCCATCCGGGTTGAATTACCGGCCGCGGTCAGAACGAGGACGGCCGACATTCTTATTCGTCCGCGTCGTCGTCGGCATCGCCGTCGGCGTCTTCCTCTTCCGAGAGTTCGCCATCCTCGAATTCCTCGTCGTCCTCGACGACGGCGCCCGCGCTCTTGGTCTGGTGCGCGGTCTCCTCGCCAAACGGCTCAAGGTGCGTGTGAATGAGCGACGCGACCTCTTCGCGGGGAAGGTCAAGCGCGTAGGTTATCTCGTCCTCAAGGAGCTTTCGCGCGGAATCGTAGAGCTTGCGCTCCAGGATCGGCAGTTCCTTGACTTTGCTGCGGTGATAGAGCGACCGAACGATGGTCGCGATGTCGATGACGCTTCCTTTTTTAAGGAGGTCAAGGTTGATTTGATACCGAAGTTTCCAATCGGAGGGGATTGGCTCGAAATCCTGCGAAATCAGGTCAAGCGCCTGTCTGGCCTCGTCCTGCGAAACGATGGCGCGGATACCGAGTTCCTCCGCCTTGTTTACCGGGACCATGACGGTCATGTCGGAAACCTCGAGATAGATCACGTAATACAGGATCATCTCGTTTTTGAAGGTTTTCTCTTTTATCTCGATTATCTTGCCGACGCCCTGGCTAGGATAGACGATTTTTTGATTAACGCAAAAGGTGGTTGCTTCAGTCATACCGATCCAATATAGCACAAAAAAAGGATCCGGTCAAAGCCCGGATCCCGAATGCCCTACGAATACGCCGCTTACTTGTCGCTGACGGCCGTCGCGACGGTCGTATTTCGGGCGGCCAAAGCCACTCCGGGGAGCGGCTTCCGCCTGCTGAATCTGATGTACCTGAAGGGATGGATATCGAGCGCGTTGGGATACCACCCGGAAATCCCGTTCGTGTCGATCACGTTGATCGACGGGTTGTGCGCGACCGGTAAAATAACCCCGTCCGCGAGTAAAACCTTTTCCGCCTCGGCTAGTTTCGCGTAGCGATCCTTTCCCTGCTTGACCGTCGCCGCGTCCGCGATGAGCTTTTCGTAATCGGCGTTCTTCCAGCCGGAATCGTTCATGCTGGAGGAGGGGCGGAAAAGCTCTAGGAACGAAAGGGGATCCGCGAAGTCGCCGATCCAGCTCGTTATCCCGACCGTATAGTCGTCGGTCCTCAAGGAGCCATAGTATTTTTCGTAGGGCGCGACCCTGATCGAAACCTTGATCCCGAGCGCTTCCCAGGCGGCCTTCAATATCTCGGCAAGGCCTTGGAAGGCATCGCTTTCCGGGATGCTGATGACGATGGGCGTCATGGCCGCGGGATCGGCGATGCCGGCCGCCGCGAGAAGCTTTTTCGCCTCATCGACGTTCTGCGCGCCGATCCCCTCTATCTCGGGATATCCCGCGATCGGGAACACGAGGGTCTTCGCGGGGATTATATAGTTGGCGCGGAGCGTCGCCCATGGCACGGCCAAAAGGAGGGCATTCCTGACCTTCGCGTCGGCCCAGGGACCCCAAGTACTCCTGAAAAAGAAGTATTCCGTGGAGAACATCGGCGAGACGTGGAGAGCCGAGGGATCCAGGATCTTATCGACGACCGCGGCCCCCGCGAGCCAATGGATCTCGCCACGGTTATACTGCCCGGTGAGCGCGACCGGGTCGTCGGAAACGAGCAGTTTAATCGACGGCAATTGGACGCGTCCAGAGTCCCAATACTCCTGGTTTTTCGTGAAGATTATCTCGGTCGGGCTGACCGAGGTAACGGTGAATGGCCCGCTCGATATGGGGCGCCACGCGGTTTCCACGGTGCGCATCTTGTCGCGCTTAAGGTCCGCGGGATGGATCGCGCAAAACGCGTGGTGGCATAGGATCTTGGGGAGCTGCGGGGCGGGGGTAGTCAGTTTGACGATGAGGGTCCTCGCGTCCGGGGTTTCGACCGCCACGGTCGCGGGATCGGCGTTTTTTCCGGTGCGGTAATCGGCCACGCCAGCTATTGGGTCCAGGAGCGAGGCGTAAGGCGCGCCGATCGCGGGATCGAGCAGCGCGATCCATGAGGCGCGGATGTCCGCCGAGGTGAGCGGGTCTCCGTTGGAGAACTTGGCGCCTTCCCTGATCCGGAAGGACCACTTAAGCCCGTCATCGGCGAGAGTCCAGGATTCCGCGAGAAGCGGCACGGGATCGAGATTGTAAGGATCATACCCGAAAAGCCCCTCATAGACGGCGCTGAAGATTTGAGCCTCGTCCGCCTCGAACGCCTTGTGCGGCCGCCAGTCGGGGACCGAGGCGGAGATGTTTACGATGAATTGGGACTGCGGCCATTCCGCCTGCGCGAAAGCCCCCATGCACGCCAAAGCCGCGAGCGCGACCGAAAGAAAGCCACGTTGTTTACCCATTGATGATCCCCAGTTTCTTGAGTTGCTGCTGTTCCTCGACCTGCGCGGCGTATTCCGCCCTGCATTGATTGGCCTTTACGAGATTATTGCGGATGGCCGAAATCTCGACCTTGATTCCGCGCATGCGTTCGCGGATCGTTATGTCAGTATTTTGCTTGAAGTATTCGTCGAGTCCCGCGCATTGCTTCATGATCGTCGCGATATCCGCGATGTGGCGCGTCAGGAGGTCCAGGATCTGCTGTTCGTCCATCAGCTCGATCTTCTGATACGCGGGGGAGGTCCTTACGGCGAACGCGGTGCATACGCGCGCGCGGTGCTTTACGTCCTCGATGAAGGGATTGAACTTGATGTATTCCTTTTTGCCCGTCTGCGTCACGGGATCGACGCTCAGTATCTGAATGTCCTCTTCGCGCTCGGGGATGTTGAAGGCCTTCTTGAGCGCCTCGGCGAGCTTCTGGAAGAAGGACCTTTCCGTGGCGAGCACGACTCTCTGATTCTCCGAAAGCTTCGACACGATCTCGTCGAGCTGCGGGGAAACTGCCCCAATGGTCCTGATGCCGTCCAGGAGCACGGGTTTGAGGCTATCTTTCGCGGGAC
>Ga0116170_10006579_pt1 | contig 10145 bp, 10 predicted proteins | sample AD_JPNHW1_MetaG_FD_89797 | JGI IMG/M metagenome (GOLD analysis project Ga0116170, IMG submission 89797) | Active sludge microbial communities of municipal wastewater-treating anaerobic digesters from Japan - AD_JPNHW1_MetaG | ecosystem: Engineered > Bioreactor > Anaerobic > Digestate | place...
AAGCGCTCGCGCAGCTCCGGGAAGGGCAGGTCGATCTGCTTGCGTGCGGGACACATGATGACGCCGACGGCACCCAGTTTCCCGGCGCTTTCGACGATGCTCTTGGTCGTGTCGATCACCGCGCGGCGCTCGGCGGGGTCGGCCAGGCCGGCGTTGCCGCGCGCGCCGATGCAGGTCACGCAGAACCCGAGCTTGCGCCCTTTGAGGGCGGCGGCCATCGCGTTCGCGTTCGCGGCCAGCCAATCCCACTTGCCGCCGTTGATCTCGACGCGGTCGTAGCCGTTGGCCTCGAGGAAATCGTAGCGTTCCTCAAAGGTTTTTCCCGGCACCAGCATCTGCTGGCAGCCGAGGTGCAGTTCGGCCGGTGGCAGGGGGACCTTGAGGACGGGCATGCCGCTCTCGGCCGCGCGCGCTTTAACCGCACCGGATAACGCCGCTTCGCCGAGGCCCGCGGCGCCGAATTTGAAGAACTGCCGTCTGTTGAAGTTCATGCGTTCCCGCCTTTTGCGTTGGCCTCGAATTAGACTTTCCAGGGATCCCGCAGGGTGCGGCTCAGCATCGCGCTCGCCGCGTCGTCGCCGATGATTTTCTCCGTGGACGGATCCCACTTGATGGACGAGCGCCCGAGCCGCAGGCCGATCACCGCCAGCGCGCCGATGGTGTTGGAGCGGTGGCCCGTCTCGCACGGCGCGACGGTCGGCTGCCCGCTGTAGACGCAGTCGATGAAGTTCCGCTCGTGCGCCCGGCTGGTGTAGACGTGGATCTCGTTGTCCCTGATTTTGTCGCGGATCAGGTCGGCGGGGTCGGTCTTGATGCTGCCGCGCGTCACGAAAAGCGATCTGTTGTTCTCGCCGTAGAAGCGGATCCCGATCTCGAACTCGTTGTTCACCGTCACGCGCTGGCCTTCGGGATAGACGAAGTCGTAGGAGAAGCCTTTGGCCACGTTGAAGACGTCGCCGGGCGGCGGCATGAAAACGGCCTTGATGTTCTCGACCGCGGTCGGGCCGGCGCTCTCCTTGCCGAACGCCCACTGCACGATGTCCGAGTGGTGCGCGCCCCAGTCGGTGAGCACGCCGCCCGCGAAGTCGTAGTTGCTGCGCCACGAGAGCGGCTGCAGCGCGGAGCAGTAGGGGCGCATGGGGGAGGGGCCGGTCCACAGTTCGTAGTCGAGGCCGTCGGGGACCGGGCAAGGGGCGAAGCTCGCCAGCCCCCCTTTGCGGCCGTAGAACTTGTGCCACGCCTTGGGCAGGCCGATCTCGACCTTGTGGATCTTGCCGAGCCGGTTGTTGCGGACGAACTCCACGGCCATCTTGAAGTAGGCGTCGGAGCGCTGCTGCGAGCCGGTCTGGAAGGTGACGCCGGTCGCTTGGGCGACCGTCGCCATGGCGCGGCCCTCGGCGACGGAGAGGGAGAGCGGCTTCTGGCAGTAGACGTGCTTGCCCTTGCGCATGGCCGCGATCGCCATGCAGGCGTGCCAGTGGTCCGGCGTACAGATCATCACCGCGTCCACGTCGGGCTTGTCCAGCAGCTCGCGGAAGTCGTTGAAGGCCGCACACCCGCTGTAGCCGGGCTTGCCGGACCGCTTGGCGTAGAAGTCGTTGACGGTGCGCCGACCGTATTCGCGGCCGCCATCGAGGCCGGAGTCGTAGCCGTAAAGCTTCGACTCCCTGTTGCAGTCGCAGACGGCCACCGCCTGAACGCGGTCGTCGTTCATGAAGTTGCTGGCGTTGTAGCGGCCCTGCGTGCCGTAGCCGATGAAGCCGACGGCGATGCGCTCCGACGGGGCGGGCCGCCCCGCGCGGCCCAAGGCCGACGCGGGGATCAGGTTGGGAAGCGCGAGCGCCGCCGCGCCGGTCTTGAGGAAGGTTCGCCGGTTCATGCTCAGGCCTCCAGGCCGGGAAGTTCCCAGCCTTTGCGGTAGGTGCGGCGCAGGAAGCCGTTGGCGGCCTCCGAGTTGGTGATGCGCATCGCGGCCGGATCCCAGGAAAGCAGGGTGTCGGGCGCGCGCTCCGCCACGTTGCCGAGCAGAATCGCCTCGACCATCGGCGCGATGAGCGAGAAGTCGGCGCTGGTGCGCTTGCCCGCGATGCAGCCGTTGAGAAACTCGTGGTAGTGGCTGGGCCATGCCGGCAGAACCGGCTTGGCGGGCTTAGCCGCGCCGGGGCGCTTCGGGATGAAGCGCGGCGCGTTGGTGTGCGGCAGCAGGAGCCAGCCCTCCGAGCCCTCGACGACCGAGCCTTCCTCGGGCAGGCGCTCCAGCCCAACCTGCTTCGCCAACGCCTGGATCCCGGGCGGTGGCAGGAGGTTGGCGGCGGAGACGCCCGTGAAGCCGTCGTACCAGTCCACGGTCAGCGGCTGGCCGCCGGTCTTCTTGCTGCCCGGATAAACCCAGGTAATGTGCGCGCCGAGCGGCCACGTGTCCTTGAAGCGGGCGGGCGTGTTTTTCCACGTCTCTTGGACTTCGGCCTTGACGGAAAGGGGCGCGGTGAGCCCGAGGCCCTTCCACACGGAGCTGTGGAGGTGGCAGCCGATGTCGCCGATCCAGCCGGAACCGAAGTCGCGCCAGATGCGCCAGATGAGCGGGTGGTATACCTTTTCCGCGAAGGGGCGGAAGGGCGCCGTGCCCAGCCAGAGTTCCCAGTCGAGCGAGGCGGGGACGGGGGCGGCCTTTTCGGGGCGCGTGACCTCGATGCGCGAGACGCCCTTGCGGTTGGAGAAGAGGTAAACGTGCTCCAGTCCCGACGGCGTTGGCCTTGTGCATTTCCACGGCCATGCGGTCGCCGACGCCGGCGGAGAACTGGACGCCGAGCTGGGTGACGACGTTCATCCGCTTGGCGGTGTCGCGCAGGAGGCGGCACTCGGCGATCTCGTGGCAGAGCGGCTTCTGGCAGTAGACGTGCTTGCCGGCGCGCATGGCGTTCACCGCGATGACCGTATGGTTGTGGTCGGGAACGGCGATGTTGACCGAGTCGATCCGGTCGCCCTCCCGGGCCAGCAGCTCGCGCCAGTCGGTGTAGGTCCGCGCGCCCGGGAACTCCTTGGCGGCTTTGGCGAGACGGTCCTTGTCCACGTCGCAGAGCGCGACGATCTGCGTCTGCGCGTGCGTCTTGAAATTGCTGATGTCCGCGCCGCCCATGCCGCTCACGCCGATGCAGGCGTGGTTGAGCTTGCTGTTGGGGGAGATGCCGCGGGGACGCGCGGACGCGCATCCGGCGAGATAGCCGGCCGCGCCCGTGGCGGCCGTTGCCAAGAACGATCGTCTGTTCATGCTTATGCCCTCCCGATTTTCTTCATGAAGCTGATGCAGCCGCGCACGTCGTCCAGTGTGTCCGGCCGGATCTCGGCCTCGACCACATACCATTCGGTGATGTCCGCTTCGCAGGCCGCGAAGGCCTTTTCCCAGTCCGCGCCGTCCGCGCCGACCACGCCCGTGGCCTTGGAGGCCGCCTTCACGTGGACGGCCGGGTTGCGCCGCGGGTATTTTTTCAGCCAGTAGGCGGGATCCTCGCCCGCCAGCAGGCAATGGCCGAGGTCCATCTGCTGGCAGACGTCCGGCGAGGCGTCGTCGAAGAGGATCTCCCACTTGCGCTTGCCGTCGAACGTGTCGCGAAACTCGTGCTGGTGGTTGTGGTAGCCGAGCCGCAGCCCCGCGGCCTTGAACGACGCGGCCGCCGCCGACAGCTGCTCGGCGAAGCGCTTCCACTCGTCCGCGGTCTTGGCGTCGAACCAGGGAATGAAGAGATAGGGGGCGCCGAGATCGCGCGTGAACTCGATGGTCGCGGCAAGGTTCGCCGGCTTGATCTTGTCGGCTTGCATCTGCACGCCGGCGGCGGCCAGGCCGTGGTCGTTGAAAAGCGCGTTCAGCTCCTTCGCGCTGCGGCCGAAGAATCCGCCGCACTGCACGCCCTCATACCCCATTTCCTTGAGGGCTTTGAGCGTCCCCGGCAGATCCTTCTCGCACCGTTTGCGCACCGAGTAAAGTTGCGCGCCGGTCTTCAGGCGCCGTGCGGGAACGTCCGCCGTTCCGGGAATCGCCAGTCCGCAAAGCGCCGCCGCCGCGGCCTTCAGAAACGCTCGTCTGTCCATGAAAAGCACCCCCAATCGATGAAGGTAAGATAGCACAGACCTCAGAATCTTATGCGGCGTAATTCGAAAAAATAATACTGCATTTTGCGTAACGCCGTTAGCAGCGGTCGGGGCCGCGCCGGCGCAGGGCGCGGCCGACGTCGGGCACGGCGGCCAGCAAGTCGCGGGTGTAGGCGTGCCGCGGGGCGCCGAGGACGTCTTCGGCCGTGCCGCCCTCGACGAACTCCCCCGCATACATGACCGCCACGCGGTCGCAGATGTTGCGGACCACGGCGAGGTCGTGGGAGATCAGGATGATCGCGAGGTTCAGCTCTTTCTGAAGCGAGCGGACGAGGTTCAGGATGCGGGCCTGCACGGAGACGTCCAGGGCGCTGACCGGCTCGTCCGCGATGATCAGGCGCGGCTCGAGCGCGAGGCATCGCGCGAAGCTGACGCGCTGGCACTGGCCGCCGCTGATCTCGCGCGGGTAGGCGTCGAGCACCGTCTCGGGCAGTCCGACGCGGTCGAGCAGTTCCCGGACGCGGGAGGCGATGCGGCCCGCGGGGACCATGGCGTGCACGCGCAGCACCTCTTCGAGCGTCTGCCGCATGGTCATGCGGGGGTTCAGGGAGCCTGCGGCGTCCTGAAAGACCATCTGCACGACGCGCCGGTAGCGCCGGAAGGCGGCGGGGGCCAAATGGCCGATCTCCTGATCCTCGAAACGGATGGACCCCGCGCTCGGCGGCTGGAGGCCGATGACGGCTTTGGCGAGCGAGGACTTGCCGCAGCCGCTCTCGCCGACGATGCCCAGCGACTCGCCCGCGTCCACCCTGAACGAGACGCCGCGCACCGCCTCCACCGGCTTCTGGCCGGGTGTGCGGTAGGTGACGTGAAGGTCTTGAACGTTCAGGAGCATGGGCCCTCGTTTTCCGGCCAGCAGCGGAACTGGCGTCCGCCCTCCGAGATCTCCGGCGGCGGAGTTTCGTGGCAGCGGGGCTGCGCGACGGCACAGCGCGGCGCGAAGGCGCAGCCCGCGGGCCAAGCGTCGGGCGAGGGCACCGTGCCCGGAATGTCCTGCAGCGGGGCGTTGCGGGGCGCGTCGAGCAGCGGGACCGCCGCGAGCAGGCCGCGCGTGTAGGGGTGGCGCGGCCGCGACAGGACCTCCGTGACCGCGCCGGCCTCGACCACCTGCCCCGCGTACATGACGTATACGCGGGACATGCGGCCCGCCACCAGCCCGAGGTTGTGGGTGATGAGGAGGACCGCCATGTTGTAGGCGTCGGCCAGCGCGTCGATCAGGTCGAGGACCTGGCGCTGGGTGGTCACGTCCAGCGCGGTGGTGGGCTCGTCCGCCACCAGCAGCTTGGGGCGCGCCGCGAGCGCCATGGCCAGCATGACGCGCTGCTGCTGCCCGCCGCTGAGCTCGCAGGGATAGGCGCGCGCGGCGCGCGCGGGGTCGGGCAGTCCGGTTTTCGTGAGCAGGTCGACGGCCGTGGCCAAGCGGTCGGCGCGGCGCAGGCCCGGCAGGCACTCGGCGATCTGGTCCCGCACGCGCATGACGGGGTTCAGGCTGGCGGAGGGGTCTTGGAAAACATAGGCGATGCCGCGGCCGCGCACGTCGGACAGGCGGCGCGTGTCCATCGCCAACGTGTCCACGCCGTCGAAAAAGACCCGCCCCGAGAGCGCGGCGCGGTCGGTCGGGGAGAGGCGGGTGAGGGCCAGGGCGGTGAGACTCTTGCCGCAGCCGCTTTCGCCCACGACGGCGACGCGCTCGCCTGGCCGGAGCGCCAGCGAGACACTCCTCACGGGCACCGTCACCGCGCCTTCCTGGCGGAAGCTCACGGCGAGATGCTCGACCTTTAGAAGCGGTTCTGACATTTGAGGCGAACAGTATAACGGGAACCCGTTCGGAGCGGGAACAGAAAAAGCGGCGAAACGGGACTTTGTTTCGGCAGGCGAAACGGGCATAATGGATTCGGTGAAAAACCCATCGGCAAAAGCGACGCTTGGGCAGATCTTCGTGAGCTTCACGAAGGTGGGCACCCTGCTTTTCGGCGGAGGGTACGCGATGCTGCCCTTGCTGGAGCGTGAGGTCGTGAACCGGCGCAAGTGGTGCCGCTTCGAAGAGATGGCCGATTATTACGCGATGGCCCAGCTTGTGCCGGGGGTCGTCGCGGTCAATACGTCCATGCTGATCGGCCATCACCTGCGCGGGTTTGGGGGTACGGTCGCGGCGACGGCCGGCGTCGTGTTCTCCCCTTTTTTCGTGATTCTCGCTTACGCGGTCGCTTTCGACCAGATGGCCGGCATGAAGGCCCTGGAGGACGCGATGTCCGGCCTGCGCCCCGCGGTGGCGGGCCTGATGCTGGGGGTGGCCTATACGATGTTCGACCGCAGCCGCAAGACGCGGCTGGGCCTGGCCGTGTCGCTGCTGGTCACCCTCCTCGTGCTGGTGTGCGGGGTGAGCGCGGTCAAGGTGATTCTCGCCGGCGTCGGCGCGGGCATCGCCTGGTTCGCGGCGGCGGTCGTCCGAAAGGGGAAGGGGGACGGCCAGGGCGGATGAGCGGCCGTTCCCGCGGGTAGCCTATGAACCTCTTCTTCAAACTGGCCTATGCGTTTTTCAAGATCGGCATCCTGACCGTCGGCGGCGGGCTCGCCATGATCCCGATCATCCAGCACGAGATGGTGAGCCGGGGGTGGCTGGACAACCAGCAGTTCCTCGACATCCTCGGGATCGCGCAGATGACGCCGGGCCCGATGTCGGTCAACACCGCCACGTTCGTCGGGTACCGCGTGATCGGCGCGGCGCATCCGGGTTCGGTCTGGATCGCCGTGGCGGGCGCGGTGGTGGGGACGCTCGCGGTCTGCGCGCCGTCGCTGATTTGCGTGAACCTGTTCGGCGCGTTCTGGAACCGGCACCGGAACCATCCCTGCATGATCCGGGTGTTCGACGTTTTGCGGCCGCTGGTGACGGGACTTGTGATCACGGCGTCGGTTCTGCTGGTGCTGAACGCGCTGTGGGGGGATTCGTTCCGGGACGTGCTGAAGCATGTGCCCGATTTCCGCATGGCCGGCATTGTGGCCTTGGCCTTTGTGCTGACCGCCTTCACCAAAGTCTCGCCCGTCTACATCCTTCTGGGCGGCGCGTGCGTGGGCACACTGTTCGGGATGTTGTGAGGAGCCCCGATGAACGTCCGGTTCCAACAGAGCGATGAAGCGATGGTCCGCGCCGCCTGCGGCGTGGCGCAGGCGCTGGCGCGCGCCGGGCACAAAGCGCTCTTCGCCGGCGGGTGCGTGCGCGACGCGCTGCTGGGGCGGGCGGTCAAGGATGTCGACATCGCGACTTCGGCCACCCCGGATCAGGTGGAGGCGCTCTTTCAAGGGCACACCGTCGCGGTCGGGAAAGCCTTCGGCGTGGTGCTGGTGCTGCGCGACGGCTTCCAGTTCGACGTGGCCACCTTCCGGACGGACAGCGCCTATGCCGACGGGCGGCATCCCGACCATGTGACGTTCGCGACGCCCGAGGGGGATGCCCAGCGGCGCGACTTCACCGTCAACGGGCTCTTCTGCGAGCCCTCGGGCGGCGAGGTGATCGACTATGTGGGCGGACTCCCGGATCTCGAAGCGCGCGTGATCCGCGCGATTGGCGACCCCGAGACCCGGTTTCGGGAGGATCATCTGCGGATGCTGCGCGCCGTGCGGTTCGCGTCGGTGCTGGGCTTCGAGATCGACCCCGCGACGCGGGCGGAGGTGACGGCGCACGCGGCCTGGATCAAGACGGTCAGCGCCGAGCGGGTCGCGGCGGAGGTGACGCGGCTGATCTGCGAATCGCCGCGCTCCTCCCTCGGCCTGAACCTCCTGCGGGAGACCGGGCTGCTGAAGCGCATCCTGCCCGAGGTGGAGGCCCTGTTCGGGACGGCGCAGCCGCCCCGCTTCCATCCCGAGGGGGACGTCTGGACGCACACCTGCCTGATGCTGGACGACGCGGCGCCGCCGCGCGATCCGGTCCTGGCCTGGGCGATCCTGCTGCACGATGTCGGAAAGCCGGTCACGTTCTGCGAGATGCCCGAGGAGGGCACGGGGGAGAGGCGGATCCGCTTCCCCTGCCACGCGCCGGTCGGCGCGCAACTTGCCGAGTCGATCCTGCTGCGCCTGAAGCAGCCGTCGGCGCTGGTCGAGAAGGTGAAGTCGGTGGTCTTGGGGCATATGCAGTTCGTGGAGGCCGAGAAGATGCGGGGCGCCAAGCTGCGGCGCTTCCTGGGATGCGACTATTTCCCTGTGCTGCTGGAGCTGATGCGCCTGGACGTTTTGCGCAGCAACGGGGATTTCACGGCGTGGCAGTTCCTGAAAGAGAAGTTCGAGTCCTTCAAGTCCGAGCCGGTCTTGCCGGAACCGCTCGTGCGCGGCCGCGACCTGCTCGCGTGGGGGGTTGCGGCGGGGCCGGACATGGGCGCTCTGCTTCGCGAGCTCTACGACGCGCAGCTGGAGGGGCGGGTGACCTCGCTCGAACAGGCGCGCGAGTTCGTGGCGAAGAGGCCCTGACCCCGCCGGTTGCGGGTCAGATCGCTTTTTGGTATATAATAGGGCCTGAATGCTGTTTTTTACGGCCTATGGCGGAATGAGGTTGGTTTGAAGAAAATACTGATGTTTGTTTTTTCCGCGTGCCTTGCGGCGGCGGGGTCCTTTTCTGCGGAATCGGCGAGCCGGCCGACCAACGAGTTGGCGGTCGCGCGAGAGAACCTGACGGCCGCGGAAACGCTGAACGCGTGCACCAAGCTGATTCCCTCCGACCGGCTGCTGCTGAAGGGCACGCTGACGGTGCGCAAGCTTCGGGGCATTGTGCTCGCGGAGCAGCCGTTCAAGCTGCTGATGGATTGGGGGGCGGCGACGCCGACGGCCGAGGTGCTGCTGCTGGATGAGGCGGGAACGTCGCTGGTGCAGCGGGCGGTCCTGACGCGGCCCGCCGGCAAGTCCGCGCAGATCAAGCTGTATGACGGCCCCGAGCAGAAGCCGGTGGAGGCCCCCTCTTACGCGGGGCGCATCCGCGGCACGGACATGACGTGGATGGACCTGACGCTCGACTTCCTGTGGTGGAAGGATGTGCGCTTCGACGACACTCCGCGAGGGGATAGCCATAACGGACGGGACTGCGACATTCTGGTGACCGTGCCGCCCGGCCCCATCCCGGGGTGTTCGGCGGTGCGCGTCTGGGTGGACCGGCAGCTGCGGTGCGTGATGCAGGCTGAACAGCTTGATCCGCAGGGCAATCCCGTGCGGAAGATGTGGGTGCAGCGCGTCAAGAAGATCGATGATCGCTGGATGATTCGCGACATGGAGATCGAGACCTTGAACAGCGGCCATCGGACCCAGCTGTTCGTGGACGACGTTTCCGAGCCATGAACCCTTTCTTATTACTGACCAACGGGGTGTTGTTTCTTGGACTCTGCGCTCTTTCGGCTTTCTTTTCGGGGAGCGAGACCGTCCTCTTTTCCCTTTCGCCCATTCAGGTGCAACGTATCCGCAACCGCAACGCGGTGGTGGGCGAACGGCTGGAGACGCTGCTGAGCGACCCGGCGATGATCCTGTCCACCCTGCTGGTCGGGAACACGCTCGTCAATTTCGCGATCGCCAGCATCGGTTACATGGTCATCGCGAGTCTGTCTCCCCGCTGGGGCGAGGCGATCGCGATTCCCTTTATGACCATCGCGCTGTTGCTGTTCTGCGAGATGATGCCTAAACGGGCCGCGATCAACAACGCCGAACGGCTCGCGCCGTTGTGCTGCCGCCTTTTGCTGTTCTGGCTTTGGCTTTTGCGCCCGTTCAACATGGTTCTCACGGCCGCTTCGCGCATCTTCAAGAAATCGTTGCGCCGCGAACGCCGGGCGCTTACCAATGACGAATTGTTGACGGTCGTCGAGGTGGGCGAGGAGGAGGGCGTGCTCGATGCCGAAGAGGTCTCGATGGTGGACGGCATCATGCGGCTCTCGGAGCTGAAGGCCAGCGACGAGATGACCCCGCGCGTGGACATGGTGGGCCTGGATTTGGATGCCCCGCTGGAGCAGCAGCTCGAGAACGCACGC
>Ga0116170_10006582_pt1 | contig 10144 bp, 9 predicted proteins | sample AD_JPNHW1_MetaG_FD_89797 | JGI IMG/M metagenome (GOLD analysis project Ga0116170, IMG submission 89797) | Active sludge microbial communities of municipal wastewater-treating anaerobic digesters from Japan - AD_JPNHW1_MetaG | ecosystem: Engineered > Bioreactor > Anaerobic > Digestate | place...
CGCAGAGCCCGATCACGCGGTGGCCGTGCGGCTGCAGAAATGGGTGAGCAAGACGGCGGCGGCGCACGCGGTCAAACCCTACATGATTCTGGGCCGTCAGACGGTTGAGGCGATTGCGGCGGCACGCCCGAAAACGTTTTCCGAATTGGAAGCGATAAAGGGGATGGGGCCGGTTAAAGTTCAGCGGTATGGCCGAATGATTCTGGATCTTATTGTGGGCACAGAAGTCGTGAGCGACTGACCGTTGAGGGGATCGGACTTGAAACTCCCCAAGGTTTGGCGCATACTTATCCATATTCACTTGCACCGCCCAGGAAGACGGATCGCATAGAATCGAGAGCACGATGCTCCCGCCGAGCCGATAATAGAAGATCGGCTCTTCTCTGAAAGGAGTCCTACTTTATGAAGACATTAGCTTCGGTTTTCTTTTTAGCAATGGCTATGTGCGCGGGCGTGGCGACTGTTGCGTCGGCGCAGAGCGGTGGAGCCGCGGCGCCTGTTGCGGTGGCGCCGGACAACGGGCCCTATACGCCGTTTATGCTGAGTTTCACCTCGCCGCTGGAAGTGCCTTTCCGCAACTTTGACGTGGGCGGTTTGCGCGTCAACATTATCTATGGAGAGTGCGAAAACTTCGACGGGTTGGATTTGGGCCTCGCGGGCCGCGTCAAGGGCCACGGCAACGGCCTTCAGTCCAACGCGATCAACATCATTGACGGCGACGGCGTAGGCCTCCAGGGCAACTGGATTGTCGGCTTTGTAAAGGGCGAGTACGACGGCTTCCAGGTGGGCGCCGTCAACTATGCCAACGCGATGCAGGGCCTTCAGATCGGCGCGCTCTACAACGGCGCAGACTACATGCAGGGCCTTCAGATCGGCTTGATCAATACGGCCCGCACGATGATCGGCGTGCAAATTGGCTTGGTCAACGTCGTTCAGGACAACGACGTGCCGTTCATGCCTATCGTCAATTGCGCATTCTAAATCGGGACGGTGTCCGGTTTCGTGTGCGGTCTGGCGAGAAGGGATTTGAAAATGAAAAAGAATCAGGTTCTTAGGGTTTTTACCGGTGCGGTCAGTCTGTTGGCGTGTCTGACGGGGACTTTGGCGTTTTCGGCGGACTCAAAAACGTCCGTTCAATTGCCGGACACGGTACAGAACATCACGCTTCCCAACGGCAACACGGTTCAAGTTACGACGGGTGTTAAAGTCGAGGCTGTGGACAAAAAGAACGACGCGCCTAAAATCGCGCGAAAGACGGCGATCTTGGTCAACAACCATGCTGGGCCTCAGCTCAACGAATCGGTTCCCCGGTTCGAGGACCACGTTGCGGTGCGCATCGCGGGCGAGCAGTTCGAGGTTCTGAGCCGCGAGGACATCCAAAAGTCGCTGAAAATGTATGCCGTCAACGGCGGGAGCGTTGCTCAGGCGCTGGCCGACGGAGAGCGCAATGCGCTGGGCTCCGCCGAGGACCGCGCCCTTACGGACGGGACGTCGGCGCTGCGGTTGGCGCAGAACTTGGACGCGGACTATCTGCTGATTGTGACGATCGAGTCGTTCAGCGCGGAGACGAAGCGTTACAAGGCGAACGATCTCGATGTGCAGAACAAGGTGTTTACCTTGCGCGGCACGTATAAACTGCTGGACGGCATCACGGGCGGGGCGATCGGCGGAATGCCCGTGCGCGCGTCGAAAATCATTCGCGAGAGCCAAAACATCAGCACGGAAAACACCGATGTGACTGCCGCACTCGTCGAGTCTTTGGCCGATCAGGTCGCAGAGGATCTTCTGAGGCGGGGCGCGGGATTCCGTGAGTCGGCGTCGGCCGTTGCGGCTGCCGCGAACCCGAGCGTTCCTACGAGCGAGGTTCCTGTGGTTATCCGCTGTCAGGCGCGAGACCTCCAAGGAAATGAAATTTCACTTCCCGACATCGCGATGACAGAGGACAACCTGGTGGTTAAGGGAACGAATTATATTTCGCTGCAAGTCGCTGCAGTCGTTTCGGTTAACGGTGTGGTCGTTGGGTCGAGCCCCACGCAGCTCAGGCTTCGTCCGGGGATGCATAAGTTGCGCTTGACGCGTCCGGGCTTTGACGATGTCGAAATGACGGTCAAGGCGTCGGAGGGCATGGATCTTACGGTCACGATGCAGATGAGCGCCGACGGCTTCAAGCGGTGGCAGGAAATTCGCAAGACGCTCAACGATTTGGATGTTTCGCGCAAGCTGACCGACGCCGAAGCCGAGAGACTTCGCGGGCTCGGGCAGATGTTTAGGCAGAGCGGATATCGGCTTGAAGATAAATCTGACGTCAAGATTGACGCGAAAGAGCTGCCTTCTGTCAAAATCTACAGAAGCATTTTCTAGCCTTTTCGGTAGGGAGGTCAAACGATGAAAAACGTAGGGACGGCGGGATTAATTGGTCTTCTGTTGGTGGGATCGCTCTGCGCACAGGGCAACAAAGAGACGTTGGCGGTTGCCACGGTCGGGGCGACTCCCGCGCTGAAAGAGGACATGAACAAGCGCGGCATGTCCGGCTCGTTCGCGCGGGTTTTGGAGTCCTTGGACCAGCACGTGGTGGCGAGTCTCACCCAGACGCGGAAATTCACGATTGTGGGCCGAAAAGGGTTGCTGAAAGACGTGATCGGCGAGCAGGATTTGGCACAGTCGGGAATGGTCAAGGCCGAGACGGGGCCCGAGGCTGGGCAGCTGAAGGGGGCGAAATACACGCTGACGGTCACCATGGACGGCTTTCTTGAGAACCGGGAAGTCGCCGCGTTCGCCGAAGGGCGAAAGATGAAGCGGCGCTTTCAGCTCTCCGCGCAGTCGGTGATTGTCGACACCACAACGGGTGAGATTTTCGATACGGCCAACGTGCAGCTGGAAAAGATTGATATTGTCGATCTGCCGGCCAACGTGTCCGAGACGGACGTGGGTGCCCGCACGGACGAACTGATGCCGATTTTTGCGCGCGAGTTGTCTGAAAAGATTGCCAACCTCGCAGTGGCGTCCATCTTCCCCGTGAAAGTGATCGACATTGAGGACGAGAAGGTCTTGACGCTCAACCGCGGAGCCAGTCTTTTTGCCGAGGGCGATCTGGTCGAGATTTTCGGGGTCAGCCGGACGATCACCGATCCCGATACGGGAAACGTGATCAAGCGCAAGGGAAAATTGGTTGGCAAAGCCCGTATCACGAGCGTTGAACCGGCTTACAGCCAGGCTGAGGTGACCGAGAACAACGGGGTCAAGGTCGGATGCCAGGCCACCAAGTTGCTGATACCTAAAGAGTAGGTTTCTATGAGGTTTCTCGGAAATGCCGTGCGCCTGGCGGGTTGGACGTGGGTGCCGTGTGTTTTAGGGCTTGTGGCGTTCAGCGGGTGCAGGACGTACGATCAGCAGGTGCGCGATATCCGCGGTGCCTATTATGCGGGCCGTTACGGCGACGCAGCCGCTTTGGCCGAAGGACGGCTGGAAAGCGCACGCGGCGGAATCGACGAGCTGATCTGGACGCTTGAGACGGCAACGCTTTCTCGGAGCGCGGGCCGTTTCGAGGACAGTCAGCGCCTTTTCGCGGATGCCGACCGGATTTACGAAGACTATGCGCAGAAGGCCAAAATTAAGCTCGGGTCCGAGGGGCTGGCTTTGTTCACAAACCCCACCAAGCTGCCCTACAGGGGTCGGGCGTATGACGGCATCATGATCGACGTCTACCAGGCGCTGGGCGCCTTGCAGAAAGGCGATCGCGACGCGGCGCGGGTTTATATCAACCGGACCTATGAACGTCAGCAGGCGGCGGTGGCGGAGTATGCGGCAAAGATTGAGAAAGAGGGTGCGACTGCCCAAGGCAATCCCAATGTAGCACTCACCATGCAAGACCCTGCGTTTACGAATGCGCTGTCGGGGTTGAATACGCCCGTGGAGGGCCTCGCGGCCTATGCCGATTACGTAAATCCCTTCGCCGTTTATCTGGATGGGATCTATCATTGGAACGCCGGCGTCGACGCGTCCGACAAGCAGCGGGCGCAGAAGTGTTTCGAGCGGGTTCTGGCGTTCGCTCCGAACAATCCGTATGTTCGCGATGACTTCGATCGGGCGATGAAAGCAAAACCGTCTGATCCGGACGGCGAGCCGGTCTGCTATGTTTTGTTCGAGACGGGGGCGGCACCCAGTCGCGATGCGGTTCGGATCGATGTGCCGATTATTGTGGCGCGCGTTTCCTATGTCGGCATCTCGTTTCCGACGCTGAGGATGCACGACGCCTATGTCAAATCGCTCATGGTGGAGTCGGGCGGGTTGCGCTGGGAAACCTGCCGCGTGGCCAGCATGGACGCGGTGGTCGCCAAAGATTTCCAGAACGAGCTGCCCAGCATCATTGCCCATGCAACGGCCTCTGCCGTCGCGAAAGCCGCTGCGGCTTACGCGCTCAATTCTGCGGCGCACGAGGCGGGTGGCAACGGCGCGCAGTTGGTCTCGCAGCTGTTGACGGCGGGATACCAGCTCGCCATGAACGTGGCCGATACGCGCACATGGAATACGTTGCCGAAGGAGTTTCAGATTTGCAAGGTCCCGATTCCCGCCGACCGCCGGATTACGCTGACGGCTCCCGAATATGGCTGGCGGCAGGATGTAACGCTCGGCGCGGGACGCGTGGTCGTTGTTTGGGCAAAGGCAGTTGAGCAGCCATATCAGATGGCGGTTAACCAATTCGCTCTGAAGTAAGGAGAGTATGATAATGAGAAAAGTAACACGTATCGGACTCGCCATCGTGGCGTGTGCCGCGTTTGTTTCGGGCTGTGCATCGACGGTCAATACGGTGGAGAACGCGGACAAAGCGGGCACCCGCCAGATCGTCAGGGACAGACGGATTGTTTCCGATCGGACGCTCGAAAACAGAATCGCCGTTTTGGGGATTAATCCGGTGCAGACGCCCGAAGGCTTTCTGCGCATTCAGATCGAGTTTTACAATCTGAAGCGTTCGGTTCAGAACTTCTTTTACACGGTCGAATGGTTCGATGCGGAAGGCATGCGCGTCGAGACGGCGACGGGCGGGTGGACGGAGCAGCAGCTTCTGGGCCGCGAGAGCCTGTTTGTGACGTTTACGGCGCCCAATCAGCGGGCCAAAGATTTCGTTGTGAAACTGGTCGAAGATCCTCGGTAAAGGCAAATAAAGGAGACATGCGATGAACAAACTTATTCAGACTTTTTCGGTGACGGCGATGGGCTGCGGGTGCCTGCTGCTGGCGGGGTGCGCTTCGTCGTCCGTCACGCGCATTCAGGCCGGCGGCCCCACGGCGGTTACGAGCATGAATGTCGATCTCGCCGATTTCAAAAATGCGGGCGGACAGATGGTGAAAGAGCTGCTGGCGCATCCGGCGATTGCGGGCTTCCGGGCTCAGTACGGACGCGCGCCTGCCATCACCCGCGGGCAGATTCTCAACAAGTCGGACATCATTCTGGACATGGGGCAGTTGGCCGGGCGCATCAACGAGGACTTGCTCAACAGCGGGCTGGTCGAGCTGATCGCAAACGATGCGGGCGCGGTGGATCAGTCGGGCCTCGACGCGTTCGAGAAAGACATCAAGAACGACAAGCGGGGGCGCGCCGATTTCTTCCTGGAGGGAGAGATTATGTTTCTTGCGGCGCGGGATGGGCGCGTGCGCGAGAAGACGTATACGTTTCAGCTGCGCTTGAACGATCCTAAGACGCGCCGCACCGTGTGGCAGCGCACGGTGGACGTTTCGAAGCAAACAACGCGTCCTGTGGCCGGTTGGTAATAAGATTGCCGAGAAGCATTATGGGACGCGGAAATACAGGTTTCTTAATCGTCGGCGCTGTGGCCTGCCTCGTGGTCGGAGCTGGACTCGAGCAGGTCAGGCAAGCCGTCTGGGCGCCGGTGCCGGAGGTGGCGCCGCTGCCGGAGGTCACGCAACTGCTGACCAAAACGTCCGAGCGATTGACGCCTGACGTAAACGACGCGCATGTGCGAGACGCGCTTGAAACCTTGCACAAGCGCGTTGCCGATCTGGAGAAAGCGCTGGCGATGCGCGACGGGGAACTCGCGGCGCTCAAAAAGGGCAAGCCGGCCGAGGCGATCGCGTCGCGAAGGCCCAGCCGGGACGATTTCCGGCAGCGCATGGAGCAGCTCAAGAAAGAGAATCCTCAGCGCTATGCCGAGATGCAGAAACAGCGCGAGGAATTCCAACAGCGCATGGAGCAGGAAAAGCAAGAAAACGCCGATTTTCTTGCTTCGATCAGCACGCAAACCATGAGCGAAGCCCAGAAGGCGAATCACGACAAACTGCTGGAGACGCTCGCAAAGATTGAGGCGCTCCGGGCGCAGCAAGGGCAGTCGGGCGCCGAGCCCGGCACGGAGGCCAGTCAAGCCGCGCATCAGGCGATCCACGCGGCGGAGGCAGAGCTGGGCGCGCTTTACGAGGTCGAGCGCGAGTACCTGTTGGAGCAGGCCGCGACGGCGGCGGGCTACCAGGGCGATGACGCCGCAAAGTTTGTCGACTATATTCAAGAGACCATTCAAAGCACCACGATGCACAGAGGGCCGCGCGGCATGGGTGGGCCGCCGCCGCCCGGCATGTGATAAACGGCGCGTTTGCTGGGGTGGTGGGGCACGTCTCTTACGGGGTGAAATCTGATGTGCAAAGGGAATGCAGAGCGATACCAGACACTGAGGCAATGCGCGCGGGGCGTGGGGTTTGTCGCGCTGGTTTTCAGTCTCACGGTCGCGGCGCTGCTGGCGGTTGATAGCCGCCGCTCGAGCGCGGCCGACACCGTCCGTTCGGAGGTGCTTTCGCAATCGTTGGCCAAAGGACGGACCGCGCCGCAGGACGCGCAGGCCGTTGCTTTTGCACGCGAATTGGACCAGCTCGCACGGCACGCCTATTTCAACAGCCTGACGTTTCGACAGGGCGGCATGGCGTTGCTGGTTTTAGGGCTTCTTGTCACGGCCGGGTGTTTCGCCCTCGCGTGGCGGTTGAGCGTGAAGATTCCCGATCCGCGCCATACCGCCGAAAACGATCCCGCGCGCTCCGACCGCTTGGCGGTGAACGCCGTGCTGGCAGCGGGAACTTTGCTGTTGCTGGGCGCCGTTTTTCTGGAGGTTCGGCAGGAGCGTCGCGTCGCACCCGGGCCTGACCGCGCGCTGCGAGCGCGGCTGACGAATGCCGCGGTGAAGCCGGGCGAGGCGCACGTCTGCCCGTGCCGCAAAGGGACGCAGCAGGTTTCGCTGGATGACCAGTGGCCGTTTCTGCGCGGGCCGACGCTGTCGGGGCGCGCCTCCGCTACGAATGCACCGCTCGCATGGAACGGCGAGACCGGGGCGGGAATCGCCTGGAAAGTGGCGCTGGCGCGGAAGGGGTCGAGTTCGCCGGTGGTGTGGGGTCGGCGCATCTTCTTGACGGCGGGCGATGCGGCGTCGCGGAGCGTGATGGCGCACGATGCGGAGACGGGCGCGCTGCTGTGGAGCAAAGACATCCCGGACGGCGATAAGTCCGGCGCTCCGTTGCCGGAGGCGGGCGAGGACGCGGGACTCGCGGCCTCCTCGCCCGCGTGCGACGAAACGCACGTGTACGCCGTCTTCGCCACGGGCGATGTGGTGGCGCTCGACCACGAAGGAAAGATCGTGTGGCAGGTCTTTCTGGGTCGTCCTAAAAACACGTATGGGCACGCCTCTTCGTTGGTCTACTGCGGCGAGATGCTGTTGGTGCAGTGGGACCAGGAAGAGCACGCGAAACTGTGGGCGCTCGATAAAAGTACCGGAAAAACGCTCTGGGAGACCGCGCGCGAGGTGGGCCAGTCGTGGAGCACGCCGCTGGTGATGCCGCAGTGCGACAAAAAGCTGTTGCTCGTTCACGCCAAACAGCAGACCTGCGGATTTGAATTGGAGACCGGAAAGAAACTGTGGCAGGTGGAGGCGGTGGACGGCGAGGTCGCGCCGTCGCTGGCCTGGGAAGGCGACGTTTGGCTGGCGGCGAACTGCTATTCGAAGATGGTGGCATTCAAGCTGCCGCCCACGGGTGCGCCGCAGAAGCTTTGGGAGTGGGAGGACGGCAATCTGCCGGATGTGGCCAGCCCCGTGATCGCCAACGGATTGGTGTACCTGGTCACCGATGCGGGCGAAGTGATGTGTCACGACCTCGCGGATGGCAAGCAGGTCTGGCACAAAGAGTTTAAAGACGGCTTCTACTCGTCGCCCATCGTAGTGGGCAACCGGCTCTACGTGGTGGATCGCGCAAAAGGCGTGTTTCGCGTGTTTGCCACCGGGCGCGAGGGAAAAGAGCTGGCGACCAATCCGATGGGCGATGCGGTCAACACCACGCCCGCGTATGTCGGCGGGCGCATCTATGTGCGCGGCCACAAGAATCTGTGGTGCGTGAAGTAGCGCTACGCGCGCGTCGCTCCGAACTTGACGTAGACGGGCCGGTACAGGACGTACGGGCCGGAGGCGGGCGTCAGTTTGCCCGTGGCGCCGTCGAAGGCGTAGGACATGAGCCCGTTCGAGTTCTCGTGGCCCGCAAGGATGAATTTCTCGCCGGGCATGAATTCGAAATCGCGCGGAGACTGTCCCGCCAGCTTCGAAATGGCCATGAGCTCCATCTTGCCGGTTGCGGTGTCGATGGCGAACGCGGCGATGCTGTCGTGGCCGCGGTTGGAGGTCAAAAGCAACTTCCCGTTGGCCGATATCTTGATGGCCGCCGCTTTGCTGAAGTCGTGGAAATCCGGCGGAAGCGTGTCGAGCGTCTGCACGTGAACAAAGGCATCGCCGGTGTAAATGAACGACGAGACCGTGTTGTTGAGCTCGTGCAGGAGAAAGGCGAGCCGCTTGTTCGGATGGAAAACGATGTGGCGAGGGCCCGCTCCGCCCGCGCTGGCGATGGTCAGCTTCTCAACCTCCTTCAGCCCGGCGCGGCGGCTGACAAAATCATAGGCCTTCACGCGGTCGATGCCGAGATCGACGATGCAGAGATGTTTGCCGTCGGGCGTGACTTCCGAGCAATGCGCGTGGGCCTTCTCTTGGCGCTTCTTGTCGGGTCCGCTGCCGCTGTGTTTCACGGTGACGGGCGGCGTATCGGCGAGGCTGCCGTCCGCGTTGAGTTCGAAGACGCCTGCGACCGCGTTGGTGTATTCTGCGAACACGAGCGCTTTTTCGGCGGGATCGAGCGCAACGTAGCAGGGCACGGTCACGCCGATGGGCTTGTGGTTAATGGGCAGGAGCGTATCGCCTTTGATCGCATAGACCGCAACCGCTCCGTTCTGGGCGGGTGCTCCATACTCGGGCATTCCCTGGGCCGCATAGAGAAGCGGACGGGTCTTCGAAAGGGAGAGGTAAATGGCGTTCTCGATGCCGCTCACGAGTCCAATGGGGCGGAAGGTTCCCGCGTCGGCATCGGTTTCGAAAATGTGGATGCCCTCTTTTTTAGCATCGGTGTAACAGCCGACATAGGTCGTGTATTTCATGGAATGCAGTCCTCTCCAGTTCCAAGCGTGTTTAGAGAATACCGCAAAAAAGGGGGGGCGGCAAGACGGGTTTGAGCGAGCATGGCGATTGAAGCGCACTCGCGGGGATGGTAAGATGAAGCTATGAAAAGCGGAGGATGCACGGCATGAAAAAGCGAGTTGCACTGGGCGTTTGGCTGGCTGTGGCCGCTCCTGTTTTCGCGCTCAAGGTCTATGTGTTCACCGACATGGAGGGGTGCAGCGGTGTGACGTGTAGCGAGCAAGTGACGGGGGCACGGGCGCAGGAAGGCCGGCGGCTGATGCTCGCGGACATCAACGCCTGCGTGGCGGGCTGCTTTGCCGCCGGGGCAACGGAGGTTGTGGTGCGCGACGGTCACGGGGGTGGTACGAACGTGGATCCGGCGCTGGTCGATCCGCGGGCGAAATTGATTCAGGGCGCAACGCCTCGCGAGCGGTTCAAGGACCTTCAGGGGGCGTCGGCCCTGATCCTGCTGGGCTATCACGCGATGGCCCTGACGCCGGGCGGGGTGTTGGCGCACACCTACTCCTCGGCCTCGATCCAAGGGCTGTGGCTGAACGGTCGCGAAGTGGGCGAGATCGGCATGGATGCGGCGATCGCCGCCGAGCACAAGGTGCCCGTCGTTATGGTGTCGGGCGACGCACAGACGGTGGCTGAGGC
>Ga0116170_10006587_pt1 | contig 10139 bp, 5 predicted proteins | sample AD_JPNHW1_MetaG_FD_89797 | JGI IMG/M metagenome (GOLD analysis project Ga0116170, IMG submission 89797) | Active sludge microbial communities of municipal wastewater-treating anaerobic digesters from Japan - AD_JPNHW1_MetaG | ecosystem: Engineered > Bioreactor > Anaerobic > Digestate | place...
CGACCCGATCCGGGCCGTCGGATAGCTCTTCCCGTCGCGAATATCAGTCAGGTTCTGTCCACAGGTGAACGCCGGGGCCTCCGCGACCCGGATCAGGCCCGTGGCACTGGATCCGCAACCCATCGTGTTGGTAAAAAGGTAGGTGATGATATGGACACCCGGGCCGGCCAGGAAGGGATCAAAGAAACCGGTGACGGAATTTACCCCGGGCCCCGACCAGGTACCGTTGAGCGGAATCCCTCCCTTCAACCGGAAGGGTTTGCCGCTCACCAGGGTCAGGGTATCGTGACACGGGGCGAATGAGACCGCCGGCAACGGAAGGATGGAAGGGAAACAGGGCAGACCGGTCACGGGGTTTGCGACCAGGCATTCGAGTGAGGATGTGACGGTACAGGTAACCGCATCCCCTCCCGCCGGAGTGTAGACATACGTTGCATTGGTTGCTTGGGTTATAGTGGTTCCGTTCACCATCCATTGAAAGGCGGGACTTGGACCGCCATTTATGGCGGTCGCCGTAAAGGTGACCGGCGTCCCCGCACATACCGGGCCAGCGGAGGCAGTGATCGTCACACCCAGTACATCCCGTGGATAGGCGGTCATGACGATTGTATCGGAACGGGCCGGATTGTTACGGATGCACCGGGTTAACGAAGAGGTTACCAGGCAACTTACCCGATCTCCGTCGACCGGAGAATACGTGTATGTTTCATTGCTGGCATTGGTTGCATTGGTTGCATTCACTTTCCATTGAAAGGAAGGATTTGGACCGCCATGTATTGCGGTCGCCGTAAAGGTGACCGGCATCCCCTCGCAGACAGGGTTTACCGACGGGGCGATGGACACACCTACCGAATCGCCCGGCAAAACGGTCACAGGAACATTGACAACCGGTCCGGTACAATTTCCGGCCTGAGGGGTAATGGTGTAGGTCACCACCCCGGGAAGGGCCAGGTTGTTTGACAACGACTGGCTGATGAGGGCGCCCGTGCCCGGGGAAAAGCCGCTTACGTTACCCTGCGTCAACGCCGCGGTCCAGTGGTAGGTGGCGGAAGGGAGGCCCGAGGCAAGCATGATATGGGTGGTGTCGCCCGAGCAGAGCGTATCGTACGGCGGCGTGGGGGTGACCAGGGGAACCGGGGCGAGGGAAAGCTGCACCGTGTCCCTGCCCTCGCATCCATTTTCGAGCAGTTCGCTTACGCTGAAAATTCCGGGATGGGTGGCCGGGAAAAGAGCCGTGGTGCTCACCACCGTGTCGGCTGTCACATCCTTCCAGGTAATGGTGCAGTCGCTGCAGGGAGGCACACTGAACACAACGGTATCTCCGTTGCAGAGGGTGGTGTCGGGCCCCAGATCGATATCGGGAGTGAAACCGAGGTGGACGATTTTCACGGTGGTATCCCTCCTCAGATCGTTATGCAGCACGATGAGGGTAACGGCATAACTGCCTGTATCGGAGAAGACATGCACCGGGCCGGGCAGCGTCGAGGTATTGTTGACACCCGACGGCAGATCGCCAAAGTTCCACTGGATGGAATCGGCCGGGGGCCAGATGTCGGATGAGAACTGCACGGTAAGATCGTCACACAGCACGTCGAAATGCATGTAGGCTTTGTACTTCTGCACGAACTGCGGAAACCCGTCGGCATGGTTGCCGGGGTTAAGCGGGAATCCTGCCCGGGCAAAGTTGCATCCCGTACCGCGCACCGACGGGTTGTTGATCACCTGGAGCGTATCCCAGGCGTCGGGCGTGAAATAGATCTTCCGGTTGGAGGCCATCTGGGGCCGGGAATGGTGCCGGGAGGCGACTCCCACATCCATCATTCCGGCCACAAATTGGGCTGAATCAGCCGCATTGATATCATACTGGTAAATGTTGACATGGTTGATGTCGTATTGCCCGGCCAGGTATATCAGCTTGGAATCGAGAGAGAATTCCACGCCATTGCAGTTGAGATGATGACCCTGGTATTGCGGGTGAATGAGAAACCGCGGTGTAACCTGCCCGGTAGCTGCGTCGAAATAGCACACTTCCAGCGTATCCATATACATGCTGTAGGAGTAGGAACAAACCAGGTGATGGCCGTCGGGGGATATCCGGATGTGCATGGGGTTGGGCTCAAAGGTAGCCACCGAACGGATGAGGCTCTGCGAGATCACCGGCACCACGTTCACCCCCGAGGCGGTGACCTTGTACGCGGCGAAGAAATTGCTGTCGGATTTCATCGGATGCATCACCACCCAGGCATCTTTGTTGTTGGCATGCCTGATACCCTGGAGAGAGCCAACGGCCGAATATCCCGCCACCAGGGGGATCTTCTTCATTCCCGGCAGGATCCCTCCCAACCCGCCATCGAGCCGCATATCAAGCACCGAGTATTCCGCCACCCTGCGCAAGGCAGGCGAGGAAGAATAATATGCGGTGGTGAAGAAATAATAGAGGCTGTCGTCGGCCGGGGTTTGGATCACAATCGCGTTGTTGATCATGGAACTGCTGGGTGCCCCCAGGCCCGTGCCGTTCAACATCTGTGCGTTATTCCGGTTATAGATCGTGGCGCCGTCGCTGTAAAACAGCAGCATACCGGTTGAATCCGATACAGAGATCGTTCCGCCGTTGGTCGACAGGGCGGTGTTGGGCAGGTTGGCCGGAACCCCCGAATGAAAGGACACGTGCCGGTTATATCCAAAACACCAGTGGTCGAATTCCCCCTGCGACAGGAGGTTCATAGGAAGCCAGGCAACAAGGGTCAACAGGAGGCTGTTCCGGAAGACCGTTTGACCGGTTCTCCCCGGTAAACCGCGAAGCGCCATCTCCGTAAGGGAATTTTATTCTTTACAAAGATATTTCAATTCTCCGGAAATCCTTTCCCTTCCCTAACATTTAATCGGCAGTCACCGTTCATTCTTCAACCGGACCGGGTATTTCGGTCGGGATCCGGAGGGTCACACGGGCGCCACCGTTCTCCCGGTTTTCGGCCATGACGCTCCCTTTCTGGGCTTCCACGAATCCCTTGACAATGGAGAGCCCCAGTCCGGTGCCACCCGCATGAGCATCACTCCCGCGGAAAAACTTGTGGAATACGGCCTCCAGGTCACGGCCCGAAAATCCTTTACCCCGGTCCATTACCTGGATCACCAGCGACCCGCTGTCGTAGAACATCTTCAGCCGGATCCGGCTCCCGGGCGGGGCATATTGCGTGGCGTTGAGCAACAGGTTGTACATCGCCTGCTCGGTGAGACCGAAGTCGATGCGCACCAGCGGCATGTCGGCCGGGATGATAACGGAAAGCCGGAACGGACCCAGTTCCTGGCTCAGCCGTTCTTCCACACGGTTGGCCAGATCGCGCACCTCACACCAGTCGGGACTAGGGGAGATCATTCCCGATTCGAGACGCGACATGTTGAGGAGGTTCTCGATCAGCCGGTTCAGCCTCACCGCGGCCAGGTGGATCTCCCGTAGCAGGTTGTCTTTCGTTTCCGGCGGGAAATCCTGCGACAGAAGCGTTTCAGAAGCCCCCATGACGGTGGTGACGGGGATCCTCAGTTCATGTGAGATGGAATTGAAAAGGGTTTTGTAAAGCTTGTCCGACTCGCTCAGGATGAAAGCCCTTTTCGCTGCCTCCCGCAGCATCTCGCGTTCGTACTTCCCTGAGATCTGCGCCAGTCCCGCCTCCCAGAACTGCTCCTCGCCCTGTGTAAAGGATCGTTCCTGCACAACCGCGATCACTCCCATATTCCCGCTGTTCCCGGCAAGGGGGTAAAAGGTGTAATGGCCCGAAGGGAGCGTATCGGTGTTGCGCCCGGCCCGCACTGAGTGTTTGTAAACCCAGTTGGCGATACTCCGGTCATTTTCGGAGAAATGCAGGCTGTCCGCATTTTTCGCGCACTCCTCCAGGCGTCCATTCTCCGCTTTCAGCAGGATCGCGCACTTCAGGTGAAAATGCCGGTCGATGTGTCGGACGGCAATCCGGTTGACCTCTTCCATCCCGTTCGCCTGCATCAGGTCTCGGGTAAGCTGGTAGAGGGCGTGGGTACGCTCTTCGCGGGTCCGGATCTTCTTCTCCTGGCGCCGCACCCGCGAGGTGAGGATCCCGTTCAACAGGGCGATTATAAAGAACATGACCAGCATCAGCAGGTCGACCGGCTGCTCGATGTGCAGGGTGAACTGGGGGGGAATGAAGAAGTAATCCCAGATCAGAGAACTCTCTACGGCAGCCAGGAGGATCGGGCCGGTGCCGAAGAAAAGGGCGAGAATGGAAACGAGAAACAGCAGTCCGAACGAAACTACCTGGTAACCGATGTAATCCCTGAACAGGTAGAAGGCGATGGAGCTCAGCACGACAAAGAGCGAAGCGAGTGCGTACTGCCTGAGGTTGGAGGTGAACGGGGGCAGGGAGACTTTCTTCCGGTAATAATCTCTGGCCTGCCGGTCGGCCCCGAGGATGTACACATCGATATTTCCGCTGAATCTCACCAGCCGGTTAACGAAGTTCCCCAGGCGGAACATCGATCCGATGTTGCGGATCCTGGGCTTGCCGACAATGATATGGGTGATGTTCTCCTTTTGCGCGAAATCGACGATGGCCCGCACGACATCTCGGTTCGTCACGATCCGTGAACGGATGCCGAGTTGTTTGGCGAGCGCGAAATTCCGGTCAAGCTGCTCACGCTCCTTTCCGTTCAGCGTGTCAAGGGTCTCTACGTAGATCGCCTGGATCGTAGCTCCCATGGAATCGGAGAGGTTTTTCGCCCAGCGCAGCAGCCGCATCGATTGCGGCCGGTAATCGACGGCTACCAGCAGCGACAGTCCCGACTTCCAGGGCCCTTTGATGCGATTCCGCTGCATATAGTCGTGCAACTGCCTGTCGACACGCTCGGCCACCATTCGCAGCGCCATCTCCCGCAGGGCCACCAGGTTGCCCTTTCGAAAAAAGTTCCCCACGGCCTCTCTCGACTGGTCAGCGGTGTACACTTTGCCCTCGTTCATCCGCTGGAGCAGCTCGCCGGGCGGAAGGTCGACCAGTTCCACTTCGTCGGCATTCTCGAAGATCTCGTCGGGGAGTGTTTCCCGCACCAGCACCCCCGTGATCTGGGCGACGGTCTCTGAACGGCTTTCCAGGTGCTGGACGTTCAGCGTGGTATAAACGTGGATCCCGTTGCCGAGCAATTCCAGCACGTCCTGGTAGCGCTTTGCATGCCGGCTGCCCGGGGCGTTGGTGTGCGCCAGTTCGTCCACCAGCACCGTGTCCGGGTGCCGGGCCAGCACCGCATCGAGGTCCATCTCTTCCAGCATGGCGCCCCGGTATCCGATTGTTTTCCGGGGGATCGTCTCCATCCCTTCGGCCAGTTCGGCGGTCTCCTTCCGGCTGTGCGTCTCCACATAACCGATCACCAGGTCCGCGCCTTTGGCACGTTCTTCCCGTGCCACTTTCAGCATGGTGTAGGTCTTCCCTACCCCGGCGCACATGCCGAAAAAGATATGCAGCTTGCCCCGGCTGCTTTCCTGTTCATCCTGCAGCAGTGTCGCCAGCAGTTCATCCGGGTCGGGACGGATATTTTCCTGGTCTTTCATCGTATTTCATCCAGTTTGAGATTCAGCATCAGCACATTGATCCTTTCGTTGCCGAGAAAAAGCCATTGCGGGGGTTCCGTAAGCCGGTCGATGAGTTCGTTCAGCTGCGCCTTTTGCCGGTCGCTGAAGTGCCGGGTTTGCGCGATCCGTTCTACCTGCAGGCGGGCTGCTTCGGGTGAAATATGAGGATCCAGCCCGCTTCCGGAGGCGAACAGCATCTCCGCAGGCACGGACAGCGTGGAATCCAAATGGTTCTGCTCCCGGAAGGCCATCCGGCGCTTAGAACAGAGCTCTGCAAGCATGCGGCTGCCAGTCCCCAGATTCGAGCCGCCGGAGGGCATGGGATTGTACCCGGTGGCCGACGGGCGGGAGAGAAACCAGCGGCCGGAGGTGTCGGACATCTGGCCGATCAGCAGGCTGCCGGCAGGGATCCTGTTTTTGTACACCAGGCTCCCACCGGCTTCCCCCGGGAAGAGGTACAGGGCGATCCCGGTGATGAGGAGGGGATAGATGACCCCTGTCAGCAACGTGAAGAACAGGAGGATCCGGAATGATTGGAGGAGGGTTTTCATAGCGTTAAAAGAGGGTGATCAGGATATCGATGAGCTTGATGCCTGCAAAGGGCGCCAGGATGCCTCCCAGGCCGAAGATGAGCAGGTTGCGGGTGAGGGCGGTGGTAGCCGAAACAGGACGGTAATTAACTCCTTTCAGCGCCAGCGGGACCAGCAGGATGATGATGAGAGCGTTGAAGATGACGGCACTCAGGATGGCCGACTGAGGGGAGGCGAGGTGCATGATGTTCAGCGCTGACAACACCCCTGCGCCGCCGGTGGCCGGGTAGAGCCCCGTTGCGATGGCAGGAAGGATCGCAAAATATTTGGCCACGTCGTTGGCGATGGAGAAGGTGGTGAGGGCACCCCGGGTCATCAGCAACTGCTTGCCTACCTCCACCACCTCGATGAGCTTCGTAGGGTTGCTGTCGAGATCGACCATGTTTCCGGCTTCGCGGGCCGCCTGCGTGCCCGAATTCATCGCGATGCCGATATCGGCCTGGGCCAGTGCGGGTGCATCGTTGGTGCCGTCGCCGATCATCCCCACGAGATGCCCGGCAGCCTGTTCGTCGCGGATCCGCCTCAGCTTGTCCTCGGGCCTGGCTTCCGCCATGAAATCATCGACCCCCGCTTCGGCTGCGATGGCCGCCGCCGTCAGCGAGTTGTCGCCCGTGATCATCACTGTCCGGATCCCCATCTTCCGTAATTCGGCAAACCGCTGGCGGATCCCTCCTTTCACAATGTCTTTTAAAAAGATCACCCCGAGCACCTTCCCGTTCACCGCCACCACCAGCGGGGTTCCGCCCTGCTGCGAAATGCCGGCGACGGCCTCCTGGATCTTCTGCGGGTAAAACCCGTTATGGCTGTGCACGAAAGCGCGGATGGCATCGGCGGAGCCTTTCCGGATGTGACGTACTGTTTCACCTTCATGGATATCGATCCCGCTCATCCGGGTTTGTGCCGTGAACGGAACGAAGGTGGCATTCATCGGGTGAACTTCGCGTCCACGCAGGTTGAACTTCTCCTTGGCCAGGATCACGATCGACCGGCCTTCCGGCGTTTCGTCGGAAAGGGAAGAAAGCTGGGCGGCATCGGCCAGTTCGGCGTCGCTTACCCCCTCAGCAGGGATGAAATCGGTCGCCATCCGGTTTCCCAGGGTGATCGTGCCGGTCTTGTCGAGCAGCAGCACATCCACATCTCCCGCCGCCTCGATGGCCCGGCCGCTGGTTGCGATGACATTCCGTTGCAGGAGCCGGTCCATCCCGCTGATCCCGATGGCGCTGAGCAGCCCCCCGATGGTGGTCGGGATCAGACATACCAGCAGGGCCACCAGTACGGTCAGGGTCAGGTTGTTTGATGCTGGTTGTCCGGTTACAGCCAGGTTATAGCCAAAATAGGCCGGCAGGGTCGCCACCGCCAGCAGGAAGACAATGGTCAGCCCCGAGAGCAGGATCGACAGAGCGATCTCGTTGGGGGTTTTCTGCCGCCGGGCGCTCTCCACCAGGGCGATCATACGGTCGATGAAGGTGTCGCCCGGCTCCGACGTGATCCGGATCACCAAATGGTCGCTGATCACCCGCGTTCCCCCGGTCACGGCCGACCGGTCGCCCCCGCTCTCGCGGATCACAGGGGCCGACTCACCCGTGATCGCCGACTCATCAACGCTGGCAATGCCCTCGATCACCTCCCCGTCGGAAGGGATCACATCCCCGGCTTCACAAATGACAACGTCGCCCATCCTTAACTCGGTGGCATGGACCTGTACCTCCCGGTTGCCGGTACGTTTCCGGGCCACCGTCTGGATCCGGTTCTTTCTCAGGCTGTCGGCCTGGGCTTTGCCACGGCTCTCGGCCAGGGCTTCGGAGAAGTTGGCAAACAGCACGGTAAACCACAGCCACAAGGCAATCTGGAAGTTGAAAGCGGAAAAATGGCCGTTCACCAATCCGGGAATGACCATCAGGGTGGTGATCAGTCCGCCGATGGCTACGATGAAAATGACGGGGTTCCGGACCAGTTGCGCCGGGTTCAGTTTCAGGAAGCTCTCTTTCAGCGCCCGGCCAAGAATGTGCCGGTTGAACAGGTGGATCTCGCGTTTTGTGCTCATGGTATCATCCGTTAAAAAGTGATCCCGCGGGCCTGCAGGAGGTGATCGATGATGGGTCCCATCGAAAGGGCCGGGAAAAAGGTCAGTCCGCCGAAAATCAGGATAATCCCGACCAGCAGGAGGATGAAAAGCCAGTTGTCGGTGCGGAAGGTGCCCGATGAAACCGGGGTGGCTTGTTTCGGACCCAGGCTTCCGGCGATGGCCAGCACGGGAAGGATGACGCCGAAACGCCCGGCGAGCATGGCAATCCCGAGGGTGACGTTGTAAAAGACCGTATTGGCGTTCAACCCGGCAAAGGCGCTGCCATTATTCCCCGCCGCGGAGCTGAAGGCATAGAGGATCTCCGACAACCCATGCGGACCGCCGTTGTTCAGACCTGCCAGGCCGGGTGACGTCACCGCCGCCCACGCCGAGAAGAGCAGGATCATGACACTGGGTGCCAGCACTCCCAGCAGCGCCATCTGCACTTCGAAGGATTCGATCTTTTTCCCCAGATATTCCGGTGTGCGGCCGACCATCAATCCCGCAATAAATACGGTCAGGATGATGAAGATCACCATCCCGTACAGCCCTGCTCCCACCCCGCCGAATACGACCTCGCCCAGCATGATGTTCAGCATGGCCACCATTCCCGCCAACGGGGAGAGGCTGTCGTGCATGGCATTGACCGAGCCGTTGGAGGCGGCCGTGGTGGAAACGGCCCACAGGATGCTGTTGGCCACCCCGAAACGGGTCTCTTTTCCCTCCATCAGCGCACTTCCCCTGAAAACAGGCCCTCCTCCCGAATATTCCGCATACAGGGACAGGACCAGCCCGGAAAGCAGCAGGATCATCATGGCGGTATAGAGGGTCCATCCATGGCGGACCGATCCGGTCATTTTTCCGTAAGTGTAGGTCAGTCCAGCGGGGATCAGCAGGATAGCCAGCATCTCCAGGAAATTGGTGAGGGGTGTAGGGTTTTCGAACGGATGGGCGCTGTTGGCATTGAAATAGCCTCCGCCGTTGGTGCCGAGCTGTTTGATGGCGACCTGCGAGGCGACGGGTCCCATCGGGATCACCTGGGTTTGCCCTGCCAGGGTATGCACGGTGGCCGGTCCCCGGAAATTCTGGATCACCCCCTGCCCGCACAGCACAACCGCGAAAAGTATCGACAGCGGCAGAAGGATGTAAACCGTGGTGCGGGTCAGATCAGTCCAGAAGTTGCCCAGGTACTTCGTCGTTTTCCGGGTCATTCCCCGAACCAGGGCCAGCAGCACGGCCATTCCGGTGGCGGCGCTGAGAAAGTTCTGCACGGTCAGGCCGGCCATCTGCACCAGGTAGCTCATCGTGGTTTCCCCCGCGTAGCCCTGCCAGTTCGTGTTGGTCATGAAGCTCACAGCGGTGTTGAAGGCCGAATGCCAGCTTACCGCGGGCAGATGGCCGGGATTAAGCGGCAATTCGGGTTGAAGGAGCTGGAGGAGAAACAGGACAAGGAATCCGGCCCCGTTGAAGATCAGCAGTTTGAAGGCATAGGAGCGCCAGGTGTCCTCCTCACGGGGATCGAAGCCTCCGGCCCGGCAGGCCAGTTTCTCAAGCCACCCGAGCACGGGCAGCAGGAAGTGTTTTTCGCCCGACCAGACCCTGTACATAAAGCCGCCGATGAGGGGCGTCAGGGCGGTCAGCAGGACGAAAAAAAGGATCACCTGGATCAATTCGAGCGTCGTCATCGGTCAGAATTTTTCCGGTTTGGCAAGCGAATAGACCAGGTAACCCAGGAGCAGGACCGAGACGATGGCCCCGATCACATATCCGGCAGTAAGAGAGAGATCATGCATGGCTGAACAATTTTGTCATCGCGTGACGATGTTTTCACGCTGCAAAATTGCTTCAGACGGAATAAGGGAATTATCCTGATTCAGGCCGGTTCAGTAAAGAA
>Ga0116170_10006588_pt1 | contig 10139 bp, 12 predicted proteins | sample AD_JPNHW1_MetaG_FD_89797 | JGI IMG/M metagenome (GOLD analysis project Ga0116170, IMG submission 89797) | Active sludge microbial communities of municipal wastewater-treating anaerobic digesters from Japan - AD_JPNHW1_MetaG | ecosystem: Engineered > Bioreactor > Anaerobic > Digestate | place...
ATCGTCCCAGAGGGTACTGATGAGTTCTTCCACCGCTGCCGGGTCTTTTAACCTTCCCAGCGCTTCCGCTGCCTTCCACCGGCCGGCTGCATCGTCATCGGAGAGCATGCGGATAAAATGTGCCAGCCGGGTATCCTGCAACGGACCCGCTTCACTACCGGGCAATTCCCGGCTGTCACCATGCGGATCGTCGTTCCGATCGGGACTACCCTCATCCGCGTTCCCGTCATCCCCGCCATCCATGGGTGCCGGTTATGCCTGCGGTCTACCCGGATACATTCACGTACGGGGACCGGCCGCCGCCGTGCTGGGGGTCGCCGTACATATACCTGCCGGGCGTAGTGAACGTATAGCTGAAGGTCTGTCCCTTCGACAGGGCCCCCGAATTGAACAGTTCCTTGTCGGTGGCGCCGGTGGGCAGGTGGACAACGTGACGGATCAACTGGTCTTCATTCGTCCAGGTGACCGTTGTGCCCGTCCTGACTTCCAGGTTCCAGGGATCGAAAGACGTGGCTGTCACGTGCACGATCTCTGTCGGCCCGGAAGGCACCGGGGTGGTAACAACATAGGTAACCGGGCTGGATACCTGGGTTGCCTGGGCCGGTGAATTCTGGGATGTGGTCTGGGCTGCGCACCCGCATGCGAACGCAATTCCTATCAGGATAATAATCAGAGCAGCAAGTTCCCGCATAAAAAATAGAGTGGGAGCGTATACAGTTATTCTTTTTCCTTTACGTACAGGATGCCGGCCGGTTCACGGTAATCGGTCTTGATGACGATGGTGTTGGAGATACGGTTGAAGGCCCGGAGTTTGCTCCCCGGCATGCCGAGCCACCCGATCAGGCAGTCCAGTACAAGGACCGGGAAGAAAGATTTTCCAAGACTTTCCAGGGCAGCGGTCGGATACCTGATTTTTGTACCGTCCCTGTTCACGACTTTCAGGTTCATGATCATCTTGCCGATGGACTGTCCGCGGCCCTCAAATCCTTCAAATGCAGTCCAGTACAAAAAGAAAAAGAACGTGTCCAGGCCTACGTTGAACGGGTTCCACCGGGTAAAATCCCAGTAATGGGGGATCGGGACAATGGTCGATACCATGGAATGGACGATGTTGAGGAAGAGAAAAACGAGGATGAAATCGATGAGCCAGGCCCAGAAACGGGTACTCCATTTGCCCAGGTGCAGGGTTCTTTCCGTTACGTTCCGGACCGGGTCAGGAACAAATGCACCCGCTTCCGGTGCGGGAACCTCTTCAGACATTTCAGCAGTTCTATTTGCAGCATGAGTGAATCAATGTTATCATTGGAACAACGGGGCGCCGGGGATACCGGCCCGGGCCAGCGGGCCTTCGGCCCTTCTCCTCTCTTGGGTCATGCGGCCTGTATCATCCGGGAAGAAACTATTTCTTGACAGACAAAACACGTTAAAATAACGACAGGATAAGGGCGTGAGCAGCGAATGGAAGATGTCCTCATCACGGAATATGCCGGCACAAGACGGGATGAGATCTCCCGGTTTTACCAGTACGGCAGCGGCGGGGTCCGGGTTCTCGATACCGGGAAGGCAATAAAACGGCTGTACCTGTTCGATCCCTCCTCGGATATCATGACGGAACGCGATCCCCGGCGGCAGGACCGGATACTCAGGCGGTTCGTCTTTGACCGGTACGGGATGCTCGAGGAGACGTTTGCATTCGGCCGGAGTCCCCGGACCTTCCGGTACGAGAACGGCGGCCGGCAGATCGTTGTGCGGGAGGGCGGGGATTATGGCGCTGTGGGGAAGATCTTTACCTTTGAGAGCAACGGCATCAGCGAGACCGCTTATGGACGGAACGGCGAGATCGAGCGCGTGTACCAGTTCGACGCCAAGGGAGAAGCCATCGCCGTACGGGCAGGAGGGTGGTACGGGGACGTGGAAAGGACCCTTGTCGTTGCCGGCAGGGGAGCATCGCTCTTCCTTGAACCCGAGGCCTTTCTCCAGTTCCTGATGTTCTCCGAGTGGAGCGCTGCGGAACGCGACGAGGTGGTAAACGAGCAGGTGGCAAAGATTCGCGCCGGGGAAACGGCAGCATCCAAAAAAAGCCCGTATGCATTCACCGGCGGGCGGCAGGTTCCCGACGGTACGGGAGCGGTCCCCGGCCTGGGGCCGGTCCCGCAACGGGACGCCCGGACATCCCGGGCCGGCCCGGCGGATACCGGCATTGATTTTATCCCCGATGGCGATGCACCCGCTGTTGAGGACTCCCATAAGCAGAGGATACTGTCCCGGCAGAGCCGCGACATCTCCTATCAGGAACGCCGGGACCGCGAGGAAGGTGGCGGGCTTTCGCATGGCAGGAGTGCCGAGATCCCGCTGGAGGAGCGTTTCGGGAGTGCACACCGGGATCCTGAGAAGCTCTCGCCCGGAAGGAGCGCGGAGATCCCGCTGGATGAACGGTTTGAACGTGCACAGAAGGAACGGGAGAAGCTCTCCCGGGGGAGGAGCGCCGAGATCCCCTACAGCGAACGCAGGGGCGGCGCGGACCGGTAAAAATTATTTTTTCCGGTAAAGAACGATGATCGCTGCACCGAGCAGGGGGAGAATTCCAGCAGGAGCGGCGTTCGTTGCCGGCGGGCCTGCAGCCGAAAGGAGCGGGGTGGTCGCAATGGTACCCGTGTTATACAGCTGCCGGGTGAGGGAACCGGTGAGAACGCAGGAAGCCGTGACGGCGATCTCATCTCCCGGCTCCGTCGCGATGGGATAGGTATAGGTGAAGGTACCTTGTGCCGGCTGGCCGGTGTAGAAGGAATCGTTCACGATCTCCCCGTTGATCGTGACCGCGACTTCTTTTAGGTAATGTTCCTGTGGATTTTGAACCATGTGGGTTATCGTGACCTGGAGATCCCCTGAACGTTCGTTATACGCGAGTGTCATTTCCGACGGCGGGTGTGCTGAGGCGGGAGGAAGAATGAGACATGCTGCCAGAATCAGCGTCAGTATCCGGATGAGCGTTGTTACGGGAGAGCGGTAAGACCAGGGGGTTGCCACGGGACCTTTCATCATATCCTCCGGTACGTGATGTCGGGTCCGGGGGATGTTAAATGTTACACTCCCGGCAGGTTCCCGGTACGGAAAAGAGGAATGAAGTCATTCGTCGCAGCGGAGTACCCCGCCCTTGCCGATGTCCTCGAGCTCTTTTTCCTCGATCATGATGGTCACCAGTTCCTTTTTTGCACCGGCAACATTGACCATGGTCTCGGTAAACTCCTTCACAATCCTGCGCTTCTGGTCGCGGGTCAGGCCTTTTCTCTGTCTGAGTATGATGACGGGCATGATTGTACCTTCAGAAGGGTTGGGCGGGCCGGATATTTAGCAGGTGCGGAGTGCAGGCCAAATTCCCGGTTGTGCGATACTATTTGGATTCGATCCAAAATCTCATATCCCCTCAAGGGTGAAGGGGGAGGCCGTCAACCCCCCGCCCCTCTGTTTCCGGAACGCGAAGGATCCCTTCCAGCCGCGCTGATGCGTTTGGGGCCTCCCGCCGGGTGGGGAAGGTTTCGTTGCCCCTTGACGGAACCGGGGCTCCGGAAAACGGAGGTACCGCACGGCAAAACACCTCACGTTCATCCCGGAAAAAACAGTGAACCGGGATGATGTCTGCCGGATTATCTTTATGGATTCCCGGGTCAGGTTTTCTTTACGGAATACCGGAGCCACAGGATACCCGTCTCCAGTACCTCGCTGTGAAGATAGTGCAGGGGTACCTGAAGATCCTTAAAACCGGCTTTCTGGGGATCGAACATGGTCGGATCCGGTATACCGCCGGCAAGGTACGGATGGATCAGGACGCTCACTTCGTCAACAACGCCTGCCTGCAGGAGCACGCTGTTGAGGGTGCCCCCGCTGTCAACCCTGATCGTGCGAATACCGTAATCACGGTTCAGCATATCCAGGGCTGCACGCATATCGATATGGTCCTTGCCGGCTACAACGGCACCGATCGTTTCCCCCCGGAGAAAATCCAGGTATTCCTGCGGCGTCGAGGACGAACACAGGGCCAGGACGTCCCGCATGTAGGGCCATTTCCGGATAGCGTCCCAGCAACGCACCCTCCCCCGGCTGTCGGCAATGACGAGGAGCGGGCGGGGATCGGGGACTCCCTCATGGGGTCTGAACATCTCCTCGTGCTCTTGGGGAACTTCCAGCGCCGGGTTGTCCCGGGCGGCTGCAAGCACCGTTTCACTGCCGAAAAGAATGGCATCGGGGTTCCACCGGGCGGCAAGCGCATAATAGCATTCAAGGTCGGCCGGAAATCCCGTTATCCGGCCATCGAGACTTGCAGCAGTATGGAGAATGACTTTTGGCAGCATACAAAAATACCTTCAATGTAGATCTCCCGCCAGGGAATCATAAAAACAACGGGTGCGGCGTGAAACTGATCTCCTGTTTTCACCGGCAGTCCCCCGGTTTTTCGGGATGCCCGCCATCCTCTCCCCGTACGGCTGCGTGTGGCGGGCGGGGCCGGGCTATGGTTGAGGCCGGTGTGAATCCCCGGTACCGGCAGCGCGACGGATATCGGGAAAACGAGATGAAGAAATTACCTTTATGCAATGTAACGGCAATATACCTCCAGGAGAAAAATTACCGGCGGGACCATGGCAGACGGACAAGATTATTTTTTCATCCTTCTCGTCCTCTCGGTGCTGCTGCATTTCCTGTTCCCTGTTCCGGTGTTCCTTTCCCCGCCCTTCACGTACTCCGGGTCTCTCCTCATCGGCTCTGGTTTTGTCCTGGTGCTTTGGAGCCGTTCCTTATTGCTCAGCAATTCAACAACCCTGCAGCCGTCTGAAGAACCCACGTCGCTGGTGACCGTTGGCCCGTATCGTATCAGCCGGAATCCGGTATACCTGGGAATGGCAGCCATCCTCCTGGGGGTCGCGGTATTCCTGGGAACGCCGGTGGCATGGGTATTTCCCGCCCTGTTCGTTATCCTGATCGGCTTTCTCGTCATCCCGGGCGAGGAGCGGAAGCTGGAGATCCTATTCGGGGAACGATACCGGGAATATAAAAAACGTGTCCGGAGATGGATCTGACACGGTATGGTTTCTGATATGGCGCAGGTTTTTTTTGCAGGATCCTGAGCTTGCGGTACGGACCCCGCCCTCTCAGGAAAGAGGGCCCGCATATTCTGCCGGACTGTTCTTGAAAACCCGGGCCGGGATCACGGCGGCCTCTTTTTTCTGCCGGTTGCGTGCGGGACGGGGATTGGGGCGACGGGGGTGACCCGGGGGCCGGATCCCGGGCCCGTCCCCTCCCTGGGAGTATCAAAAAAATTTATACAGTCAACCTGCATATGTTGACACATGCTTCTGTCCATGGACACAGCGCAGTCGGGGGTCTGGAAGGTGCGATGCAGCGGAACTTCGGATCGTACGATGGCGAGCCTGCACGGCACCGGGAGGGGGAAGTCCGCGGATCCGACAAGGGTGGCAGGAGAACTTTTTATGAACGGGAAGGCGCTCTTATGACGGTGATACGCATAGCGGAAATTATTCGCGAAAGGCTCGGCTGGTGCCCGGATGCATGGATTTTAACGGCCTCACAACCGGGAATATCAGCTCCTCTGCCCGAAAATCCAACGATACTCCCGGATGGCCGATCTTCGGGAACCGGACGGATCGGGAGGGGACGTGACATTGCTGCAGAGAGCATCACCATTCTCCTGCGAAACAGACGACTGCTCTGGTTTTCGTTCCTGATGGTATTGACCTTTATCGTGTCGATGGTGACAGACGGGTATATCCAGGTTATTTCCGGGACCAACGCATTTCCCGGCGTTTTGAATTCCCCGGCAATCCTTTGGGCTGCTCTCACATTTACGGCGGCATTTTTGGAAAATTTCGTGTTTTTTTACCTGGCAGCCGGCCTGATTATCTGCGTTTCACAAATCGCGCCCGGGAATTCCACGGGTCTTTGGGAAGGGCTGGCCCGGGCATGGGATCATAAACGATCCCTTGCCGGCTGGTCCCTGATCGGTGCGTTTCTCTGGATCCTTACAGGCCCCTTCACCATCGGTTTCTGCCTGGTTACGCTCTTTGCCCTTCCCGCAATTGTTCTCGATAACAAAGACCTGGTTGCCGCACTCCGGGAATCGGTTTTCATTTTCTATAGAATATGGGTGGAAACGTACGTCTCGTTCGGCAGTATTCTCCTCGTGACCATGGGACTGGTTCTTGTCACGCTCTTTTCCCTGGGCCAGGTTGCGTCCGCTTCCGGTCTTGTCAGCGGGGACATTCCTGCCGGAACCATTGGTCTGGTGGTGTGTATTTTCATGGCCATTGGTCTCGTTGTTATGGGAATTGCCACCGTTATCCTCGCTGCGTATGAAAAAACGGGAGTTCCCCTGCACCGGTAATTCCGGCACTTCCCTGAATTTTCCTCACTGGGGTGTCGGGCCGGGACCGATGGTTCGGTGCCGGATTGGGCTGGAACGGATCGTACATATCCCTAGCCGGTGAACCGGGGGGGCGATCCCTCCACCCGCTCATCCGGGATACCCTCCTCGCTGAGGTTCAGTACGCATGACTGCCCGGTCTCCCGCATTATATCTTTCAGAGATCCTCGCTTCGATGGATAAGATCGAGCGTTACGTGGCCGGTATTTCCTTTGAAGAATTTGTCCTCCGCGAGCAGCTTATCGATGCAGTTTAACGCAACGTGGAGAAGATCGGCGAAGCGGCAGCAGCGATCCCGGACGATGTCAGGGACCGGCACCCCGAAGTGCCCTGGAAAACCATGGCGGGCTTAAGAAACAAAGTTATTCACCATTATTTTGCGGTTGATCACGAAGTCATCTGGCAGATTGTTACGAAGAATATCCCGGCGACCAGGGGAAAGATTGCTGAGATACTCCGAAAATATCCCGGTGACTGTTACAGCTCAGCACTTTCCGGTCAGCCGCGTGTGGCGGGCGGGCCGGGCTCTCTGTTGAGTGGGCGGACCCGGGACCGGAACCGGAGGGAGCCGTCGTCAGGTGCCGGAACTGAGGGCACTGAAAACTTGCTCATGACCAGCGGTTTCCATTTGCCCCTGATCAAATTCAGTGCGGCCTCGATTCCCGGTTGTTCCTGCATGAGGAATCGTTTGACCAGATCCAACAGGGCTATGATGGGGTTTTGTTCCGGGAAAATACATAGAATAAAATTCCCATCTGCCCGACTACCGCTGCTACTGCGATGATAAACATCCGGAGGAATGGATCTCCTGCCACGGGAATCCATGATCTTACATTGAGAGACGGCGTGGCAAAATAGGTGTAGACCGCAGTGAGTGCAATGAAAAATGTCAGAATTGAAGAAAGAACGATTGAGACGTTCATCTTCTTGTCAGGATTTAACAATGCCCGCCCGAATGGTGTGAGATTGAAGTAAATCCACTTGTGGTCGTTTTCTGCAGATTCAACAAGGCCGGCGTCTTTCAGCTGTTCGAGATGGTGATGAATTGTCGGGGGGGCTAAGGAGAGTTCTTTTGCGAGTTCAGCATTGGTTTTTCTCCTGCTCCGAAGGGAAGAAAGGATAAGTACCCGGGTTTCTGAAGACAGACTATCGATTGTAGTTTTGTCAATCGTGTAATCAGCATCAGATTCCATAAGTAATCATGTAAAAAAATAATATTTCAATATTTCTCCCTTTACTGATGAATCCCGATGAAAAATGCTTTTTTTCTCGATTATTGTTAGCTTTTGATCTAACATTTTCTCCTATTATTATTGTTCCTGTTATCACAATATTGCCTGAAGACTTTCTGTGTCTTCAGAATTTTTAAAAGGAAATGATACTATGAAACGATGGATTGCCCTTGCAGGTATCTTATGTATGCTCCTGATAGCAGGGATGGCTTCGGGCGGGGCAGTTGAGGATAAGAACACGGCATTACGCCCGGTCACTCACGACAATCTCATAAATCCCACACCCCCGCTTCCCCCGTTCGGGAACCAACCGGGAATGGTGATTGATGACAAAATCTATGCAGCGCTTGCACCCTGTTACTCAGAAAACCTGATCAAGGCCTACGGCCCGGTCCCTATCTTCACGAAAGACCATCAGGTTGTGTCTCGGGGTATCATGGCGGATTACACCGCTGTCGAACGGGATGCCTGGTTCAAGAAACTCGACGGTCTCTATGAGTCGTCAAAAGGATCTTTTGACAACCAGTATGCATATCCTCGGGGGCCGGTGGTCTCCTACGGATACGATGCAGTGGGTTCCGTTGCGATCGGCATTTATGAAAAAGAAGTTATTGACCTGAATTCCATTGATGAAATGTATTCGTTTATCGCTGCAGAATCTAAAAAACAGGGTATCGATAACGTCCCGGTAATTTTCTTCGCTGAACCCGTTCCCCTATTAGATCTTTCCAGAACCGATATCTGGAGGCCCGTTATTGGCGGTGTTCAGACCGGCACTCCGGCCGGGTCGCTCACCGTTGGTTTTGCAGCTACCCGGGGCACGACATCCGGGTTCGTCACATCCGGCCACGGGGGCGGTGTAGGGACAACCGTCTTCCAGCCGAACCCAAGCTACCCTATCGCGACAATAACCGTTTCATCCCTGGGAACCTCTTCAGATTCTTCCTATGTTACGTACAGCAATAATGCCGGCCAGATCTTCGAGAGTTCACAAAGTCAGCCGTGGATCTACGGGTGGACCGATCCCTCGGTGGGCTTGGGCGTTATTATGTCCGGTGACATAAGTGGTTTAACCACCGGAAGCGTCACTAAAAAGGGTTCTGCGTACAATAGTTACTTCGTGAAAATGATAGATAACCAGTGGTTTGCCACGTATTCCGCAACGGGCGGTGACAGCGGGGCACCGGTCTATTACAAGGACGCAAACCAACACATCCAACTTGTTGGAGTCCACTGGGCACGCACGACATCTTCGATATTTTCTCCGATATCCGGAGTCTTAAGTGATCTGAGTTAATCAAGAATCTTTTTTTTCAGATATACAACGGATTCCCGTCAGGCCACCTCTTGTGCCTGCCTTGCGGACCCGGGACCGGAATGGTACCGGACCCGTCGTCAATCTCCGGAACCAGGGGCACTGAGAAGCGCCGGTGCTATCTTGTCGGAGCGGGAAAGTCCTGACCATGCATTTTTTACTGTCCGAAGACTATCATCTTTTATTAGAACCATGACATCGGCCGGGGAGATACGGGAAATCCTGCGGAAGTGCCTGCCGGAGATCCGTGAAAAATATGGCGTGACATCTATCGGTATCTTCGGATCCTACGCACGCGGGGAAGCAGCCCCTGCCAGTGATATCGATATTATTGTTGAATTCGACCGGCCGATCGGCTGGGAACTTGTCGACCTTGCCGATTATCTCGAATCCATCCTCCATCACAAAGTCGACCTGGTCATACGGAGATCCCTTCATCCTCTTATCCGGGATACCATCCTTGCCGAGGTCCAGTACGCATGACCGCCCGGTCTCCCGCGTTGTATCTTTCAGAGATCCTCGCTTCGATGGATAAGATCGAGCGTTACGTTGCCGGATTATCCTACGATGAATTTATCCTTCGCGAGCAGACTGTTGATGCAGTTGAACGAAACATTGAGAAGATCGGCGAAGCGGCAGCGGCGATCCCGGATGATGTCAGGGAACGGCATCCTGAGGTACCCTGGAAAACGATCGTTGGGTTAAGGAACAAAGTAATTCATCATTATTTTGCCGTAGATCACGGAGTAATCTGGCAGATTGTCACGAAGAATATCCCGGCAACCCGGGGAAAAATTGCTGAGATCCTCAAGGAATATTCCCGGTAACCGGCGAGTCCTCCTTTTCTATGCCGGCCGCGTGCGTTGGAGCGGGGCCGGGCTTGCGGTGGTTTGACGAACCCGGGACCGGTTTAGTACCGGACCCGTCGTCAGGTGCCGGAACCGAGGGAACCGCCGGCCACCGGAACGGAAGAGTATGAATAGGAACCTGATCCCCGTGACATCGACGGGAGGATCCTGGATCCCGGATGCTCTCCGGTGATGGACCGGTGGCATTTGTGAAGGGATTTCTCCGATTTTCAGGAAAAACAGGTCGTTTTCCGGCCCCTGAAGGACCCCCTTAATTTTCAGGCAATAGCGGTCGTCTGGTGAGTGTCGGC
>Ga0116170_10006589_pt1 | contig 10139 bp, 11 predicted proteins | sample AD_JPNHW1_MetaG_FD_89797 | JGI IMG/M metagenome (GOLD analysis project Ga0116170, IMG submission 89797) | Active sludge microbial communities of municipal wastewater-treating anaerobic digesters from Japan - AD_JPNHW1_MetaG | ecosystem: Engineered > Bioreactor > Anaerobic > Digestate | place...
GCTTTTCTGGCTGACCCTCTTCTAGTGCGGGGGAAAAGGGTGCTGCTGGTGGATGACGTCTGCACCACAGGGGCAACCTTGAACGCTGCTGCGGAAGCCCTTTGCAGCGCGGGCTGCAGCGATGTGCGCGTGCTGACGCTGGCAAAAGCCATAGACCATCGCCAACCAGTTGAAATTACGACTCCAAACAAGGTATAATTTGGTTATAACCCAGAGGAGGTGCCTATGACACTGAAAATCGATGTTTTTACGAAAGATTTAGACCTCACGGATAAAATTCACGATTACGCGACAAAGAAAGTATCCAGATTGCAAAGGTTCCTGAATGAAATCGGGGACTGCAGAGTGGACCTGGCTTACGCCAAGAACGCCAGGAACGCTTCGGACCGCTTTATTGCTCAAATCACAATCCGGGGAAAGGGGTTTATCCTGCGCTCTGAAGAACGCGCTGACGGGATTTTTGCCGCCATCGATGCGACGGTCGATAAAATGACCCGCCAGATCGAGCGCTTTAAGGGCAAACGCTGGGATCACCGCCCTGAAGGAGCGGTGGTAGAAACTCCCGAGCCGGTTGAGGAAGCCGCGGAAGAAACCGCGCCAGTGATTGTGCGCCGAAAGAGCTTTACGCTTACTCCCATGGACGAGGCGGAAGCGCTGGAACAACTGCAGCTGCTTGGGCACGAAGATTTCTTTGTGTTTTACAATGCCAACACCAACAAGATCAACGTGCTCTACAAGCGCCGCGATGGAACCTACGGCTTAATCGATCCAATCGTAGGTTAACCCCATACAAAGGTTAGGCAGCCCTTTCGAAGGGCTGCCTTTTTGATTAAGATAGATGCAGGAGTACTTATGGAATGCGATAAACCTTTATTCAAAGCGGCAGATCTTTTCTGCGAAACCGAAATGGATTTTGACAAGATCCAGCGGGCAACCACGAAAATTTTGGAAGGCATCGGGGAGAATCCGGAGCGTGAGGGTCTGCTGAAGACTCCCTCGCGCGTGGCTAAATCCTATGGGGAAATCCTGGCTGGCTACCGAATGAATCCTGAGGAGCTTGTCAACAATGCCTTGTTCACCGTGGATTACGACGAGATGATCATTGTACGCGGAATTGAGTTTTACAGTATGTGCGAACATCACATGCTGCCTTTCTACGGCATTGTCCACGTGGCGTATATCCCTTCCGGGAAAGTAATCGGGCTCTCGAAAATCCCCAGAATTGTAGAAATGTTCTCTCGTCGTTTGCAGGTGCAGGAGCGCATGACCATCCAAATCGCGGATTTCATCCAGGAGACCTTACAGCCCAAGGGCGTGGCAGTGGTGACGGAGGGTAAGCATCTTTGCATGATGATGCGCGGCGTAAAGAAACAGGATGCCAGCATGACCACGTCGCATATGATTGGCGCGTTCAGAGAACAGCTTTCGACGCGGATGGAATTTATGAACAGAATATCTGCGGAACTGAAACTTTAGCCAGCTCTTTTCCGGCGGAAGATTTCGACCCCTACACGGGCTGTGTTCGAGACCTTTTTGGGCTTTTCGACGCGAACGCGAACAGCTTCCAGGGGAAAAGTTTGGAGCAGGTATTGACTCAGATGCTCTGCAAGCGCCTCGACCGTGTGAAACTGGGTATCGGAAACCTGTTCGCTAACCGCCCGGGCAATGGTCGAATAACTGACTGTATCGGCAATCCTGTCGGTGACGCCTGCGAGATGCAGGTCGCGATACAGGACTAAGTTGATGAACAGGATCTGCGGTTTGTCGCGTTCCGGGTGTTTGACCCCGATGATACCGGTGGTTTGCAAGTCAGCGATGATGATCTTATCCATGTCAACCTCCGCTTTATTGTACTTCGAATGGAAAATCGCGTGAAAATTGTCTGCTTTTCTATCAACCCAATCTTTCCTGACCGCATCACCGGCGGCGCGTCCAAGCATCTGATGCGTCTGGTTTCCTACCTGGCGGACCAGGGGCACCAGGTGGTCCTGCTTGCCGCGGAAGCGCTTGGCGGGCAGGAAGTTTTTTCGTTGGGCGAAAGAATCCTGGTCAAACCCGTCCTGCCTTTCCATCTGCCGTTTCCGCAGCCTTATCTCGTCTCGCCGGCGGATCTGGCTCTGATTTGCGAGTTGACCGCGGATGAACTGCGCGGCGCGGACAGGTTTTACATCCACGACGGCGAGCTCCTGCTTCCATTTCTGTACAGTGCGGTCCCCACCATCAGTTCTTTTCGGGATAATTTCTACCCGGAATCCATTCTGGGCTCCTTCATCACCCAGGCTGATGCAATCATCGCCGTTTCCAGGTTCTCCGCGGAAACGCTTCAAGCTTCCGCAGGTCGGGTTTTGCCAGGGATTGCCTCGCGAATTCATACCGTCTTGAACGGTATGGACCCGGAGATTTTTCACCCGGCTGACCCCAGCCCGATACTCGAGAGATTCGGGCTTCATCCATCCAATCAGCGCGTCCTCCTGCATCCGCACCGGCCGGAACCGGGCAAGGGGCTGCTCGAAACCATCCAGGTCGTTGACTTACTCCGGAACCAATACGGGTACGATACTCTCAGGGTGCTGGTGCCGCAGTGGCTGGAGCAGATGAACGGCCAGGCCGAAAGCAATTTTCACGCCCAAATCACCGCGGAATTGACCAGGCGCGGACTCACGGAAAACTTCATCTTCCACCCCTGGATAAGCCAGGCCGAGATGGCCGAGTATTATTCCGCCGGGGAGCTGACGTTTTGCCTTGGGAACATGGCGGAAGCCTTTGGGAACGTGGCGTATGAATCTTTGGTGTGCGGCACGCCGTCTCTTGCCGCCAGGGTGGGCGTGCACCGCAGCCAACTGCCGGATGATCTGCTCAGTAAGGTGGACTACGGCGACGCGCAAGCTGCCGCAGCTGAGGCGGACAAGCTCTTGCAGGCAAGGACGCGGGTTTCAGGGGAGCGGCTCAGCAGAATCCGCGAGACATTTTCGTTAGACAGGCAGCTTGAAGCTTACGCGAAAATTATTTGTGAAACCGAAAAGCTTCCTTTACCGGAAAGCAAGCCCTTTCACGCGGACGATAATAGCGCCTATACCCTGGCGCCCTGGTGTTACGCGAGCCCTAAAGGCATCTACCACGACTACCATTCCAGGTACTACGAGCTGCCCGGGCTGCAGCAATTGGTGGAGAGCGCTGAAATAATCACCCCGCAACTGCGCCAGCGCTTTGGGGTACCCGCACCGCTGGTTCTGGAATGGTACAAGCTCGGGCTGCTGGTTCCCGTCCGGGATTAAATTCCTTCCCCGCCGTCGACGCGGACAATCGTGCCAGTCATAAAATCCTGTGAAAGGATGTGCAGGACGTTTTCGGCGATAATCTCCGGGCTGCCCACGCGCTTGAGCGGAATGCGCCGCTCAGCCAGAGCCTGCATGTCGGTACCTTCGCGACCTGCCAGCGGCAGCATCACGCCCGGAGCAATCGCGTTGACCGTAATTCGGGGGGCAAGTTCCAGCGCGAACATAAGGGTCATCTCGTTTACCGCCGCTTTGGTAAGGCGATAAGCGAAATGGTCCGGCTGGTGCCGGAACACCTTGGCATCGGAAATGTTGACGATTTTCCCGGGTAAACCCTCCGGCAGCTGCGCGGCGAACTCACGAATCAGGAGTACCGGCGCAAAGAGGTTGAGCCGGAACTGCTTTTCCAGCAGCTCCGGCGTCGTGTCTATCCCTTTGCCAGGCAGGTAAATCGCGGAATTGTTTATTAGAATATCCAGATGGCCGAATTCGGCGGTGCCGAAACGCATAAGCGCGCGCAATTCCTCCGGCTCGCTCAGATCCGCCTGATAAGTCAGCGCTTTGACTCCCAACGAAGCAGCGTAATCTCTGACTTCCTCTGAACCCTCAGCGGAGCTGTTGTAATGCAGCACAAGCTGGCAGCCATTTTCAGCCAGCGTGCGGGAAATCGCCTTCCCCAGGCGCACGCCGCTGCCGGTTATTAATGCGGTTTTTCCTGCTAATTCCACTGTGCGCTCCTTTCCTGATTCCGGAAATCCCGATCATAAAAAATGGAAGCCACTAATTCTTGGGAAGCCCATGGATTACCGTTTCTGAAGGCGCCTCCACCACGAAGTGGAATTGGACGAGTTTTTTCGATTTTGGCGCCAGCGTCAGATTCCAGGTCATCCGATTCAGTTCGTCCTTGCTGTCAGGGTTCGGCTCCGCTCTATCCAGGCGGACCTTAATGTCTTCATGCAGAGAGACGGGCAGTTGATCCTGCAGGACGAGAGAAATCGTTTCCTCCGTCGGATTCGTGATCGTGATTTGATAGCCGTAATTTCTCAGGCGTTTCTCCTGCAGAAACTTGCCTGCCGCCGACTGTTTGATGATTTCCCGTTTGATTTCCAAACGCTCATCAACGCCAAAATTCAGGCGGTGCTCGCCTCCCTGAGGGATTAGCGGGATTGCGACGAAACCGATGAAAGCATCATCCGCGTAAAGCGCCGCTTTCCCTTCCAGGAAAACCAGTTTGCTGGTGTTCACCAGCTTAACACGGCGGAAAACTTCTTCTGAAAGGCGCGGAACGGCCAGGCGGTCTTCTTCCACATCCAGCGTGAGGTTCGAGATGACAAACCGGGACGGGGAGGGCTGGCTGGGAAGCGATACTTTTTGCGTGAGGGTGTAGCGAGCTGCTGCGCCAAGTGTGTCAACATTGGCTTCTTCATAAGTCGCTTCGGCTGAGGATAATGCAGTTGTGCTGAGATCCAGCATTGTTGCCTCACCCTCATCAACGTCTTTCCTCGCGCGGCCCATGCGGGCATTGGGGGCGGCTTGAGGAAGCGACATGATAAATTCCTTTTGAAGGTACCACGGCTTCATTTCCGGCAGTTTGGCATAGGCGCGGGGGACGGATGTGCTCAGTTCCACATTGATATCCTGCCAGTTTTCCCCGCTTTCCTGGGATACGCTGGCAGTATACAAAATCTCCAGCTTGCCATTCCGCAGGGAAAAGTCGTAGTTTGGTTCCCAGGAGCAGCCGGGCTGCAGGTAGCTCAGCTCAAGGTTCGGCGTACCGCTGGCTTCCAACACCACCGGCAGGTCAATCTGGTAGGAGGCGGTTTTCTGCTGGGAATTTAACTGTTCCAGTTCCATCTTTTTCGCGGCGAACTGTTTCTGCAGCTCAATCAAACCGAGCTGAAAGTCAGATCTTTCCGTGAGGGCTTTCTCCCTTTCGACTGAGACTGCCGCAATCGTTTCAAAATGCTGGGATATTGTCAGCTTCTGGTTGGTGAGGCCGAAGGCAAAGCTGCGGGTTTCCTTTAGCAGATTATCCAGGTGTTCAATCCTGGCATTCACTGCCGCGATTCGGGATTGCTGCCTTTGGATGCCCTGGTTCAGGCGTTCAACCTCTTCGATGAGGTTCTGGATTTCGCTTTTCGCGATTTTTTCCAGGTAGACCAGCTTCGAGGAGAAACCTTCCAGCTTCGTCCCGGGGACGCCGGCAGCCCGCACGCGGATTGATTCAAGGCTCAGGTCGGCAGGCAAATCTGAAAATTCCAATAGTGTTCGTCCTTTTTCGAGCGGGATGCTTGCGGTTCTGGTCACTCTGGCTGCATCAGGATAGATGGCAGCTTTACACACATGTGAAGCAATCAACATTTTCCTTCTCCCTTTTTCGGCTCGTTTCAAACTATTGTATAATTTTCCGATGAACTTTACAAGAAGCGCCTGGAGGCCGCATGACCAAAGTGCTTGGCGTTGATCCCGGAGATGTACGCATCGGGATTGCGATCAGTGATGAAAGCGGTACGCTTGCCCGACCGCTCAACATCCTCCGTCATGTTTCCAGGCCGGAAGATGCCCACCGAATTGCTGAAATAGCGCAAGAAGCTGAAGCCGGCGCGATTGTGGTGGGCATGCCCTTGGACGCGCAAGGTGAGGTCGGACCTAAAGCGCGCTCATCCCTGAGGTTAATCGAAGCGCTGCGGGCAATTTGCCAATTGCCAGTTATCCCATGGGACGAGAGCTATTCCTCCCAAAAAGCAGCAAAAATACGCATACAAGCAGGCGTAAAGCGCAAAACTCGCGCGAAACCGATTGACGATTTGGCTGCAGCTGTGATTTTACAATCTTACCTTGATAGACAAGAGAATGTCGGAGAGTTGGCATGAGCGTAACGAAGCGGCGTTCCGGGCTTCCTATTTTTTTACTTGTGCTCATCCTGATCCTGGGTGCTGTGCTTGCGTATGGGGTGGTCCTGGCGCCTGCCAGGGCAAAAACCCTCTTTGGCCCGCCGGACGCCCGCCTGAATTTGGTGCAGCGCAGCAGGTCGGCGCTGGCTTTGCTGGATGCGCGCGAGGAACTGCTGGGCAGCCGCCCGGGAGCGGGTAAATCCGGAAAGTTTTCTATTTCTGCGGATGAGTCCGTACGGGGAATTTGCGCGCGCCTGGAAACAGAAGGATATGTCCCTTCCGGGGATGCAATCTGCACTTATTTGACCTATTCCGGTTTCGACCGCATGGTCCAGGCCGGAACTTTCACCATTTCTGAGAACCTCAGTCCGCTGGAGATTGCTCGCAAGATAGCCGACCCTGCCGCGCGCGATATCGCCTTTACTGTTTTCGCCGGCTGGCGGATGGAAGAAATCGCTGCTGCAGTGGACCTATCGGGTTTCAGCTTCAGCGGTCAGGAATACCTGAACTCCGCAATGAATCCCACGTCTGAAGCCCGCGCTTTGCTGAATCTCCCGGATTCTGCCACGCTGGAGGGATATTTCCTGCCAGATTCGTATAGTTTTGAACCGGATATCCCGCTTGAAAGCATGATTTCCGTGATGTACACCCGCTTTGCAGCCGCAGTGCAAGACGCGCGCTTTCAGGAAGGTTTGGCTCGTCAGAATCTGAGTCTCCATCAGGCGGTCACACTGGCTTCGGTTATTGAGCGCGAGACCCGGGCGGACGAAGAGAAAGCCCGCATTGCTTCAGTATTCTATAACCGTCTGGCCGCTGATATGCGCCTGGAAACTGACCCGACGGTGCAGTACGCCCTTGGTTTCGACAGCGCCTCGGGCACCTGGTGGAAAAGCCCGTTATCGCTTGAGGATTTGGCGGTCGATTCCCCTTACAATACCTACCTGTATAAGGGACTGCCGCCCGGTCCGATTTCAAATCCGACGCTGATCACTCTCATCGCAGCAGTTGCACCGGAGCAGACGCCTTTTTATTATTTCCGGGCGAGCTGCGACGGCAGCGGAACGCACGTCTTTTCGATTACATTTGAAGAACATCTTAACAATGCCTGTCCCTAATGTCTCGGAGGAAGAATGATTACATTGGGTATTGATATTGGCGGCTCTGCCACAAAAGGAGCCTTGGTTGATACCGAGACTGGAAAGATGGTTTCTGAACGGGTCCGCTTTGAAACAGAAGCGCCGGTCAAGCCAAGAGAAGTTGCCGCACTGGTGGAGAAAATCCGGAAGAAGCTGGGTTATCACGGCATCATCGGTGCCGGGTATCCCGGCGTCGTAAAAAAGGGCGTGGCGATGACCGCGGCGAACCTGCACAAGAATTGGATTGGCACCGACGTCGCGGCCCTGATTTACAACCAGACCGGTCAGATTACTACGGTTTTAAACGACGCTGACGCAGCTGGCCTGGCAGAGATGCGTTTCGGGGTGGAAGAAGCCCGGCTCTTCAAAACCGTACTCTTTCTTACGGTCGGAACAGGCATCGGCTCCGCGCTTTTCGTGGACGGAAATCTGCTGCCCAATACTGAGCTTGGTCATCTCAAAATCCGTGGGAAGGACGCCGAGCACCGTGCTTCCGACGCGGTCAGGCAAAGGGAAGGCTTGAGCTGGAAAAAATGGGGAAAGGCTTTCACTGAGCTGCTGCAGACTTACGAGTTCCTGTTTAACCCGGACCTTTTCATCCTGGGCGGCGGAATCAGCTCAAAATATGAGAGCTATGCGGAATTCCTGAAAATTGACACCAAGATTCTGCCTGCCAAGCTGGAAAATACCGCTGGGATTATCGGCGCGGGGATGGCAGCCCAGGAATCGTCAGTTTTGTAAGCTCAGAAAAGCAGCGCTTCGAAACCAGGCCCGTTTTCGAAGAAATCCCGGTTAATCCGGATGAATTCGGTTAAATCGATGATTTCTCCGGGGGCGAGGACGTGCGTGGCCGGAATGTGCACCGGTACGCCTTCGTAGGTAAAGGTGTCCAGGGGGTTTTCATACCCGGGCGTCCCCACCGGCGCGCTGAGCACCTCACCGCCGGCCGCGGTAAAGGCCTGCGGCACGTCGTGCAGGGTAAAAATAGCGCCGTACGGACACTCAGGAATGCATGCCCCACAATCGATGCAAGTGTTGGGATCGATGTAGTAAAGCGGATATTTTTCCTCGGGTTTTCCAGGAACAATACAGGCGACCGGGCAGGCAACCACGCACCCGCCGTCCCGCAAACATAAATTGGTAATCACATACGCCATATTTCACTCCAGCGGTAAAATCATCGCATTAGTTTAACACAGTTCCAAAAGGTTACCAGGTGCCTCAACCCAAGCGCGTACCTTCTATTGTTCTGCTGGTCTTCAGTATCCTGGCTGTTTCCACAGCCGCAATCCTCATTCGCCTGGTGAATGACCAGGCTTCGGCGCTTGTTATTGCTGCGTACCGCCTCAGTTTCTCAGCGCTGCTTAGCGGAGCGTTGTACCTCACTGGCAAGCATGACACGAAGAACTTGAATCGGCGCAACTTGATGTGGATGGCGCTCTCCGGAGCTTTCCTGGCCGCGCATTTCGCAGCCTGGATCAGCTCGCTGGAATTAATCAGTGTCAGCAGCTCGGTAATCCTGGTCACCACCACGCCACTGTGGGTCGCTTTGCTCTCTCCTCTGGTGCTCAAAGAGAAAGTCCGGCCGGTGTTTTATGTGGGGATGGCTTTTGCCTTGCTAGGGGGCCTTACCATCGCGCTCAGCAGCTCCTGCACTGCCGCAGGCTCCGGGCTGGTTTGCGCGCCGGGCCCATTGGGCGGCAGCCCGCAAACGCTGAAAGGCATGTTTTTGGCGCTGCTGGGGGCATGGATGGCTGCAGGGTATATGTTGATTGGCCGGAAAATTCGTGCGCAAACTGACAATTCCCAGTACACGCTGATTGTTTACGCGAGCGCTGCATTAATCCTCGTTTTTGCGTCTGTTTTTCGCGGTGAGAAGCTTTTTGGGTACTCTCCACGCGTATATATCGTTTTTCTGGCTATGGCGCTCATCCCCCAGTTGCTCGGGCACTCGGTTTTGAACTATGCCTTGAAATTCCTCCCTGCCACGCTGATTTCGATGGCGCTTCTGGGCGAACCGATTGGATCGACCATTCTGGCAGTCCTTTTCTTAAAAGAAATACCGTCAACGATGGAAATCATTGGCGGTATCCTGATTTTAATAGGTATTACGGTCTCGGTGCTGCCTTCAAAACCCGCTAATGCGGCTTAACCACACCGTTGAGCTCGGCATTCAGCTTGGCGGTGTAGCGTTCTTTTTCCGGCGCGGATAGGCGGCTGTAAAGTAAGTTTATTTCCCACAGGCGCTGCTTTAAGGGCTCGGTCAGTGCGTTGGGCAGCATCCGCCAGGACCAGTTTCCGCTCTGTGAGCCCGGCAGATTCATGCGAGCTTCGGCGCCCAGGGAAAGCAAGTCTTGCATTGGCGCGACTACGTACCGCGCGACGGACTGCCAGATAGCCCGGATCATGGACCAGGAGATATCCTCACCGGAAACGTTCAGATAGCGGCGGCAAAAATCCTGTTCGCGCGCGGAAGCCTGCGTGTACCAACCTTTCGCGGTGTTGTTATCGTGCGAACCGGTGTACGCGAAACAGTTCACGGGGTAGTGGTGCGGCAGAAAGTCGTCTTCGGGGTCCCCGGTAAAGGCAAACTGCAGGATTTTCATGCCCGGCAGCTCGAATTTGTCGCGCATTTCTTCCACATCCGGGGTGATAACGCCCAGGTCTTCAGCAATGATGGGCAAATTCGGGAAAGAGCGCTGCAGCTCCTCAAACAGCTCAATTCCGGGTCCCTTTTCCCAATGCCCCTCGCGGGCAGTGAGATTGCCAAAGGGCACATTCCAGGCCGCGGCAAAGCCCCGGAAGTGGTCCAGCCGGATCCGGTCGACCAGACC
>Ga0116170_10006590_pt1 | contig 10138 bp, 14 predicted proteins | sample AD_JPNHW1_MetaG_FD_89797 | JGI IMG/M metagenome (GOLD analysis project Ga0116170, IMG submission 89797) | Active sludge microbial communities of municipal wastewater-treating anaerobic digesters from Japan - AD_JPNHW1_MetaG | ecosystem: Engineered > Bioreactor > Anaerobic > Digestate | place...
AGCCAGGGTTTGTAGCGTTCACCACGGTAAACAACCTGTATCAGACTATCCGTTGATTCAATGTGTACCTTTTGTGTATCGGCGAAAGCGATCCCGTTAACCCTGTAAAATTCGTCCTGGTAGTTGAATATTCGGACTGGAACAGTATCGTATATCAGGCTATCACGAAGTCTGGTAACAATCTCTTTTTCATGGTGAATGACCGTTTCGGAATAGTTGTCCACTCTTTTTCCGGCAACTTTCAGATTTTTTAGTTCTGCCATAATCTCCGGGTAAAGCTGCTTGAGTTCATTATAATGAAGTTGCAAAGCATCCGTTTTCGCAGCAAGCAAGCCGTTTTTAGTTTGATAATATTCGATCTGCTTAACGGAAACAGCAAGATTGTAAACCATTCGTTGCCGTTCAGCTCGTTCATGAAAATACCTTACAAGTACAATTATTGTGACCACTGCCAGCAATACTGTGATCAGCAAGCTTATCAGAAACGCTTTATTTTTCAATAATCTCATACTCATTCTTGTTTGTCCTGCTTATTACTTTTATCCGATGGCCTCCTGGTTTCTCCCCAGATGTAAGTTGACAGTATGGCCATAATCCCGGCCACACATGCCGAGGCGACCGTCTCCATTTGCCGGTAAACAGCAAAACCGGCCAGTAAGGATAGGATCAACCCGGCAATGATGGTCAGGAGTAATCTTTTGGAACTTGTCATCCTTTTATTTTGCGACTTTTGTTTGGAAAGTCATTGTCAGCGTTAATGCTTCAGATACATTCAGCGTTAGCTCACCAGTCGCTGCGCTGTATGTTTTTCCTGTATTGTCAACAATACTTTCTACCTCAGAGGTTGGGTCCGGAGAAATTGAGATTAATAACTGGGTGTCTTTGTTTACCATAAAAGTATGGTTGGCATTGTATTCAACACCGTTGACTTTATAGGAGCCCTTTCCGGCATGTTCAACCAAAGCAACATTAAAGTCAATAGGTTCAGACTTCCTTTGAATCGAGTTTAATACATAGACCTCCCCCTTGATTATAATTTCATTGTTAATGAAGTCGGCAGTTGAAAAATGATGCACGATGTCAAATGCCTTCATGTTGATTAATTGCTTATCACGTTTGCGTAATAATGCCAGTTCCTGATTCATAAATTCGTTTCCTTGTGTTTCCATGTTAATTTTATTTTTTGTTGTTAATATTATTGTTGATTTTCCACCATATCCATGTTCCTGTTATTCCCAGCAGAATGAACCCGCCTATTCCGATTTGCCATTTTTTTTTTCAACTTCTGCCAGCACATGCTCCCGGAATGTTTCAGGAATACCTGCTTTCATGCGTTGTTTTGCTTCCCCGATGGTGATCTTACCGTCTTTGTTGATGTCCAGGTTGGGATTTTGTTTTGCGATGATCGAAGCGCTGGTTCCGGCAGTCTGCAATACCCAGTTATCAGGCTTTCCGATTGCAAGCGGAAAGAAGTTAATCATGTACAGATCATAATAGCTTTTTATTTTTCCTGTATAGCCCTTAAAATACTTGTACACATAGTCCAGCTGGTCAATAGCGCTCATCTTGTATAATTGCGTGGTAGTCGTCCCCAGCCATTTTGCCGTAGAGGGCATGAACTGGGTTAAACCGGTAGCACGTTTGGCAGCCCTGGTATAGGGATCGGAAGAATCTCCCGGCTGTTTGTTCACTGCCTGGGCATTCAGTCCGCTTTCAAGGTACATCATCATCATTAGCCAGTTGGGGTTGATTCCCAAAAGTTCACTGATGTTGCGGACCTTGCGTTCAAATTCCGAAGGTTTTTCACCACGGTTGCATTTTAGTTTTTCAATAAGTATCATCGGTCAATATTTTTACATTGTTTTCATCCGCCCATCGTTCAGTGCCGGATACAGTCAGAAATTTTACATACTTTTTTTGTCCGGTATCAAGGCCGCCCAGGTATGCACCCAGTAATGTCTCGGATTCAACCGTGGCAACAGGCAGCAACTGTTCTCCCAGTATCCTGGTTTTTCTCTTGCTGATAACAGCTTTAAGAGGCGCACCGTTTACGCCGCTGATCTTATTTTCAGGATTTTCCGGTTTTGCTTCATAATAGTCCAGGGGCTTGAAATAACTCACGGGAAGTTTTGTGGAAGGGTATCGTTCCCACATAAGGTTGTACTTGGTGAATATATCCACGTAGTTCGTGGAGGAACTCACCCAGAAAATCATTTTTTTACCGGCATACTGCTTGTATTTTTCAGGCACACCTTCTTTTTTAACGATGTAAGCAACCTGAATAAATTTTACGTTGTTCTTGCTGTCAAATTGCTGCACTCCTGTTGCATATCCTATGAATGAACCGGCTTTGGCGGTAGAGAGAATATTGTTTTCACTTTTGCTTTCATAGAAAGCTCCGTGATAGCTGGCATCCGGGGTTTTACGGAGCGTTACATCTTTTTTGGCAACGACCATAAGGTTCTTTTTTGCCCAGGTTACGGGAGCTGCACCGCCTTGTTTATTGGGGTTGGTAGTGATGATGTTCAACAGCTTCTGATATTCATCTGCGCTCAGCTCGCTCTGCAAATCAGCCATCAAATCCGAATCATATAGTTTCCTGTATGCTTTGATTACGGCATCCAGATCGGTAATATTTTTAGCGGCATTAAAAACGGCATCATTATTAGTCGTATCGAATGACTTCATCCAAGAAATTCCGGATGGGTTCATAGCAATACGTAATGTCATGGCAGCCCTGACATTGGGATCATCGTCTGCTTGCTTTTCGGTGGCATTCGAGCGTATGCTTGACCAGATCTTCCGGATAAGTTTATAAGTCAGAAAACCTCCGATTCCGACAACAACACCGGCAACCAGCACACGTTGAGGATTGTCGAGCCATTCTTCCAGCCTGGACTTTTTGCCCTTGCCGGACCTGGTTATATTTCGTTTATTGTCTTTCATTAGCGAAGGAAGAATTTAGCTTTGTGTACCAATGAAGGTTTGCTTTTAATTTTGGCGGCAAACTGTATGAATTCCGGTGTGGACAGTTCTCCACGAACTGTTTTCATCAAATCGAACATGGCTTGCAGCACTTCCTTTGCCTGTTCCGGGCTTTCCGCCTCAATCTTTACTTTGTATTCAAAACTACTCATCGTTTTTAGGATTACGGTTTTTCAGATAGTCCATTAATTCATCAGCAATGAAGGGGCTTTGTTCTATGGCAGAAAAAACCTGAAACACTTTTGCAAGCGTTATGTTCGGCAGCGACAGCAAGTATTGCTGGATCAGATTAATGATCTCAGCCCGCTTTTGTTGTTCCGGATCAGGTTCTTCTTCCACAATACCTGAAGCATCTTTTTGCTGGCCGGTCACCTGTTTGGGTTCCTGCTTTTCATCATCTACGCCCATCAATTCCGCTAATGGCTTTTTGATTTTCTCACGCTTAATCCCGAAGCTCTCCAGGATGTCACCCAGCATACCTGCATAATAGCGGATTGACTTTTTCTTTTCCAGTTCTTCTTCCAGCTGAACATTGGTGTTTTCAAGGGCTTCGATTTTATCCTGAAGCTCCTGGTTCTCGCTGGTGAGTTCCCGCACATGATCCTTGAGTTCTTCGTGATCCATCAGCCTTTGCTTTTCCGCCATACGCTGGTCAACGATCTGGTTGATCTCGGCTTCGCCAAATCCAAAGAAAGCAGGTTTTTCGGGAGCTTTTTCCGGTGTTTCAAAATCGAAATCTTTAACACCAATCATGTTCCTGGTATCATTTTTATCGTACCATTCAATGCGGACACGGGTCGGGTTTTCATATTCCAGAAAGCGGTTAAGAAGGCTGAATTTCTGGTAATCGGCCATGTCCACCAGTTTCTGCTTTTTCCCGTCAATGGTGAATGTGGCAGAATAAACGATCTCTATGCCCTGCTCTGCCAGTTCGTTGAACTTCTTTTTCAGGTTGCCAAGTTGATATTTGAATTGCTGTTTATTCATAACTCGGGAATTACTTTGATAAATTCGATATTGATTGCTGAAGGTGATTCAATGATGATATTTCCGGTAAATTCATGCAGGCGGGCAAAGGTTAAATTGGCATAGTCCTGAGCTACCAGGTAATGAGTATCACCGGTGATGATGGTTCCGTCTGGAAGTGTTTTTGTTACCAGGTAATAGAACTCATTGTAGGCTCCGATCAACTTAGTTTCCCCGGCATTCACACCAATAAGCACCGGTTCCCAGTGAAAATTGGAAAATCCTTTTTCGGCCATCCGTTCCCGGATATATTCGTTCACATAGCTGTCTAACATGGGATTTCTTTTTTTGCACGGCAGGCCAGATAAATTTTGAGTGTGTAGGTTTTATCGGAATAATCCCTGTAAAATCCACCTATATGACTGCATTTCTGCAAGGGTTCTTCAAGTGAAAGGGGCTCTTTCTTAGGAGCAACGCTGTTTGCAAGATAGTCCAGGATCATATGCACCGGGTGAACTTTACGTGAGTTGAACTCCATGCTGAGTTCTCCCATACGGTTGAAGTCGTTGTTGGCCACCTGTTGCACCACAGAGAGTAACATCCCGTCACAGCAAACGACATTGGCAGGCATCTTGAAATCAATGTTGTAAATGCCTTTGCCGTTCACATGTAACGGAATGATTACCCACTTGCGCCTTGTATAACCCAAATCTGCTGTCATTGGCTGATTTTTTCTTCAAGTTTTAAGTAAAGAGTTCCTGTATAAGGATATGTTACCTGGCCTCCGTCAGTAAACCGGCCACGGATAGTGCTTCCTCCGGCTTCTTCTTCGATAGCGTAATACCTTTCATTGGGTGATGTCTGCTGCCCGCAGGTGATCATTTTAAGCTCATAACCTTCGGGGAATACTTCCTGGTCGTTCACGAACAACTGCAAGGTGCTCCCTTCAAAAGCCTTTTCTTCCGGCAATGAGGCAAACAGCCCGGTAATATTCTTATAAAGCCTGTCGCTGTTAGCGTTGATGTTTACCACGGCCCCGGCCTGGGGTACGGTGAACTTGATAAGCTGGAATTTGTTTTTTGCCATGGTGCGTTATTTTTTTTTTAACCTCAGAACCTGTCTCCCATGTGGGGGACAGGATTCTGAAGGTTCCCGGGAAGCAGGAATCAATACTTGGTTACGGATGTGCCGATCAGAATGGCCTTGATAAAAGTGTTATCAACAGCATTACTGCTCCATTCCAGGTTGAGTTCCATCGCTTGCTGGTCGTTGATGATCTTCGGGTTATCCAGACGGAATAAGCCTTTACGGATCGTCATACCGGCAGTGTTGAACACTTCGCAGCTGGTCGAAGGGATGAGGGTTGTTCCGTTGGCTTTGAATTCAAACTCACCGTTGCGTATGTATGCCGGAAGAAAGTCAAAGGTGACATCACCGACTGTTTTTCCCTGTTCGGCAACTCCTGCAAGTAGAATGATACCTGAAAGCAACATCATATTGCCTTTTTCCAGTTTTGCGCTGGAGATGTTACTCTGAGCGATAACCTTGTTGTCATCGTCTTTGAGCATCTTGGCGATCTTGCTGGCCGACACGTTCTTTGTTACGTAATAGGCGGCATCAACCACCTGTAGGTTTTTGCTGGCAAGTCCCGTCTGAATTTCTTTCGGGAGCATGGGCATACGTTTTTCGAATTCGCCACGGCTGTTAGCCGGTGCTGCTGTTGCTGCAACAACTTTCTGGCTTTGGTTTTTAACACGGCGGATGAATTGTTTGCGTTCTGCTAAAGGGGCACGTTCCAGTGCGCCTAAAAGTTCATCTTCGCTGATAGCTCCCAGCAGTTCAAAATCGCTGGTTGCAAGTTGTCCTAATGTAAACATGTTTTTTGGTTTTAATTTGTGATTACTGATTTATGATTTCTTGTTTTTGTTTTTTCTGGTTTAAAGTATTTGGACTTCCTGTACTTCCTGGTAATCGTCCAACTCTCCCATCGGGGGCATACCTTCCACCGTTACCGTCTCCGCATGTGCAGGAAGTTCCGGCAGATCGGGGTTGTATGGTTCTATGCTCAGGTTGATGGGTTCACGGAATACCCGCCTGATAGGATCACCCATGTTGGGATCTCCAAGACCGGAAAGGATGTCCTTTTTCAAAAAGATTTTTACCGTTGAAGCGATACCGCTGGCTGTTATGCCGGCAGCAATCAGCTTCAGGTTCTGATCTTTCAGCAGTATGGCTCCGCCCATACCTACACCGATTTGTACTACAGGTTTAACCAGTTTCTTTACCTGGAATCCGGTGGCTGTCTCATCTACAGGCAATACCTTGTCGAGCAGCTTCCCTGCCATTGTACCGCCAACCATGCCGACTACCAGCAAGGCAGGGGTTTTCAGTTCGTTCAGGATACTTCCTGCACTGAACTTTTTCTTGTTTTCTTGTTTTGCTTTTTTTGCCATTGTTGTCAATTATTGAATTGTGATTAGTTGATTATTTTAAAAGGATGCGTTCTACTTTGGCCTTGCGGCTGCGGGATTTGGCAGGAGCTTTATTTTTTTTGTGCCTGGCTCCCGAAGTTGTACCTGAAAGGGCTTTGGTCTGCTCTTTCTTCTTGCCGGAGAACAGCTTGCTTATCCCCCAGATCGCCAGACCAGCACCTGCGGCCACTACGATTGGATTTTTCTTGGCAAAGCCAACGATTTTCCCGACGAATCCGGTTGACCCTCCGTCAGAACCATCACCGCTGCTGCTGTTATCATCAGACCCGGAAGAACTTTCTGTTGTTGTTCCTGCTTCGGCATCCTTGAGTTCTGGATCATTCATCATGGCACTGGCATCAGATTCTCCTGCTTTCAGCTCCGCAGAAACATCTTCACTCTCTCCTTTGTTCATGAGGCCGGAACTTTTGAGGGCTTTGACACAAGTTACAATTACAGGAATGGCTGCTGCAAGGATAGCAGCGGCAGCGGGAGCTGCTCCCAGTCGTCCCAGGTCAAATTCTTCATCTTCTCCGGCAAGTCCGTTGAGCTTCTTTACACGGGCTTTCATGATAGCGCTCTTGAGTTTATCACGTTTACCCTGTAATTTGTCCACGAAGGTTTTTTCGATCTTAGCTAAAGCTACTTTTGCTTTTTTCTGCTGGTCTTCAGTATAACCTGCAGCCTTGGCTTCTTCCGGTGTCATATAAGCCGGTTTGAGCTTTGAAGCCATTTTCTTTACATTGAGCTTGACTGCCAAAAGAAAACCGCTGCGGGCTGCAATAGTAACCGGGTTGAAACGTATAAAAGCTTTACCGCCTTTTTTCAAGGCCTCTTTCACTTTAGTAAAAAATCCTTTTTTTGGTTTACCTGCTTCAGTTTTTTTCTTTTCGGCTTTCTTGGCCTTTTTTTCTTCTTTCTTCTCTTTCCGGCTTTTTCCGTTGAGTTCTTCAATGATCTCATCATCGGTTAATCCGTCCAGCCTTGACCAGTCTTCGTCCAGGTCTTCATCATCCAGAACACCGCTAAGTCCGTAATGATCGTTCAGGGCAAATTCGTTCTTTTCAAGAACTGCCAATGCTTTATCACGGTTGGGAGTGTTCCAGTTTTCAATGGCATAGTCCAGCATCTTGATAAATGCAGGAGGATATTCCACTGTTGAAATGGTTTGAGGGTTGTTTGCTATCATCTGCCGTGTTTGTACCAGGTGATGATACATGGCTTCCATGCGTTCCTGATCGTTTTCAGCGCCTAAGTTTTCAAGGCCTTCGAGGTCGTTGACCAGGTCCATGACATTGCGGCCAGAAGCGCCTGAAAGCACGGCCACGTTAATTCCGTTTAAACTCATAGTAAAATCTTTTTTTTCGGTGAATGGTTTTTCGTAATCAAACTGCGACAATACGCAGTCAATGGTATAATATCCCTTGTCTTGCTTAGGCACGATCACATATACATGCTGAAAGTTTTCCTGATCGTACTTGGTGATGCGAAACTTGTGGGGGATTTTCAGGTTTGTAAGAATGGAGGAAACAAATACGCTAAAGCAATCGCAATCGATCCCGATCTGACGTTCCTGCCAGGAGCGCAGCGGCCTGCGGAGTTGTTCAAGTCCTTTCTCATCCAGTTTATACTGAATATGATTGTAGAGAAATTCCCAGATATTATGACATGTATCTTTAATGGATTGTGCCCGGAGGTATTCTGCTATTTTCTTTGTATCGGCAATGTATTTCCATACGACCTTTTTCATTAACTCCACGGTGTCGTCAACTTCCCCGTCCTCAATGATGATCCTGTCCTGATCTTCAGGCAAGCCAAAGAACTGGTCGTACTGCCTGCCTTCTTTGATTGGCCGGTAACCGGAGGTAATGGGTGATATTTTTAGTCGGTCGCTCATAAGATTTTTTGCGGGTCTGCCTGGTAAAATATACCGTTAGCATAAAGTGAATACTTAACTTCAAGAGGTATCGCAAGAGCTTTTGCAAAAGCTCCTATGTCCTTCTTTTTCCATGCTTCCGTGATCTCGGGAACTTTTGAAATAATATCCGAAACATAAGCGGCAATGGTTGTCCAGGGAATAACAATTTGAATAGTATCAATGGTGGATGTGTCCATCGGTTTTATCTGGACACTTTTTTGTTCCGGCTTGGTACTGGTGATATACTTACCATTGCTCATCAGTGTGATGACCGGCTTGGTAATATTCATGGTAAAGCGGGTAGGATTCTCAATGTTTATCTCAGTTCTCAGAATGATCCCGCTTATATCAACCTTATGCACCCTTGGTTTGACCAGGTGCGTAATGACATTATCGGAAATCTTTTTCATACCAAAAAGTTTATAAACCCCAAAGGCAAGGGCTCCCGCTATTCCGATGCCGAGAAATTTATTCATGGGAGCGGCGATTTTCTTTACACTGTTTGATTTTTTTTCTGGCATAGTCGGCAGCCAGCTTAACACAATAACCTACCAATGCCGATGTGCCCGCATACAGAGCGACTTCTACAAGTGAGTATACAGTTATAGTTGTTAAGGTGATCCGGCCAAGAAAGGCCTTGGTCATGCCCCCTGTGAACCCGGAGGCGGTCGTTATAAATGAGGTGAGTTGATTTTGCGACATGGTCCTTTGCGATCAAATGATGACACAAAGTTGGGGGTATGCTCAGGGTCTGCTTCGACAGATTGCGACAGAATGCTACACCTTTCGACATTTTTCGACAGGATGCGACAAATTATGTAAATTGTAACGATATTTTTTTGTAATTGTAAATAAATGCTGATACATTTGTTGGTAGAAACAGAAAAATATTAGTGGATATATCAGGAATACTGCAAGCACAATAGCTATGTATAATTTAAAGAAATATAAAAATTATGGAAAATAAAACATTAAAAGAATTATCACCTGGAATCATAGCAGCGAACCCCAATAACCCCAGAATAATTTTCGACGAAAAAGATCTTGAAGATTTGAAAGAGTCGATAAGGAACGCAGGGGTCTTAGTTCCAATTACTGTTTACGAAAATACTGAACCTGACTCAACGGAAAAATATGTGCTGCTTGACGGTGAAAGGAGATGGCGTTGTGTAAAAGCACTTGGCCTGTCCTCAATTCCAGCAAATATTATTGATAAACCAAAAGACATTACTCAGAACATATTGTATATGTTCAACATTCATTATTTTAGAAAACAATGGGAACTATTTCCGACAGCTTTAAAATTGGAGAAAATAATCGAGCTACTTAAAACCGATAAGGATTCTGTTTTAAGCTTAACAACAGGTCTAAATCTGACCACAGTTAAAAGATGTAAGATTCTTTTGTGGTATCCAGAAAAGTATAGAGATATACTCATATACAAAAAAGATAAAATTTCTACAGATTTTTTTATCGAATTCTTTCCAGTTGCAAAACGATTAAAAGATGATGAAGAATATGATTCAGATGTAAAATTGTCTGTGGCAATTGACAAATTGATCCCAAAGTTTATAGAAGGAAAGGCATTTTCAGATGTTAAGGAATTTAGGGAGATGAGAAAAGCATTGGCGTTCTATGATAGTAAAGGTCAGTTTAATGAATTTAAATCAATCTTCAAGAATTTCATTTCCGAAAGCTCAATGACTATTGATGTATTCACAGTTGCAGATATTGAAGCAGAAAAACTTAAGAATAATGTTCTTAAAAACATAGCTTATTTGATTAGCTCCTTTGATGA